>VAPR01000072.1_pt1 | contig 66129 bp, 52 predicted proteins | sample 3380701 | NCBI WGS metagenome assembly VAPR01 (sample SAMN11536904, study PRJNA540576) | hot springs metagenome | isolation source: hot spring wet sediment | place: Spain: Lobios | collected 2014-01
CCCAACCGCCAACGCTATGGACGACTGTGGAACCAGCGAAGTCATACATGCCCCGTTGGGCTAACCAACCGCCGCCCCAAATCCAGTGACCGATGATGGGGTAAATCAATGACCCCATCACAAAACTGAACAGGATGAACGACCCATACTTGATGCGTTCGGCAACAGCGCCAGAAACGATGGTGGCAGCAGTAGCAGCAAAGACCAACTGGAACAGGAACGCAGCATGCAGCGGAACATAAGTCCAACTCAAAGCACTGTAATCGCCACTGTATTCCTTGGCGTTGCCCAGCAAGACCAAAGGGGCGTTGTGCTCTCCAGTAAGGGCTAAGCCCTTCCAACCGATGAACCCGTTGCCGTCACCGAACATGAAAGTAAAACCCACTGCCCAAAAGGCAAGGGTGGTGATGGCAACGACGAGGAAGTTTTTTGCCAAGACAGTCGCTGTGTTTTTGGCTCGACAGAAGCCTGACTCCAAAAGCGCAAAACCAGCATGCATCCAGAAGACAAGGAACGCGCTTACAAGCACCCAAATGGTATCGGCAATCAGTCGAAGCCCTTGAGGTGTTGACAGAAGGTCACTGATGTCCTTCAGTTGCTGGATGTCCTGAGCAGCAGCGAGGTGCAGCCCGAAAGATGTCGTCAACAGCGCCGCAAGCAACTTCGTTCTCATCGGCAAATCCCCTCCTTTTGTGGTTTGGTTTTTTTCGGAGGGGCACCTTTGCCCTTCAGCGCGCAAAGCGCCGTTGCTTTGCGCTATCTCCCGATAACGGGCAGACTGCCTTCACAAGGCGTCCTCCCCTCGATCACCAGTTCGGACGCGGATGCATTCTTCCAACGGCAGCACGAATACTTTCCCGTCACCAATTTCGCCTGTGCGGGCAGCTTGCACGATAGCCGCTACCACTTCGGGCACTTGCTCTTCGGGCACAGCGATTTCCAACTTGACCTTGGGGAGCAAATCAACCACATACTCAGCGCCTCGGTAGCGCTCTACTTGCCCCCGTTGGCGCCCATGCCCACGCACTTCGGTGACAGTCATGCCCACTATGCCCACTTGGGCTAAGGCATGGCGCACTTCCGCCAGTTTGTGAGGTCGGATCACCGCCATCACCATCTTCACGGGTCTTCACCTCCATCATTGCCGATGCTTGACTGAATGTTTTGCGCTCTATGCTTTGGGCATAAAAAGCAAAACGGCGTCCCGACAGACTGCGTCACAATTGACGCCCTTGTCCGTCGGGACGCCGCTGTCCCAACTCAGCCGCTAAGCATTATAGCACGCAGACGGTCAAAACGCAAGAGACTTTGTCACGAACTATCGACTCCAAAGCTGATGCTTAGGCTTTTAGTAGTGACTCCTTAGAGGTCGGGCGAATTTCCGAATGCTTTGTGCAGTCAGACGCTGTAATTAACTTGCCCCAAATATTTCCCTCCACTGAGCAACTTGGCGCGCTCTCGCTTCCGTAAGCGCAAGCCACTGATCGTAAAAACAGGGTTGGCGCAACTTCTTGAGCCGAAGGAAAAAGGGCATGTGAACGGGAAATGAGAGTAGGTGACCGAGAAGTAGCAACATCCAAGTAGCCCCGATAAGGCGCTCCGATCCCAATAAGGCTAAAAGGAACAAGCAAGTGGGGGTAACGGTGAGCAAGGACGAAGTGAGCAATGTCCAAATGAACCACTGCCCAAAAGACATCAAGTTGGAAGCAATGACAGCCATGCTCCAAGCAGCAGCAACAACAAGCAAAGAGAAGGTGATTAGCAGCGCAACAAGCGCTTTGCCCCATTCAGGCGCCAAAACCACGCCAAACCAAATCGCTACAACGCAAGGCAAAATCGCTTTCACTTGCAGCCAAAAGCGAGGGAACCAAAAGCCAAACAACCACTGTTTCTCGTTGATAGGCGCCAGCACAAACTGCTCTATCACCCGCTTGCGACCCAACTCCCAAAGCGCCATTTTGCTCTCCAGCGAACGCAAAACCCCAAACATGATCAGCAAAGCAACCAAGCCACTCAGGTAAGGAAGCCTCTCAACAGTAGCCCTCACAAAAGCAACCCAGTCAGGGTGTGGATGAAAGACCGTCGAAAGCACAGCACCCACCAAAAGAACCAAAAGCACTAATTGCGCTGTTAGAGTGTTTGCCAAGGTATCAAAGCGTCGTTGCCACCGCAGCTGCAGGTTCACCAGCGGGTTTTGCCACCGTTCGCACCAACACTCCTCCATTCGAACCAACCAACCCCACAAAAGATGATCGGGCGTGAAACACTCCCTGCGTTCTTCTTTCGTCACTCCTTTTGCCAGTTGGAGTTGTGCCACTCTTCTCAAAAGCAGGCTCCATAAAAGTTGCGCAACCATCATCGGAACCCACAAGGGCAAAGAGAGTTGCCAACTGCCCAGGTTGATTGTCCAGTCAAGGCTGATGCGCAGACCAAAGGGCAAGTAAGCGGTGCCTTTTTGGACGAGGGAGGAGGGGAGCAGGGATAAGGGCACGAGCCAACCTTGGATGGCTGCCAAGGGAGCAAAAGGGGGCACGAAGAGCGCAAGGGGCGCTACCAACCAAACCAAAAACAGCAGCCACCCTAAAGGAGGGGTGCTATTGGAGCTCCCTGTCAATTTTTCCCACCAGCCGTAGCTGAACTGGAAAGAAAAGGCTTGAATCAACGCCAAAACTCCACCTTTGGCAACCAACAGGATCAGATCCCTGAACGGCACACCTGTCTCAATGCCCACCAATGCCCACAAGAGCAAACCAGCAGCGTTTGCTTTTAGGGCGAAGTGAAAGGGATTTTGTAAGGGGTAGTAGTTAGCCTCGTGCAGCCTGAAACTGCAATGCCACCAAAGGGCAGCAAGGGAAAAGGCGAATTTGCTTTGAAAGTCCGGTGCCAAAGTAAAGTAAGCCCAAAAGATGCCCAGCCAAAACAAAGCTTCCAAAATTTGCAGGTGATCTAACCATGCCTTCAGTTTGGATTGAGTTGGGTAAAAGCGGGGCTCCAATCGCCACGCTTCTTGGAGCACAGAACTAAAGCAATACCCCAAAACCCCAACCACCAAAAGGACCCCAAAAGGGACGCTTGCACTGTAAATGCGCACTGGGTAGGAAAGCAACAAAGGCAGAGAAGACCAAAAAGCAAATCTAAAGACCATGAAAAATGAGTAGACAGCCGCTGTCACGAGGAGTGTCGTCAAGAGGAGGCGTGAGGGTAAGAAATCCTCCTGCGAAGGCCTTCGCATTCTCGATGGTAGGCCAAGGACTAAGATGAGGGTGATTGCCAACAAAGGGGTGCCCCACGGGTAACCACCGAGGCTTACTGCTGCAGCATAGAAAGGCAAACAGAGCACGGCAAGGTAGCCTTGGATCAAAAGTGGGTAAAGGAGGCGCGCTGTGGCAAGCCAAAAAGGTGGGACGCCTGTCAGCAGCAAGTCAGGCAACACTTCTGGGCGTGAGAAGTGATAGATGCGTTGCCTTAGGTAACCGGCATAGGTGAGAGCGGCGAGGGAATGGGTCCATGCGGTCACCTCGAATAGGGCAACGCCCCAGAGAAAGGGTGGCGTTCGAAGGAAGTGAAGAACGAACAGAGTGCCGACAGAGACGAGAAGAAAGGTGCCCAAGAAGAGGGCAAGATGCCAGAACCATTGCCCCATCAACCGGCGCCGCTCCTGCCAGAGAACTGTGGAAAGGGTTTTGGACGAAAACAAACCCCAATCCTTCAACAATGGTCCATCGGCGCCCCATGCTCCAATCCCTCGACATGCCCCAGTGCTCCCGCAGAACGATCCCAAAAGTAGTGCCTTGCTATCGGGCATATTCAACGGCGCGTGTTTCTCGGATGACGGTCACTTTGATTTGCCCGGGGAATTGAGTCTCTTGTTGGACGCGAGCAGCGATGTCTTTTGCCAGTTTTACTGCTCCTGCATCATCCACTTGGTCGGGCTTGACAATTACTCGCACCTCTCGCCCAGCTTGGATCACATAGGCTTTGTCCACACCAGGGAATGACATGGCGATGCTTTCCAGTTGCTGCAGTCGTCGGATGTAGGCTTCAAAACTCTCCCTTCGGGCGCCTGGTCGGGAAGCAGAAAGGGCATCAGCAACCAAGACCAGCACGGCTTCCACCGTTTGGGGAGCGACATCGCCGTGGTGGGTGGCGACTGCGTGAATCACTTCTTCAGGCATTCCGTAGCGGCGCAAGATTTCCACGCCGATCTCTACATGGCTGCCTTCCATATGATGGTCAAGGGCTTTTCCGATGTCATGAAGTAATCCTGCCAAGCGAGCGACTTTGCTATCAACTCGCAGTTCGTCAGCCATCATTCCGGCTAAATGAGCGACTTCAACGGAGTGGTCTAAGACGTTTTGCCCATAACTGGTGCGAAACTTGAGGCGCCCCAACAGTTTCAGCAACCCTTCAGGCAAGTTGTCCACATTGGCGGCATGGGCAGCTTCCTGCCCAGCTTGTAAGATTCGGTGTTCCATTTCCTGACGAGCTTTCTCTACCACTTCTTCAATGCGTGCTGGGTGGATGCGTCCATCAGCGATCAACATTTCCAACGCCAGCCGAGCCGTCTCGCGGCGGATAGGATCAAAGCAGGAAATCACAACGGCTTCTGGGGTATCGTCCACGATTAGATCCACACCTGTGAGCAATTCAAAGGTGCGGATATTGCGCCCTTCCCGACCGATGATGCGCCCCTTCATTTCTTCAGAGGGGAGCGTGACCGTCGCCACCGTCATTTCGGAAGCGACTTCTACGGCACAGCGTTGCATGGCAGTAGCCAGGATGCGTTTTGCTCGCTCTTCTGCTTCTTGCTTGATCCTTTGTTCGGCTTCGTAGAGGCGGCGGGTAATTTCGCCTTGCAACTCCTCTTCCACCCGACTCAGGATAATTTGTCGGGCTTGTTCGGGAGTGAGGTTAGCGATGCGTTGGAGTTCGGCTTGGGCTTGCTGATGAATTTGCTCCACCTCTTGGCGGAGGGAATGGATGCGGTGCTCCTCTTGCTGCAAGGCTTTTTCCCGCTGCTCCAATTGGTTGAGGCGGCGATCAACTTGCTCTTCCCGCTGGCTCAACCGGCGTTCCCATCGGAGCAACTCTTCTCGGCGTTCCCGAAACTCTCGTTCCAAACGGTCTCGTTCCCGTTGCAATTCTTCTCGGACTAAAAGGTTGGCTTCGCGCAGTTTAGCATCGGCTTCTTGCAGTTTGGTTTGAGCGTCTCGTTCTATTTGCCCCAACCGACGGCGCTCTTCTTCCAATTGGCGGCGGAGGGTATCCAACCGCTGCTGCTGAGGAAGCAAGAGAGAGCGCCATGCCCAAACGAGGACACCAGCAGCAATAGCTACACCAATCAAAAGACCTAACAGGGCTGCCATCCAAAGGTCCATCCGTGCTCACCTCACCTGCGCAACATAGTGGTCAACTTGGCGGGGAGAGACGGAAGGGTTACTCTTCTTCGTCCACTGGTGGGAGGTCACCGAAGGAAGGATCCATAAGGGATCGGAGGGCAGTGCGGAGAGCCACCAAAGCGAAGCCACGCTGCTTGGCTGCTCGGAAGGCTCGGAGGATGTCTTCCGGCGATGGTTGGGAGGTGGTGGCAAGGCGACGGCGTAAATAGCGTTCTGCCATCTCTTGCTCCACTTCATCGGTCCAAACGGCTAAGGCTTCTTCCGCCAGTTCGTCAGGGATACCCAACCGCCGCAACTTGTAGCGCACCTCAAACCGGGAGTGGGGATGGGTGTCTGTCAAAGCGCTCTGCACTACCCACTCAGCCATCTGTCGGTCATCCACCAAGCCCACTTCCTTGAGGCGTTCCACCACTTGTTGGGCAACAGCATCCTCCAAGCCTTTCTCCTGCAGACGGGCTAATAACTCCCGTTCACTGCGGGCGCGGTAGCGGAGCAGCCGCAGCGCCGCGGCTTTGGCTTGTTCTATGCCAGACACTGCCGTTTTATGAGGCGTTCTTCTCCGCCTTCGGCGACCTCGCACAGGACAACAACTCCGTCTCTCCAGAAAAGGCGATGGTTTTCCAAGCAACTTGTTGGTTCTTCAGCGCCTATTTGGTTACGGCTTTTCGCGGATTGGCAGGGGAATCCCTGCCTTCTCCCGCACGGCTCGGTCAATGGCAGCAGCAATTTCCGGATGAGACTCTAAAAAGGCTTTGGCGTTTTCCCGTCCCTGACCCAAGCGCTCATCCCCATAAAGGAACCAACTTCCTGAACGCTGGATGACACCGAAACGAACCCCTGCTTCCAACAGGCTGGTCGCCCACGAAATGCCCTTCCCAAAGTAGATGTCTACGATGGCATCGCGGAAGGGTGGGGCTAACTTGTTTTTGACTACTTTGATCTCTACTCGGTGCCCAACCGTTTCGTTGCCTACCTTGATGGGTTCACCTCGGCTTAACCGGAGACGCACCGAAGCGTAGAACTTAAGGGCTAATCCTCCGGGAGTAGTCTCAGGGTTGCCGTAAGTGATCCCGATCTTCTGTCGCACTTGGTTGATGAAGATGGCAGCGGTGCGAGACTTCTGGATAGAGCCAGCCAACTTTCGCAGCGCTTGGGACATTAAGCGGGCTTGCAGCCCCACATGGGACTCACCCATCTCGCCTTCCAGTTCCGCTTTGGGAACCAAGGCAGCGACACTGTCAATTACGATAACATCCACAGCCCCGCTGCGAACAAAAGCATCAGCGATTTCCAAGGCTTGCTCCCCTGTATCGGGTTGGGCAAGTAAGAGGCGGTCAAGGTCAATACCGACATTTTTCGCATACTCGGGATCTAAGGCATGTTCAGTGTCAATGTAAACGGCAATGCCACCCAACTTTTGGGCTTCGGCAATGATGTGGTAGGCAAGGGTCGTTTTGCCCGAACCTTCCTGCCCAAAGATCTCGGTGACGCGCCCTCGGGGGATGCCCCCGATACCCAAGGCAATGTCCAGTTCTATAGCGCCTGTCGGAATCGCATCTACTTGGAGGCGGGCGGGCATTTCAGTCAATCGCATGATGGCTCCTTTCCCATGCCGCTTCTCAATCTGAGCGATGGTCGCTTCCAGCAATTTTTCGCGCTCATCCCCGATCTTTGAAATTGTTCGCTCTACTTGCTCGTCGCTTGTCTCCGCAGGAGGCACTTCAGTTGTTACTACTCGGCGAGCCATAGTCGTCACCTGCCTTTCTGCCGCTTTCAATTTTGGCTGTCTTGTTGGGAAGAAGCAAGAGAGCGGAACCAGTCAAAAGGTATCGGTTTGGGAGAAGAGCCTGCAGGTTTTTAACTCCCGAAGTTTGATCGAGATCACGAGAGGATAAACGCTTCAACCGGGGCTTTAAGCCCTGACCGATTGAGGCTCTAATACCAGAGTGCCAGAAGTATGGGGGGCAAATTTAGAGTTGCACCTCGCCGATAAGCCGTTGGACAAGGGCTTCCAGTTCTGCTTCGCTATAAAAGCGCAGTTCCAATACCCCACCTTTGCGACCCCAACGCAGTTGGACGGGGAGTTGGAGCCGTTCTTCCAAGAGTTGTTGAAGGGCGACAAGATGGGGGTCTAAAGTTTTCGAGGTGCGGCGGCGACTTTGGGTGAGGCGGCGAAGAAGGGCTTCTGTCTGCCGCACCGAAAGGGAAAGTTTAAGCACTTGCTGAAAGGCTTCCATCATGGTTCCCTCATCTGGTGCCGCTAAAAGGGCTCGAGCATGTCCCTCCGTGATCGTGCCTTCCCAAAGAGCTTGCTTGATGGGTTCCGGAAGGCTAAGCAGTCGTAAGGTGTTGGCAATGGCGGCGCGACTCTTGCCCACTTGCTGGGCGATCTGCTCTTGGGTGAATCCAAAACGGTCTATCAGCATGCGATAGGCTTGAGCTTCTTCCAAGGGGTTCAAATCCTTGCGCTGGAGGTTCTCGATCAGCGCTAAGGCTAACACTTCGTCATCGGAGCAAGGGCGGACCACTGCCGGGATTTCCGTGAGTCCAGCTCGTTGGGCAGCACGCCACCGTCGCTCCCCTGCTACCAACTCGTAGCCGTTATCCTTTGGACGAACCAACACAGGTTGCAAGACCCCGTGGGCTTTGATAGAGGCTGCCAAAGCTTCCAGTTCTTCGTCAGGAAACTGTTGGCGGGGTTGGAAAGGATTAGGCTGAATGGCATGCACCGGGATCTGAGTGATCCCTTCCCCAGACCTTGTCGGTTCTTCCCAATGGGTGGGGATAAGGGCTTCCAACCCACGCCCTAACCCGCGCCGCCGCATAGCCCAATCACCTCCACTGCGAGCATCAACCCTCTTGTCACCGATATTGTAACCCAAGTTGCTACCTTCTGCGCCAAAACCATGGCAGCAGAGCACGAGAAACGAAAGGCATAGTTGCAAAGTTGGCGGAGCAAAAGGCACAGCGACGAAATAAAGGAAGTGCTTGCCGTCGTTTGCAACAGCTGTAGCTGCACCCACGAAGCGATGCCCTCACTCACTGTCAGATCGTTACGAAGCGGTTGGTAGAGACAGACATTCTGCGGGTCAGTTGCTACTGTTTAAAAGGTGGCAGCCCAAGTTATCGTAGCACTTTCTCCCGTAGTATCAACGACTACCGGTTGTGTTACCATTTAGGTCAAACGGAGGTGACAACCAGGTGAGCATATCCCTTACTGAAAAGGATTGGCAGCGTCTTCAAGAGGAACTGCAAAAGGCTCGCTTGGAAGCCCAGCAGTTGTCGTTGGTTCTCTCCGAGGCTTGGGACGAGTTGACCCTTCTTTACGATCTGGCGGAGCAACTACGCGGTCTTTTGGATATCCAAAAGGTAGTGCATCTGATCGCTGAACGCACCCGCGAATTGATGGATATGGAAGGGGTCGCCGTGATGTTGAAAGAGCCAGAAGGGGAGTGGAACATAGCTATTGCCTTTTGCTCACCGGACCGAGAAGAATGGCTCCGAGCCAGTTGGGGCAAAAGTATCGCCGATAGCATTGTCCGTCAAGGGAAAGGGACGATCCTCAACGACCTTTTTGATCACCCTCGTTGGGGTTCCATTGCGGCTGCTTTTGGCATCGCAAACATCGTCGCCGTCCCTCTCAACCCTAAAGGGCACATGCAAGGGGTGTTGGTGGTTTGGAATAAGCGGCAGGGCGATTGGATGGCAGGGGAACTGAAATTGCTATCTACCATTGCCGCTCAAGGGGGCGGAGTTATAGAAAGCGCCTACCTCTTCCAACAATTGCAAGAAACCTTTCACGGCACTATTTCTGCCTTAGCCTCCGCAGTGGACGCAAAGTCCCGGTGGACAGCTGGTCATTCCCACCGAGTGACCCAGTTCGCTTTGCAATTGGCAGCCGATTTAGGGTTCACAGAGCAGGAGTTACAGCAAGTGCATTTGTCTGGGTTGCTCCACGACATCGGGAAGGTAGGGGTGCCCGATGCCATCTTGGACAAGCCCGGACCGCTGTCCGACGAAGAGTGGACTACAATGAAGCGCCATCCCGTGATTGGCTACGAGATCCTCAAAAACATTCGGCAGTTTCATGGACCGATTTTGGACGGCGTGCTTTATCACCACGAACGAGTAGATGGGAAGGGGTATCCCTTAGGGCTCAAAGGGAAGGATATTCCCCTCATCGGACGGCTGCTATCTGTGGCAGATGGTTTTGATGCCATGACCAGTGACCGCCCTTACCGAGCTGGGATGCCTGTAGAGAAAGCCCTTCAAATCCTGACCGAAGGGGCCGGCACCCAATGGGATAGGGAGTTAGCGTTGAGGTTTGTGGCCCTACAGAAAAGGAAGGAGTGAACCCTGTGGAGGTCGGTGTCCGCTCTCCTAAACGCCAACAGATAATTCGACTCTCTCAACGCCTCTTGAAAATCGCTTTGGGGCTCTTGGTTTTGGGGTTGGTTTTCGGAGTTGGCTTTTACGGGGTTCTGTTTGCCGTAGCCCCACGACCAGTGGCGAAGGCTTATCACCAGTGGGGAGTGCCTTTTCAGAAGTGTCTGGAGTGCCACCAATCAGGAAACCATGCGCCGCTCATGACTCATCGTCCTGTCCGCTTTTGTTTTCCGTGTCACCGCCCTCGTGAAGATCAGAAAAAGTGACTTCCACCACTTCCCCATCGGGAGTCTCCTCGGCGAAGATCTGAGCTTGGAACACAAAAACCCGCACCCTTCCCCCACGCCATGCATCTTTGGGCAAACCAGCTTTCAGACAGGTTTGTTCTAAGAAGGTGACTGCGTCAAAATGGTGTTCTACCGCCACTTGTGGCAGCAAAAGACCTCGTTGCCAATCTCCTTCCACCAACAACCCATCACGCCCAACAACAATGTGCAAAGGATACTCGCGAGGGTCAGTAACTGTCAAGACTTGGGGTGGTGTGAGCACACTCACCTCTACGAGCAACTGGGGCAGCTCGTTGGCTTCCAGAGGGGGGAATCGGGGGTCCCGAAACGCTGCGTTGAGAGCAGATTCGATGGTGGCTTCTATTAAGGGCTTAACGGGGTAGGGGATACCAATGCAGCCTCGCAGCATTTTCTCCCCCGAGACTAATGCGTGTAAGGTCACGAAGACACCGCGCGGTGCTTTGAGGACCTCATCGGCTTCCGTAGGGGGTGGCAAGGCTTCACCTGTTTGCAAGGCAGTTACAATGGCTCGTCGCGCTAACTTGACCAAAAACCTTCCTTGCTCTAAAGTCAACAGCACGGCGACCACCTCCTTTTGTGGTCGCACTCTTTAACCCACCGCCAATCACCAAATGGTAACACGCCCAGCAGTGGAGCAAAAGGAACGCTTAAAAACTTTAGAGGTTCTCCAGCAAGCCAAGGGTATGGATCATTCGCTGGGGCGTTCAATCTCTATCACTATCTTGCCCTTCCGAAACACACGCACTGTGCCGTTAGAAGCGGAAACAGTGATCGCAACAGAGTTGGTCACTGCAGTAATGCCAGCGGCAGCGGCATGACGGGCGCCCAAGCCCATTGGCAGGTCTTCGTGGGGAAGACCGGGATGGAGGAAAGCTCCTGCTGCCTCAATCACTCCATCTCCCCGGATGAGGAACGCTCCATCAATTGCGCAGAATTCCTTTACCGTTTCCATCAAGTGAGGATCAAGAACATTGCGCTCTTCCTCTGGGTAGCCCTTGAAAGGGTTAAGCACCAACTGGGTAGAATAGCGGGCAACATTTTCGTAGTCTCCTACAACGAACAATGCCCCTAACGGTCTCCCCTCTCGCCCCTCAGCAGCGATTTGGATTGCTAACTCCAACACTTGTTCAAATACCTCCGGGCTGACATGCTCTGTCAACAATTGATCAGAAATGGCGAAGAGTTCAAATTCCTCCCGCACCCTTAGGAGCAGGATAATGTCTAACCGATGGGCATTTGGAGGACCTGCGAGACAAATTAAGGTGTCGTCAGAGTGAATGCTTCCTTGAGCCATGCCCAAGATGACAGCCAGTTTGATTTGTCCAATTCGTGGCAGGTGGATATTGGGCAATTCGATGACACTTTTGACCATTTGCTTGAGTTCTTCGGGCACCGTCGGTGTGGAGGTGGCGAGGAGGAAAGGAGCCTTAGGAAGCCAATCCTGAAGGGTGGTGAAAAGGGGATACTCGGCACATACCAAAACGCTGCGCCCTGCGCCCTGTTTCACCATCTGGCACGCTGCACTCAAAAAGAGGTCGTTGAGGTCCAACAATTCCTCGGGTTCCTCACGGCGGTGCTTTCGTTTCGGCTCTTTGTCAGGCATGTGGATCACCTCAATTCTTTGGGCGCTGGCTATAAGTTTGCGTTAACAAGTTTGCAGCTTTTTAGCGACGCTTGACGCCAAGTAGCATTATACTTTGGGATAGGGCATTGACAAGATGGACACTTATGGAGTGTGATGACTGCAATGGCAACCCTACGAGTGGTTGGGGGACAGCGGTTGCAAGGAGTCGTTGAGGTCAGTGGCAGTAAAAACGCTGCCTTAGCCCTGCTGCCAGCCGCTTTGCTTTGTCAAGGGGAAGTGACTTTCCATCGGGTGCCAGACATCACCGATGTGCACATCCTTTTGGACATCCTGAGGACTTTAGGCGTGCAGGTGCACTTTGAAAGGGAGAAGGAAATCGTGCACTTGGACACATCATCCCTAACGCCCTGTCCCCTTCCCAATGGATCGGTCGCACAAATCCGAGCCTCTATTTACCTCGCTGGGGTATTGCTCACTCGTTTTGGGGAAGTGACCATCGGATTGCCGGGAGGTTGTCCACTCAACCGGCAAGTAGACTTTCATCTGGAAGCCTTTCGGCGGATGGGGGCTGTTGTTAACTTAGAAGGAGAAATCATCCACGCTGTCTGCCCAAAAGGACGATTGCATGGGGCTGTGATTGAGCTGGATCCCCGGTGGCGCAGTGTGGGCACCACAGTGAATGTGTTATTGGCTGCCTCCTTGGCGGAAGGGAGAACCGTTATCTACAACGCAGCTATGGAGCCAGAAGTTGTCACCTGTGCCCGCTACCTCAAAGCCATGGGGGCTCGCATCGTCGGAGAGGGAACCCCAGTGATCACGGTGGAGGGGATAAACCGTCTCTACCCCGCTGACTGGACTGTAATCCCAGATCGGATGGAAGCGGGCACTTTCCTTCTCGCCGCCGCTATTACTAACGGGACTGTTTCTGTAGTGGATGTTCCAGTGGAGTGGTTAGCCGCTTTCCTCCAAAAGGTTGTGGAAGCTGGTGCCAAGGTAACAGTGGAAGGGGAACAGATCACCCTCTCTATGGAAGGGCGACCCAAACCCATTACCGTGGTGGCGGAACCTTTCCCCAACTTCCCAACAGATCTGCAGCCTCCGATGGGGGCGTTTCTCGCCCTTACAAAAGGAACAAGCCTAATTGTAGAAACCATCCATCGGGACCGATTGCTCTACTGGAACGAGTTGAGGAAAATGGGTGCGCAAGCAATTGTGGAAGTTGCCGATAACCCTAATCGCTTGCCTTGCCTTGCTTGGATTCAAGGAGTTAACCAGTTGGAAGGAGCCGAAGTGGTAGCACCAGACCTAAGAGCCGGTGCCGCTTTGCTCCTTGCTGGACTCTCCGCAACCAGTGAAACGGTGATCCGACAGGCAGAAAAAATCTTCCGAGGCTACGCTCATGTCGTAGAAAAGTTGCGCTCCTTGTCCGCTCAAGTGCAATTGGAGGATGAGGGTTTGGAGCAGGTGAGCAGCCATGTTGGCGCGCGGGTTAGGTATTGATTTGGGCACTACTTGCGTTCGGGTTTATGTCAGAGGACGAGGAATCGTCCTGCGAGAACCTTCCGTGGTAGCGGTAGACCGGAAGGGCAGTATTTTGGCAGTTGGGGAAGATGCCAAGCGGATGATCGGCAAAACCCCCAGCACTATCTCCGCCCGCCAGCCTTTGCGGGAAGGGGTCATTGCCGATTACACCACAACCACCGCCATGCTTCGCCATTTTATCCGCAGAGCCTGCGGTCCTTGGACCCTCTTTAAACCCTATGTGATCATCTGCGTCCCCGCTAAAGCCACCAGTGTGGAACGACGGGCAGTTAGGGATGCTGCCAAGGAGGCGGGGGCAAAAGAAGCCTTCCCTATTGAAGAACCAATGGCTGCCGCAATTGGGGCTGGGCTGCCCATCACGGAACCAGGTGCTAACATGGTTGTGGACATCGGTGGTGGAACCACCAATGTCGCTGTGATCTCTTTGGGAGGGATCGTGATTAGCGACTCGGTGCGGGTCGGTGGCATCAAATTGGACGAAGCCATCAGCCGCTACATCAAGCGCGAATACAACCTCTTGATCGGCGAGCAAACTGCTGAAGAGATCAAAATCCAAATTGGTTCTGCCTACAAATTGCCGCAGGAACTTTCCATGGAAGTGCGGGGGCGAGACTTGGTCACCGGCTTGCCCAAGACTATCCGGATCACATCCGAAGAAATTCGCCAAGCCCTTGCTGAACCCCTTGCCCAAATAGTCAACCGGGTGAAAAGTGTCTTGGAGCAAACGCCTCCAGAGTTAGCTGCTGATATCGTTACGAGAGGGATTGTGCTTACAGGAGGCACTGCTTTGCTGCGAGGGTTAGACCAACTCCTTCAGTTGGAAATCGGCGTGCCTGTCCAAGTCGCTGACGATCCTACCTCTGCGGTTGCTATCGGTACTGGAATGGCGCTGGACATGCTTCATGTCCTTCACTTAGATGGCATGTAGCTCCTTGTGAGCGGAAAAGAAAGCCCCTGCCCAATTAGGCAGGGGCTCTCGGCGGTGGTTCCACTCCTTGGCTCTACGATACCGGATCTTCTCTGTCAGTACCGCAACTGTGTCTGGAAGGTCCAGATGGTGGCATCAGGCTTCTTCTGCCGTTCCCAGGTCAAGTTAAAGCGGGTATAGGTGTTCAGGTCATACTGTAATCCCACAGCGTTGCGACGGTAGGTGTTGCCGGAGACATCGCGGTTGGGATCGTACTGATCATGCTTGGCGTAAAGGGTGTAGGGTTGATTGGGTAACTTGTAGCCCAGCAGGACATACCAACCGCGGACTTTGGCTGTCGGTTTTTGTTGTGTGCCAGCGTCTTTACCATCCACCCATTCGCCTCGCAAAGTTAAGCCTTCCACGGGGCGAAGGAGGAGCCCAACAACCAATCGCTCCCGATCAAAGTTGCGGAAGTCAGGGTTGGCAGAAGTGCCGAAGTTCCGTCGTCCAATACCATCCATGTAGCCAGCCCAAATCTGTCCCAATTGACCCTTAGCGCCTAAGGGTTGAGCGACCCGGACCAACCAACTCTTGCGAGAGGTTAGGCTATCTTGCGTTTCGGTGCTGCGAGTGCCGCTAAATAGACCGAGGGTGATTTGCGGGAAACCTTCCTTGCGCCAGGTGTAGGTGATGCCCCGATCCCGCTCGCCTGGGAACAAGGCAGTAGCTACGCGCGCTCGCTCAGGCGTTAATCGCACTGAAGAAGATTCAAGCACTTCTTCCAATAGGGGCACTTTGAAGTGACCGAGGGTGAAGAGACCGTCGGGTGTAGGCAACTCTAAGTAAGCATCCCGCAACTCCACATTGCTACCCGCTGCGTCTACCTGTAGCCGAAAGAGGCTCCCTCGGAACGGCGTTGCCCGCAAGTCAAAGCGCATGCGTCGCAACCGGAAGTTTTCCTTTGCCCTTCCCCTTGTCAAGTCATTGGTGTCCGTTGGCTGGGAAGAATCCCGCTCATAGCGCATTTGGATGTAGCCACTCAGGCGAATGGGGTCAAAGCGTTTAGCAACGGCTTCAACAGCCTTCTGCTGCTTTTGCAAATCTGCTAATTGCTTCTCCAATTTGGCGAGTTGCTCTTTTAGCTTGGAGAGTTCCTCCACTTGCTTGCGCAGGCGGGTGATTTCTTCCTGCAGCGCCTCCACAGAGACCGCTTCGTTGCTCTCAGCAGCCGCCCAACTTCCCGTCGCCACAAGGGCGCTAAGCCCAGCCACAACCAACCAACGCATCCTGCATCCCTCCTTGCCGGAATTTGCCGCTCGGATTTTGCAGCCTCTTTTTTAAAATGGCGGTCAATATTCGCTTAAGAGGCTATTAAGAAATAACGCTTTGTTGGCTTGGGGAGTTTCTAAAGCTGTCATCATCCTCAAGGAACCGTTGTGGAAATTGTGTCGGGGGTCAACCCAGTTTAAAGAGGGATACAAGAAAAAGAGTGGCGGGCCCGACGGGATTTGAACCCGCGACCTCCGGCTTGACAGGCCGACGTGCTAACCAGGCTGCACCACGGGCCCACCACTGCTGGTAAGTTTAGGACAACCGGCCTTGCCCGTCAAGACCTATCGTGACCAGTAAGCGCTCAAACTTTGGTGGTTGAGTGAAAAACATTTGCGAGAACTTAGGGAGTGTCTCAGGAGGTGCCGAAGGTAAAAACCTGCAGGCTTCAACAGTTACGCTACCTGCAAATGCCGAACTTTTGGGATTAGATTTTTTCCCTGCCACCCAGGTAGGGGCGCAAGACTTCGGGCACGACAACAGAGCCATCAGGCTGCTGGTAGTTCTCCAATACAGCAGCAAAGGTTCGTCCGACTGCGACGCCTGAGCCATTTAGGGTGTGGGCGAACCGAGGTTTCGCTCCTTTTGAAGGGCGATAACGAAGGTTCATCCGCCTGGCTTGAAAGTCCTCACAGTTGCTGCACGACGAAATCTCCAACCAACGGTTCATTCCAGGCATCCATACCTCTATGTCGTAGGTTTTGGCAGCAGAGAATCCCATGTCCCCTGTGCACAGCAGCACGACCCGGTGGGGCAAACCAAGCAATTCCAAGATATGGCAAGCATCTCGCACCATGCCTTCCAACTCGTCGTAACTTTGCTCTGCCCTCGTGATTTTGACTAATTCTACCTTGTTGAATTGGTGGACGCGGATGACCCCTTTGATGTCTTTCCCAGCCGCCCCTGCCTCCCGTCGGAAACAGGAGGAGTAACTGACATACTTGAGGGGCAACACATCGCCGTCCAAAATTTCCTCCCGGTGCAAGTTCGTGACGGATACTTCAGCGGTGGGAATGAGCCAAAGATCATCGCGCTCGCAGTAATACATTTCCTCGCCAAACTTAGGCAGCTGCCCCGTTCCTTCTAAGCACTCAGGCTTAACGAGGAAGGGGAGGAAAACCTCGGTGTAGCCGTGTTGGTGGACATGACAGTCCAGCATGAAGTTGATTAGGGCTCGTTCCAACATTGCCCCTAAGCCCTTCAACCCATAGAAGCGGGAACCAGAAAGTTTCACACCCCGGGCAAAATCGATGATGCCTAACCGTTCGCCGATCTCCCAGTGGGGCTGAGGCTCAAAGTCAAAAGTCGGTGGTTCGCCCCAAGTGCGCACAATCACATTGCCCGTCTCGTCGGAACCAACGGGAACACTTTCGTGAGGCAAGTTGGGCACCAAGAGCAACGACTGCTCTAACTGCCTTTCCACTTCCCGCAATTGTGCATCCAGTTGGTCTATCCGATCGCTGACCGTGCGCATCTCTGTCCGAAGTTGCGAAGTGTCTTTGCCCTCCTTCATCAGCATGCCAATCTCTTTGGAGACAACATTGCGTCGGTGCTTGAGTTGTTCTGCTTCAGCGATCAGTTGACGGCGCTGCTCATCCAAAGCAACGATGCGGTCAATCAATTCATCGTAAGCGTCTCCACGAGTGAGCAATCGTTGCTTGACGAATTCGGTTTGTTCGCGGATCAGCCGCAAATCTAACACACACCACACCTCCAGTTAGCGCGGGGAAATTTTTTCGGCGAGTTCAAAGGCTTTGTTAAGGGCGTCCCCAAACCTAAGCCAATCGCCCTGCTCCCGTGCCTTCTTAGCTTCTTTCAGCAAGCGGATCAATTCAGCAAAGGTCTCGGCTTTCTGATGCTGTTGAGGAGTAGAGGGAGCCGAGGTGGCAGCGAAAGCATTAGAACGAGCTTGTGGCTGCAGCATCCCGTCGCGGAACAGGGAAGGAAACAGTTGAGCGATCGCATCTTGCAGGTCTTCTCCCATCACCACCCGCTTGCCTGCTGCCACAATCACCCGCTTGATCTCTGGCAGTGCTACTTGTTCTGCTTGAAGGTAGACTGGCTCCACATACATGAGGGAGTTGCCAACAGGCAAAATTAAGAGGCTGCCGCGAATCACTCGTGAACCCTGTTGGTTCCATAGGCTAAAATATTGGGAAATTTGTGCATCGGCGTTGATGCGGGCTTCTATCTGCTGTGGTCCATCCACCAACCGACCGGGTGGGAAGCGGTAGACGAACAGGTCACCGTAACGGTCGTAATCGCAATGGGCTGCCATCCATGCTACCATGTTCTTGTCGGGCTTGCCCAAGGGCGTGAACGGCACTAACAACATGAACCGATCCCTTCCCTCATCGGGAGAACGGATCACCGTGTAGTAAGGGCGGATGGCTGATGGCTTGTTGTCCACCCCACTCTGCTCTTGAGCGATCTCCCATGCATCCTCTCGAAGGTAAAACTGGTCAGGATCGGTCATGTGGTATAGGCACAACATGCTTGCCTGCACAGCGAACAACGATTGAGGATAACGCACATGGGCTTTAATGCTCGGGGGCATCTCCTCCCGATGGCGAAAGAGGGAGGGAAACGCCCGACGATAAGTTTTGAGCATTGGGTCTTCCGCATCAAAAGCGTAGAAGCGCATTTCACCGGTATAAGCGTCCACGGTGATTTTCACGGAATTGCGCAAGTAGTTGATGCGCAGTTGAGGCGAAACAGGAGTGGAGTAAGGGAACTCCGTCGTCGCTGTAAAGGCATCTACGACCCAAACAATGCGCCCATCGTCGGTAATCACAGGATACGGGTCCCGATCAATCAGCAAGAAGGGCACAATAGCAGTTACTCTGTCCATGACGCAGCGATACATGAGCAAGCGACTTTCTGCCGTGATATCGGTGTTGAGCAGCAAGCCCAAATTCATAAAGCGGGCAGCGAAAAGCAGCCGACGCCACCATGAACCGATGGGCACGCCAGCGTCGGCTTCGTAGCGCGTCTTTTTCCACTCGTTACCTTCCCCACTCAAAGGGTAGTCAAACTCGGGAGCTTGGGTGCGCACCAACACGAAATCCGCCACCGTGTATTGAGGGGAAGGAGGCGGTGATGGCGGTTCTGTTGGGGGCACAGGTGGTTGATTTCGCCGGGTTGGGTCTCCGTCAGGTGGAGGTGCATTAGCCGTTTGCTGGGGTTGAGGCGGTCGCCCCCGAACAAAGGGTTGGCGGCGCCGCCGCTCCTCCGGCAACACAAACTCGCCAAAGTAAATCTCCGGACGCCGCAAACGCGGCAGGCCGTCTTCCCCAACTTGTGGCGGGATGTCCTTGATTAGAAACTGGGGTGATCCCTCTCCCGTAAACTCTGTCACCAAAGACATCACAAGCCCGTATCCGTGCGTGTAATGCAAGTGGCGATTCACCCATGTCGCCAATTGGTTAGGGAGGAAGAGCTCCCGAGGCGCAATGGCAACCTGCCGCAACCGACCCCCGATGTAGTATCGGTCGTAATCTACCGCAGAAAAACCGTACTGCCAATGCAAGGCTTGCAATTGGGTGAATGCGTCCAACAATTGGTCAATGTCCCAAAGGCGAATGTTCGCCAATGCCGTCTCGTGGGCAAGCAGTTCGGAAGCAGTGGGGATGGCTTCGCCGGGATGGCGACGAATGACCACTTTGTCCAAACGATAAGCGAAGCGGGTGAAAGCGATGTTATGACGAATATACGGGCGTTCTCTTTCCCGCTCGTTCGGTTTCACCACAAAGGCTTGCAACGCTGCAGGGAAGAGAATCCGTCCCCCTAACCAAGCGATGAAGAGAGCAGTGATCACCAACCTCAGCCGCTTTAAATCGCCCGATTTCATCGCCCAGAGACACCAAACTGCCCCGGCAAGAGAAACCAGCATCAGCAGCCAGAACCCAAAACGCGTCCCGTAAATATCAGCAAATCCTGCTCCAAACAGAGCCCCTCGCCCCGAGAACAAGATGCTATAGCGACCAAGAAATTGAGCAATTGCGAGGACAAAGAGGAGGGATGCTACAACGGCTAACAAAGGGCGTGCAACGAAAGGAGGGGCTTCCATCCCGCTTTCCTCGAAGCGCAGCAGCTCCTCGTAACGCAACCTCAGCACCATGCCTATGAGCCCCAAGCCAATCCCTACCAAAGTGAAACTCACCCAAAAGCGGACGAAGGGAAGCGTAAAGATGTAAAACCCCACATCGTGACCGAAAATGGGATCCCGTTGACCGAAGGGAGTGGCGTAGAAAAAGTGCAGCAGGTAGATCCAACGGCTGCTGGCGAAGAGCCCTGCGATGACTGCTAATAGGGCGCAAACACCAAGTGCCCACCGATCCAAAGCCCGATCCACGGCTTCTTTGTCCATGTCGCCAAAGAGCCGCTCCCGCAAGGGAGGAGGAACTTGCTGAGGGGCTTTGCGTGCCAGCAAATAGGGACCATAGAGGAGGACAAAGAACAAGGCCCCACCCAACCCGAACATCACCAGTTGCCAAAGGAGCCGACGAGCAAACACTTCCCCATACCCTTCGGAAACAAACCAAAGCCACTCCGCACCTATGCTGAGCACTTTCAAGAACAGGAAGAAGGCGGTTGCAATCACAACAAGGCGCCAGAGCCAGCGGCTGCCCTGATCCATTTGAACACCTCCAAAAGAGCAACGCTTGCGGGCTTTTGCCTTCTAACAGCCTGTCAACCCAGTGATTCAGGGTTGCTCTTATCTCCCTATTTTACCACGCCCTCGGTTAAGGCGACGCTTCCCCTTGCCTCTTCCTCATTTCTGCCCTAAAATTCCGCAACAGTAGGGGATTTCCCTGACAGCCATCCATAGGAGGGGCACAAACAATATGGGACGGAAGAAGCTAAAAAGTCTCAAGGAGTCAAAGAGCATGCGGCAACAAATTATCAAGTTGCTACAATCAGGGGTGTTGCTTCGGTTTGACCGCACATTGGATGAGACCCTCCAGCATATCGTGGATACCGCCCGGTTGGTGATTGGGGCTCGCTATGCTGCTTTGGGCGTTCTGGACGAAGAAGGGCGGCTAACCCGATTTTTCTACTCGGGCTTGAGCGAAGAGGAAGCCGAGCGGATCGGCGATCCCCCAAAGGGGTTGGGCGTTCTCGGTTTGATCATAGAGGAGGGCAAGCCCCTTCGGCTAAAGGATGTTTCCAAGCACCCTAAAGCCGCTGGCTTCCCTCCCGGACACCCCCTCATGCGGTCCTTTTTGGGCGTGCCGATCATTGTGAACGACCGCCCCTTTGGTCGCCTCTACTTGACAGAAAAGTTGGATGGGAAAGCTTTCACCAAGGAAGACGAAGAAATCGCCCTCTTGTTGGCAGCGCAAGCCGCTGCCACCATTGAACGTGCCCTCCTCGCCGAACAAGCCAACCGTTCGGAACGCTTGGCACTGCTAAGCCAACTGGTGGCAAAACTAAACCGCCTAAGTGACGAACAAAGCGTGTTGGAAGCAGCCACCGAAGGGATTCACTCGGCTCTCCCCTTTGCGGAGGTCGCCACCGTCCTTTATCGGATCGACGAATCTCTGAGCCTGTTGTGCTTTCCTGAAGGAAGCCGGCTGGGATTTCAACTGCGCCGCCCTTGTTTGCGGGTGCACCGCACCCCCTTCTGGGTCTGCATGCAGGAGCGTAAGCCTATTCACCTCACTTCCTTGGAAACAAGCAAATCGGTCTCCCCCTTTGAACGCTGGTTGGCACGGAAAGGATTTCAAAGCCTGATCGCAACACCTTTGATCTTGGGTGAGCAGTTTTTGGGTGTGATCTTTGCCGTCGCTAAGAAACCCGATGCCTTTAGCAGAGATGACCTCAACTTTTTGCAAACCATTTCCGAGCATGTTGCTGTCGCTTTGACCAACGCTCGGCTCCTCCAAGAACTGCGGGAGAAGGAACGGGTGCGGGGTTTGCTGCTCAGCAAAGTAGTAACCGTCCAGGAAGAAGAACGACGCCGCATCTCTCGGGAACTGCACGACCAAATCGGACAGTTGCTTACCGCCCTGCTCATCCAGTTGCAACTGCTGGAGCGGGACTTCTCCGAACCAACCCTCCGACAGCGGTTGGGGCTATTGAAGCAATTGGCGGAGGAAATCGCTGCTCACTTGCACCACATCGCTTGGGAGTTGCGCCCTCCAGCGTTGGATGAGTTAGGGCTGTTGGCAGCATTGGAGAAAACAGCGGAGGAGTGGTCTTCTCGGTTTGGCATCCCCTGCGAGTTTGTCGCCAATGGCGCAATCACCGACGAGATTCAACCGGAAATGGCTATCGGCGTGTTCCGCATCGTTCAGGAAGCCTTGACCAACATCGCCAAGCATTCCAAAGCCACCCATGCCCGTGTCCTCGTTCAACAACAAGACAGCGAACTATCAGTCACCGTGGAAGACAACGGAGTTGGCTTTCGGGTCTCGGATGTCTTGCGCCATCCAGATGAGAACCGGCGCTTGGGGTTGCTGGGGATGATGGAACGAGCAGCCATGCTTTCCGCAACCCTTGCTATTGACTCTAAGCCCGGGAAAGGCACCCGAGTGCAAATCCGCCTCCCCTTGACCAAGGGGTGGCTCCGTCGTCTCGGTGGAAGACTTCGGGAACGATCAAAGGAGGGATCATGATGCCAAAGACCTTGAGCGAACAACGCGTGATTCGCGTGCTGATTGTTGACGACCACGCGATCCTACGCGATGGGCTAAAGGCATTGCTCCAAAGCGAAACGGACATTGAAGTAGTCGGGGAAGCTGGCACGGGGCGGGAAGCTCTCAAACTCATCCGACAACTCCGCCCCGATGTGGTGCTGATGGACATTTCCATGCCCGACATGACAGGGTTGGAAGCCACAGAGATCATCAAAAAAGGTTACCCTGAAGTGAAAGTGATTGCTCTCACCGTTCATGAAAGCGAGACCTACTTGAAACGAATGATGCAAGTAGGGGCTAATGGCTATGTGGTCAAGCGCGCCGCTGCCCAAGAATTGACCACAGCAATCCGAACCGTCATGCGGGGCGGCGTCTACATCCATCCGGAAATCGCTAAGCAGTTAGTCAACGAGATTGCCCGCTTGCAACCAAGCAAGCAAGAGCGACAAAAGCAACTGAGCGAGCGGGAGTGGCAAGTCCTGCGTCTCATCGCCTTAGGCTACACCAACCAGCAAATCGCCGACCGATTAGCCCTGAGCGTGAAAACCGTGGAGACCTACCGAGCCCGCATCGCCGATAAGTTAGGGCTCCGCACCCGTGCGGAGTTGGTCAAATACGCTCTCCAGCATGGTCTGCTGGACGAGGAACCTGTGGCGTAACTGGAGGGATGAAGCATGGTTTTCTCCCGCACTTGCCAGTATGCTGTTTGGGCGCTTTTGGAATTGGCTCGGGAGCAGAAGTCCAATGGAAAAGGGTGGATCAAAGCCGAGCAAGTGGCGCAGAGTCTGGGGCTTCTCTTCCCTATGACCGCCAAGGTGTTGCAAATGTTGGTCCACGCCCACATCTTGGATTCTGTCCGTGGACCAACGGGTGGGTTCCGCCTCCGCCTCCCTCCCGAGAAGATTCGCTTGCTGGATGTGGTATTGGCTATTGACGGACCCGACCTCTTTGAGCGCTGTGCTTTGGGGCTCCCGAACTGCAAGGAAGACAACCCTTGTCCCATCCACCGCTGCTGGAACCCTATCCGTGACCAGTTGAAAGACCTTTTCCAAAGGACCACCATCGCAGACCTTTTGAAAGCGTGGACACCCCAAACGCCTAAGAGAGTTGCAGAAAGTTTTCGCTAACCAATCGGGTCCAAAGGAACCTCTCTAACGTCCCAAGGAGTTAAAAACACACTGGTGGGAGAGGAGTCTCTTTCCCTCAGGTGATTCCTCTCCTTGCCCCTCTCCCTAAGCCTTTGGGGGCTCTCACTCGCCCGTTGGCTTAGGGGGGGATTGTCCTTGCACTTCCTCAGCCGGATTGGGTTGAATTCCAGGGAGGCGAGAGACTAAATCACGAACATTGATGCCCGTCAGGGATTCCAAAACGGGTGGAATTTGCGCCATCATGTTCACAATGTCTTGGGTCAAGCGGGAAGCACCAACGCCAGCACCGTCGCCTCCTGTGTTGCTGATGATAACAATCCGCTCTACTTTGCTGAGAGGTTCGGCGAGCGCGCGAGTGATTTCAGGTAATCGCTCTATGAACATCTCGCTGATAGCAGCTTGGTTATAGGCACGCCAGGCTTCGGCTTTCCGCATCATCGCTTCAGCTTCCGCCAACCCTTTGGCTCGGATAACTTCGGCTTCCGCTAAGCCTTGGGCTTTTTGGGCTTCGGCTTCTGCCAACCCTTTCGCTTTGATCACTTCTGCTTCCGCCAAACCCCGCATTTGCACCACTTGGGCTTCCGCTTCGCCCGTGCGGCGGCGAGATTCGGCTTGGGCTTCCGCTTCGGCAACAGTGCGGTAGCGTTCCGCATCAGCAATCATGCGGATGCGGTCGGCTTCCGCTTGTGCTGGTTTGCGGACAGTCGCGTCCAGTTCCTTCTCGCGGCGAGCAATCTCCTTCTCCTGAACCTCAATGAGGGCTTCTTTCTCCACCAGTTGCACCCTCACTTGCTCCCGCTTGAGTTCTTGCTCCAATTGGTATTTGCGCAGGTCGTAAGCGATATCCGCTTCTGCTTTCTTCTGGTTCACTTGGGCTTGGTATTCAGCTTGGCGCATCTCAAAGTCTCGCATGGCTTCAGCGATCTTTGTTTGGGCTTTGTATTCCGCTTCTTTAGCTTCCTGCTGGGCTTGGGCAGCGCGAATGGTAGCGTCCCGATCGGCTTCCGCTTCTGCAATCCGAGCATCTCGTTTCACCTGCGCAATGCGGGGGCGACCAAGGGCATCCAAATACCCCTGCTTGTCCCGGATGTCGCGGATAGTGAAGGAAACAATTGTCAAGCCCATATTGGCAAGGTCGCTTTCCGCCACCTCAGCAACCCGTTGAGCGAAAGCATCGCGGCTGCGGTAGAGTTCCTCAACCGTCATCGCTCCCACGATGGCTCGCAAGTGCCCTTCCAAAGTCTGCCGAGCAATCTCCCGGATTTGCTCCGGTGTTTTGCCCAAGAATTGTTCGGCAGCCGTAGCAATAGCGCTTTCGTCCCCCCGAACCTTCACCTGCGCCACACCATCCACCGTCACGGGCACTCCGTAGACAGTGTAAACATCCACAACATTCACATCCAGGGTCATGACTTCTAACGAGAGGACCTGCACCTGCTCCAGCACAGGCCAGACGAAAGTGCCGCCACCTTGGACAATGCGAAACCCTCGTCGCCGACCAATACCCGAGATGATTAGGGCTTCGTTGGGACCCACTTTGCGCCAACGAGAGAAGACGAACAAAATTGTCACAACGACGACAGCAGCGATTCCCAAGCCTACCATGGCGGGAGATTGAACAATTGCTGTCTCCATGCCCATTCCCTCCTTACAGCTGCTCCCACACCTTCAGCGTTTCTTCCGCATTCTCTACGAGCAGCAAATTGCCTGCAACTCCAACGATGCGCACAGGAGCGCCACGCGGGATTTCTTTCTCTGAACGGTTACGGGCGGGCGCTGTATGGCGAATTTCGTTATAAACATAGGCAATAGACCCAATGCCGTTTGGTGGAATTGGCGAAAGACTTTCTCCAATCAAACCAACCAAATCCCGCGTGGTCGGATGACTGGTACCCTCTAATCGAAACAACCAACGACGGAGGGGAAGCAAAAACCCAAAGACTGCAAAGGCGCCCGCTCCCAAGGATAAAGGAATGTTGACAAGGGGCAAACTCAACGCAGGTGTCTGCGAACACAAGTAGCCGACACCACCAAAAACCGTCAAGAACACCGACAGCATAGCGGGACTTGCTAAGGCACTAAGCCAATGGAGGAAACCGCCGTGTCCATGATAACCAGCACCATGATGCCCCCCATCACCTGTATCGCTTGCATCTCCTGTGTCATGCCCTCCAACATCTCCTCCCCCACCTTCGTGACCACCTACCAACCCACCAAAAACATCATGGGCTAACCCCAACACCAGTAGAATCCCCGTGATACCCAAGCCTGCAAAGAAGAGGGTCAAGTAGACATTCGGCAAAGTCAACCATTCCATATTCCCCACCGGCAGCTAAGCGCCGCCACCACAATTATGACAACTCGGCTTGACTAAAGGAAGAGGTTCCAAACACAGCCTACCGTGCTGAGGGAGTCAGCCGCCATGCAAAAAGAAAGAGAACGCAAAATCTACGCCGTCGTGCTGACAGCCACCATCACTGGTTTCTCGATGATGTGCGTAGTTCCCATCCTGAAACACCGATGTGTGGTTCGCTGGAAGTCGAGCCCTCCCAAAGTGCCAATCATTTCAGCAATGCAGGAGCATCGTTCTCTAAAAAGAAAGAGCCATTTGCTCCAACCTAAAGGTAGCAAAAACTTGCAAGGTTCGAACGCAAACTATCAATCTTTGAATGGTTACTGACACCCTTCTTGACACAAGCTAACCGGACACCTATGATTTGCGACGGAGCTGCTTAGGTGGCATGAGCGACAACTTTGAAACAATAGGGTAACCGACCGTTCCAAAAGGTTGACATTTTTGAACATGCCCGCTTTTCGGAGGTGAGGCGCAATGGCGATGCGCACTGTGGAAGTGCCTGAATACACTGTTACCGAACGGATCGTGGTGGATCCTCGCAAAACAGCGTTGGTCATTGTGGACATGCAAAACGATTTCGTCAAAGAGGGTGGTAAATTGGTTGTGCCCACCGCTAAGGACACCATCCCCGCAATCCGACGCCTTTTAGACCTCGCTCGCCAGAATGGTATGGTTGTTGCCTACACCCAAGACACCCACTTACCTAATGACCCCGAATTCCCAATCTGGGGTGAACACTGCCTGATTGGCTCTTGGGGTTGGGAAATCATTGAAGAATTGAAGCCACAACCCTACGAGCTGGTCGTCCAAAAGCGCCGCTACGACGGCTTTTACGGAACTCCTTTGGACGATGACCTGCGGTTAGCAGGCATAGATACCCTCATCATCACTGGCACAGTTGCCAACATCTGCGTTCTGCATACTGCTGGCAGCGCTGCACTCCGCGGTTTCCGCATCATCGTGCCCAAGGATGCTATCTCTGCCCTTACGGACTTTGACATGGAAGCAGCCCTGCGACAAATCCACTTCCTCTATCGGGGTATCATCACCACTTCTGATGGCATAGAAGTCCAAACCTAAGTCTTCTGAGCAAAAGTCTGGCTTGGTTACTTTGCGGGAAGTGGTGGTTGTGCGATGGAATTTTGGGGTTGCCATACTTGTCTTGTTGTTGACCTTACCGCTCCGAGGTGAAGAAGGGATGGCTGAGTGGACAGCGAAGTGGATTTGGATGAAGGGCGTGGACGAACTGCCCCGCAACTTCTACCTTTGTGCCCGCAAAACTTTCCCTGTGCCTAAAGATGTGCAAGCGGCAATTTTGCGCGTCACCGCTGATGCCCGCTATGTGCTGTTTGTCAACGGTCAGCGGGTTGGCAACGGTCCCGTCCGTGGTTGGCAACATGCTTGGTTTTACGACACTTACGACCTGCGCCCCTACTTGAGAGCAGGTGGTGCCAACACCATCGGCGTTTTGGTTTTACAGCCCGGCGAAACAAATTTCCAATATCCTCTTGGTCGCGGTGGACTGCTGGCGCAGTTGGACCTAACAACAGCGAGGGGACGAAAAATCACTGTTGGCACCGACCGCACTTGGCGAGTAACCCCTCACCCTGCTTACGACCGCCGAACCCCCCGAATCTCGTGCCAACAAGGGTTCGTGGAACACTACGATGCCGAAAAAGGTTGGGGGGCTGACAACGCTGAATGGGCAACCCCAGAGTTTGATGATAGCGATTGGCAGCGGGCTCAAGAATTAGGCCCGGTTGGCATAGCCCCTTGGAAAAGGCTGGTGCCCCGAGATATCCCGTTCTTGACAATGGAACCCGTCTATCCTGTTCGGGTGGTACGGGTGCGGGTCGTTACAGCACCCACTTTTGTCCATAGCGTGGACTTACGCCCCAATTTGCTCCCCGGCGACCGCTTGTCTAACCTTCACGGGTTGACAGGCTTTGCCTTGACAGTTGTTCAAGTGCCCAAAGACATGACTGTTCGGGTTCGCGCTATCGGTGGCGTTGGCTTTGGGGCCCGACGCGTCCGGGTGAACGGGCAGGACGCATCCTTTGACCAACACGGCGCTCTTTTACCCTTACGCAAAGGGGACAACTTGGTCGTCTTTGATGTCACCAGCGGTTGGTATCATGACTGGTGGTTCACTACCGTTTGGGAAGCTGAAGATGGCTCTCCACTGAAGATTAACTTCCGCAACCCGCTGGGCAACCAACTAACTGTTTGGGCAACTGCTGGTCCCTTCAACAGCCCTACCGATGACGGTTTCCTGCGGGTTTGGAACGCAAAGAGCGCACAAGAAGTTCAAGCCTTGTCCTCCGAATTGCCCTTGCGCCCAGTCGCTTGGGAGCACACAGCCACCGACCATGTGTTCGCAAAAATGGTGCTGACTCGAGAAGTGCCAGCAGCAACGGTGCGGATAGAAAACACCGCTGCGTTGTGCCAACCCAATGAAGAAGTGACGACGGTTTTCCCATCTCGTCAGGGTGATGTGGAATTGCTCATTGACTTTGGGCGCGAGTTAGTTGGGTTCTGGGAGCTGGAGTTGGACGCACCTGCTGGCGTGGTTGTAGACCTGTATGGCTTTGAAGCTATCCACCCGATGGAAGACGGCGGATTCGAAATCCAACACACTTGGGGTTTGAACAATGTGCTCCGCTACCGAACCCGTGATGGGTGGCAGCGGTATACAAGCATTGTTCGGCGCGGCTTCCGCTATTTGGTGCTTACCCTTCGCTTCCCTCGAGGAGAACGCCGACCCGTGCGCATCAAAACCCTTCGCTGCTTGCTCAACACTTACCCCTACGAAGAGCGTGGTGCCTTTTTGTGCAACGATTGGAAGTTGAACGAAATTTGGCGGATGTGTCGCTATACCCTTCGGCTGTGCAGCGAAGACACTTTTGTTGACTGCCCTGCTTACGAACAAACCTTCTGGGTGGGTGATGCCCGCAATGAGGCGCTGATCACTTACGCCACTTACGGCGATTACGCATTAGCGCGTCGCTGTTGGCTGCTGGCGGGTCAATCGCTGTGGCGCTCCCCATTGGTGGAAAGCCAAGTGCCCAGCGGTTGGCAAGACATCCTAACCGCATGGGCGTTGCTTTGGGTCTGGGCATGCGAAGAGCACTACTTCTACACAGGCGACCAGCAATTCCTAAAGCAAGTCTATCCCTTCGTCGCTACGCAGATGCGTAACATCGCAGCGAAATTTCTGCGCTCCGACGGGCTGTTTGACATTGAAGCATGGAACATGTTGGATTGGGCACCAATGGATACGCCCCGCAAAGGCATCATCACCCACCAGACTGCTTTGTTGGTAGAAGCCTATCGGCGCGCAGCTGCTATGGCGCTTTGGTTAGGTAAACCAGAAGACGCCCGCGAGTTTGAAGCATTAGCGCAAAAAGTGGAAGACGCCCTCAACGAGCATTTGTGGGACGCAAGCCGTCAAGCCTTCATTGACTGCATCCACGCCGATGGACGCCGAAGCACTACCTTCAGCGTGCAAACACAAGCGATGGTTTACCTGTGCGATGCCGTCACGGACGAACGACGCCCCCTTATCCGCCGCTACCTCTACGATCCGCCGAAAGACTTTGTTTGGTTCGGCAGCCCCTTTGCATTGTTCTTCCTGCTGGAGTGCTACGCAAAGGATGGTGAGTTTCAACGAATCCTTGACCTTGTGCGCAGAGAGTGGGGAGCAATGGTGGATTACGGCGCCACAACAGCGTGGGAAACTCTGACTCCACGCACCCGCAGCCATTGCCACGGGTGGAGTGCTGCCCCTGCTCACTTTTTGAGTGTCTATGTGTTAGGCGTGCGCCCCAAAACACCGGGCATGAGAGAAGTGTTCCTTGCACCTAAGCCATGCGACCTGCGTTGGGCAAAGGGGCGATTCCCTACTCCACATGGTGAGGTGGAAGTTCGTTGGGAGCGGGAAGACAACAGGTTCGCATTGGTTTTTGTGTTGCCTGAAGGCGTCAGCGCTGAAGTGGTGCTCCCACCTGAAGTGCCCGAAAGCGCTCAAGTGCAAGTGAGCCTTGTCAAGGGAGAAGCGACTAACCCCATTTGGCAGGCTGGGCAATGGCGATTCTCCATCACCGCAGGTGCTCAAGGGCGCGTGGAAGCCATCTGGACACCATAAAGTCCCTTCACAACTGTCAAGCCAAACCGCCGAGATAAAAGTCAAGGAGCGCTCAGCGCATCCTCTGGCACCAGCAGTTCAGCGGGGTGACGAGCTAAAAATGGGGGCACATCATACAGTTCCAAATGGCAGCGCAGACTGCTTAGCGACAAACTCCAAATTTGCCCGCTTTTGCCTTTAGGCACCCGCACCACGATTTCGCACCCGGGCAAAATCAACCCTTGGGCCATTGCCGAGGTTGCCCCATACTGCCGCACATCCTCTTCCACAATCACCGAGATTTGGCTGCCTGCCACAATGCGCCCTTTTACCACTTCTGTGCCGTCAGCAGTTCGCACCACGATGTCGGTAAATGGGTTGCCACCTGAGACGATGCCGATGACGAAGTGACGAGTGCCCTTAGGCACAAAAAAGTAAAGGGGCTCACCGCGAGGGAGCCACAACCGCAAGGGGGTGCGGCGAGGTTGCCTCGGTTTGTCAAACTGACCGCACCAAACCGACAACGGTCGCTCGTCAAATTCCACTTGTGCTGCTTTCCAATAATCGGTGCCCGGGTCAAAAGCATAAATCCCATCAGCAGGTAGCGATAGCGTGATGGTTGCTGGCCGCCCTTTCTCCGCTTTCGCTTCGCCTTGAGCAACCACAGTTTCTGCTTTGTCCACACGCTTAAGCGTCCAGCGGCAATCTATCGTATGTCCCGAGTCAAAAGGGGTGTAGGTCAGGGTTAAGGTTTCGCCTTTGTGCCCAACGAAGTAGTGCATGCCGCTTTCTACAAACAAAGGCGAACGCTTTACCAAGCCCCATGCTTTGACCAGTGAGGGAAACCGCTTAACAATCGGCACCAAGCGCCCCGTAAAAGTGCGACCCACAATTTCTACTGCCATCACATCCTTGTAGTGTTGACAATCTTCGGCAAATAATCGCTGCGCTTCTTCGTCTGTTGGGATTTCCGTTTGCTCCGTCTTCCATCGCTCCACTTCCCGCCAGTCCAAACCCTCCAGTTTTTTCAGGGCAGCGAACCGATAGTCAAACCACTCCGTAAACAGCATAGGGAAGGCGTGGATGAGCCCGGTGTCCATGATGCGCCGGGCAAACACGATGACCTCTCGGGCGCGGCGTGCGATTTCGTCTGGAGACGCCACCGTCAACTTGCCCCATTGGTTCCAGCGAGAGGCACGGTCGTAATCCAACCAGAGGCGTAAAAAGTGCAAATACAATGCGATGCGGTTCAATCGCTGTCGCACAGTTGGGTCACTTTCCAAATGATAGGCTTCCTGCAAATCCATCAACGCCAATTTCAACGAGCGTTCGGAAAACCGCTCCCCTTTCGCCCATCGTTCATAAAGGCGTTGCATCGGCTTAGCGGCGCGCCTGAAAGCTTTCTCACAGAAGTCGCGCACCAATGCTTTCGGGTCAAGTTTGGGGTTCCACATCAACTGAGCCGCCATCCAATAACCCAACCCGTTCGGACCCCAGTTGCACCCCGACTCTGCCGTGTAACTGACCATGCCCAGTTCGTGGTAGTGCTTGATAGCGCTCGCCAGTTCGTAAACTCGCCCTGCTTTGGCGGCGCCGGGCAAATCAAAGTCCCAAGGGTAGACGCTGAAGTAGTCGTAGACACCGACAGTCGCCCCCAACCTTTGGAGCGCCCGAACTTGCTCATCAAAGGTCAACTTGGTGTAGCGAAAGCCCGTCGTCACCTCCACATGGACGCCCGACGAAATCCGAAAGCGGGGCGGGTCACTGTGGAAAGCGTAAGCCAAAAGCCCGACGAACCTGTTGGGGAACTCTCTACGCACTGCCTCCGCTACCTTGTTGGCGAGAAAAAAGGCTTGGTCGCTGGGCGAGCCGATAGCTTTGCAGTTTTCGCACTCGCAATGACCGCCGCCATCGTTGGGTTCCACCGACGCCATCAGGCGGTTTGGGTCGTCCCGAAAAAGACGCAACACGCCGTCAATGACCTTCCACTGCACCTCAGGGTTGCTGACACAAAGTTGCGCTGGTTGACGCTTCCCACCGACCAGAGCAAACCACTCAGGATGGCGCTCAAATTCCCTGTGAGGGATATAGCGCTCGTAAGCGTGCCCGCAATCAACGGGAAAATCACCATATTGGCGGTTGCGTTGCATCCACGCCTCATAGTCCGCTGCCAGTTTTGGCGTCCTCGGTCCCCAGCCATACCAGATGCGTCGCCATTGGAAAGCGGGGCGCATCCGCAAATCTAAGCGCACCGTCAAATCAGGCAATCGGGGGACGACCGTCCAAACGGGGTCAGGGAAAAACCAACGACAACCAATGGCTTCAAGGAAAGCGTAGATGGCGTGGCGCAAACCCAAGTCGGTATTGGCGAGCAACAAAAGCCGATCCCCTTGGCTGCGGACGATGAAGCCCTCGTTGCCCAGCTCCCTTAATCGGTACTGGCGAGCCAAATCAGGGAATTCTCTTGCCGTGCCCAGTAGAATGCCAACTTTGTTGGGCGGGACAGTTTCAATAGCGGGTGGGTCGCCAACGACTTCCCCGAGCCACCGTTGCAATTCTTGGGCGAGGAGCATCAGTCGGTCTTTGGCACCAGTAGGCAGCAAAAGGGGAACCGAATGTCCCTTCCGAGCAACGGGAAAGGGCAGCGGTTGGGCGACAGCGATACTCACCATCACAACGACGAGGAGGGCAAAAAGGCACCGCATTTCCCCTCACCATCCCATTGCCAGATTCGCTCTTCACTCCACAGTGTTTTGGTAACCCAACCTATAGTGGGCAGAAAACAACATCAACAAGGCGATACCCACGACTATGCCACCTGCGCTGCAGATTTTAGGCTCTGAACAGCTCTGTGTCGAGTTCCTTCAGAAGGCTCGTTGCTCTAAAGGCATCTTTTGCCCTTCCTGCAAAAGCAGCCCAGTCATCCTTGTGGTGTAGGAAGGAAAGGATGCCTTTGTCTGTTGGCTTATATGCTTTGCATCGGGATGTCAAGGAGATGGGCGCAGCGGTTAGCACCTAACAGCGCCTCGGTCTAACGAGGTGTGATAGAGTTTGTGGGGGAAGTGCTTATGATGTAGCTGCGCAACTGTTTTGTCGCTGGTGCAAGTGAGGTGAGTGCCTGATGCGGTTTTGGTTCTGGCTCTTAGCTGGGATGGTGTTGGTGGGGGGTGGCACGATGGTGCTTTTCTGTCAATCTCCTGAGTCCGTCAGCTCTTACGCTCATTGGCGCTTCGGTCCATCCAAAGATCCTCGCTTCTTTCCCATCGGAGTTTGGCTCCAACACCCCCGCAATGCCAAGCGCTACAAAGCCGCTGGCTTCAATCTATATGTAGGCTTGTGGAAAGGACCGACGGAAGAGCAACTGGCGTTGCTTCGGGAAGCAGGGATGCCTGTCATTTGCGAGCAGAACGAAGTTGGGCTCAAGCACCGCAACGATCCCATCATTGTCGGTTGGATGCATCAAGACGAGCCCGATAACGCCCAACTTATTAGCGAAGATCCAACAACAGGTCGCAAAGTTTATGGCGGTCCCGTGCCACCAATAGAAATTGTCAAGCGCTATCAGAGGATGAAAGCCAACGATCCAGACCGCCCCGTGCTGTTGAACTTAGGGCAAGGAGTGGCGAACGATTTGTGGATTGGTCGAGGTGTTGGTGCTCATCCCGACGACTACTTCACTTATGTCAAGGGTTGCGACATCGTGTCCTTTGATGTCTACCCAGTGGCAGGGCTCAACGACGAAAATTTGCTCTGGTATGTCGCTAAGGGCGTGGCGAGGCTCGTCTTTTGGGTCAACTGGAACTGGTCCACCGATGGAGAAAAGATCGTCTGGCACTTTGTGGAATGCACCCGCATCAGCAACTTGGAGCGCAAACCAATGCCTCACCATGTCCGTGCCGAAGTTTGGATGGGGCTTATTCATGGCTCGCGAGGGGTTTGCTATTTTGTGCACCAATTTCGCCCCAGTTTTGTGGAAGCAGCGCTTTTGGAAGATGCGGAAATGCTTGCCGCAGTTACCGCAATCAACCGCCAAATTCATGAATTGGCGCCTGTGCTTAACAGCCCCACGATCAAAGAGGCTGTTGAAGTGACCTCGCAAAACCATGAAGTGCCTGTCCACTGCATGGTCAAGCGTTACCAGGGGGCAACTTACTTGTTCGCCGTTGCGATGCGCAACGCACCCACTAAGGCTGTGTTCCACTTGCGAGGGCTACCCGATCGGGCAACTGCTGAGGTGTTGGGTGAGGACCGACGCCTTGCGGTGATCAAGGGGCGATTGGAAGACACCTTTCAGCCTTATGAGGTGCACCTTTACCGCATCGTGCCGTCACGGTGAGCCCTTTCAGTGGCGCTGGAGGGTTCGTCTTGAGGTGGTTTGGGATGCCGAAGCGCAGGGAGATTTTAAGGCAAGTTGGGGTGATGGGCTTGGGAGCGACCATGGAAAGCAAAGAGGCGAAAACTTCTTCGCTTCGTCCCCTCAGCGTGTTGGTGTTCTTCACTGACCAGCAGCGATGGGACACGGTTGGGGTCTACGGAAGCCCGATGAACTTAACGCCGAACTTAGACGCCTTAGCCCGTAGGGGCACTTTGTTTCAGGTTGCGGTCACCAACCAACCTGTTTGCGCTCCTGCTCGGGCGTCTCTATGGACAGGCATGTATCAAACTCGGCACGGAGTTTGGCGTAATGGCATCGGTTTGAACCCTGAGACTCCTACCCTTGCACACTATTTCAAGCGTGCTGGCTACACAGTCGGCTATGTCGGCAAGTGGCATTTAGCACCGAGCAACTTAGGGGCTGGGTATGTTCCCCCTGAATATCGGGGTGGCTTTTCCGACTTTTGGGAAGCCGCTAATGCGTTGGAACACACCTCCCACCCTTACGAAGGTGCCCTTTACGGTGCCGACGGAAAAGAAATCCACTTTGCGGGGGTTTACCGCACGGACTTTTTGACCCAGCGTGCCATTCAGTTTCTAAAGGAAGTGGGGCGTGCGCCTTTCTTTCTTGCTGTTTCCTACTTGGAGCCGCACCATCAAAATGACTGGAACCGCTATGTTGCTCCTGATGGCTACGCATCGCGTTTTGTCAATCCCTTCGTCCCCCATGACTTGCGTCCCTTCCCCGGCGATTGGCAGAAGGAGTTGCCCGACTACTACGGTTGCATTGCTCGCCTTGACGAAAACTTGGGGCAAATCTTGCAAGTGTTGGAGGAGCTTGGACGATTGGACGACACGATCATCGTCTTCACCAGCGATCACGGCTGTCACTTTCGCACCCGCAATGCGGAATACAAACGCAGTTGCCATGAAAGTTCTGTGCGCATCCCACTGGTGATAGCAGGTGCAATGTTCAACCGTCGTCAAGTGGTGCCTGAAGTGGTAAGCCTTGTGGACATAGCGCCGACTTTGTTGGAGGCTGCGGGGTTGCTTGTGCCAAAAGAAGTGCAAGGACGCAGCCTGTTGCCGTTGGTATCGCGCGAAACCGAAGGGTGGCGCAACGAAGCGTTCATCCAAATCAGCGAGTCCATGGTGGGGCGCGCGTTGCGAACAGAACGATGGAAGTATTGCGTTGTTGCCCTTGACAAGCACGGTGGTCGCGATCCAGCCAGCGAGCGCTACATGGAATGGCAACTTTACGACCTTTACGCTGACCCTTACGAACTGGTGAACTTAGCAGGTCGAAGGGAGTATCGGCAAATCTCCGCTGAATTACGGGAGCGATTGAAAGCGCGAATGGTTGAGGCAGGGGAACCTGAGCCAATCATTGACGAGGCGCGGTTTTACCCATAAGGGTCGCTTCTGCTGCCTTCCGCTGCGCCATTTTCGCTGCCAGCAAAATGGCTGCTTTCATGCTTTCTGCGTTTGCTTTGTTTTGCCAAGCGATATCAAAAGCGACGCCGTGATCGGGTGAAGTGCGGATGATGGGCAATCCCGCCGTCACATTCACCGCTCGTTCAAAAGCGAGCACCTTGACAGGAATGTGTCCTTGGTCGTGGTAGAGGGCAACGACCAGATCAAACGCACCTTGTTTTGCTTGCCAAAACACTGTGTCGGCGGGGACGGGTCCAAACACTTTGTGCCCTGCTGCCTGCAATTGCCTTACTGCAGGAGCAACGATGCGATCATCCTCATTACCAAACTTGCCTTGTTCCCCAGCGTGCGGGTTCAAAGCAGCGACGGCGATGCGAGGTTGCTCGTAACCCAACCAACGAAGGGTTGGCAGCGTCAGTTCCACCGTCTCCACAATGCGTTCAGGGGTCAAAATGTCAAGGACTTGTCGCAGCGAGAGGTGCCCTGTAGCGTGAACTACCCTGAGCTCGTCACACACCAACATCAGTCGGGTTTCCGCTACACCACAAAGCGAGGCCAAAAATTCCGTGTGTCCGGGAAACGGGAAGCTGGCTTGGTGGGCAGCGGCTTTGTGCAACGGGGCAGTCACAATCCCGTCGGCTTCCCCTTGCAGCACCATTCGGGTGGCAGTCTCTACCGCTTGCACCGCAGCGCGTCCGCAATCAGGCTGAATTTGCCCAGGCGACCAATGGGCAAGGTCAATGACATCCAAAACATTCACCGCTTCGGGGTCAAAGCGAGGGTCATCAAACCCTTGCACTCTGCGAATGGGGAGGGAGGCACCAACCAACGCAATCGCTTGCTCAAAAATGTTGGCATTGCCAACAATCAGCAAGACAGCCCGTTGGCGCACGGCGGGATCAGCTAAAGCCTTGATGAGAATTTCTGGACCAACACCAGCGGGGTCGCCCATTGTGAGCACCAGACGCGGACTTGACAATCTTTTTGACATCTTCCCTTTTTTCACTCCCAACTTCCCGATCTACCGGTTTCCCAATTTCCCTGCTCTCACTCCGCTACCCAAGCGCGGTTAACCATCATAAGGGAAAACCAACGAGCAGAGCCGTCAGCAAACAAGTAATTAATGCCGCCGGTGTGACGCTCTCCTGTTCGGCGGGAAACGAGTTGCCCTGTCCAACAATCGTTGGCGTAGCCTTGCAGCCAGCAGCCTAGGGCGGTGGGGTCAGTGTTTGGGTCGTAAAGCCGCCATCCGTTAAGAGGCACAAGGGTTGGATTGTGCTCTGTTGGTGCTTCCATAACCGCTAACCGTTGCTCGGGTCGGCTAATCCGTGCTCGTGAGACACCCGCAAAGCCTGTCCGTCGCTGGGAGATTTGAAGGCTGCAATTGGACAAAATGGCATCGTCGTTGTTAGCGTTGATAGCGTAACTGATTTGGAGGGGAGTGGGACGAGGAAAAGTAGGCACAGCAGGATGAGAGCCACAGGCATAGACAATCGTGGAGCGGGTGTAAGGCAGTAGCAAGTGTGCGTAGATAACTGGCGATTGGTGCATCAGGGAAAGACCGCAGTCGTAAGACAACACATTCACATCGTCGTAGTCCTGGGCGTAAGCCGTTAGTGCTGCCCCTATCTGTTGGAAGTTGTTCAGACATGCGTTTTGACGCGCCTTTTCCCGCGTGACGCTATACACGGGAAAGATCAGCGCCACCAAAATCGCAATCACAGCAATCACGACCAACATTTCGGTCAGTGTGAAACCGCGCTGCATCGTTGGCTCGCCTCCTTTGCGGCTTCACCATCATTATGCCCGAAACGAAGACAATTCTGATATGCCTTCCATCGCTGCTGTGCTCAAAAAGAGCCTCCCATAAGAGTTCTAACTGTGCTACTCTTTTGTTCGAGTCTGCAAGAAGGCAGGCGAAGGCGTCATGACCCATACACCGTCGGTGTCCATGATTGATCGCTTTGAACCTGCCCGGGCTTTGCGGCGGTCAATAGTTGCGTTAGTGTGGCAGCGGCAAGGGTGGACTTTTGTCGCTTTTGTTTGTTGGTTGGTGTCCGCCTTCGTTGGACACTTGGGCGCTGCCGCTTTGCTTTATGCCTTTGCTGAGCGGTTGTCACCCTTCGTCCTCCTATGGTTGGCGCGCACCCTTGTGGTCTTCTGTGCCTTCTCCCTTGCTATAGTGTCGGTCATTGCAATCCGCTGGCTATTTCGGGAACGCCTGCGTTTTGTGGTTGCGGAAGTGGACGAGTGGCTTAAAGGCGAAGATGTGCGCAACGCTTTGGATTTGATGCGGTTGCAAGACAATAACCTTTTCGTCTCCACCACCTTTGCCAAATGGGCAGTGATGAGAGCATGGCAGCGATGGCAAGAGGCTCTCCACGCAGGCGCCGTGTCCGCCCTTACCCAAAGGCACCGCCAACGAACCCTTTTCGCATTCGGGCTCGCTGCCCTGCTATCAGTATTCGCTTTAGCAACAGTAAAACTCACCTCGTTCTCGCTGAACACCCTGATAGCGCTTTATCGCGATGCAGAAGCCACGATGGCGTTCAATGTGCATGGTCGGTTGCACTTGACAGTTTCGGATGCCGATGGGGTGGTGCAGCAAGGGCAAAAGGTTTCTGTGAGTGTGACAGCGCAAGCCCCCAATAACCTGCCGTTGCCCCGCCGTTTGTCTCTCCAATTGATTTGGCGAACCAATGGTCAAAACCTTGTCCTTCCATTGAAACGGCAGCAGGATGGTGTGTTTGTCGGCGAAGTGACGGTTCTTCAAAGCGGGACTTTGCAAGCAGTGAGTGGGGCAGTCAGGAGCAATCTTCTTACTTTGCGCGCCCAACCCCTGCCGCAAATCCGTGAATGGCTGGTAACGGTAGAACCGCCTGCCTATTCCGGCTTGCCTGCCGAAACCTTGGTGTTAGAGCGATGGGAACCGTTGAGGGTTCTTAAAGGGTCTGTGATCACCATTGTGGCAACCGCTTCTGAAAGGCTGCAGCGTGTTGAACCCGAGGCGGCTTCTCCCTTCACCCCGCCTTCTGTCCGAGGGACAGAGGTGCGCTGGAGCCGAAGGGTCATGACGCCTCTTCGTTGGCGTTGGTTCTTGGTAGATCGGTTTGGCTTCACCAATGCGACGGAATGGCTAACCGTTCAAGTTCGTCCCGATGTTGCTCCTGCTGTTCGGGTGCTGCCACATACCGAACGGATAGCGGCGAGCGGGTTCGCCTTTTTGACAATTCGTGCAGAAGATGACTTTGGCGTTTCGTCTCTATCCCTTCAGTTCGGTTTGAGTGCGACGAAAGAGCAGTTGCCCAATGCCCCTCAGCTTGTCTCCCTTGCAATTGCGCCTGCCCCTCAAGTGGAGCAGACCTTAGCGTTGCCAGTGCCTGCCGAAGCGGTTGGTCAGTGGCTGTGGGTGCGTGCTCTTGCTGCTGATAATGATACGGTTTCGGGACCGAAAACGGCTTCCTCGTCTTGGCAATGCCTGCTAATCGTTGCGCCGGAAGAGTTGCTTGGAGATTTGAACCAGTGGCTTGCCCGATTGAAGCGCTGGGAGGAGCAGTTGCAAAAAGGCGAATGGCAACAATTGCAGCAAGAAGTGACCCACTGGCAAGCCCAATGGCAAGAAGCGCTCCAACAACTCCAATGGACTCAAACTCCCTTGCCGCACCACTGGTTAGCCGACTGGCTTGCTCACCTGCAAGAACACTTAAAGCAGCGCCAGTTAACGGCAGCGTTGGAAGAACTCTGGACAATGCAACGGGCGTTGGAACGAGCATTGGCAGAGCAACGGCTAACAACTTTGGCACAAGACCTCTCTGCTCTAAGGGCACAACAGGAGACTATCCACCAGCGGTTGCAACATCATGCCAAACCGTCTTCCCTCGCTGCTCAACAGCAGCGTGTATTAGAACGCACGGAGCAACTTTTATCCTCGCTTCAAGAGGAAGCACGAAAGTGGGAGGAATTGAACGAACCGCAAATTGCCTTCGCTTTGCAGGATGTCGCCAAGGTGTTGCAACAGCGCCCTACAAGTCGCGCCATGCAACAAGCCCAAGGAGCGATGGAGCAAGAGCTGCGGGAGTTAGCGCTGTGGCGAACAAGCGAAGCGTTAGCCGATTTGCGGGAAGCCGAAGAACGGTTAACTTCGCCTACTCAAAGCCCCTTAGCGCAGCTTTATCGGCAAGAGCGCAACTTGTTGGCTCAACTGTTGGAGCAAACGGAACGGCTCCGCCACGACCAACAAGCGTTGCGGCAGGAAACGGAAAAAGCATCCGCTAACTTGCCCTCAAAGGAACAACCTGCAACATCTCCTTCCCGACCGACCCCTTTGACTCCACCGCCTGCTCCCCCTTGGGGTGAAGTGGAGCAATTGCCCCTCACTCAACCGACGCCGTCACCGCCTCCTACCCTGCAGCCTTCTCTTGCAAAGCGACAAGAGCAATTGTTACAACGATCCCATCAGCTGCAGCGTCCCCTTCGCACCACACTCCAGCAAGTGCCCCAGTTGTCTCCGGAGGCGATCCACTTCTGGCAAAGGGCAACGGAGCAAATGAGCGAAGCGTTGAAAACCTTGCAACAAAAGGCAAGCGCATTGCCCCTGCCAGAGCCTATTCGCCTCCGAGCCACCGAGCATCAGCGCCAAGCCGAAGGAGCTTTGCAGCGATTGGCTGACCTTTTGCGCCAAGCACTCCAAACTGATCAGGGCACCGCCACGCAACGAATGGGTGCAGGCGAGAACGAGGCAATGGCATTAGCGCAGCGGCAAGCCCAATTGCTGCGCCGAACACAACAGTTGCACCGGCAACGCCAACAAGGGCAAACCCCATCGCCTTCACAGTTACGCCAGTTGGGTGCCGAAGAAGGAAGCATCCGCCGCTCCCTAAGCCGCATGGAAGGGTTCTTCGGCGACACTTTGCCTCCTGAGTTGCGTCAGCAATTGGAACAAGCCCTTGAGCACCTGAATTGGTTGGAACAGCAATTGCCTGAAGGGGAAACAGGGAAACCTGCTCAAAGTCGGCAACAGCAAGTGTTAGAAACTTTGCTCCAGTTGGCGCAAGTGTTGAGCGGGCAGCAAGGTAACCAACAAGGACAACAACAGGCCCGTCAAGGGCAACGCCCTGATCAACCTGATGTCAACTGGGGTCGCTTTGTGGAACACGGACCCCCCATGCGGGAGATTCCCGAACCGCTGCGCGGGGCAAAAGGAGGAGCAGCTTTCCTTGAGCGATCCAACTCTCCGTCAGGAGCGTCCCAGTCCCCTACTCATACGCACATCCTGCGAGGCACAGTGCCTCCCACCTACCAGGGCGCTGTGCAGCGATACTTTCGCTCTCTAAGATAACTTGCGCTTGAGGAGCAAATTGGGAACTGTCAAGCCATAAAGTTGTCAAGTAGGAGGAAGTGGCATGGGCTTTCAACGGAACGGTGGGAAGAAAGAAAAGCACGCTATGAGTTGGCTCATTTGGGAAGCAGCTGTTGTGTTGGCGGTGTTGGCGGTTGTTGGGTTGGCACAGCCTCCAGCCTCGTCAGGGGAAGCAGTGGCACCATTAGGGGAGTTGGAACCGCTGCCGCCACCCCCTAAGTTACCGCCCCACATGGTTGCTATTGCTCGCCTTCGGCTTCGGGAAAGCACCTTGCGTGTGGACCCCATGAGCGATTTCAACCTGATCCGCAACCTTGCGGAACGAACCGGTTGGGAGCATTTGTATTCGCAGCGGGTGGTTGTCTCTTTGGACACCGACGACCTCTTTCGCTTTCCTGTGCTCCTATTTGTGAGCGAGCACCAACCCATGAAGCTGACACCGAAAGAGCAAGAGCGGTTGCGCCGCTACTTGCGGGGTGGCGGTTTTTTGTTTGTGAGCGAATGCAGCGCCAAGTTGCGATTGCGTCCCGAATTGCGCCCCGAGTTGCAAGAGTTGCTACCCGAAACGAAACTCAAACCTATCCCCCGCGACCACCCAATCTACCGGGTGCCTTACCGCATTGACCGTATCGTGCCAGCCCGGCGCGGAGGCAAAACTTTCCACGAGGGCATGGAACTCAACGGGCGGTTAGTGCTCGTTTACTCTCAAAATGCAGAAGAATGCTCATGGCAAAGTTGGCGTTGGAGTGGACCGATGTGCGCTTGTTTGCCCCCCGACTTTGAATACGCCTTCCGATTCGGCGTCAACTTGGTTTACTACGCCTTGACCCACTGAGGGCAAAAGGATGGGAGAGGAATGGGGCTGAGTTGGTCACTACTGACCGCCTTGACCATCATTGTAGATACCTTGCCTAACGGGCTACAACTGATCGGTTGGATTCGCCCTAACGCACCTTACGCTGTTGCCAGCCTTTGGGTGCGGTCGGGGAGTGCTTTGGATCCTATCGGCAAGGAAGGAACGGCGCACTTGGTGGAGCACCTCTTACCGCTTCACCCTTTTGAGGGAACCACCGTGCAAATAGCGATGGAACGACAAGGCGTCTTGTTGACGCCTGAAACTGGACGCGACTTTATGGCGTTGCACCTTCAAGCCGCTTCCGCTTCAACACTCCTGCAAGCAGCACCTTTGCTGCTTGTTCTGCTTCACGATTTGGCTGTCCCAGAGGCAGTTGTGGAGCGGGAAAAAGCCCTCATCCGACAGGAACTTTTAGCATCCTGTGAAGACCCCCTTTGGTTGACCAAAACATGGGTGGAAGCCCGGTTGTTTCAGGGCACTCGTTACGAACACCCGCCGGGTGGATGGCTGCCTTGCATTGAGCAGCTCACTTTCACAGATGCTCGTCATTGGTTTCAGCAGCACTTCCGTCCCGAAAACGCTGCCCTCATCGCAGTGATGCCTGATGAAAAAACCTTGTTTGCCTTGGCAGACCTTTTACGCAAGTGGCGTGCCGCACAGGGACCAGCGATCGCCCCATCAGCTCTTTTCGACGATTTGGCAAAGCATGATTGGTGGCGCTCGTTTTTTCAACGAACCCTTAATCGCCACGAAGAAGCCCTTTGGGGCTTGGGTTGGCGATTACCCATAGCAGCGCAAGAACAGGTAGCTGCTGACGGGTTGGTGGTTTACCTGCGACAAGTGTTGGCTCCTTCCGTGTTTCGTCCCCTTGCGTCCGTGCAAGAGTGGAATTTCGTGTCGAACCCTGTTCGCGGCTCAACTGCCCTAACCGTTGTCGCTCGCTTGCGACCCATCATGGACGAACCTGAACGCCGATGGCGGTCGGCACTTCGGCGCCTCGCTGATCAAGGGTTAAACGAGGGCGAAATGCAAAAGGTGCGGTGGCTGTTGCGTTGGCAATATCAACGCACCCTTGCCGATCCCCTTCAGTGTGTTCGCCATTTGGGTTGGGCTTGGGCTCTTCACGATGCCCCCTCCCTCGTGGCACAGAAAGACCAAGAGTTGCAGGCTTTGACCAGCCACCACCTGCAGGAGTTAGCCAAGCGTTTGATTGCAAGCGTGCCCGTTTCTGTGCTTGTGTCGCTGAGGGATTTGGGAAACTTTGCCAAGCCATGACAAGTGGAGCGATCTTGCCAGCTGAGAGGTGATTGGAATGGACGAAGTGCAAGTGGTGACGATGGGGGAAGCAATGATTCGCTTGACACCGCCTGATCACGAACGGCTGCTGACGACCCCGATACTGGAAGTGCACATTGGCGGTGCGGAACTAAATGTAGCGGTGGCATTGGCTCAACTTGGAGTTCCTGTAGCGTGGGTGTCTAAACTGCCTGATAACCCTCTGGGTCAGCGTATCGCTTTAGAAGCTCAACGGTTCGGCGTCAACACCTCTCGCATCGTGTGGACGGCGGAAGGGAGAGTAGGGCTCTACTTTTACGAGAGGGGCACTGCTCCCCGACCCAGCACCGTTGTTTACGATCGCCGTTACTCCGCTATCAACACCCTCAAGGTGGACGAGTTGGATTGGGACTTCATCGGGAAGGCAAAAATCTTGCACTTGACAGGCATTACCCCTGCCCTCAGCGATGTTTGCCGTCACTTGGTGGCAGGTTGTATCGTGCGAGCAAAAGAGCGGAGAATGTTTGTCAGTTTTGATGTCAACTATCGCTCCCGGCTGTGGACACCTGACCAAGCCCGGGCAACGCTGTTGCCCCTTCTTCGCAGTGTGGACCTGCTAATTTGCACCAAAGACGATGCAGCTACTTTGTTTAACCTGACAGTGGATGTGGAGACCGTAGCGCGGCAACTGCAAGCCTCCCTACGCATCCCCAATGTTGTGGTCACCCATGGCGACCGAGCAGTGGCAGTAACCCCTAAGGGCGTGTTTTCGCAAGCGGGTTACCCCCTTGCCGAAGTGGACCGGTTGGGAGCAGGCGATGCGTTCGCAGCAGGTTTGCTCTACGGCATCTTGCAAGACAATTGGGACTTGGGTTTGCGCTACGGGCTGGCAATGGCTGCCCTCAAGCACACTATCCCCGGCGATTGGTTCATCGGCACCAAAGCGGAAGTGGACGGCTTAATTCAAGCCCAGCCAAAAGGGTTGGTGCGGTGAGAACATGGCAAAATCAATGCAGCAGGTAAGAGCCTGAAAGGCGACGCACTTGCTCTCCATCATTGCAGTGTCAAACAGTTGTCCGCTGTGGCGGACTTGACGAACCGATATCAAGGACGGTGAACCACCATGAAACGGCGTTGGTGGGTTGTTGGAGCAGTGCTCTCAGCGCTTTTGTTTCTGGTCGGCTGCGATTTGGATCGGGAGATAGAGAAACTGTTGGGCAACCTCGCTCAAGTCTTCTGGGAAGTTGGGTTTGAACGGGCAAACGATCCCCTCTTGACGGAACTGACAGAAACGGCAGGACGACGGGTGGCAGAAGTCTCTCCCCGAAAGGACATGCCCATCAGGTTCCAAGTGCTGGATGTGGGCGAGATCAACGCTTTCGCCTTGCCTAATGGACGGATCTATGTGTTTCGCGGACTGTTGGAGTCAGCTGAAACAGAAGACGAAGCCGTAGCAGTGTTAGCTCACGAAGTGGGGCACATTGCTGGGCGTCACTCCCTTAAGCAATTTCGCCTCTCCTTAGGGCTGGGGTTGCTGGCAGATTTGCTAAACTTGAACAAGCAGGGGGCAACAGTGCAAACCCTCGCAGGACTTGCTGGTACCCTCTACGAGCTGGGTTACAGCCGCCAACACGAGCGAGACGCAGATACTTATGCTTTCCGCCTGTCCTTGTTAGCAGGTTATGACCCGCAAGGTGCGGTTACCCTTTTTGAGAAATTTGTCAAGCTGGAAGGGCGCCCTTCGCGGCTGCTTTCTTACCTATCCACCCACCCACCCTCTAAGGAACGATTAGAACGCGCCAAGCGGGTTAGCGGTGATTTGGGACGGATTTACCCTGACTTGCCTCCCTTTGCAGCCCACACTCTGATTGGCTCCGGCTACGCCCAACGAGGCTTGTATTGGCAAGCCATCCACCACTACCAAGCTGCCGTCCAAGCCCAACCACGCTATGTGCCTGCCTTGATAGGAATGGCGCAAGCAAAAGAAGCGTTGGGCGAAAAGGAGGAAGCCAAACAGTGGTATGAGCGAGTCCTGGATATCGAGCCCAACAATGCTGCCGCCCAACAAGGTCTGGAGCGCCTACAACAACAAACTTCCTCGCTTCCCCCACCTGCTGGAGAGAGAGCCTCGCAGCCTTCGGTGACACCCTTCTGGTTTGACCGAGCGATGGAGGAGTGGGCGTTGGTGCAGCAGCGTTGGCAATCAGAATGGAAAACGACCTTGGGCGTCACTAACAGCGCAGTGGGGCAAGCCAAAACCTTGTGGTCGCAATTGCGAACTTTACCCTTCCAGAACATCCAACAGGGCAGGATAAGCATCTCCTACAACCAGTCTGGTGACCGTCGCCGACAGAACAGCCTACCAACTCCTTCTTGGCACGAGACCAGCCGCCGCTACGAGCTGCAGCGCAAGCAAGAGGAGTTGGCAACCACTTGCGCTCGCCTCCTCACCTTGTTCCAACTCACCACTTCCGAATGGGAAAGCCTACTGGAGGATGCCCAGCAAGCAATATTGGTCTGGCAGCGGTCCCTTCAAGATTGGCGCACCCTAACCAAGCAAGGCTATGCCTTTCCCCTTTCCTTTGCACAAGCAGCGGACGACAACAGCCGAATCCTCTTTCGGTTCGTCCTCTCTGCAGAGCGCGAAAGAGTAAGCCTAAAGGAAGCAGAGCGGCAGTTGGGGCGAGCGGTGGTGATGTTGGCAGAGTCGTTGAACACTCTCCTTCGGGCAGAAGCCTCACTGTGGGTTGCGGAAACCCGCCTCCAGTGGGCGAACGACGCCACCCAACGAGCCCAAGCGGAATTGCAAGCCCTCTTGTCCCGCCTAAAGGAAAAGCGAGGTGAAGTAGACAAAGCCTTGATTTCTGCTTATCACACCCGCCTTGCTGCTTTGGAACTCAAAACACCGTTTCCCGTTGCCCTTAAAATTGTGGCGCATCACTTGAGGGTCACTGAAGAGCAAACCAAAGCTGTGCGTGAGAAAGTCCCCGACATTGGAGCGACAGCCATTGCCCTCGCCTTTAGCAAGGCGCGCAAAGTGCCTCCCGAACGGCTGCTGACGGAAGTGGACTTTCGCAGCGGCTGGCAAGAGAAATTGCTTGCCAACCGTGTCCCATCTGGTGTCCGAGTCGCTCTTCGTTGGATGACCAACGCTTGGGAACGAGGACAAGCCATGCAAAACGAAAAGGAATCTCCAGCGCAGGAGACCAAGGAGGATGACAAGTAGGGAGCACTACCTTCACTCGCTGCAACGCTTTGGTATCAAACCGGGCTTGGAACGCATCCGAGCCTTGATGGAGTTAGCAGGGACACCTCATTTGACTTTCCCCTCGGTGCTTATCGGAGGGACCAACGGCAAAGGGTCTACAGTTGCTTTCCTCAGTGCTATCCTTCAGGCGGCTGGGATGAAACCGGGCGTTTACACTTCACCCCATCTGGTCAGTTACCGCGAGCGTTTCCGAATTGGAGAACAGTGGATTACCGAGGAGCAGTTTGACAAGTTGTTGGAGTGGGCGAAAGGTCTGGCAGAAGAAGTGGCCGTGAAAACTCCCTATGGAGCGCCAACAGAGTTTGAAGTGCTCACTGCTATCGCTTTCCGCTACTTCGCTGACGAAAAAGTGGACATAGCTGTCGTGGAAGTGGGCTTAGGTGGACGGTGGGACGCCACGAACATCTTGGAACCAGTAGTCAGCGCTGTCACCGTGATCGGTTTAGATCACACCGACCGTCTCGGCCCCGATTACTTCACCATTGCCAAGGATAAGTTGGGGATTGCTCGTCCTCACCGTCCCCTTGTAACAGCAGAGCACAAATGGGGCGTGCTGCGACTAATGGAAGCCGTTTGCACCTCTTTGGGGGCAAAACTTGTGCGCGTAGGAGCCGACGTCACTTGGAAATTGCACTTAGCGACAGAAGATGGAACGGAAGCGACTTTTCAAACTTGGCGAGGACGCTATCGCGTCCGACTGGGGTTATTAGGCACGCATCAGTTAGCAAATTTCGGTTGCGCCTTAGCCATCACAGAACTTTTGCGAGAACAAGGTTGGGCTATTCCCGACGAAGCCATCTTCACCGGTGCTCAGCAAGCTAAGTGTCAAGGACGACTGCAGTTAGTGCGATTGTCAACGGCTAACAACTTGCGGGTGTTGTTGGATGGGGCTCACAACCCTTCAGGGGCTGCGACTTTGGCACGATCCCTGCGCACGCTATTCCAATACCGACGATTGCACCTTGTTTTCGGTGTCTTGGCGGACAAGGACGCTGCGAACATTGCCGCTAAACTGGTGCCTCTTGCTAACCAAGTTATCGTCACGCAACCACGAACAGCGCGAGCCCTCCCCGCCGAACAATTGGTGAACATCTGTCAAGCCTTTGGCAAGCCCCTGCAGGTAGCGCCTTCGGTGCCCGAAGCGTTAGAGGTTGCAATTACCGAAGCGGAAAGCAAAGACCTCGTTTGCGTCACGGGTTCGCTGTATGTCATTGGTGAAGCCCTTGAGTGGCTGCAAAGGTAGCGCCACAATTGAACGAACGCTTTGACCTTACCTTGCTCTTGGGTGCTAAACTTTGGTTGAGAAAAAATCCCGCCCTCGCCGCTGAACCTCCCTGTTATGCGGACCGCAAGCCCTAACGCGCTTTGTCAGGGGTTACCGCAGATCAAACAACTCATCGGTAGTTAAATCACCATCGCGGTCAATATCGCCCAAGAATCGGTCTCGATGAGGTTGATAGGTTGCCCCAGACCGAAAGACAGGTTTGAAAGCCTTGACATGACCGTCACACCACAAAACATTACCCACTTCTGTGTGCCGACCGTGAAAAGTCGGGTTGTTGTAGGATGGGGGTTCCAGAAATCCTGTGCCTTCAAACACTGGCGCACCCGCACCCCAAGTGCGCCATTGGGCTGAGTCAGCAATCCAAACAGTCTCCGCTGGTGTTGCAATCTGAGATAACGAAACAGCGATTGGTGTCCATGTGGGAGGGTTCATAGGGCTAAGGTAAGCGTAGTTGAGACCATAGCCCAAGATGCCGTAAGCGAAGTTGGTGTTCTCCCGCCATGATGGACAGGCTTTAATTTGCGCATTGCGCATGTAGGGCTGCAAGAAGCCACGGTTGAAGTCTGCCGTTTGGTTGGCTCGGTCGACATAGCCCCACCAGTAATGCGACCAATCGTCGTAGGCGATGGGAAACAAGCGTTCGTCATAATCCTGCGCATACTGCAGCCCTGCCAGCCCAATTTGCTTGAGGTTGGAGAGGCACGAGGATTGACGGGCTTTTTCGCGGGCACGGCTGAACACAGGGAACAAGATTGCCGCCAGAATGGCGACAATCGCAATAACGACCAGCAGCTCAATGAGGGTAAACCCTCGGACACCACGCTGCCCAACAAACCGCACAACCATGTTGATCCCTCCTCGCAAGCAAAGTATTCGTTATTGCTTGCGGGAAGGGCGAAAGAGGAGCTACATCACCAAAGCAACTATAGGGACTGCTTTGGTGATTCTTTGTTTCAAGCGCTCCTTCGCCCAGCCCGCGAGGCGAACGAGCGATGGGGGCGGATGGATCGGTCTTCGGGCTTCCGGATCGTCCTACTCACCGCGCCTTCCCGGCGCCTCATCGGCGCCAGTGGCATGTCGGGTTGCCACAAGTTGAGGTTAGCAACCCCGAGCGGCTTTCGTCCCCGGTTACCGCTGCGCGACAGCGCCGGATTTTCACCGGACTTCCCGGCACCCATCCGCAGCCACTCTCGCCAACCACCGGAGTGGTCGCCACCAATTATAGCCGCTTCGTTCCCACAATGCAATAGTGCCTCGGTAAACTGGCGGCAAAAAGCCGTAAATTGGTCTCAAATCGCCCAAAACGCTTGCGCAACGCAAGCTGAAGGATTTATCCCCGTCTTCGGTGCATTGGGAGACACACCCTTTGGAGGACACATCTCCTGATACGCTAATGTGCGGTTCATAAGAAAGCAAACTGTCTGAGAGTGCTGGGATTTTCATCGTGCTGAGGGACAACTCTACAAAGGCGCAAAACTTTTCTCTTGTCAATTGTTGTAAAAAGAGCGAACAACTGGTCAAGATTAACGGTCTTTCGCCGCAGTAGTGAAAAAGTGCCGAGTGGGTGTCTTGTGCCCTTGGAAAAGTGCTTCAGACAAAGGCTTCGGGTGAAATTTACCGAAGTCTCCTAAGGTTGAGTTTGGTTGAGGGAAGTGCTTTTGCGGTGCTATAATTAAGAGCGCAGTGCCGGGGTGGCGGAACAGGCAGACGCGCCAGACTTAAAATCTGGTGGGTGACGAGCCCGTGCGGGTTCAAGTCCCGCCCCCGGCACCAAGTCTTGCTTGTTCACTAACTCCTCATTTTAACGGCGAGAGCGCCAAGTGTTCTCATCAGGATCCCAAGCCCGCACTTCCAGTTTCTTTTCGGTCGGTCGCCCTTCGGGTTGGGTTACTTGTGCTACCTGCACCATTTCTCCTTCCATGCCCATCATGCGGGTTGGAACCTTTTTACCGAGGACAGAGGGAGGTTCCGTGGCTGCGCAAGGAGTGCCAAAGCGAGGACGAGCAAAGGGGAGATGGGTGGTGCCCCGAGCTAAGATGTGTTCGTGGTTAGCACTCTCTCCCTCGTAAGGGATGCCGTGATTCCAAGGAACCCAAGAACGGGCGTTGCAGTAGTGACACACAAAAGCCCGTCGCCATCGGTCCTTGGTCCGGTTAGGATAAGAACGATGCAAAACATGCCCGTGAAAGAACACAACATCCCCAGGCTGTAAAATTGCAGGCACCCACTCGTAACGACGAGCAACCTTGCTTAAGGTGTTGATTTCGTCATTGAGGTGACTGACATTCTCTGCAACCTCCAAATCAGCGAAGGCACCGTCAGCATGAACAAAGCCATGCTCAGGATGAGGTGGGGGATAGATGGGTTCTACATGAGAACCTACCGCAATCCACAAGCAACCGTTATCCTCGTCTGCAGGGTCAATCGCTAACCACGCTCCAATCAGGGTATCGGGATAGGTTGTGATGTAGTAAGCGTCTTGATGCCAACCTTGTCCTCCTTTACCGGGTGGATTGTAGAAGAGCATGGTTTGTAGCGCCAACACATCAGGACCAATAAGGGCTTCCAGAACATCCAAGATGCGTGGATGGAGCAAAAACCGTTCTGCCATTGCGTCAACTCGATGAAGCATGTGCACCCGAGTGAAGCGGTGGAATAATTGTTCCTCCGTGGCATCAGGAGGGGGTGGATCAATGCCAGGAATTGAGATTCGCCCATACCATAGGTCCATCGCATGTTGTTTTAGTTCCTCCACTTCCTGTTGGGGAACTAACTGCCTAACGACAAGGAAACCGTCCCGCCAGTATTGCCGGTATTCTTCCACGCGAACCCGATAACGGTCCGACCTTTGAGACGCAATAACTCGATATCCCATCGCCCATCACTCCCTTCTGAACGATCTCTCACCGAAAGAGGATGATGTTTTCGGAATGCAATGTCAAGAATAAAGGATATAAGTGAGCGTTCAAAAGTTGGTAGTTTAAGTCAAGAGCCGGTAAGTTTTGCTGCTTCCGAAGCGGATGCCTCTTACTTTTCGAAGGGCGATGCTTCCGCCTCGCTAAAACCTATCGGCGCTTTTAGATGGATCGTCTCCTGATGAACCCCAAATTTTTTGTAGCCCCGTTAGGGGCGAATTTTTGTTCGTAGCTTGCGCCGCTCTTACCGGATATTACTTGTTTGTCCATAGGGCTTGTCCCCTGACACGCGACAGTGCCTTCGGAGAAGCGCCCCCAAGTCCCTGCAAGTATCTCTCACAGTCAACCAACAAAGTTTGAACGATTGCATCAAGCAACTTCCATTGACAGTTTCCCGTGAGGTTGCTAAACTGCAAGTGTCGGTCGTTCACTGGTTGCTGGCAGCAACGGTGGGCGATGGGAGAATGACTAGCCTGTGTGCTGGTCAACTTGAAGGATGGGAGGACGCAAGTCGTGCCAGTTGGTCGGGTTAAATGGTTCAGCGATCAGAAGGGTTACGGCTTCATTGAGCAGGAAGGCGGTGAAGATGTTTTCGTGCACTTCTCCGCTATCCAAGGGCGAGGCTATCGTTCCCTCAAAGAAGGACAAATTGTTCAGTTTGAGATTGAGCAAACCCCGAAAGGCTTGCGGGCAGCCAATGTTCGCGTGATTGGGGAAGAACCGGGGCGAAAATTGACCTTCTAACGGGAGCCTTTGCAAAGTATACCTGTTCTTCGCATTGCCTTGCGCTGTGACGCCACACCATCAACGGGGTGATGGGTTATGGTGCGTAGGGTGTGGTCAGGCTTTTTTTTACTGCTTTTGCTCCTAACAGGATGCTTGGAAGTGGAGATGCAGGTGGGAAGCCGAGGGAAAGTGACCCAAACTTTCACAGCAACGGTTTCTCAGCGCGCTGCAGATGTGTTGAAAGCCGCTGCTGAAAACTACTTGGGACGAAACTGGCGGGTTCTTATTGAGCGCAAAGGTGAGATGAACACGGTGCGCATTTGGCGCTCGTATGACGCTCGCCAGGCAGCCAAACCTATGCCCGGTCTGACGGTTCAGTTCCGACGCCGCAATCATTGGTTTCGAGCTACCTATGAGTTAGAGGTGCGCTACAACCCCAGCGAGTTGTTGCAAACGAAGGATGAACAAGCCTTAGCTACTGACCGAAAAGTCAACATCCGCATCATAATGCCCGGTCGTATCCTCCCAGAGCAATCTTCCGTTCCCGCTGCTGATTATCGCACAGCGGAGATCTCTATAGATCCGTTGAAACCTGCAAACCTGCGATTGGTCTCGGTTGGTTTCCTTTGGGTGCGGGTCGGTGCATTGTTGTTGCTTTTGGCGATTTTGCTTTGGTTAATTGCCCCCTATTTACCTCGGCTAACGGCTCGGTTTCAGCAGCGGACAGTTCGGGTAGTGCAGGAATAAGCCGTCCAAGCACCCTTTTCGGGGGTGGTTCTGGTGCGGGTGGCAATCGTTGGTTGTGGTGGACAAGGACGGATTCACGCTGCTGCTTTTGCTCAACTGGAAGGGATTCAATTGGTTGGTTGTTGCGATATTGCCGTTGAAAAAGCCCAAGGGTTAGCCAACCAGTTTGGAGCGACTGCCTTCACCGACTATACAGAGATGCTGACCGCCCTCCGTCCTGACCTTGTTTCCGTCTGCACCCCTGAAAACCACCACGCAAGTCCAACGATAGCGGCTCTCCAATCAGGCGCCCATGTGCTCTGCGAGAAAATGCTCGCCAGTTCGCTGGACGAAGCCCGCGCCATGGTGAAAACGGCTCACAAAAACAAGCGGTTTTTAGCAACTCAATTCAACTACCGCTTCATCCCCGCCATTCAATGGCTCAAAGCGTTGCTCCAAAACGGCATCTTAGGGGATCCTTTGTTGGTGGTGTTGATAAGCCACGCTTACTGCCACCATCACGGGTTAGATCTGTTGCGTTTCCTGTTCGGTGAAATCGGTGCTGTCCAAGCGTCAGTGCGAGGGGATCGGACAGAAAGCCCTTACCTACAAAAAGTTAGCATTAGCGAAGATTTGATTTACCATCCGCCAAGGGGGATGGGCAGTATCCTGCACTTTAACCAAGGCTTCTTGGGGATTTTAGCCAGCAGCATCTACTACGATCTGCGGGACCTCATGTTGGAATTGCACTTACTGACCACCAAAGGGCGCCTCTCACTCCGGCGGATGCGCTTGGACAACATTAACGGTGAGTTGGACACCAATTTGGATTTGTCGGACACCTCTCCTTTCTTCACTCCCACACCCTTCAATGCCACTTTCCCTCCGGCTATCCGAGCGTTTGTAGCAGCTGTCAGAGGGGAAACCTCTGATGTAGCAACTGGCGAAGATGGCTTGAGGGCAATGGAAATAGAGCATGCATTGCTTGTTGCCCATAAGACGGGGCAGGTAGTTCCGCTACCTTGAGCCTTAGGGGGTTAGAGGGGCAGTCCTATGCCTTCCCCACGAATGTCTGCGCAACCGCACCAACTTTCACCTTTGCGCTCGATCCCGTGAGCAACCCCAGTGCCAAATACAGGTGGATAGGGAACAACCTCCACTTGCCATCCAGCATTTTGGAGGGCAACGGGGTCGCCTGCTCCTTGTTCTACCAGCAATCGGTTTGCTCCTTGCCAAAGGACCCGAGGGTGCTCTATGGCTTCTTGCAGAGAAAGCCCTCGGTAAAGCCAGTGAACAAGGAGCCACACATGGATAAGGGGACGATGATCGCCCCCACTGGTGCCGAGCAACCCTTTCAACTGATCTCCTTCCAACACAATCACTGCTGAAAGGGTATGGCGAGGGCGCTTGCGACCCGCTAACTCGTTAGGGTGCCCTGCTTGCAAGGTGAAGTTAGCGCCTCGGTTGTGGAACAAAACACCAGTTTGCGGGTCCAAAATCCCTGCTCCAAAGTTGTGGAAGATGCTTTGGATAGCAGAAGCCGCATTGCCTTCTGCATCCACCACAGCAAAGTAAGTGGTATCGCCCAATACAGGAGGCGAAATTGGCAGACCGTCCATGGTCAACCGCTGTCGCAACAAGGCAATTCTTTGAGGTTGCCAAAGAACTTCGGGGGGCTCAGAAAGGAAGTTTGGATCTGCTAAATAACTATCTCGCTCTTGCGCTATTAGCCGCATCACTGCGCTTGCTAACCCCGCCAACTCAGTGGCGCCAATGCGAGCAATGGGGAAAGTGGTAAGGAGCGCCATGCTTTGCAGGGTCGCAACCCCCAATGCGTTGGGTGGCATCTCCAATATAGTCCGTTCCCGGTCATTCCAAGCAATAGGTTCACCCCAAAGGCTGGTGAATTCCTGAAAGTCGTCAAGGGTCACGGGATTGCCATACCGCTGCAAGCACTGGACCATAGATTTAGCCAAGTCACTCTCGTAAAACCCTGACCGCCCTTCGGCAGCAATGTGTTCCAAGGTAGCAGCAAGAGAGGGTTGGCGGAGAATTTCCCCAGCTTTCAAGGGGCGACCGTTGCGGAAGAACACTTGGCGTGCCCCTTCATCTTTACTCAACCGTTTTGCGTTAGCAGCAAGGGCAGAGGCTAACTTGGTGGAGACAGGGAATCCTTCCCGAGCAACAGTTGCTGCGGGCTGCCAGAGGGCGGACCAAGATAAGCGACCATAGCGACGGTGCAGTTGCGATAAAGCATCCACCAATCCGGGGATCGTGATGGTCAAAGGGGAATAGACAGGTAGAGCCTTTTTGTAGCGACGGCGTAAAGGAGCGGCTCGCAGGTTTTGAGGTGCCCATCCACTCCCATTGAGGAACACTGCCCGTTTCTCCCCCGATAGCCAAAAAAGACCGAAAAAGTCTCCTCCTAACCCACACAGGTGAGGCGTGACGACAGAGAGCATAGCGCTGATAGCCACCACTGCATCGGCGAAGTTACCCCCTTGACGGAGGGTTTGATAGCCGGCTAAGGCGGCGAGAGGATGCTCGGCTACTACCATTCCCCGCTGGGACCAAGCAGGCATTTTCATCATTCCCAACCATCCCCTTCTACCCTTGCGCAAGTTTGGCTTTATCATATTTGCTTCCACCACTGACGAACAGTCTGCCATGACCATGTTAGGGGAGAATGAGAAGGAAACCAACGGGCGTAGAGGCGAGCTTCTCGGCGGAAAGTGCGCAGCCACTGCTTTGCCGCTTTCAACTCTGACCTCGACAAAGGTTGGTCTGCGTATAGAACCAAAACAACCAAATCAGCGAGTTTGCGGAAGGCTTCTTTTCCTGCCAGTGAAAAGCGAGGAACTTTTGCGCAGGCTCGAGCGTTTTCCCAAGGCGTTGCATTAGGGTGCAAAGGCAAACCTTTCCTTTGCCCATAGTGAACAGCTGCCAAGTAGTAGCGAACAAGGGCTTGCCACCGGGGGCGAGGGCGATAGGTCTCCCAAGTGCGCCGTCCTAACCACCACATTGTGGGCGTCATCCCTAACAGCCATAGAAGTGCGACGAACCACCAAGTGATTTGCGGGTTGCTAAGGGAAGCACGGTAGCGGCGCGCAAGCCACTGTTGCAAGGCTTGCCAGAAGTTGGTTCGTTGACGACCGTCTCCGGGAGTAGCGTCCAAGGTAATCCAACCGTAACCATCAATGAAGGCTTCCACCCAAGCATGAGCGTGGCTGGCACGGATGACAAGGCTGCCATCTGGCGCCACTTCATCGCTGTAGAAACCGGTGACCACTCGTGTGGGGATCCCAACGACACGGCACATCAGCGCCAATGCGGAAGCAAACCAATCGCAAGCGCCTTCCCGTGCCTCAAAGAGGAAAAAGGTCACCACATCCATGTTGCGCCCCACTAAATAGGGAGGGGAAATGGAGTAACGGTATTGAGTGCGCAGAAAGGTTTCCAAAGCCTTTGCCTTCTCGTAAGGAGTGCGGGCATTTGCAGTTACCTGAAGGGCTAATTCTCGGACTCGGTAGAGGTAAGGGGGAAAGTAAGACAACGCCTGCCGCTCTAAGGGAGTAAGCCTTTGCGCTTGCCTCCTTGAGAGCAAGGTTTCTGGGTAAGGTTGAGCCACAACAGTGTAATGCGGGGTGCGGAAGTTACCCAAGGGTTGCAAGCAGCCACTGTTTGTCCTCAGGGCAATTCCCCGAGCCAATAGAGGCAATCGGAGCGAAAGAACTTCTCCTGGGACAGGCAAAGCAGAGGTCTGTGAGATTGTTGGGTTGACAGTTGCTTTGATGATGCTCTCCTGCCGACGGCTTTGGGGCGCCCACCGCAACTCTATCCCATCCTCACTCCGGCGCAGATCAGGCACTTCTCCCCCTTCCACAATCTGGCTGGTCCGCCACCCCGACCCAACATAGTAAGCATAGGTGCGGACTCGCCAACGAGGGTAAGTGGTGCCTGCAACGCGAAAGAGTTCTATCTCGGGTAGGTTGATCGGTCCTCCCGGCATCGTGAACAATTCGGGAAACTCGGCAGTCCCATAGGTGTATTGGAAGAAGGGGATGAAGGGCAACCGAAATAGTTGAACACTGAGGGGTCCGTGCAGGAAGGTTGCAGGAGGCACCAAAAGCAAGCCTATGGTGAGGACAAGGGCACTTCCTGTCACCGCTAATCGCCAGCAATATCCCAACAAGAATTTCGGTGTCACTTGCCCTAATTGCCCTTTTTGCCATCGAACCAACAAACTCTCAGTCATGACCAGAAAGAGTCCTACTACCAGAGCCGCAAAGATGCCAATCACAACTTGCAAATTGGCGATGAGGGGAATGCTCAGACCAAAAAGGGACAGCGTTGGCACCGCAATGAACGAAAGGGCAGCGTAGAATTCGCCCCACCACCGACCGACCAGATAAGTGATCAGGACGGCGACGACAGCAATCGCCATTAACCAAACTAAGTCACCAGACATCCCTATGGAAATAGCAGATTGCCATGTATTGCCGAGGGTAAGCAAAATCCCGATTAACCCACTAACCCACAATAGGGAACCCAGAGAGCGTGCTGTCAGCGATTTAGCGTGAGTTTGCAAGAAACCTGAAGCCAAACCAAGGAGAGACCACCAATAGCAGGTGGTAGCAAATTCTACGCTTTCCACCGTTAGCCCAACAATCCAAAAGGTGATCAGCAACAACAAAGCAGCAGCTGCATGGACGATCCAAAACGGGTGAGCCATTGTCCCTCACCGTCCTCGCACAATCGACAAGTCCTCTTGGGAGGGTGATTCGGTTAGTAGGTCCAAAGGTAGAATCCACACTTGCCAACCCGGGGTGCTTCGGTAAAGGGAGAGGTAAGGCGAATAGGGAGTTGTCAAGATGACCCCCTGACCGACAGCGCTGAAGTTCTGCAAGTGAAAGGGTTGAGGCTCCAAAAGAGCCAATTGTCGCCAAACAGGATGCCAATCACCGTCCACCCGCAAAGGCGGATCGGGGGGAACCCAAAAGAGGACTTGCCAATAATGGCGCACCCATTCCCGAACCAAGTAAGCCGCATACCGAACCAACTCATCCAAAGTGCTTTCCGCTGCGTTGATGGGACGGTGAGCTGCAGGGTGGCGATCCACAAAAATCACGCCGCCAAAGCGTAGGGACGGCAGCGTTTGAATAATGCTCAACTCGCCTTGATGGGCAGTGATTTTCCAGTGAATTCTCTTGAGAGGATCTCCTGACTGATAAGGGCGAACACCCCAAAATTCCTCTCCCACAACAGAAGGGAGGGGTGTTGTTACCCGTCCCGCCTCCCATTGGATTTGCTGCATCGCACCCTCTGGCTCCATTCCCAAAGGCTTGGGGCGGGGATAGACCAACACTTGAGCCTGCAGGATAACCGATCGCGTAGCGATAAACAAACCCAAAGGATCTTGAGCCCAAAGCAACGCTTCATCCACTGACTGAAGTCCTCGCCGTCGGAACCGCACCCGCAAAGGAATTTCCTCAAATTGGTGAGCAAGGAGTTGACCAGCAACAAAATGAGGCGAGCTCAAAACCTCCACACTCGGCAAGGGCTTCAAGCGGACTTCTACTAAGTAGCGAGGGAGAATCCCTTTGTTGACCACCCGCAACTGCAGCGTCACTTCTTGCCCTTCTACAGCCTCTGGAGTTCCGCTCACTTCCAGATGCAACGGTTTCAAAGTCCAATGGGCAAACACCTTTGCCAACCCCAACAGCGTAAGGAGGCAGAAAGTGATCAGAAACATCAGTTCGTTGCCCAGCACCAAACTCACCAGTGCGAAGGCAACGATTGCCGTGATCACTGCAACCCGTCGCAGCCGAGGGGTGAGCAAAGTGGTTCTTTCGTCCTCCATCGCAGTTGTCACCGTTCCAGCGGCAAAGGCACGCTGGCAAGGATCTCTTGAATGATTTGGGCGGAAGATACTTGGCGTGCCTGTGCTTCTGCTTTCAAGATTAAGCGATGGGCTAATACGGCAGTGGAGACGGCTTTTACATCGTCGGGCGTGACAAATTCTCGCCCATGCAGCAACGCCCAAGCCTGACTGGCACGCATGAGCCCCAAGGACCCACGGGGGCTAGCCCCCAAAGCAACCGCCGGATGAGTTCGGGTCATTTGCACGATTTGGACGATGTAACGGCGCAAAGCAGGACTAATCCCCACCAACCGCACCCGCCGTTGAATTTGCAGCACGCTTTCCCCATCTATCAACGGTTGCACTTCGTCTACCGGGTGCGTGATGGTTTGCCGCTGAAGGATAATTGCTTCCTCTTCGGCTTGGGGATAACCCAACCGCACTTGCATCAAAAACCGGTCCAACTGGGCTTCAGGGAGCGGATAGGTGCCGTGTCGCTCTATCGGGTTTTGCGTGGCGATGACAAAGAAGGGTTTGGGCAGGGCATAAGTGACCCCATCCACTGTCACTTGAGCTTCCTCCATCGCTTCCAAAAGGGCGGATTGAGTGCGTGGGGGAGAACGGTTGATTTCGTCCGCTAGCACAATGTTAGCGAAAATGGCACCCGGTCGGAAAGAAAACTCCCCTGTCTTCTGGTTGTAAACAGTTGTCCCTGTGATGTCCGAAGGAAGCAAGTCTGGCGTGAACTGAATGCGCTTGAAAGTTCCACCGATGCACCGGGCAATAGCCTTGGCTAAAGTCGTCTTGCCGACACCGGGAATGTCTTCAATCAGCAAGTGTCCTCCACTAAACAACGCGGTGATAGCTAAACGCACCGACTGGGACTTGCCAATGATAACACCCTCCACCGTCTCCACGATTGACTGCATCCGTTGCGTTGCTTCACTGAAAGGCATCATCAGGTCATTGAACCTCCTGAAATCCAAAACCTAAAAGGCAGTCAATTGTCATCCTTGTCCGTTTGTTCGGATCAGCAGACTGCCCTGCTCCCCCGTCACCCAAATGGTTGCTCCCATCCGCCGCAGCACCGCCACAGTCTCTAGGGCGGGATGCCCGAAAGGATTTTGGCGCCCCGCTGAGATGACCGCTACTTTTGGACGAACTGCTACCAAAAAAGTTTCCAAGTTATGCTTGGAGCCATGATGGGGCACATCCAAAATGGTTGCCCGCAAGTCCGCTCCTGATTGGAGCAACCACCTCTGTCCCGTCGCCCCAATATCCCCTGTGAGCAAGGCGGTTATTCTGCCGAACCGAACCTTAAAGACCGTAGAGGCATCGTTAGGACTCCAATCAGATACCTTAACCACCATTCCATCTGGAGGTCCCAGCACCTCCACGAAGACCTTGTGTCGGGCATCCAACCAAAGCCTTTGTCCCAGTTGGGCAACGATGGTGCGGATGTTTTTCTCCTGCACCGCTGCCCGAACAGCTTGCCAATCAAGTTCGCTGCTGTCGCCAACTGGCAACCAAAACAAAAGTGGGCGCAATTCCCTGACCAATATCGGCACCGCATTGCAGTGGTCTTTATCGGGATGGGTGACGGCAATCACATGGAGCCGACGCACACCCATTCGCAGAAGCGTGGGCAAGATTTGCTGTTTAGCGCATCGCTCCCCAACACCTAATTGCCCGTAAGGTTGCGTTCCCGCATCTACCATAAGAGTGTTGCCGTTGGGGGCAATGATCAGGATGCACTTACCTTGACCGACATTGAGAAAAGCGAGGGTGCACTGGGGGGTTCCAATGCGGATAACTTGGTAACTGCAGTAGGCTGCGGTGGCAATTAAACTGGCAAGTGCTATGAGCCGAACTTGCCGCCCCACCATCATTGCTGTCACACTTCCCCCTTCGGGCTAAAATGGTGGCATCGGCTCAACAGGTTTGTGATGGTCTGTTGCGGGTCGGTAACTCTCTTGACGACGCTTTCCTGCTAACACCCGTTGCACCAACCGCAACACACCGACCCGAAGCACCGCCCCCAGCAAACGCAGCAAAATGCCCATCCCAATTATCGGTGCCATCCAGAAAGGATACTGGGATCGGTAGTTCTTCCAGTAAAACAACCACATGCTCTTGTGATGCTGGATAAGGGAAGGCACCAATCGCTGGTCACTGCTACGCCCAATCTTGTGGATGATGGTTGCCGATGGGTTGAACACCACTTTGAATCCGGCTTGCCATGCCCGCCAACAGAGGTCCACATCTTCGCAATAGGCCCAAAAGCGTTCGTCCAACAAGCCGATCTTGTCCAAAACCTCACGCCGAATGAGCATCGCTGCCCCTGACACCCAACCGACTTCTCTGACTTGATCATAGCCGAAATCGGTGAGCAAATAGCGACGCACGAAAGGGTTGTTGGGAAACAATCGCCCTAACGGCGTGTTGCGAAACAACCCTGCGCCAAGGTCAGGCAGAGACCTTGCTGAGCGTTGAATGCTCCCATCAGGGTTCACCAACTTCGGCCCAATGATGCCCGCTTCCGGATGGGATTCAGCGAACGCAACCAACGCTTCTATCGCACCCGGCAAAACTACTGTGTCGGGATTTAGCAGCAAGACATATTTGCCCCGGCTGGCTTGAATACCCTGATTGTTGGCTTTCGTGTAGCCGAGGTTTTGCGCGTTGACAATCAAGTGCACTTGTGGAAATTCTGTCCGAACCATCTCAGCAGTTCCATCCTGGGAGGCGTTGTCCACCACAATAACTTCCATCGGCACTGCACCACTGTTGTCAAAAAGGGAGCGCAAACACTCCCTCAAGTCCTCTCGCACATTCCAAGTCACGATGATGACCGAAAGGATCGGTGAGTGGCTCATTGGCTTCCCTCACTTGACGGCAATTCGGCTTCGTCAATGAGCATGATGGGGATGCCGTCTCGGATAGGGTAGCGCCGCCCACACTTTTTGCAGACGAGCCGTTGCTGTTCTGCCCACAATTCCAAATCTCCCCGACATTCAGGAACAGGGCAGCACATGATCTCCAGCAGCCACTTCGGGACAAGTTCCTTCTGCTCTGCCAATTGTTCATCCCTCCAATCAACGCGTTCGCTGCGCTAAAAAGTTTGCAACAGTGACGAGAGCAATGCGCAAAAGGCTACCGAAGGCTATTGCACTCCGCAAAACGATGTAAAGGGGCATAGGCAAAAGCGGGCGAAAATGCTTGTCGTAGAAAGCCAACAATCCTTGATGACTCGCCCACAATCTACCAAGTCCCAACAGACGCGTGCTGGCACCGTGATGATGGATCACTGTTGCTTCAGGAAAAAAGTAGATCTGCCAACCCGCTCGCTTTATCCGCCAACAAAGGTCCACATCGTTGAAGAAAATGGACATCCTTTCGTCCATCCCACCCACTTGCTCCCACGCTGCTCGCCGAACCAACAAAGCCGACGCCATCGGCTGATCCACTTCCGCCACTTGATCGTAAGTGAACCAACTCATGCGGTAGCGACCAAAAATGCGGGAATGAGGGAACAGTTTGTCCAAACCAGTCGCCGAAAAGAACAAAGCGGCAGGGGTTGGGAAAGAACGCACCGACGGCTGCAACTGCCCATCGGGGTAAACAAGTTTTGGTGCGACCGCTCCCGCTTCTGGGTGAGCATCAGCAAAAGCCAATAGCCTCTCTATCGTGTTGGGCAAAACCTGTGTGTCAGGGTTGAGCAGTAGCAAGTAGCGCCCTTTTGCCAGCCTTGCCCCTTGGTTGTTCGCTGCAGCGTAACCGAGGTTGCGCGCGTTGGCGATCAGTTGAACCTGCGGAAATTCTCGTTCCACCATAGCAGCGCTCTCGTCAACAGAGGCGTTGTCTAATACGATGATTTGTAAGGGCACAGCCGTTGCGCTCAAGGAACGCAAGCACGCCCGCAAAAGTTCCTTTGTGTTCCAGTTGATAATCACAACCGAAACAATCGGTGCCATTCCCACTCACCACAGCAATAGGGCTGGCAAAATATTTCGCTCCTTACCTCAAAGTGTGTTGGTGGCCCAACCTGTGGTCGGGAAACAAAATTAACAAGGTGATACCCATGACTGCGACACCTGTGCTGCAGATTTTAGGCCCTGAACAATTTTCGCGTTACCAATTTCTCGTTCGGGCGAATTCAGCGGCTTTGCGCCCTAACTCATAGGCTTGTTGGACGACTTGCTCATCTTTGAGGGCTGTTCCTCGGCTCCCGCCCGGTCCAAGCACATACCCAAGGAAGTGTTGTCCTAAAAACTCAAAAGACCATTTTAGGCAGCCGAACAGATGTTGGGCTCTCTCTGCTTCCTGTTCTTCTTGCACGGCAATGATAGCAGCCCCTTTCCCTCGCATCCGTTCTTCGAACCGCACCTCTGGGTGCCAAGAGAGGAAACAAAAGAAGCGATCCAATAGGACTTTCACTAAGCCGCTGACGGTATACCAATAGACGGGGGATGCCCAAATGTGAATATCGGCGTCCAACAGTTGTTCAATGACGAATGGCAAGTCATCTTCATTGACGCAGCGACCTTTTTGCCGACACACTTTGCAATCTGCGATTTGGTAGATGCGATAGTCAGCAAGGACAAGTTTTTCTGTTTCCGCTCCTGTTTCAGCTGCTCCTTTTAGAGCCACCTCCAATAAATCGTTAGTGTTACCGTCCCGGCGCGCACTTCCCATGATCCCAAGCACCTTCACTGCTCTTCACCCCACTCAGGCGAGGATGGATGACTGCTCACAGCGTTCTCTTACTCGATCCAAAAGCTTCTTGGCTTCCTCCAGAGTCGGCGCGGAAAGGTTGAAGAGAAAACGGGTCGTCGGTTGGGCGAAATAGAGCAATCGGTAAATTTCTGCTTCATCTGCACCTGCTATTAGCAGAACTGTTTGCCCCGAGAAAGTGTCAATGGTCAATTGGCGATCGGATGCACTGAATACCCGATGAAGCCCACGCAAGTTTGGGATTTTAAGAAAGTTTTTGTATTGGTGGTCAGCGTAGGCACAGCAGTGTATAAAAAGTCCGCCAAAAGTTTCGCTCAAATCCACAAGAAATGGTAGACACATCTTCTCGAACATTAGCGCTGAGATGCAACCTGCTTCATCTTCCGAAAGCCAACATCCCAACTCTGGTGGTGCCCACGCGGTGGGATAATAACAGAAATTCACCTCTCCCAATTGGCGTCGGCACTCCTGCAGAAAATTTTTGAGCAAGCGATGACACTTCTCCACTAACCTCAAAGCAGCTTCAGGGTGTTCTACCAAGGCTTCGTAGAAGTGTTCTTTGTTCCAAATCAACGCTGCAATGTCAAAAGGGCTTTGAATATCAGGCACACTAATGGGCACTTCGGGACCAACTTGTTCACGCACTGATAGGGCTAACTCAAAGAAGCGGTTAAGCGGCGGAGCATCCACTTCGGGCAACGACAACCGATCAGCTTCTTGAGGAGAAAAAACGATGGGGCGCGCTGCTGGCAATGCCCCATTAAATTCATACAAGGGACAACCAAAGGCTGCTGCAAAGATACCTGTTGTTGTTGTCAAGGGAACATAAGGCACGCTGTCGTCATCTAAGGCTTCGTGCCATTTTAGCATCAACTCGTAGTTGCGCACTGCCCACGAAACCCAATTCTTAACAGGTTCTTTGGAAGCCACATAATCGCCCACTTGGGTCGCAGGGATGAGGGGTGGCACGCAGATGAAGCCATGACGCTCAGCTCCCCCCTGAAACAGTGTCTCAAGAAACTTCCGATTCCGTTCCTCTCGCTCTGTCATAAAGCAGCCCCTCCTCTGCTGAGGTTCAAAGCGCAACTCCCGTCGCACAATTTTGTAGCAAAGTGTTTAGAGCGCTATAGGGTGTTACACTGACAACGGAGCGTGATTGCTTATGGGAATGGTAGCTGTGACACCAAGGCAAAAGAACGAACGCTTGCGTGCCTTACTTGCCCAACCAGGTATCATCCGCAGTTTCGGTGCCCACGATGTGTTCACTGCTTTATTGGTAGAGCGGGCTGGTTTTGAAACCGTGTTCATCGGTGGATTCGGCACCTCTGCCAGTTTGCTGGGGTTACCTGACTTGAACTTCCTCACCCTAAGCGAAATGGCAGACGCCGTGCGCCGTATGGCTCGTCGCTTAACTGTGCCCCTAATCGCTGACGGTGACACAGGACATGGCGATGTCCACAATGTGGTGCGCACTGTTGTAGAGTTTGAAGCAGCAGGTGCGTCGGGCATTATTTTGGAAGACCAAGTGGTGCCCAAGCGCTGTGGTCATTTTGAAGGCAAACAGGTCATCCCCGCTGAAGAAATGGTGCTGAAACTCAAAGCCGCTCAAAAGGCACGCACTGATCCCAATTTCGTCATTATTGCCCGCACTGATGCTCGGGAAGTTTACGGTTTGGAGGAAGCCATCCGCCGCGCCAATTTGTATGGCGATGCAGGTGCCGATGTGGTGTTCATTGAAGCCCCAATGTCAGTCGCTGAATTGGAAACGATTGCCCAACAGGTGCCCTATCCGAAGTTTGTCAACATGCTCACAGGTGGCAAGACGCCGATTTTGACCGCTAAAGAGTTGGAACAGTTGGGTTACAAAATCGTTGTCTACCCAATTGACACTTTGTTGGTGACTGCGAAGGCGGTTATGGAGTTGACCCAAACACTGATGGAAACAGGCACCACCCTTGCTGTTCGCGACCGAATGGTGAGTTTTGACGAATTAAAATCCATTTTGGGTGTAGACGAGTGGTTGGAGTTGCGTGACAGGCTAAAAGGGGGAGATTGAATGCGAGAGTGGAAAACGGAAGTCGCCATCATTGGCGGCGGTTTAGGTGGTTGCGCCGCTGCTTTAGCAGTTGCTGCCTTGGGGCGAAAGGCGGTGCTCACGGAAGAAACCGATTGGCTCGGTGGTCAATTAACAGCCCAAGCGGTCCCTCCCGATGAGCACCCTTGGATTGAACAGTTTGGTTGCACTCGCCGCTATCGCCAGTTGCGGAACCTGATCCGCCAACTCTACCGCGAACACTATCCGTTGCTCCCTGCTGCTCGCTCTGACCCTTTTCTGAACCCGGGCAAAGGGAGTGTTTCTCGGCTTTGCTGCGAACCGAAGGTTGCCTTGTTGGCGCTTCAGCAAATGATTGCCTACCCGCAAACTCAAGGCAATTTGAGCATTTTGCTCCGACGAAAGCCTGTTGCTGCCGATGTGGACGGCGATCAAGTCAGGGCAGTCATCGTCCAAAACTTAGAGACAGGAGACCGTGAAGTCATCATTGCCGATTATTTCTTGGATGCCACCGAATTAGGGGATTTATTGCCCTTGACGGGAACAGAGTATGTGACAGGGGCCGAAAGCCAAGCGGAAACTGGGGAACCCCATGCCAAAAGTGAACCACAGCCCGCTAACTGCCAAGCCATCACTTGGGTTTTCGCTATGAGTTACGATCCCAAGGGCAACCATGTTATTGACAAGCCTGAGCAATACGCCTTCTGGCGAGACTATGTGCCTCAGTTGACACCGGGATGGACGGGCAAGTTGTTAGACTGGACGCACCCTAACCCGATTACTTTGGAACCTCGTCGGCGAGTGCTGCTGCCTGAAGAAGGACCCAACAGCCTTTGGGTTTACCGGCGCATTGTTTGTCGCGACCATTACCCTCCTGATGCTATGCCCTTTGAAGTCACAATTGTCAACTGGCCACAGAACGATTACTGGCTTCGCCCCATCTTCCCTGAGTTAATCGGCGAAGAAGGTGTTCAGAAAGCCCTTTGGGAAGCCCGGCAATTGTCGCTCAGCTGGCTCTATTGGATGCAAACGGAAGCCCCTCGTCCCGACGGCGGTTTGGGCTACCCAGGCCTGTTTTTGCGTCCCGACATCACCGACACACCTGACGGGTTAGCGAAATACCCCTACATCCGCGAAAGTCGGCGCATCAAAGCCGTCTTCACCATCACAGAATGGCATGTGGGCGTAGAAGCCCGAAAGATGCTGGGCAAGGAGGGTGCGGAGTGGTTTGATGACAGTGTAGGTGTGGGATGTTATCGTATTGACCTTCACCCTTCTACAGGTAGTGACAATTACATTGACATCAGCGCTTACCCGTTTCAAATACCCTTAGGCGCTTTGCTACCCGTTCGGGTGCGCAACTTGCTCCCCGCTTGCAAAAACATTGGCACTACCCACATCTCCAATGGCTGCTATCGGTTGCACCCTGTTGAGTGGAACATTGGCGAAGCTGCAGGCGCTTTGGCAGCGTTTTGCTTGGAGCGGAAGGTTGCACCTCATCAGGTGCGGGAGCAAGAACCTTTGCTGCGTGAATTTC
>VAPR01000074.1_pt1 | contig 65380 bp, 59 predicted proteins | sample 3380701 | NCBI WGS metagenome assembly VAPR01 (sample SAMN11536904, study PRJNA540576) | hot springs metagenome | isolation source: hot spring wet sediment | place: Spain: Lobios | collected 2014-01
GCTGGGCGAGAGTTTGTTGACGGGTGCGCTGACTTTAGGACTTTTGGTAATGCCGCTTGTCGTGGTGGTTTCGAGAGAAGCGATCCGCAGCGTTCCGTCTTCGCTGAGAGAAGGCGCCTACGCTTTGGGAGCGACTCGCTGGCAAGTGACATCGAGGGTTGTCGTTCCGACGGCATTCAGGGGAATCGTCACAGGAATCATTCTGGCGCTCTCGAGAGCCATAGGAGAAGCCGCGCCCCTGGTTACGATCGGCGCGCTCACCTATGTCACTTTCGAGCCCCGGGGACTGGGCGATCGATTCACCGTGTTGCCGATTCAGATCTTCAATTGGGTTTCCAGACCGCAGACCGGGTTTCATCAAAAGGCGGCGGCTGCGATAATCGTGCTTCTGGGCGTATTGCTGGTCTTCAATGCGGCAGCGATCTGGTTGAGGGCTCGGACACAGAAAGCTCAGATCAAATGGCGCACGTAAAAACTCGCCCGGAGATAAAGCCCCTTTCGATCCGGGAATTCGGGGCGGAGGAAACGAAGAGCGCGATGAAACAAGACAATGCGGATTCTCGACCATCGGGCGGCGACGTAGTCTTCGACATCCGCGGTCTTACCGTCCATTACGGGGACTCGAAGGCGCTGTCGGATGTCAGCCTGGAGATCTACGCGCGCGAAATAACGGCTGTAATAGGGCCTTCCGGTTGCGGCAAGAGCACCTTCATTCGTTGCCTGAACCGGATGAATGACTTGATTCCCGGGGCGAAAGTGGAAGGCACCGTTCTTTTTAGAGGGCAAGACATCTACGCTCCGGAGGTAGACGTCATTCGACTGCGGCGCATGGTGGGAATGGTGTTCCAGAAGCCTAACCCATTTCCCAAATCCGTCTACGACAACGTCGCGTTCGGCCTCAAGATCAACGGGCTCGTTCCCAAAGACCAGTTCGACGACAGGGTTCGCGAAGCCTTGGAGAAGGCAGCTCTGTGGGACGAAGTAAAGAAAGATCTCAAGCAGAACGCGCTTTCGCTCTCAGGAGGCCAGCAACAGAGGCTCTGTATAGCGAGGGCGATTGCGGTGGAGCCCGAAGTGATTCTCATGGACGAGCCGTGCTCGGCTCTGGATCCGGTGGCTACCGCTCGCATCGAAGATTTGATGCAGGATTTAGAGAAGGAATACACGATCGTCATCGTCACTCACAACATGCAGCAGGCTGCGAGAGTCTCCGACAGAGCGGCCTTTTTCCTGACTGAGGTGGACGAGCGAGGAAACCGGTTCGGTCGGCTGATCGAAGTCGACGCGACCGAGCGGATGTTCACGAATCCTAAAGATCCGCGGACCAACGATTACATCACCGGTCGCTTCGGCTGAGCCGGCGCCGGCGGGGGGACCGGCGGTCGGTTCCGGCCGTCGAGAGGTGAATCGGGCGGTCGGTTCCGTACGTCGACCGAAGCGCAACCCGTTGCCGGCGATAAGTCGAGCGGCGGGCATCCGGCCATGGTCGCGTCAGGAGATCAACTCGAGTTCGACCACGATAGGAAGATGATCGGATCCGACGTCTTCGCCTACCCGCCTCGAGACAACCTCGAAGTGCTCGGACACCAGACAGTGGTCGATCGGAACCAGGGCCGCCCGTCGAAAACCGAGACTGGGCCAAGTCGGCTGGATCCCGAAACCCGTTCTGGTGTCTCGAAGACGGGCCTCTTCGAGGAGGTCGGAAAAACTTCCCGACCATGAAGTTACGTTGAGATCTCCTACCACGATCAGTCGTTCGGAATACTCAGGACGAGAGCGCGCGATCGCCGCAAGCTGTCGGTTTCGCAAGCGGTATCCATAAGGTGTGGTCGGCGAGAGCGGATGGGTTACGACGATGGTCGCATCCCCGCCTTCGAGCTGTAATCCCGCGACGACAGACGGAAGGCCGGGATCGGCGAAGTAGACGATTTGCGGATCCCTCAACGGCAGTTTGGAGAACATTCCCAACCCGGCGCCCGTGTCGACGGGAAAGACGAAGCGGTGGGGATACCGACCGGCAAGCTCTTTTTCGAGCAGGCGACCCGGAGCGTTGGCCAGCTCTTCGATGGCGACGACGTCGGCGTCTACGGCCAGAGCATAAGAGGCGATTCGCCCGGGGGAGGCGTGCCGAAATCCGGCGTTTAACTGCAAAATCTTGATCCTCGTGGCAGGAGACGAGCCCTCGGCTTGTTCTTGCCGGGCCGAGAGATACAGCGGCGCGATTTGCTGTCCGTTTGCCGCTACGCAGGCGAGTAGGGCCAAAGCCCCGAGCCACTTTTTGCGAACGAAAAAGAAAATCGTTCCCGCCAACTGGATCGGCAAGTAGACCGCTCGAAACGCGGCGGCGAGATCGAATATCCACGCTCTCTCGGAAAGAAACCCGGCAAAAGTCGCCGCCCCGCTGACCCCCATGACCGAGTAAAAAAGGGCGGCGGAGATCTTCCTTGCTATCTTCATATGACGGCCGATGTTTCGATCGCTAGCACCTCGTTGCCACGGATAGACCGGTGGAAGAGCTGAAAATCCATCTGGCGACATATGTCGCCGTCAATCTTTTGGCCGGTCTGGTTTGGTGGATCGCTACGCCCGGCACATTGTACTGGCCGATAGTTCTGCACGTGGTGTGGGGAGTTGGTCTGCTGATTCATATCGCTTCTGCCCGAAGACGAAGTCACCCCGGAAGAGTCGCTAAAGGACGCAAGCCTTATCGCCGTGGCACTTGAAGGATTTACACCCCCCGTCTCCAGGTGGTTCGAGCGCACTTTCGAGGCGCCTACCGCCGCACAAGCAGAGGCATGGCCGCTTATCAGGCGGGGCGGGCATGTGCTGGTCTCCGCTCCGACGGGATCGGGCAAGACGCTCGCCGCTTTCATGGTGGCGATCGACCGACTCGGCCGAATGCGCAGCAGCGGTCGGCCCCTGCAAGAAGGGGCGAGGATAGTCTACGTATCTCCCCTTCGGTCCCTTGCTACCGACGTGGCTATCAATCTAAGGAAGCCTCTTTCGGAGATAGCCGCCGTCGATTCCGCATTCGGCGAGATAAACGTCGGCGTGAGGACCGGCGACACACCTCCGTCGGAAAGGGCCAAACAAAGTCGAAAGCCGCCCGACATCGTGGCGACTACACCCGAGTCGCTGGCGCTGATGCTTTTGTCCGAGGGCGGTCGGAGGGTGCTGTCACAGGCCGAATGCGTGATCGTAGACGAGCTGCACGCTGTGGTGGGATCCAAGCGCGGCCCCCATCTGGCGTTGAGTTTGGAACTTCTAGAGGACCTGTGCTCCCGTGCGAAGCCGGATCGGCTTCCGGTCGGCCTTCAGCGCATCGGGCTGTCGGCCACTCAGGTGCCGATCGACGAGATGGCTCGATACCTGGTAGGCGCAGACCGGACCGCATCGATCGTAGATGTCGGAGGCCTTCGGGAGGTCGACCTTGAAATAGAGGTGCCCGGCCGGGAGATAGGTGCGGTCTGCTCGTCGGAGAGATGGGCGGAGATCTATCGAAGGATCGCCGAACTTATCGACGAGCATCGTTCCACGCTGGTTTTCGTATCGACGAGAAGGCTCGCCGAACGAGTCGGCGCGCATTTGCAGGATTTGCTGGGTCGGGATGCCGTGGCGTCCCACCACGGATCTCTGTCGCGTGAAAGACGACAGGATGTCGAGACTCGCTTGAAGGCAGGTCGGCTTTCGGCGGTCGTGGCTACGTCCTCATTGGAGCTCGGAATAGACATCGGCGATGTCGACCTAGTGATCCAGATCGGATCGCCCAAGAGCGTGACCGCTTTAGCGCAGAGAGTAGGTCGATCGGGACATGCCCTCGCGAAGATCCCCAAGGGCCGGATCTTTCCCCTGACCATAGACGAGCTCGAAGAAGCCTCTGCCATCGTGTCCCTCATCAGGCGTCGCTCGCTCGACCAAGCGATCTTTGTCGAGAAGCCTCTGGATGTGCTGGCCCAACAAATCATCGCCGCATGCGTGATGGCGAAACGGAAAGAAGACGAGCTTTTCGATCTGGTGCGAAGGGCCTGGCCCTACCGGGATCTTTCGAGAGAAGAATTCGACGCCGTTGTCGCCTTGCACACGAAAGGAAGATCGGCGCTGCTTCACCGGGATCCGGTGACGGGTGTCATTCAGGCTACCAGAAGGGCCCGTATGCACTGCTCGACCAATTCGGGAACGATTCCGGATGTGGGCGAGTACGAGGTCGTCCATGCAGAAGAAGGAACTTATCTGGGCTCGCTCGACGAAGACTTCGCCATCGAGTCTTCGGTAGGAGACGTATTCCAGTTGGGAAACGCTTCCTGGAGGGTTGTCGGGGTGCGCCGGGGACAGGTGCTGGTTAGCGAAGCCCCGACTCAGGCGGCGAGCTTTCCTTTCTGGTTCGGAGAGGGCCCGTCGAGGACCAAAGAAGTGGGAGAGGAAGTCGGCAGAAAAAGGGAGGCATGGCTCGCCAGATACAGGGAGGCAACTCCTGAGCCGGATCGGATTCGTTGGATGAGCCGAGAGTTCTGCCTGGATCTCGAGGCCGCGAGCACGCTGGATCGGTGGTACGAAGAATCGTTCAAGCTTTTGGGCACTCTCCCTACTCACGAACGAGTGGTAGCCGAACGATTTTTCGACCAGAGCGGCGGAATGCAGATGGTCATCCACTCGCCACTGGGATCGCGCATAAACAGAGCCTGGGGGCTTTCGCTGAGAAAGAAATTCTGTCGAAGTTTCGGGTTCGAGCTGCAAGCCGCCGCCGGCGACTCGGCGCTTTTGATCTCGCTTTCTACCATGCACTCCTTTTCTCTGGAAGAGGCATTCGACTTTCTCTCCCCCGAGTCGGTCCGCCATGTCCTCGAACAAGCGGTCCTGGGGACGCCGCTTTTTCTTACGAGATGGAGATGGGCGCTGGGATGCTCGCTGATACTAGAGCGCAATCGCGCCGGCAAGAAGGTTCCGATCAATCTCCAGAGAACGATCGCACAGGATCGTCTCGCAGAAGCTTTTCCCCAGTCTCTTGCGTGTTTCGAAACCCTTCCGCCGGGCGATATTCCAATTCCGATGGAACATCCCATAGTTCGCCAAGCGATTACCGACTGCATGAAGGAGCCGATGGATGTCGACGGTCTCGCCGACTTGCTTGTAAGGCTTAGAGACGGGCGGATCGAAAGGGTCGCCGTAGATTTGCCCGAGCCGTCGCCCATGGCGGAAGGAATTCTTTCCGCCCAACCGTACGAGTTCCTCGACGATGCGCCTCTCGAAGAACGTCGCACCCACGGGGTGACGAGAGCGCCCCGGGTAATTTCAGTTGGATACGGCGGATCGATCGACGAAGACATCGCCGAGGCCGTGAGGAAATCTCGCTGGCCGAAACCGAAGGACGCAGAAGAACTTCATCACTGTCTTACCTGGATGGGATACGTGACCGACGAGGAGGCGGCGACCTCGCTGTGGGAGGATTGGCTGAACGAGCTGGCCACGGCCAAGAGGGTGAGTTTCTGTGATGGGCGCTGGTCGGCAGTAGGAGTCCGCATGCCCGCCGCCGAAGTTGCCTCGGGGAGGCTCTCGGCTCTCGGAATCGTCTATGAAGGCGAAGAATCCAGGCTCGGCGCAGAAGGCGAGCGCATGTTGCTGGAGCTAGAGATTGCGGGCAAGGCTATGCGCATTCGGGTAGATGGGCGCGCTGCGTGGGCCGACCGGGCCGCTGCGTCTTTGGCATTCGCTTCGATGCGTCGTCGGCTGCGATCGTCCTTCAGGCCCGTCGAGCCGGAAGTCTTCGAGGCCTTCGAGCGCCGGTGGCAGCACCTGGACGAAACGAGTCGCCTGGATGGTCCCGAGGCGGTAGTCGAAGTCGTCTCGGCGAGCGGAGGGATTCCGATCGAAGCGGCCAGACTGGAGCGCGAGTTTTTAGCCCCGAGAATCAAGGGATACCGGCCGGAATGGCTGGATGCGGCTGTCGGGTCCGGCCGGGTGGTGTGGTTTTCGGCCGGATCATCGCCGAAGGCGCCGATGAGCAAGCTTCCTTTGTGTTTGGTTTCTGCTGAGGAGGCCCACATCTGGAGATCGGTTTGGCGCTCTGAGAACGTACAGACGGATCTATCCGGGAGTGCATCGGCGATCTACGACTTGTTGGTACAGCGGGGGCCGCGGCTGGTTGCAGACCTGGAGAGAGAACTCAATCTTCCGACGGCATGGATAGAGGCCGCGCTCGAAGAACTGGTGCGAAGCAGCCTTCTGAGCGGCGACTCGTTCGGACTCGTCCGGTGGCTTTTGCGGCCGACTCGAATGAGGGCCCGCCCTATTCGGATTTCCGGAAGGATCTGGGCTCTACAAGAAGAGTTGCCCACGGCGGAGGTCCTGGAGCGGGAAACGATCGCCGAACGCGTAGCTTCGGGTCTGCTTTTGCGACTAGGAATCATCTGGAAGGAGCGCTTTCTCGAGACGCGCCTCCCGATGTCATGGAGTGAGGTAAGGCAGGCCCTTCGCCGGCTGGAAGAAAGGGGCGAGGCCCGCTGGGGTCGATTCGTGAGGGCCGGGACGGGTGAGCAATTCGCCTACCCGGGGGCCGAGGAATTGCTCGCAGGGCTTTCGACCCAAAAGAGAACTGCTTCGGCAGGATAGTTACACATACCTCCGGGCGCCGGCGCCGCCGGGAAGCGTCAGATTGTTTCCCAGCTTCCGCTGACTATAAGAGGTTTACCTCCTCCGGTCGACTTGAGCTCGAACTCCGCCTTGAAGTCCTGGCGACTGCATCTCACGGTCATTTCGACGTTGAATGTGGTGCCGGAATTTGTGGTCTCGAAGCGGGAGTTAGTCACATTTTTGCTTTCTATGGTCCCGCAGTATTCGGAGACGAAATCGGCCAGTTCCTGTAGTTCGTCTCTACTAACGGAATCGGGATCCGATAACTCTCGCATCTTCGAGATGTCGTTTCGCCCGGCAGCGTCTATGAAATCGGATGTCACGCGTCTCGGTTCTTCCACTTTTTCTGATACGAAAGTCCCTATTCGCCTCCCCAGAATGACAACCGCTCCGCCGCCGAGCAGTACGAGGACAAGGAACACTATCAATCCCACTATCAGGCAAGTCTTGGCGCCCCCTTTCTTGGGTGGCGGATAAGGCTGCTGGGGTTGTGGGGCATATCCCCCCGGAGGCGGGTAGGCGCTCTGGGGAGGATACGCGCCCGGCGCAGGCGCGCCGGCGGGTTGACCCGGGGGCGGGATCGGGGGCTGCCCGGGTGGCTGTGGAGGTGGTTGACCCGGGGGTGGCATCGGAGGTTGTGCGGATGGCTCACCCCGTTGTCCGGGTGGTTGACCCGGGGGCGGGATCGGGGGCTGTTCGCTCATGTTTACTCCATTTCGATGTGGGCTAATGCTACACGACTTCGTCTATCATCGCAGCATGTGCGGAAGATTCGTGCAGGCGATGCCGCCCGAGAAGATCGTCGATTTCTTCGGGGTCGATCCATCCAGTGTTGCCGAAGCGGTCGCCGGTCTGAGACCCAACTACAACGTAGCGCCGTCCCAGCAAATCATCAACGTGCTCGCCGCCGTCGATGAAGGATCCAAAAGCGCAGCCGAATACTCAACCATCCGCATAGCACAGCGCATCCGTTGGGGAATGATTTTTCCCTGGGCGAAATCTCTCGATGAAGGTCCGACTCCGATCAATGCTCGCGTGGAGTCTGTGGCCTCCAAGCCCGCCTTCCGGGCGGCATTCGCCGAACACCGCTCTCTCGTGCCTGCCGATGGATTCTACGAGTGGAAAAAAGAGCCGGGAGGGGGCAAGACGCCCTATTACATAAAAGACGCTTCGGGCGATCCTTTGGCGATTGCAGCGATCTGGAGCGACTGGAGGAACCCGGCAGACGACTCTACGATCCGATCATGCACCTTGATCACGGTCCCGGCGTCGCCGGGGCTGAACGAGATCCACGACCGTATGCCGGCTTTGCTGAGGGAAGAAGACTTCTCGGTCTGGCTGGATCCAAATATTTCGGACAAAGATGCGCTTTTAGGGATGCTCGTGCGTTCCTCCGGCGCAAAAAAGCTCGAGTGGTACCCGGTAGACAAGCGGGTCAACAGCCCGAGAGTCAACGACCCCGAGCTGATCCGGCCGGCGACGACCGCGTCCGGCTCAGCGAACGACTAATACCGGGCAGTGGGCGTGATGCACGATCCTGCTGGACGTCGATCCCAGCAGGAAACGCTCGATGGCCCCCGCGCCGCGGGAACCGACTACTAAAAGATCGGCTTTCTCTTTCTCGGCGTACTCGACGAGCGCGTCCGCCGGGTTGCCGTCTAGGGTCACGAGTTCCGCTTCGATTCCGACCTCGTCCAGTACGGCCCTGGCTCTACGCTCGGCCTCAGCCCTGAGCGAATCCATTTGTTCTTTGAGATCGATAGGCGCTTCGAAGGCGGCCGCGTAAAAAGTCACAGGAAGATGACTAACATGGACGATCGTGAGTTTGGCGCCTAGCGCCTTTGCCATTTCTGCGGCCATCCGGACCGCGGCTATGGAGTAGTCTGAGCCGTCGTTACCGACGACTATCTTCTCGAGCTTGCTCATCTCGGCTCCTGGCTTCAGGTTGGACGTGTGAATATCGTAGCGGAGAGTGATGGTCCAATCGAAGCCCGGGAACGAAAATATCTCCACCGGGATCTAAGACATCCCCAAAGGACGGGAAGATGAAACGCAGAGGGCGCCTCGAGGCCGCAAGAGCGTACGTACGGATGGGGTATCGCTCGACGCGCGCCGTCTTCATGTTCAGCCGGATTCTCTTGCTGTATCTCGTGCTGTTCGGGGTCAGAAAAGCGATCGGCAAAAAATGGGCGAAGCGCATCGAGGGCCGGATCCACGCAAAGGGCGCGCAAATCCTTCATAGAGGAATGCTCTCGCTAGAAGGCGTCTACATAAAGCTGGGCCAGTTCATGTCGATGTTGACCGGTCTTCTTCCGGATCAGTACCTGGACGAACTCCAGGCCCTCCAGGACGCCGTTCCGCCCCGTCCCTACGAAGCGATAAAGTTACGCATCGAGTCGGAGCTCGGAGCGAAGATCGATCAGATTTTCTCCGAGTTCGACGAAGAAGCTACGGCCTCGGCATCTCTTGGGCAGGTTCATCTCGGGCGGCTCGCAGACGGGCGCGAGGTGGCCGTCAAGGTTCAATACCCCGGCATCGAGCGCGTCGTAAAAACCGACCTGGGCGTTGTTCGGATGGTCGCAAGAGTAATCGATTTTTTCCTTCCGGAGCTCCACTACCAGAACGTCTACGAGGACCTGAAGAACACGATCATGCGGGAGCTCGATTACGAGAATGAGGCGAGGAACGCCGAGGCGATCGCTGCCAATTTCAAAGACAACCCCTATGTCGAGTTCCCGGAAATCTACTGGGAATACACCACGCCGAAGACCCTGTGTATGGAACGAAAAAGAGGGATCAAAATCCTCGACGTCGAGGCGATCAAAGAAGCCGGCATCAGGCCGATCGACGTTATCGAGGTCCTGGTGCAGGCCTATTTCAAACAACTGCTCGTCGACGGTTTCTATCACGCCGATCCTCACCCGGGGAATTTCTTCGTAAAGAAAGCGCCGGACGGAAAGCCGATCATCGTCTTTTTGGACTTCGGCGCCGTGGCGGAATTTCCGGACAAGTTCAAAGATGGAATGCGAACGGTCGTCTACGGTTACATGCTGCGGGACGACAAGCGCGTCATAGAAGGCATGCGTCAGATGGGCTTCGAGGCGGCCGGAGCGGACGAGGAAGTCTTCGAAAAAGCCGTACGCCATTACATGGACAAGTTGTTGCACTTTGCGCCCGAGGATTTCTCACAGCTAGATCTCAGAGAATTCGACCTCCGGCGCAACCTGGAGGAGATGGAAGTGTCGTTTCGCGAGCTGGCCAGAGCGTTTCAGGTTCCTCGAAATTGGTTCTACGTCGAGAGGACGATGACTTTGCTCATGGGGCTGTGTGCGAGGCTGGATCCCAAAGTGGATGCATTTTTGTATGGATTTCCGTATGCGGTGGAGTTCGTTTTCGGCGGGGATTCGCGGCTCGCCGCCATCTGGGGCACTACGAAAGATCCGGAAAAATCTCGAAAACGCGCGGTCAGGGGCTAACTCGGCGGCGCGCTCATTCAGTCCGGCATCTTCCGGCGCGATTCACACTCCCAGCACCCTGTCTAGATAGCGGTTGCGAAAGATTCCGTTGGGATCGAGGGTTTTGCGCACCTCGAGAAAGTTCTTCCATTTCGGATAGAGCTTTTTCAGAGTCGAAGCCGTTGCAAAGTGCATCTTTCCCCAGTGCGGTCTGCCGCCGACTTCTTGCATGATTTGCTCGGTCATCTGGAAGTACTGGATAGGTTGAACGCCTTTGTAGGTGTGCACTGCAATCCATGCGGTGTCTCTGCCGTAAGCCGGACTCAGGTAAGGACGCTCAGCCGGCGTAAAGCGGACTTCCACGGGAAACGAAATTCTGAGGCCCGAAGACTCGATCGCGGACCTCAGTCGCCGGAGGACATCGGCGGCGGCTTCTGCCGGTACTGCGTATTCCATCTCGTAAAAACGCACGCGGCGTTCGTTGATGAAAGCTCTAAATCCCGGCGAGACCCGGGAGGAAGGCGACTCCAGTTCGGTGATCCTGCGATTGATAGCAGGGATGGCGTCGGGAAATCTTCTTCCGATCCGGCATAGCGCATCGAAGACGTAATTTCCCAGAAAGACCGTGTAAAACCAGACTTTCTTCGGGTCGGGTCGCTTCGCTTCTTCTTCGGTTCGGTTGTGTGATTTGGCTAGAACCTTGTCGGTATGGGGGAACCAGAAAAACTCGAAATGCTCGTTGCCCGACCACAGCTCATCGAGGGATGAAAGGGCGTCCTGCCAGTCGATTGCCCATTCTTTGGTCTTCAGGTTGAAGGCGTGCTCGAGATCGAAACCTAAGGCGGTCACGATGCCCAGAGCGCCGAGGTTGACCTGGGCGGCGCCGAACATCTCGGAATCAGTGTCCTTTGTAAGTTCGACCACTCGACCGACGCCGTCGACGAGGCGGATGTAGCGCAGTTGATCCGAGAGGGAGCCGAATCTCGAAGAGGTTCCGTGCGTTCCGGTGGCGATCGCCCCGGCGAGCGCTTGCTTTCCGATGTCGCCGAGACTCGAAAATCCTAGACCCAGGGCGTCGAGTGCCGAGGCGGCAGATTCTATCGTCATACCGGCTCTGATCGTAGCCTGCGGGGGATCGGCCGAGTAGCTCTCTACGCCGGCGTAGCGATCGAGGCTCACCAGGACACCATCCGAGCATGCGATGTCGGTAAAGGAATGGCCGGCGCCCACCGCTTTTATCGTCTTCCCGGATGCGAGGGCTTGCTCGACCAAGGAGACGACTTCTTCTTCGGTTGCAGGGTGCGCGATCTCTGCGGGGCTGCAGGTCTGGTTGCCTGCCCAATTGACCCACTTGTTGCGGCCGGTCTGTGCGAGTCTACTCATTGGTTGATCTTCGACCTTTCCTTAGGAGACGTGATTCGTAGATGGGACACATGTTCGCCAGAATAGCGCCCAGGGTAGCGGCATCGCTCGGGGGGGAAGAAGACGAGCAGGCGCTCGACAAGGGGCTCCTTCTCAGAATCTGGAAGTTCGCGGCGCGCCACCACAAGAAGATCTTCGTGTACGTGGTGATGCTAACGATCGCTACCGGGGTCGGGGTGGCGCCGCCTTTGATCCTCAGGCAAATAATCGACCGGGCAATTCCGGCCGAACGCCGCGGCCTTCTCAGTCTTTTAGCGATGGCAGCGATTGCAATTGCGTTCTTGGAGACAGCTTTTTCTGTCGCAAACAGGTATCTCTCTGCCTCGATCGGCGAGGGAATCATCTTCGATTTGAGGGTGGCGCTTTTCGACAAACTGATGCAGATGCCGGTGGCGTTCTTCACCAAGGCTCAGACCGGCGCGATCATGAGTCGTTTCTCCACGGACGTAGTGGGTGCGCAAGCGGTGGTGACGACGGTTACGGCGGTCGCCTCCGAAGGCCTTCTTCTCGCAGCGACTCTGGCGGTGATGGTTTCGCTCAGCTGGCAGGCGACCGCGTTGGCGTTGCTGATCATGCCGGGAGTCTTTGTGCTGGACCGCTGGGTCGGCAAACGAGTGGTGCCCATCTCCAGGGCCAGACTGAGGGCCAATGCCGACATGAACACCGACACCGCCGAACACTTCAATGTCTCCGGTGCTTGGGTGTCCAAGCTTTACGGTGACCGAAGAAGGGAGACGGCTTCTTATGCCGCAAAAGCTTCGGAAGTAGCTCAGGCCGGCGTGAAGACCGCTATGGTCATGCGAACCTACAACGCCGGACTGTCGTTGCTGGGGGCGGCCGGCACCGTGTTCGTCTACTGGATCGGCGGAATCCTGGTGATAAAAGACTCCATCACCATCGGCACTCTTCTGGCTCTAGGAATTTACGCACAACGTCTTTACTCGCCGCTGTCGGTCATCGCCTCGGCGCGGGTCGATCTACTCTCGGCAATGGTGGCCTTCGAGCGATGTTTCGAGGTATTGGATGCGGCGATCGCTATAGAAGACCCACCGGAGGCGAAGTCTCTCGAAATAAAGGAAGGTCGCGTCGTCTTCGAGCGCGTTTGGTTCAAGTATCCGCCCAGGAGCCTGCATTACGTTCCCTCTCTGGAGCAGGCGCCCGAAGAAGCGTCGGGAGGATCCGCCGCTTCGGGAGGCGAGGTGAGCGAATCCGGCGCCGGCGACGAATGGGTGCTAAAAGACGTGTCGTTCGTCGCCGAGCCCGGGAAGATGACCGCGGTGGTAGGGCAGACCGGGGCCGGCAAAAGCACGCTGCTGTCGCTCATTCCGAGGCTTTATGACGTCGACCGCGGTAGGGTCATGATCGACGGTCAAGATATTCGGGAGGTCACCCAGGAGAGTCTGCGCCGGCAGATCGGGATGATGACTCAGGAAACGTACTTGTTTCACGACACCCTGGAGGCCAACTTGCGCTATGCCAAGCCGGATGCCACCGACGAAGAACTGAGAAAGGCCTGCGAGATAGCCGGGATTCTGTCTTTTGTCGACTCTTTGCCCGACGGCATGAAGACCGTTGTGGGCGAGCGAGGATACAGGCTTTCGGGAGGAGAGAAGCAAAGGGTGGCGATAGCCCGTCTGGTTTTGAAAGATCCCAGGATCGTAATTCTGGACGAGCCCACCGCGCACCTGGATGCCGAGACCGAGGCGGCGGTGCATTCGGCTCTCGTGCGAGCTCTGCAAGGTCGCACATCGATCGTCGTTTCCCATCGCATGTCGTTCGTGGAACGCGCCGACGAAGTCTATGAGCTTTCTGACGGGCGGTTGTATCGTCGCTCGGCGCCGCTCGCGGTGGCCGCCGACACCACCTCCGGCGCGGCGCAGTAGGCTCGTCGAAGGTCATTCGGCTAGCCGGTGCGGAGGTCGTCCAAAAGCGAACCTAGACGTTGAACCTGATCCAGAGAACGTCGGATGGTTGGACGATATAACCTTTGCCTTCGACTCGCACCTTTCCCTCCTTGCGGGCCTCTTTCAAGGATCCGCACACAAGGAGCTCTTCTGCGGGAATGACTTCTGCCCGAATGAATCCGCGTTCCATGTCGGAGTGGATCTTTCCGGCCGCTTGCAGCGCGGTCGACCCTCTCTTCAGCGTCCAGGCCCGCGCCTCCTTTTCGTTGGCCGTGTAAAAGACGATGAGGTCCAAAGCATCCAGCACCGATCGCGCAAGTCTCGACGCTACGAGCTCTTCGATAAGGAAGCTGCGGGCTATCTCGACCGCATCTCGAGGGTCTAGTTGACTGAGCTCGGCTTCTACCTGGAGCGGTGAGGCGATTGCCGTCGAAATTGCCCCGTCGAGGCGAATTTTTACGCTTTCCTCTACGGAGCGCGCTTGTTGGGCAGCCTCTTCTTCAACGTTTATGACTGCGAGGACGGGCTTAGCGCAAAGGAGCCCCCAATCCTTAGGAATCGAGGTCGACCCGGCGGCGATCGATGCAGCAGCTTTGAGGTCCTGAGAGCTGAGCGCTCGAATCAATTGCTCGGCCGGTTCCAATGCGGATCGAGCGGCAAGGTCACCGGTCGCTGCGACTTTGCGAAGTCTTTCCAGAGCGCCCTCGACGACTCCGAGGTCTGCGAGGATCAGCTCCGCCAGGACGTCTTCGATTGCGGCGATCGAAGATTCGGTAAGATCGCCTTTCTTCGAGGCGATACCGGGACGTGTCACTGCTACTATGCAGTCGACTTGCCGCAGATCGCCCGTAGAGGAAAGCGGGACTTCTTCGAAAGCGATCTTTACCGGAGTTAGCTTGGACGAGTTCTCCGCCGAGGCGAGGCGCGAAAGAATCGGGTCTTCGTATGAATAAACGGTATGGCCGCCGGCGCCTTTGTCGCTTCTATGAGCGAGCGCCTCGATGAGCGTGGATTTCCCGCTGAGCGGCGGCCCTGTTATCGCTATTCGCTCCACAGATGTCCTCTCCAGGCGCCGGTAGTCTTCATACTGTCGGAAGTAGGCTTCGGGTCCTCGAAGGGAAAACCATTGGCACAGGCCTTTGCAGAAATTACCGCATCCGACGGGATGGCCGGGGAAACGCTCGCTATCGGCGACTCAGCCGTGCAGTCCGAGGAGACATTCAAGCGCGCTGTTCCTTTGCTGGCGATCGTCTTGCTGATAGGAGCTATCGCGCGATTCTCCGGGCTCTGGCATCCCAAAGAGGTCTACTTTGACGAGACCTACTATGCCAATGATGCGGTCGTCTATCTTGAGGGCCCTCGAGCTTTCAGAGACAACCTCGATCCTCTCTTCGGTGGCACATCCCGGGCTTCGGATACCGTTCCCTTAGGAGCGGTGCCGGGCGAGATTTCATGGGTGCATCCTCCTCTGGGCAAATGGGGCATCGCTTTGGGAATCGCCATATTCGGCAAGACGCCCTTTGGATGGAGAGTGGTGCCGGCGGTTTTCGGGACCGCAGCGGTCGGGCTCGTCTTCGGGATGGGCTGGCTTTTCTGGCGGCGGAGGAGTTGGGCGTTTTTCGCCGCTCTGCTCGTGGCCGTCGACGGGCTGGAGATCACTATGTCTCGGGTTGCTATGCTCGACATCTTCGCCGCTGCCTTCATGCTCGCATCGTTTGTGTTTTTGCTCGCAGAGAGAAGACGCCTCGTTGGGCGCCGGGCAGAATCGAGAGATCGAGCCTCAGACGACTCCGCGGATCTCTACGACCCCCAGTCTCACATCCCAGATCTTTTTCCCGAAGAGGCTGACGAAAACGGAAACGAGCGCGCCTACGGCGAGGTTTTCGAAAGGCCGAAGTTGAGATATGGCAGCTCCGGCATGCTTTTGGGGACCGGGATTTTCATAGGTCTAGCCCTCGCGTCCAAGCTGAGCGCGCTTTACGCCTGGGGCCTGGTATTGGTCTTTGCTTTTGCGTGGTCGGTGGAGGCGAGACCTGCCTGGATGGGCCGGCTCTCGGCCGCACTCAACGCCATGCCTCGCCTGTTGGTTTTCCTGGTAGTCATCCCGTTGGCCGTCTATGTCGTCTCCTTTGTCCGCTTTTATGCGGACAATGCGGCCGGCTCGATCGTCCGAGATCCGCTGGGCACCATCTCTGAGTTTGTGAAGATGCAGGCGAACACCGCCAGGTACCACGCAGGAATGCGACAGTCTCACCCTTACCAATCCACCCCTAAGACATGGCCGTTTATGTACAGACCTATTGCGTTCTGGTACCACGACTACGGCAACGGATCCAGGGGTCACATACTGGCCGTGGGGAATCCGGTTCTGTGGTGGCCTTATCTTCTCTGCATCCCTGCTCTTGTAGGGCTTGTTATTGCCCGGCGCAGGTGGCAGGAAATCTTTCTCTTAGCGGGATATGCAGGACAGTACCTCCCGTGGTTCGCCTCCTCCAGAACCGCGTTTTTCTATTACATGCTCCCCGTCGTTCCGTTCATGGCTCTCGGAATGACTGCTGTCGTCGGCGCTCTTCCTGGAAGACTTCGCCGGGTCGCGATGTGGGGGATCGGGACGGCGGCTGTGGTTGCAGGCGTCGTTTTCTATCCGATTTGGACGGGAATACCCGTTGACCAAGACCTATGGACTAGGCTTATGCTCTTTCGCTCCTGGATTTGAGATGAGGACGGACTATGAGCAAGAAATCGAGGAAGCGCAGGGCAAGGGCGAGAAGATCGAAGGCGAACCATCGCAAGCGTCCGAATGCCTCTCGTTGAACCGATTCGGTCCGGGCTTTTTGGTGTGCCGAATCTTCATGCGATACGTAGACGCATTCCTGGCTACGCCTTCAGAGCGATAACTAGGCGGGCCTCCTGGTAGAAGTCGGCGTCGGACTTTTTCTGGTCGGCGAGGGACTTCTCGTAGGGGTGGTACTGGTTGGAGTGGGTCTAGGGGGCGAGGGCGCTACAATCTGGGGCTCTATAGTTTCAGTTTCGCCGGCGCCCGCTCCTTCGACCGGCGCGGTCTCCTGCAACGACTCGGCGTAGAGCTTGGTGACCGGGGCTCTCAATACGATCTGGTGGTCTTCCAGCCCGACCGAGGTCGCGCGAAATCCGGCCACCGGCGGTATCGGCACCAGTGCTTCGAGGGCGAGCCTGGCGCTTTTGGATTCCACTCCTCGCTGGTCGATGACTTCGGGGATCACGGCCAGAGAAGTCTCGGTGATCTCCAGCCGAGCCCTGGCGGAGATTTGGAACGTGCGATTACCGTCTCCGACGACATCCGCTGTAGAAGAGAGCTCCGCGCCGGAAACCGTGACCGTCAGCCCGTATCCTTCGGATTGCAAGTACTTGTTGAACTCCCCCTCCTCGATTCGTACCTCCAGGGATCCACGTTCTGCCTCGAATGCGGATATCCCTCCTAAGATCTTGCGTCGATCGAAATGCACACCGTGAAGATCGAATCTGACTTCGGAGAATTCGATCGGCGATATGAACCGGTCTGCGGCGGAGGCCGCCCGGGCGCTGTCGACTCCGCCGAGGTCGACCGTCAATTGGCGAATACCGGCATTGGCTACATCGATCAAGAAAACCTTGGAGTCGATGACGACGGTCATTTCTTTGGGGTCGTACAGCGCTCTCAAATCCTTTTCGAGCTCTCCCTTAGCGCGGGGAAGCAAGAGCGCCTGGGCCGTGACGGCCGAGGTGAGAACGAAAACGATGGAACCCGCCAGGATATATGCGACGATCTTCTGCGGCGAACGTGTCACGGAGCGCCTCCGGCCTTCGAACGAACATGTCTAGACGCTTTGTGCTTGCAGACCACACAGACTACGTGATCCTGGCCGATAACATGCGAGTCCTTCCCGCACTCAGGGATGGATGTGTCGATCTCATATATATCGACCCACCGTTCAATACCGGAACCCGTCGCAAGCGCATTACAGCGAGGGCTCTGCGGCAACGGCATGCCGGCGAGCGGGCGGAAAGTTCTGAACCAGAACCGGGAGTTCGCCGGGGCTTCGGGGAATCCCTGTATCGGCTCGAAGTCCTCGACGAGAAGAGTTACCCCGATAGTTTCGATTCCTACATGGACTTCTTGAGACCTCGGTTGGTCGAGGCCCGCCGCCTGCTTTGCGATGAGGGAGTTCTATACCTTCATCTGGACTATCGCGAGGTTCACTACGCCAAAGTGGAACTCGACCGGATCTTCGGTCGAAGGTGTTTTTTGAACGAAATCATCTGGGCCTATGACTACGGAGGCCGTTCGAAGAGGCGATGGCCGGCCAAGCACGACAACATTCTCGTTTACGCAAAGCACCCCAAGCGGTACTTCTTCGATCTGGAGGCTGCAGGGCGAATACCGTACATGGCGCCCGGGCTGGCAGGCCCGAAAAAAGCGGCCAGAGGAAAGCTTCCTACCGACGTCTGGTGGCACACCATCGTCTCCCCCACCGGAAAAGAGAAGACGGGTTATCCGACGCAGAAGCCCGAAGCGATACTCGAACGGATCGTAGCCACCTCGTCGCCTCCCGGCGGCAGGGTAATGGATTTCTTCGCGGGCAGCGGCACTACAGGCGTTGTGGCGAGAAAGCTAGGCCGCCGCTTCGTCCTGATCGATTCTGAGCCCGAAGCTATCCAAGTCATCTGTAACAGATTCAGGCGAGTCTTCGGCTCTTTGGACGGAATCGAACTCGAGGCCTTCTGAGCGGCGCCGGATCTGGTTTGCAGATCCAGGACCTAGCGTGCAGGGCGAGCCGACGCCGAGAGGCAGCCGAAAGCGAACTCCCGACGGCCGGACGAGAGCGAACATACGAAGGCGTCCGGATTATCTCAGCGAAATCCTCCCAGAAGCGCCCCGCCGTCGACGACCAGCACCTCGCCTGTGATCCAGGACGCCGCGTCGGATACGAGAAAGACCGCCGCCGGAGCTATGTCTTCGGGGACGCCCAATCTTTTGAGTGGCAAGCGGGAAGCGACGAACTCCTCGTTGGCTTCGTACAAAACCTTCGAAAACTTCGTCTTGACGAGTCCCGGCGCAACGGCGTTCACGCGTACTTTCGGAGCTAACTCGGTCGCAAGCTGCCGGGTCAGATGGATGAGTCCGGCCTTGGACACGTTGTAAGCGCCGAGCATGGGCTCGGCTCTCAATCCCCCTACCGAAACGACGTTCAATATGGCGCCGCCGTTCTCTTTCATCCAGCTTTTCCAGGCTTGCGAACACCACAGAATCGGCGCTTCGAGGTTGACTTTGAAGATCTTTTCGACCGCGGCCACATCCGCATCCATCAAAGGACCGAACTGAGGGTTGGTGGCGGCGTTGTTGACCAGGATGTCCAAAGAGCCGAACCTGTCGATGGTTCTGCCCACAGCATCGGCTATGTGCTCGGGATCGTCCGCCTTGCCGGCCACATAAACGGCTCGGTCGCCCAGTGATCCGACCGCCTCTTCGAGTTCTTCGACTTTTCGCGCAGTGATGCAGACGTTTCCACCCGAGCGCACGATTTCTTCGGCTATAGCGAATCCGATTCCTCGTGAGCCTCCGGTGACAAGGGCCGTCTTTCCCTCGAGATCGATCTTCATGGCGCCCTCCGATCCGATTCTTTGCAAAGTTCTTACAATTCGGCCTAAACCAAACAGGCGATTGCTGACAAACTTGATCGGAAGCCTAAAGGACATCCGGGTTCTGAGCAAGGTGAGCACATGGCGCTGTACGAGCAACCGGACTTCAATGAGACTCCTAATTCTCCGGCAGGACGCGACTTGCCGACTTATTCGGCGTTCGCGCCTCCGGCATCCGAGGCCGCCACAAGTTATGCCGCTCCATCGGAGGCCGCGGGGGGTTACCCCTCTCCATCGGCGCCTGCCGGCAGCTATGCGCCTCCATCAGACGCCGGGGAAAATTATGCTCCCTCAGAGCCTGCCGCCGGCCAAGCCCCCTGGCCGGATCGCGACATGAATTATGGTTTTCCCTCTTCGCCTCCGCCGGCTCAGAAAAGCCGTTTCAGCGTCGCCACTCTGGTCGTATCGGTCGCTCTGAGCGTACTGGCAGGAGGGCTTGCCGGCGCCGCCGCCGGTTATCGATCTCAGAAAGATCAGACGCAACCGGTGACGATACCTCAAGCCGGTCCCGTCGCGCTTCCCGAAGGCGCCAGCATCGCGGACCTGGTCCGAGCTGTAGAACCGGGAATCGCGGTCATCCACGTTTCGGCCGGAGCACAGCGAGGAGCGGGAACCGGCTTTTTGATCGACGATAAGGGTCACATCATCACCAACCGTCACGTTATCGCAGGCGCCCGCGATTACCGCATCAATCTGGCGGGAAAGAAAGACATTCGCGCCCAGTTGGTGGGGGCTGATCCTGAGCTGGATATCGCCGTATTGAAAATCGAGCCGTTTTCGGAGATGAGGCCTCTCGTACTGGGAAATTCGGACTCCCTTCGAGTCGGTGACACCGTAATAGCGGTCGGCAACGCGCTCGATCTTCCCGGAGGCCCGACCGTGACCATGGGCATCGTATCGGCGCTCAATCGCTCGCTGTCGGACGAATCGCCGACGGGTAGAGGAAGGGTGGTTCTCACCGGGCTGATTCAGACGGATGCGGCGATCAACCCGGGCAATTCGGGAGGTCCGCTGCTCAATCTTGCCGGCCAGGTAGTCGGGGTAAACACCGCGGTGGCGGCGAATCCCAACGATATAACCGGCTCTCAGCAGGCACAAAACATCGGCTTCGCCATAAACATCAACGAGGCTAAAGAGGCTGCGGAGAACATCATCAACGGAGTCGTCTCCAAGAGAGCCATACTAGGGGTCGATGTAGTTACGGTGACGCCTGTGATCGCCGAGCGCAGGGGTCTGAGTGTCGAAGAAGGCGCTCTGGTGGCGGGCCTTATGGAAGGTGGACCTGCAGAGTCGGCGGGAATACAAGTCGACGACGTAATTGTCTCGGTGGACGGAAAAGAGGTTACCAGTGCCGAGCAGCTACGTGCGGCGCTTCGATCCAAAAAGCCGGGCGATGAAGTCGAAGTCGAGTACGTAAGAGGTACCGAGCGAACAAAGGTGCGGGTAAAGCTCGCCGAAGCTCCGTGAGCGTGTTTATGTCCCGGAGCTCGATTCTGCGAGTCACTTCTCGACCGCGAGCTCCCGGGGGTCCCGGAGTACGGTCTTAGGCCGGCCCTGCTCGTCGGATCTTATGTATCCGGTGACGCACGCTCTTCCCCGGATTTCCCCGGGCGCGATCTCGAGGCCGCGGCGATCGAGGATCTCCACCCAGAGGCTGGATGAGGGATCCCCGGTTCCTAAAACCATGGTGGCTCGAAGATCCGAGTCCGGCGCCGATTCGAAAGAGTGAATTCGACCGCAGATCCGAACGGCCTGTCCTATGTGCGAGACCACTTCTGCGACTTCGAACTGTGGTATCGCTTCTCCTGAAACCGACACCTGAGCCGCTTTTTCTACGACGATTTTCGGCCCTTCGGAGCTGAGTTCGACCTGGCCTGTGACGCAGATGAGCCTTGCGAGGTACCTGAGATTGCCGGCCGTCCTTCGATCCTGAATGGTGACTACGAGACTTTGCTCGGGCGCAGGTCTGTCCAGATAGAGATGAAGCGGGCCGTCCGAGACCGGATCTTCTACGACGTCGGCTACGCGGGCGCACACGGTCCGGGTCGAGCCGGGGTTAGAGGCGGCTTCCTGAGGGGTCGTAGAGGCCTTCGAAGCGCAGGCGCCAAAAACCAAAAAAGCGGCGACTGCAAAAGTCCGGTATAGGGCAGGCGAACCCGATTTCATGAGGCGATGACCGTTTTTCCTCCGACGAAGAGTAGTAGCGAGGCCAGTCCCAGAAGAGACAGAGAAACGATCATCGGCGCGTTGCGGCCCTCTGTAGCCGAGGCGTCAAATCCAGCTCCGATTATCGAACCGGACACCAATCCTCCCAGATGAGCGAGATTGTCGATGCCGGGAACCATAAAGCCGATAGCCAGATTGACGGCTACGATCAGTCCGATTTGAGCGAGGTTGGATCTCGCCCACGGGGAGTGCCGTCTCCTGAACATCGCAACTCCCAATGCGCCGAAGAGCCCGAAAATCGCGCCTGATGCGCCGACAGATCCCGGCGTCTTTGTCAACTGCACCGCCGAATGGAAAAAGACCGGTGTCGTAGCCGAGACCAGAGATGCGAACACACCGGTCACCATGAAGGCTGCGAGCAGTCTGAGGGACCCCCAAGCTTCTTCGAGTATCGATCCGGTGATGTAGAGCGCGTACATGTTGAAGAGCAGGTGAAGCAAGCCGGCGTGAAGAAATATCGCGGTGAGTATTCGCCACCACTCACCCGTTCTGTAAACGAGGTAGGGCTGAGACATTCCCAGGGTGGCGATTCGTCGGCCGGTAGCCGAGTCGATGAAGAATACCGCCACACACAGCCCGATTATGGCGGGGGTGACCACTGTGGGTCGGGGAAGCAGGGCCCGGGATAGCCGACGGCTGGGAGCTTGACGAATCTCTCTGCGAGCTATGCACTCCGGGCACCGCTGTCCTACGTCGACGACGAAGGTGCATTCTGCACAGGTTGGCTTTCCGCACCGACTGCACTGCACCCAGGCCGGAACTCCCGGATGGAAGTAGCAACTCTCTGCGCGCTGAACTTCTGTCGGTCCGTATCCGTAAGCCATTGTGTTCGTGTCGCTTCGGTGGTGGTCCTACCTTAGTCGGTGATCCTCAGCCAGCTTTGAAGCCGCCGCTTCGAGCAGGGCCGTAGCATTTCTGATGGATTCGTCCGAATCGCTTGCAAATTGTTCTAAGGAGAGAGCCGCTTTTACTCCGGCGCCGAGGAGAACGTCAGGATCGTCGATTCTTCCGGCTATCACAGCTACGTCGACTCCGTGGCGACCGGCCATCCCTATGATCTTTCCTATGGTTTTTCCGCCGAGACTGGTTCTATCCACCGCTCCTTCTCCTGTAATGACAATATCCGCGTCGGCGAGGATATACTCCAGGCCCACTGCGTCTGCCACCATCGAAAATCCGTCCTTTAGCACTGCGCCGTATGCGGCGACCAAGCCTCCGGCGAGTCCTCCTCCAGCGCCTGCTCCGGGAATATGCGATACATCCCGGCCGAAGACGCGATGGTAGACCTGACAGATTCTGACCATCGCTTCTTCGTACCGGGGAATTTCTTCCTCTCGGATGCCTTTTTGGGGACCGAAGACGGCCGCGGCCCCTGAAGGACCGACCATCGGATTTGTCACATCGGTCGCTACCACAAAGTTCTCATCAGTTGACGCATCGCGGCCGAAACCTGAGGGCTGAAGCATTCTGGCATCGACTTCGACCGTCCTAAGAAGAACTTCGTCGTAGGGCCCGAGAGTGCGACCATGTGCGTCGAGTAGAACGACGCCTAATGCCGCCAGGGCGCCCAGGCCGGCATCGGTAGTCGCGGTTCCTCCGATCGTGACGATCACCGCTTCGAGGTCTTCGAGAGGGCCCTCCTGTCTACTGAGGCATGCTCTTAGCATCTCACCGGTGCCGAACGTTGAGGCATGAGCCGGATCGAGCTCGCTTTGGTCGAGTAGCGATATTCCCGAAGCTGAGGCCGCCTCGACGATGGCGGTCTTTCTTCCGTTACGCCGGACGACTCCGATGGAGGCAGTGATCGGTCTGCCCAAAGGATCATGGGTCGGAACCTCGACCCGGTAGCCTCCGAGCGCTTCGACCATTATCGAGGCCGTTCCTTCGCCTCCGTCGGCCATCGGGCACAATACGGTCGCATCGGAGGGAAGATCGGGGCGCGCCCTGCGAATTCCTCGATCGATTGCCGAAGCGACCTCGGCCGCGCTGAGCGATCCCTTGAATTTGTCGGGAGCTATTACGATCTTCAAGTGTTCTTATCCGGTCTAATCGGCAAGAGCGAACGATTTATCTAGTACCTTTGATGCCGATCGCTCGGTATGAGACGCTATTCTCATCGCAATCGGCAAGTTGGAGTAGGCGACAATCGAGGAACACCGTAACGGGCACTTCCGCGCCATCGAGACTAACGACCGAGGAAGAGTGGGTTGACGGCTCAGGCGTCGTCGGCAAAGGTCCGAACCAAAACTAAAAGAGCGACACCCGGGCTCGAACTCGTCCCCGTTGGCGAAAAGCCGATCGAACCTTATGCGGAAATAGTCGGGGAGGAGGTGGTCGAGGAGATCGCCGAGAGGGCCTCCCGGCTCGACGGCGCGCGCGTCCTTCACATCAACGCTACCGCTTTCGGGGGAGGAGTTGCCGAGCTTCTGTATACGCTCGTTCCGCTGAGCAGGTCGGTCGGTCTCGATGCCGAGTGGCGGCTAATTAGGGGATCCGACGATTTCTTCCATGTGACCAAGACCGCTCATAACGGGCTGCAGGGAATGGAGGTGGTCTGGACCGACAACATGGAGGAAATTTACCTCTCCAAGCTCGAAGAAAACGCCGCTCTGTGGGCGGGAGAATACGACTTTATCGTCTGCCACGACCCGCAGACGGCAGCGCTTCCCTCGCTCATCGAGAAGAGAACCGGCGCCAGGCCGCCCGGCCGCTGGATATGGCGATGCCACATAGATCTGACTCGCCCTTACAAGCCGGTAATGGATTTCTTTCTCCCCTATCTCGCTTTCTTCGATGCGCAGATATACACGCTGGAGGAGTTCGTACCCGAAGGCGTCACCTCGAAGGTCGCCATCATTACTCCGTGTATCGATCCGCTCGGATCCAAGAACTTGTGGATATCCCGCTTGACGATCAGATCGATCCTCGAGAGTTATCGGATCGATCCGGACAGGCCGATGGTATGCCAGATCTCCCGGTTCGATCCGTGGAAGGATCCGATTGGAGTGATCGACGCCTACCGCATTGCCAAGCGCTCTCATCCGGGCCTGCAGCTCGTACTGGCAGGTTCGATGGCGTCGGACGATCCTGAGGGATGGCACTACTTCAATGCGACGGAAGAGCACAGAGCCGGAGACCCGGATATCTTCTTGCTCACCAACATGCAGGGAGTAGGGAACACCCAGGTAAATGCATTTCAGCGCGCCGCCGACGTCGTTATACAGAAATCCATAAGGGAGGGATTCGCGCTAACGGTGAGCGAGGCGCTGTGGAAGGAAACAGCGGTCATCGGGGGAAGAGCCGGAGGCATCAAGCTTCAGGTCATCGACGGCAAGACGGGTTTTTTGGTCTCCGATGCCGAAGAATGCGGCGAGAAACTCGATTACCTGCTTTCGAATCCCGAACAAAGAGAGATGATGGGTAAGGCCGGAAAGAATCACGTGAGGAAAAACTTCCTCTCGACCAACAATTTGCTCAACTATCTGAAGCTCTTCAACGAGCTCGCAGGAGTTTGACGATCGGAGAGCCCGCTCCAGACAACACCGACACGACCGTAATAGTCGCATCGAACAGAGGTCCTTTCCAGTTCCGAAAGGAAGGTTCCGAGGTCGTCTTTTCCCGTGGCGGAGGCGGATTGGCCGGCGCGCTCTTGCCGGCGGTGGAAGCGACCGGAGCGGTCTGGATAGCTTCGGCCATGACCGAAGGTGACCGTGAGGTCTTCTCGGAGAAGGCGCGGGTGACCCTGGGCGGAGCAGGCGGCTCAGGTGGATTCGATGTTTCCTACATGATCTTCGACGAGAAGCAATATCGCCTCTACTACGACGTGATCTCTACGTCTCTTCTGTGGTTCGCGTTGCACGAAATCTTCGATGTCTCGAGAAGGCCGATTGCGGATCGCCGGCTGTTCGAGGCGTGGGAGAGGGGATATGTCTCGGTCAACAAGGCGTTTGCTAGGGCTTGCAACGACTACCTGCGCGGTCAGGAGTCGCAGAAACCGGCGGTCGTGCTGATCCAGGATTACCATCTCTTTCTCACGCCTATGTATCTGGAACGATTTTCCCACTCCCAAAAGACGGTGTTTTTCTTGCACACCGCTTTTCCGGCGCCGTCGGGGCTGTCGGTGCTGCCGGTGGCCTTGATACGCCAGGTACTCGAAGGGATGCTTTCTTGCGATCTGATCGGATTTCACTCGCCTAGGTGGGCAAAGAACTTCGTCGCCTCGTGTAAAGAGTTTCTCGGCGCCGACGTCATCGCAGAGGAATACCCCGAAGGAGTGGATGAGGGAAACTTTCGCATCTACTACAAAGACGGCGGCGCCTCCGTAGCAGTATTTCCGTTGGGACCGGACGTCGAGACGCTGTTGACTCAAGCGCAATCGCCGTCTGTCGAATCGCTCGAATCGGAGCTCGGCGTAAGGGACGAGGATTTCGTGATCGTCTCGGTAGAGCGGGTGGATCCGGCGAAGAATTCGCTGAGAAGTCTGCGCGCGGTGGACGAATTGCTCGAGGTATATCCCGAGACACGGAAACAAATCAAATACTTGCTGTTTATGTATCCCTCCAGGGAGCGCTTGATCGAATACCGCGCATACGAATCCGAGTGTGCCGACCTCGCGCAAGCGCTGAACCGGAAGTGGGGAGACGGAGAAAGTGGCCCGGTGATATTCGACCTCTCGGATTCCTACGAAAAATCTCTCGCCGCCCTCAAGCGGTACGACGTGCTGTTGGTGAATTCGCTTGCCGACGGAATGAATCTGGTCGCTAGAGAAGGGCCGATCGTGAACCGGCGCGACGGGCTGCTGGTTCTATCCACCAGGACCGGGGCTTCCGAGCTTTACGGGGATCTGGCGCTGAATGTCAATCCGTTCGATATTTCCGAGCAAGCCGCCGCGATCGAGGAGGTATGGAAGATGCCCCGCGATCTGAGAAAAGAGCGAGCTTCGAGGCTTGCGGAGATCGCCGGATCGCATTCCCCCAAAAAGTGGCTCGAGGCCCAGATAAAAGAGGCTTTCCGAACTCCGTCTACCTGGGGCTAGGCGCGCTCCGGCTACGCGCCGCCTCGACGAGTACCGAGAGAAATTCGGCGACCTCCGATTGGCGTGGAAGGACGATGTCGGCAGCGTGCTCGACGGTTGGATCCAGCTCGTCCGAGGCCACCGCCACCTTGAGTGCAACGCGAGAGGGAGAAGCGGCCGCCCAGTCTCCGAGTGCGGCGAAGGCTTCTAAGTCCCCGATGTCGTCTCCGATGAAAACGCCTGCTTCGAAAGAGGCGGCGCACTCTTCGAGCAGATCCAGCAAAGCCGGGCCCTTGCCGGCTTCGACCGGGGGGACGAGCTCAACGTTCATTTTTCCGGTAATCATTCGAAGACCCCGGCGGCGGGCTTCCTCGCGGGCCCAGCGCTCGGCCAGTTCGGATGCTGTTTTGAGGTCGGAGGCGCCGCGATAGTGCAGAACCAGCGCCAGTTTTTTGTCTTCGATCCGGAAAAGGCCGGGACGGGCCGACTGAAGCCGCTCGGCCGATTTTTTAGCAGCGGCAATGGCGTTCGGCCAGCGGTCTTCTCGGGCGAGGGCCCGCTCCAATCCATACAGCCCGACATATGTGACGGAGTCCAAATTTAGCATCTTCCGCAAAAATTCAGAGGGTCGGCCGGAAACCACCGCGACGAGTCCTGCGCGCCGGGACAGTCGCTCGAGGGCCGAGACGGCCTCAGGGTCAGGGGTAGCGGCCTCCGGATCGTCGACGACAGGGGCCAGAGTGCCGTCGTAGTCGGTTACGATCGCCGCTTTTTTCGGGGCACTGCTCAGTTTCTCCGCTAAGGCGGCCAGGCTCGGAGAGCGGATCCAAGCGTTGTCGTCGCTCAACTGCGGCCCAGGATCAGCCAGAGGTCGACCCCCGAGAGGGGCTCTTCGACGAGTTGTGCGGAGGAACGAATCTCTTCCGCCAATCGCTCCGCAGATGATTTGTACCCGGGCCGATACTTGATGATCGACCGATCGATGCTTTCCGATGCGGGCGGGGCGGAGCGAACGGCGTAACCTAACGAACGCGCGGCATCGGTGATTTTTGCGTATTCCTCAGGAGAGGCGCCGGCGAGCTGAATCACCAGGATGATTTTGGATCTTTCCGGCAAGGCCGTCGGAGTCGCTTCCGTTCTCGAGGTGGTCGTAGGCGTAGGGGAGATCGAAATAGGGGACGACTCGGCTTCGGTGGGCGCGGGCTCGGGGGGTCTTCCTCCTGTCTGTACGACAAATTTGCCGCCGCCCGGCAACAGCAAGTAGAGGGTTCCTGCGAATGCCAGGGCCAGGAGGAACACGAGCGCTACGACCTTTATAGCGCGGCTTTGTACTATGCGGAGTATGAAGTCCAAGTCCTGCCGTCCCAGCTCTTGTGCAGGGTCGAGGGCGCTTTGGTAGCCGAGCAGCGCAGCTGGACGATCTCAAATGCCTACAGCGCTGTAAGCTCGACCCTGACGACGAAAGCTTAGCCTAGCCGGACTCGAATCGTTGAATAATCGAAGCATCGATCAAGACTCGATCTTCGCCAGGACGGAGGGCGATGCCTGGTATCGGCGCAACGCCGAGGCGATGGCGTCGCCTGAGATAAGAGAGAACGACCCGGCTCTGGAGTTGATCTTCTCCATCGATCGTCCTTTAGGTTCGGTGCTGGAGGTCGGCTGCGCGACCGGGTGGCGCCTCGATGCCGTAGCGACTGAGACGGGAGCCCTCTGTGTCGGGGTCGATGTTTCGGAGGAGGCCCTAAAAGAGGGAAAGCGACGTTTCGGTGATTTGGTCCTTCTGAGGGCGAGAGCTTCTTCCCTCCCGATCGCAGCAGGCGTCTTTTTCGACTTAGTCGTTGCCTCATTCGTGTTTCACTGGATCGACCGCCGCCACCTCTTACGCGCGGTCGCAGAAATAGACCGTGTCCTCGCCGATGGGGGGTGGCTGGTGGTGGCCGACTTCTTTCCGGACCTTCCCACAAAGGTTCCCTATCATCATCTGGAAGGTTCGGGGATCTATACCTTCAAGCAGGACTACTCGGAACTTTTCCGTGCAAGCGGGATGTACAAGTTGGAAGACATGATCGTTTTCGACCACGAAGATCCGGCTAATAGGGCCGCATCCGGGCCCGAAAAGGGACTGCCGCCCGAGATCGACGAGTACAGGCGAGCGGCTGCATGGCGCCTCAGAAAGGACGTCACCGGCATATACCGGGAGGGGGGCGCCGAGGCCATTCGCTCGGAGTCGAGCACCGGGACGCTCCGCTCCGAGGCCGGTACCGGAAGCATGCGCTCCGAGCCCGGGACCGGAGCCATCCGCCGCCGGCAGGGCAAATAGACGGTGGATCTCGAAGAATACGGCCGGATCGCTCGAGCCGAAGACGCCCACTGGTGGTACCGCTCTGTGCGCCTGGTACTTGCGACAGCCGCCGAGGCGCACTTGCAGCACAAGACCGGACGGTTCTTGGACGCCGGATGCGGTCCGGGAGGGAACAGTAAATGGGTTCCTTCCGAATTCGATGTCTACGGGGTAGACATCTCGAGCGAGGCGGTAGCCTACGCGACCGAAAAGCGACCCGAGCTTCGTGTGGTGCAAGCCTCGGTTACCGAGCTTCCCTTCGATGCGAACAGCTTCGACGGGCTGCAATCGATCACGGTCGTCTGTCATGCCGCCGTCGCCTCGGTCGAGAGCGCGCTGTCGGAATACAGACGGGTGCTCAGAGCAGAAGGACTGCTGCTTTTAGTGGAGCCGGCCTTCGAAGTCTTGAGGCGTTCTCATGACCGGGTGGTCTCTGCCGAACGGCGTTTCCGACTCCCCTCTCTTTGCAAGCAGGTGGAGGCGTGCGGATTCGAGGTAAAAGGGGCCACCTATTTCTTTGCGACCCTGGCTCTCCCGGCGCTTTTGCTCGCCCTACAGGATCGACTTACAGGAAAGCGGGCCAGAAAAAGCGATCTGGAGCGCTCGGGCGCCGCGGACGCCCTCTTTCGCCGCGCTGCATCGGCAGAGCTGCGCTTGGCCGAGCCCGCCTTGACCCGGGGAGGCCGAAGCCCGATTCCCTTCGGTACCTCTTGTGTGATCGTCGCTACCAAGCGGTGAGCGTTTTTAGGTGGAAGCGTCGGGTGGAAAATCGATTTTTTTGTTCGGGCACAACGCTCCGCGACCCTCGATCTAGAGGAGTTTTTGGGCAGCAGCGATCGCCTCTTCGGCTTCTTGTACAAATTTTCGGACCAGCTCTCCGGCCGGAATTACTTCGTAAATAGCGCCGACGCCCTGTCCGGCGGGATAGCACTCTTTGTCGGGGTCGACGTCTTTTGCGTCGGGACCCAGCGCCAGATGGAACGCGCCGTCTTGTACGGCCCTCATAGCCTGGACCGGGAAGGGTTTCAACTCATCCGTATGACTTTCCCACCACTCCGTGTACTTGTTCTTTAGAACTCTCATGGTCTTTCCGGAATAGGCCCGGCTTATCACCGTCGCATCCTCTCGGGCGCCGACCAGTGCCTCTTTATAGCCGGGTGTGGTTCTTGCTTCCGGAGTCGCAATGAAGCGGGTTCCCACCCAGACGCCGTCGGCGCCCAGCATAAGAGCTGCGGCCAAGCCTCTCCCGTCAAAGATGCCGCCGGCCGCCAGCACCGGGACCCGATCTCCTACCGCATCGACTATCTGAGGAACCAAGGGAAAGGTTGCGACCTGTCCGGTGTGGCCGCCCGCTTCGGTCCCCTGCGCCACGACTATGTCGCATCCGGCCTCTACGGCTCGGACGGCATGGGAGACCTTGCCGCACATACTCATAACCAACACATCGTTCTTGTGGCAGAGCTCTACAACGGCCTCGGGAACCCCCAGACCGGCGACGAACACAGACGCGCCGCCCTCTATGACCATCTCGACCAGCGGCCGCATGTCACCGGGCATGGCAGTAAGCAGATCTACACCGAAAGGTTTGGCAGTCATCTTGCGAACTTGCTTCATCTCCTCGACCATCTGGTCGGGGCTCATGGTCGAAGCTCCCAGACACCCGAAGCCCCCCGCTTCGGAGACCGCAGCCACCAGAGCCGAGTACGAGACGCCACCCATTCCTGCGAGAAGCACCGGGTGCTCTATTCCAAGCATTTCGGTGATTCGAGTTTTCATGAGAGTCCTCCTGGTCGAGAAACATCCAGCCCGCCCCGGCTTCGTCTACTTGTGGCGTCGCCTCGCAGCGTTTCGCCGGGCCTGTGTCGCCTTGCGCCGCGGCTTCGAGCCCATGCCTCGAGTAGCTATGTTACCACGGGGTAACTAAACTTCGCCCTCCGAGGGCGCATCCGACATAGGGGCAGTCAATCCGGATTCGGCTTCGATCGACTCGTCCGGCAACATGCCGACGTCTGTAACTTTTCCGATTCCGCACATTCGAGCAAGGCATTCCGCTAACTCTGAAGTTTTGGTCTTCGGGAGGACCTTGAAGCGTAGCTTCGAGGGAACGTCTTCTTTTGCTAAGGGAAGATCGTCGGCGGCGAGGTAGATCTCCAACCTCCCGTATCCCATGGGAGTCACACCGGTCTCGATCTTGCGAATTCGCCCGAGCGAAAAGCCGGCAGTCTGGCTCTGGATCTTCGCTCTGTCGACGAAGACAACGCGCTTGCTCGTTACGGCCACCAATCCGAAGCGTCCCTTGTACGCGCCCCGCGCCATAGCCTGTACCACTTCGTCCGAGCCGAGAAGCGATTCGAGCCGTCGAAGTTCTTTCCGTACTGCGAGGCGAGCGGGAGCGGAGAGATCGCTCATCGACACTTCTTCGATGCTTCGTGAAGCATCGTCATCTGACATAGTCTCACCTCAGTTCGGAATACCGAACCACGATGTGCGGTACTTGTAGAGGTACCGATCGGAGACGAAATTCAGCGCCCGCCGGGCAGCCTCGGAATCGGAAGCCACTTTTTTCAGGACATCGGCAGCGCCGCTCGCCCCTCCAATGTTACTCCTAAGCACGGCGGTATAGCATGACGATGCGAGCATGTCGAGCGCCCTCAGTCCTGCAGCGGGCGCGCCCGGCGCTTCCACAAGATCGCCGAACATCGCTTTGGTAGGCGCTTCCATTCCCACCTCGGCTATCGCTTTCGATACGGCCGAGCGGAAACGGAGCGACTTCTCGAACATCGAGCCTACATAGTCGGGGAAAACACCTGCGAGCAACAGCGACAGGTCTCCGATGCGTTTGATGATCTGCAGTCTGTCGAGTTCGGCCGCCTCGGAGGCCAAGCGGAGCAGACTCTGCAGATCGAGTTCGGAAAAACGGCGTCTCTTTCTTTTTCCCCCGGGAACCGTGAAGTAAACGACTCCTGATGAAATGTGTGTAAACGACGCCAGCAGCTCTGCCAGAAAAAGTCTGCCCTCCGGGTCTTTGAGAAGAATCCTTACTTTGGATGTGTCGAAAAGCGGCACCCGTTTCCTAGGGCCGATCCATTCGGTAATGAATGTCGCATTGGATATGGCTGCGGCGCCGCGATGCATCAGCACTGCGAAGCCCAAAAAAGGCGAAACCTGGACCAGAGGCGCCTCCGAGGGGCCGAAGAGGGCCGAGTAAACATCTTCGGATCCCAGCAAGTAGTCGAGCAGCTCAGGGTCGCTCTTTATGCGGGATAGACCGATCTTCGAGAAAGTCGCATTGGAGGCGACGACCCGTGTAAGAACTTCGTAGTCGGCGTCACTCAACAGTTCGGAATAACGTTCGAGCGACACGGCGATCTCCTAGCGGAAAAGCCCGATGAACTCCGGATTCCTAGATTTCATCTAAACCTCCCTCGTTATGCTTGGAAAGCTTCTTAACCAAGCCTCTACCAAAGAGGAGGTTCTCCCAGAATGCGGGCCCGGTTGGCGCCCAAAGGAGATCTTCGTTACATATCTAGTTTCGGGCAAAAATCTCAGGACGAGAAGCACTTGGGCGAAAAATCCGGATCTTTTCGAGACCATAGCGGCCACCAAGAACACGTTGGATCGGCAATAAGCCTCGAGGGCGTCTCGAAAATCTACGGCCGGGGCCAGACCGCCGTTCAAGCTCTGGACAGGGTTTCCCTCGACGTCGGATTCGGCGAGTTCGTATGCATTGTCGGAGCGTCGGGATGCGGTAAGTCGACGCTGCTGAATATCGTGGCGGGTTTGGAAAAGCCGACTGTGGGCGTCGTAGACGTGCGTGTTAGGACCGCGCTGATGTTTCAGGAGCCTGCTCTGTTCCCGTGGCTGTCGGTCTGGAGGAATATCGAGCTTCCCCTCAAGTTGCAAAACGTAAGACGAGATCACCGCAGCCAGATAGTCGACGCCCTGTTGTCGATGGTGAGACTCAAAGGATTCGAGGACAAGCGGCCCCACGAGCTGTCGGGGGGGATGCGACAGAGGGTGGCTCTGGCGCGAGCATTGGCGCAGCGAGCGGACGCTTTGCTCATGGACGAGCCCTTCGGGGCCCTCGACGCTATCAGCAGAGACATAATGCACCAGGAGATCGAGGAGCTGTGGGAGGAAACGGGATTCACCGTTCTCTTTGTGACTCACAACGTAAGAGAAGCGGTGCGCTTGGGCGATCGGGTGGTCGTCATGTCGAGCCGACCCGGGCGAATTATTCGGGAGGTTGATGTCGACTTGAGCCGTCCTCGAAGAATCGAATCGAAGGAAGTAGCAGAGATTGCGGCCGACATCGTCGATGTACTGCTAAGAGACGTTCGGGCGCAGGGGCCCGGCCCTTCGCCCTCCGGCCCGGCAAGGTGAGCTCGAAGAAAGCTGCGCTGGAGGGGACGGGAGCGGTCGCGGCTGCGACATTCCTGTGGGGGCTTACCGGTGTGTTGGTGAAAGTCACGTCGATGTCGGGTCCGGTCTTTACTTTGTGGCGGGTTCTTTTCGGAATCCCGATCCTCGCGGCGGCCACCTTCGCGCAACGACAACGACTGAGAGAGGGTCCGGTGCTTGCGTGCCTGGGGGCGGGGGTTCTCTTCGGTCTATCTATCGTTCTTTATTTCATCGCTCTTCGCCTTACGGCGATAGCTAACGTCACCCTTATCGGGGCCCTGACGCCTGTACTGGTCGCTCTGGTGTCGTCCCGGACTATCGGGGAGCGGGTCGATCTCAAGGCCGGTGCAGCGGCGGCGGTAGCCACAGCCGGTGTAATGCTGGCTGTGGTCTCTTTTCGGGGACTTCCAGGCCGAAGTTGGATCGGGGATTTGGCGGCCGCAGCAAGTCTGGTTTTTTTCGTGGGTTACTTTTTAGTTTCGAAGCGCCTGAGGCAAAAGACCCCGAATTCTCGCTACAACCTCCTTATGACATCAGGAGCGCTGGTCCCGGTGGCATTGGTTGCCGCTCTTCAGGGCGAACCGCTCGGGGGATATACCGGGCACGACTATTTGATGGTCGCTTTGGTGGCGATCTTCCCCGGAAGCCTCGGCCACTGGCTGGTCAATTGGGCCCACACCAGAATCACGGCGAGCGCCTCGGCGACCATCCAGTTGGGAGTTCCCATAGTGGGCATAATCGCCGGCCGCATCTTCGTGGGCGAGAGAATCGGCTTTTTGGGAGCGATCGGCGCACTGATAGCTCTAGCAGCGATCTTCGTTGTAATACGAATCGAGACCGCTCAGGCGGGCGCCGAGCGCCTAATGGACGAAAGCGAAGCGATCGCATAAACCGCCAGAGTAAGAACGAACGGAACGGCCGGCAGCAGTTCACCGAGCGCCGAGGAGTAGAAGTTGCCGCTTGTCATCAGGCGAAGGGCCAGAGCTTCGGAAGCGCCGTAGAGGAGCGCTACCAACGGAACTAACCGGGGATCTCTTCGAGCGACTACGACTATCGCGAGCGCCACGAACCCTCTTCCCGCCGTAGCCTGTTCGGTGAAGGTCGAGACGCCTTCCAGAGCCAACTGGCTGCCGGCTGATCCTGCAAGTATCCCGCATATCAATCCGGCGCCCATCCGAACCCGGCAAGGGCGTATGCCGCTCAGCAAGAGGGTTTCCGGTCGTCGGCCTGCCGCTTCGATTTGCAGTCCGAGCCGCGATTTGAAAAGGACGACGGCCAGAATTGCGGCCGCGGTGACCAGCAAGAAAAAGTACGGGCTTTGATCGAAGAAAATAGGTCCGAGTATCGGGGTATCCGCAAGAAGCGGAATGCGCACGCTTTCCACCGGTTCGATCAGCGGGACGGCGCCGGAGGGATACAGACGGCGAATCAAAATTGCCGTGCTTCCCAACGCAAGAAGATTCAGCGAGATACCGGTCACGATCTCCTGTGCCCTTGCTCTTGCGACCATCGCTGCAAAGCCGAGGCCCGTTATTCCTCCCGCCAAAGACCCCAGAAGCCCGCCGAGGAGCGTCGAATCCAACGCCGAGGCGCACGCGAATCCAATGAATGCACCGATCAGCATCATCCCCTCTAACCCGACGTTGACGATTCCCGCTCTTTCGAGAACCGCCTCCCCCAGCGCTGCGAGCGAGACCGGAATGGAGATCCTCAGGGCCGCAGCAAAAAAAGCGGCGATTCCGATATCTCCGATCAATCGACCACTCATAGCGAACTTATTCGGCGCGGTCTACGCGCTCGAAGCCGGAGGGTTCGCAGTCCGCTGGAGTTGCGGTCGGCGCTCGCGAATGCGGCGACGGCGAGCAGAGCGCCTTGGATGACATACGAGACGACGGCCGGGATTCCGACCAATCGCTCTGCGGTCTGAAAGCCCGTTCTCAACGTGGCCAGCAGAAGAGCGACGATCGCCAGGAGCAGCCCTGCTGACTGAGTGACGACAGCCGCAACCAGTCCGGTGAATCCCAGGCCGGGAGAGAAAAACGGCCCAAGCCTTAGCTGGTGTCCCAGCAGTTCCATGCCGCCTCCCAACCCCGCTGCGATCCCGCCCAGTGCCATCACCTGTACCGTTCGGCGTCGGACGGCGATTCCGGTGAATACCGCCGCTTCGGGATTGGATCCGATGGCTCGGACTTCCAGCCCGGCTCGAGTACGGAATACGAAAATCCATGCGAGCGACGCCGCCAGGGCGGTAATGAGCGCTCCCCGGGGAATCTGCGGAAAAAGCGGCGATACCGGCCCCAAGCGCGAATCCTCCGGCACGACGGAGGTCCAGGGATAGCCGATGCCGGACGGATCTTTGAGAGGACCGGCCGCTGCGTATCTAGCTACAGCGACGGCTACGAAATTCAAGAGTATGGAGGTCACCGCTTCGTTCAAGCGGAGGAAGGCGCGGCCGGCGCCGGCCAACCACCCGAGCACACCTCCGGCCCATGAAGCTGCCAAAAGACAGGCTGCGACGGCGACAATGCCCGAGATTCGTCTGGATTGCAGAAACGCCGAGAAAGCCGCGGCTGCGGTCGCACCGATGTATATCTGTCCTTCGGCGCCGAGGTTGTACAGGCCGGCTTTGAGAGGGACCGCGGCGGCGATCGCCGCGCACCAGACGGGGATCGCAACGAGAAGCGTCTCGGAGACGCCTCGGGAAGATCCCAGCGAGCCGGCAACGAAAGCGGCGCCTGACGCCGCGGTCAAGACCACCCATGCTGCGATACGGGCTGCTTTCACTTTTCTCCCGCAGAAGCCTCGCCGAGGCGAGTCGACACGACCCGGCTGCAAGTTCGCTCGAGAAATACAGTGTCTTCGCTCGCTACGATCACGGCGCGTCCTGAACGAGCGACTTCATCGAGTGTTTTTCCCAGTTCCCGGGTGGCTTTTGCATCGAGCGACGAAAACGGTTCTTCGAGAATGATCAGATCTGTGTCGGCCAGAAGGGCGCCCAGGATGGACACCTTCTGGCGGTTGCCTCCAGAAAGAGAACCCGCAAGAACCTCGTCGTCGCAAGCTAAGCCCAACGCCGATTTCCATCGAATGTAGCGCTGTTCGCTTCTATCTATCGGTTTCTTCGACAAGAGCCGTATATTTTCGAGGACCGAGAGATCGGGAAACAATGCCGAGCGGTCGTAGGACCTCGGCACGGCGGATATCGACCCCTTTGTCTTTATTTGCCCGGATAACACCTCGATTTCTGGATCTTGCATTATCGCTTTGATGAGGAGCGTCGCCCCCTCGCCGGTCAGTCCTACCACCTCTTTGGATCTGACCGAGAATTCGTCGAGTTTCAGTACAGCCAGTCGCGTCGAGTAAGCAGTCAATGAAATGTCGGAGACCTCGAGCAGAAGATCTTCAGAGGAGACAGACGATTCTGTTTGCGGGGCGGATTCGGCGAGATCGCCGCCGAATCCCTCCTCGGCCTCAGACGAATCGGCGCCGGCGACGATTCTTCCGTGATCCAAAGCGACGACTCTGGTGCAGAAAGGCGTCACCAGCTCGGAAGCGTGCGAAATCACGATCGCAGAGAATCCCTTGGACGCCCTGTCGTGAAGCATTTCGAAAAGCGGCCTCAGCGAATGGACGGGTAGCGAAGAGATCGTCTCATCGAGAACGAGGACGGAAGGGTCGGCGATCAAGGCGGCAACCAACAAGATTTGGTGCTCCCATTCCCGTGGTCCCTTTTCTACAGGCAAGGTCGGCTCGATTTCGATTTTCAGGACTTCGAGGAGGGACTCGATCCGGGGTCGAAGCATTCTACGAAGGCTGCTCCGGGGCCGCTTGGCGCCGATCGTCCGGTGCAAGAGCAAGATAACGTTGTCGAGAGCGTCGAGGGAGGGCACCAGTGAGGCTTCTTGCGGAACCAGCCAGATGCCTGCGATGCGGGCCGCTTTTGGATCGCCCTTGGGAAGCGGGTTTCCGGAGATCTTGACCGATCCCGCATCTTGAGACTCGATGCCGGCCAGGATTCGAGCCAGCGTGGACTTGCCGGCGCCGTTCGGTCCTTTCAAATAGACGATCTCTCCCTTTTCGACGACGAGATCGACGTCGTGGAGGGCGGTCTGTCCCGAATACGACTTGGATATCCCTACGACTTCTAACAAACAGGTTCTCTAGGAGGGCTCTGTGATGAACGGAACGGTGATCTCTCCGGAGACGATCGAAGCTTTTGCGGCATCTACTTTCGCCTGCGTCTCCGAGGCAAGTTTCTGATCGGGTAAGCGTATCGGCGCCAGTCCGGTGGCTCCGGATTCGAGGCCGAAGCTCCAGACGCCCTCGGGAAGCGTTCCTTGCTTGAAGGCTTCGACGGCCGAAACTATCATCTTCGTCTGGTCTACGATCTGCGAGGTGGCGACGGTCGCGGGGGCGAGTTCGTACTGGTCTTTGCCCCATCCGATCGCATATATCCCCGCCTGGCGAGCGCCTGAAATTACCCCTACTCCTGCGGAGTCCGCGATGTGATAGATCACATCTACACCTTCGGCGGATAAAGCCAGGGCGGCCTCCTTGCCCTTTTCTACGTCGTCAAAGGTATTGAGATAGACAGAACGAAAATCTGCATCGGGCCTTACCGACTTCACGCCGGCCTTGAAGGCTTCTATTTGAGCGACTATGACCGGAAAAGAAAATCCGCCCACCGCGGCAACTTTGCCTTTTTGGGTTATCGATCCCGCTGCAATGCCTGCTAAGTACGCCGAGTCTTGTGAGCGCGGCTGAAGTCCTTTGAAATTAGCTCCTGTAATCACCGGGTTGTTGGTGACAAAGAAATACGTCCGGGGATAGAGGGGCGCCACCTTGGCTGCGACATCCCCGAATTCAAAGCCGTGTCCTACAACGACGTCGAATCCGGCGGAGGCGTAGTCGTGAAAAGTTTTTTCGAAGTCGATCGGAGCGGTCATTTCCGCTACCGAAACCTCCGCGCCTAGGCGCTCCCGAAGCACCGGGGCGGCGTCCGCAGCCGATTCGTTGAAGCCGCGGTCGGCCGCAGATCCGGGCAACACGATTGCGACGCGCAAGGGTTTCTCAGTCGCCGGGGCGCCGCCTTCGCCCGGACCGCTTAGAGGGGATCGCGCACACGATGCAAAAAGAATCGCCGCCCACACCGCCACCCCGCAGGCGAGGCGGCCGGCTATTTGAATTCGCGACATCGAATGCTTCAGGCGTTCCTTCGCCGGCACAGTAGATTGACCGCTCTGCCGGGATGCCCGCTCCTCAAGAATTCAGGATCTACCTTGCGAAGCAGCCTTCGTCTTTCGTCTATAACTCTCATCCCGAAGCCCAGCGACTCCAGTTGCAAAAGGTAATCGGCGGGGTCGACTCCTGCGCGCCTCAAGTACTCGGGTGCGAGTTCGCAGAAAAGAACCACGCTGTCGCTATTGTCGAGCGTCTTGCGCATTCCTTCGAGCGCAAAGGGCTCGTGACCCTCGATGTCCATCTTTACGACGTCGAGTCGGGGGGCATCGAGAAAATCGTCGATCGAGACCACTCGCAGCTTGATCACCTCGCGGATTTCCGCTTCGGGGTGACGATGGATCGCATGGGAATCGGAGTCGCGATAGACGTAGAAATCGACTTCGGACTCTCCTTCGCCTACGGCGAAAGGAAACGTCTGAGTACGAGATGCAACGCGGTTGAGGCGCAAATTTAGATTCAGAAGGGAAAAGTTGCTCGGTTCGGGTTCGAACGCGATGACTTCTCCTCCGGGGGCCCGCCTTGCCGCAGAAATAGTAAAGATCCCGAACTGAGCGCCGAGATCGAGAACTCTCGACCCCGGGTTTATGAATGATTTGAACAGCTCCAAAGTGAAGGGTTCATAGCGGCCTACGGAGTAGGCGCCGGTTTCGTATGTACCGGCCCGCACGAACATCGGGATCCCTTGGTTGATGCAGAACAAGGCGCCGGTTCGCGTAGCTCTCTTTTCTAAGCGAGAAAGAATAAGACCGGCAGCTTCGGCGAGGGTTGGATAGTTCGCCTCTAAGTTCTTTGCAAACTCGGCCAGTCGCCTATGGGCCGCCGCGTAAACCACCCCGTTCAAGGCCGCGGTGATCATCTGGGCGACAGAAGCTAAGCGATCGGCGGGCGAATTTTCGGGGCTGTCGACTTTGCCGACTTGCATTTCGTTGAATTGGGCTTCGACCTGTTCTCCTCCGTTCACCTACCACAGTAGCGAACGCGAGAACAAAACTCTGAGAATCGACGACTAAATTTTTCGAGGAATTAGAAAGGAGCCATGTTGAAGCTGCGGATTCTGATGGCCGTATCTCTTCTTGCGCTCGTCGGTACCGCTTGTTCACAGGAACAAAAGACGACGGCGACCGAGGAGGCTACTCCAGCTCCTGAAGTCGAGGTGATCGTAGAGGATATTCCGTCCGAGATCACAGGTAACGTTCTGGCCCTCCATGTTAGGGCAACCGGGGTCGAGATCGCAGCGCCTGCCGGAAATTCTTCTGCGCAATCCGCGCACTTCGTAGTTTTCGTCGATCGAGAGCCTGTCGGCGTGGGTGAGCCGATTCCGAACGAAAAAGGAGTGATAGAAAGCGCGGAGCAGCCGATCAAGGTATGGGGTCTCACCGAAGGCAAACACACGCTCAAAGTGGCTCTTGCCGATGGATCCAGAAGGCGTATTCATGAAAAAGCTGTGGCCTCTAAGACGGTCACAGTGACAGGTCCCTGGGTACAGGCATCCGCTCCTTCTGAAGTAAAAGCCGGCGAGGAGTTGATGATTACGATCAAGTCGTCGGGGTTTACGGTCGTAGATCCGGAGGCCTCTCATGACATGCCTGCTATGGGAGAAAAGGTCGGGCACTACCACATCCTCTACGACGGGGCCGAACCAAAAGGAGGACAGAGCTTCACGCAGAAGCACTCGAATGGAAAGCAGGCCGACCACCAGGACATGGCTCGCTTCGATGTCGCGGCCGGAGAACCAATGGCGCAAGAAAGCATGGAAATGGGAATGACCGCGGGCAGGATTTTCCACACTTCGGCCGGGATGGTGACCCTAACCAACATTCCTCCCGGTGAGCACACTATATATGTCGTCGTGGGAACTCTCGAACATCGAGCCTTCGATCCGCTTGTCGCAGACAAGTTGACGGTGAGAGTCAAGCCGGCCTGATTGCGCGCGAGTTGTCGAGAACAGCGATGTCCAACGGACGAATCCGTCGGGCACCGTGGTGGCTCGAGTCCTGAGCTCTAAGTCCGCGGGGCGAGCGCACAGGTTGAGGTCTGGAGCTGGTGGTCGGAATCGAACCGACGACCTAGCGATTACAAGTCGCTTGCTCTACCGACTGAGCTACACCAGCGCGACGGTGTCCTTGCCACACCAATGGGAATCTATAGGGGTCGGCCGGCGACCTCGTAAAAATAACCGCTAGCGACCCCTTTGCCACCGCCATCTCGGACCGGACGGTGTGTCTTCTACCAATACTCCTAAATCCTCCAGCCGTTTGCGGGCTTTATCCGCCAGGTCGAACATCTTTGCAGCCCTCAGGGATTCCCTGAGTTCCAGAACCGCCTCGACCAGCCGATCCTGGATGTCGCGCCGTCCGGACCGCTCTTTGCCATCTGGGGGTTCGAGTCCGAACGCGCCCAGGAATTCCCGCACGACGTTGGCGTATGCCGCCACAACCTCGGGATCGGCGCCCGTGTCCAGGGCCTGGTTGCCCGCTCTGATCGCTTCGAATACAACGGCGAGGGCTGCAGGCGTGTTGAAGTCGTCGTCCATTGCGGATCGGAATGCTTCGCGGAATCTCGCAATGTCGCTCGGTATGCCGGCGGTAGGCGAGTCGGGGTGAGTACTCTCTTGTTCGGTACCGCCGGTTCTCCGAGCATCGCGAAATTTAGACTCGATCTCGCTTACGCGGAAGAAGAAGTCCTCCACTCTTTGGACGGCCGCGGTGGCTTGTCGAATTTCTTGCGCGCCGAAATCGACGGGGCTCCTGTAATGCGATCTGAGCGCCAGCATTCTGAGGGCCTCGGGGGGATAGTCGGCCAGAGCCTCGGCTAGGGTCACAAAATTTCCCGTGGACTTGGCCATTTTCTCGCCCTCGAGATTGACGAGTCCGGCATGCATCCAGATTCGCGCGAATTGGTGACCGGCGGCTTCGGCTTGCGCTCGCTCGTTTTCGTGATGAGGGAATACAAGATCTTGTCCTCCCCCGTGGATGTCGAATCCCTCCCCGAGGTAGCGAAGAGACATGACCGAGCACTCGATGTGCCAGCCCGGTCTGCCCTTGCCCCAGGGGCTGTCCCATAGCGGCCCTTCGGCAGCGGACTTCCAGAGCGCAAAATCGAGAGGGTGTTTTTTGTGCTCTCCCGGCTCTACACGGGCGCCTGCCAGCAGTTCGTCTATCTTCTTTCCGGATAGCTCTCCATAACCGGGATAAGTTTCGATAGAAAAGTAGACATCTCCGCCGGATGCATACGCGTGTCCGGATGAGACTAACTCCGAGATCATTTCGATCATGCCGCCGATGTGTTCGGTGGCTTTTGGCGCCTCGGTCGGTCTTTTGATTCCCAGCTGGGCCATCAGTTCGTCCCAGACCTGAATGTATCTTTCGGCTATTTCTCTCGCTTCCACCCCCTCTTTGGCCGCCCTCTGGATGATCTTGTCGTCGATGTCGGTGTAGTTCATAACGAAGAAGACTTCGTACCCCCGATGCTCGAGGTACCGCCTTATGATGTCGAAGGAGAGGGCCGACCGGGCATGTCCGAGGTGAGGCTCGTCGTATACCGTGGGCCCGCAGACGTATATAGATACGCGCCCCTCGTCTCTGGGGTCGAAGTCGACTTTGGTTTTCTCGAGCGTCGAATAAATCCTCATTGATCGAAGTCGACTCGTTGGTCGGCGTCGGGCCCGGCCGGCTCTACCAGTGCCGTCGCGAAAGCGGCAATTCCTTCTTTCGACCCGGTCAAGCCGAGGCCATCGGTGGTCGTGGCTTTGACGGAGACCAATGACGCATCGATGCAAAGAGCCTCGGCCAGGGAATCGCGTATCGCCGGCTTGTACGGCTCCAGTCTCGGTTCCTCTGCAACTATAGTGACGTCGACCGAAGCGATCGACAGTCCTTTCTCCTTTACCATTCGAGAGACTTCCTCTAAGAACTCGGTGCTGCGCCTCCCACGGTTCCTTTCGTCGGACGAAGGATACAAACTGCCTATGTCGCCGAGACGAGCGGCGCCGGCGAGGGCATCGACTACGGCATGGGCTACGACGTCGCCGTCGGAGTGACCGGCCAGACCGAAGGGGTGAGGAATGTCGATGCCACCCAACCTCAAGGGAATGCCTTCCTCCAACCGGTGTGCATCGAAACCCACCCCGCATGCCCCTCCCGAAGACTTCACGAGCTTACGGCGTCGCAGAGGTACTTTCCATTCAGACTCGGGGATGTCTATCAGGCCTTGTGCGACGACCGCTTCGGCCACTCGCCAGTCGCATTCATCGGTGATCTTGAAATTGAGGGGATCTCCTTCGACCGTTTCGACGTTCAAGCCTCCCAACTCCGCTAGGGCCACGTCGTCGGTCGGGACGAAAGGAGTCCTCTCGCCGGCGACGGCCGCGTCGTAGGCTCGAAGGACCCTGTCTATCGACAATCCCTGCGGAGTTTGAGCGCGATACAAATCCTCCCTCCGCACCGTCGAAACGACGCCCTCTTCTATGCGTTTGATGGTGTCGGCTACGGGGATCACCGGCACGACGGCGACGGCGCCTTTTCTAAGTCGCGAAAGTACTTCCCGGAACAGCTCTACCGGAGCGAACGGGCGTGCGGCGTCGTGGATCAATGCCGCACTGCATCCATGCCGGAGCGCTTCTTCGAGACCGCGACGCACCGATTCATATCGGGTGGCGCCTCCCGGGACTGTGTGCACCGGCAACTCGGTGGCAGCCGGGATGGTCTTTTCGCATCCGGAGGGTAAGACCACTATCAAGCAATCCAGGCCTCCGACTGCCGAAGCCTTCTTTGTAGTCCACTCGAGAAGAGGGATTCCTCCGAGCCTTCTGAACTGCTTGGGCTCTGCGCCTCCCAGGCGGGACGAAGAGCCCGCCGCTGTAATTACCAGAGCGACTTTCACCGGATTTCAGCGGATGGTGGATTTGGTCGGGTCCGCAGCCTGTTCCGTGACGAATTTTCCGGAACCGGCGGATGTCTGGTCGGTCGGTATTGCGAACAACATGCGCCCTCTCGAGGTCTGAGTAGAGGATGTAATCTGAATCTCGATCTCCGACCCGACGGCGTCGGCGGCGTTCTCCACTACGACCATCGTCCCGTCGTCCAGGTAGCCTACTCCCTGGCCGGGTTGCTCCCCCTTCTTTTGGATCTCGATTGTCAAGATGTCGCCGGGCAGTTTCGACGGACGAAGGCTCGCCGCCAGCCTGTTGGGATTGAGCACCACTATGCCTTGCAACTCAGCGATTCTCTGCAGGTTAGAGTCGGTGGTGAGCAGGCTAATGCGCATGTCCCTGGCAAGCGAAAGCAACTTTGCATCGACGTCTGCATGCTGGGGCACATCCTCGTCGAGGATCAGCACATCGGTGCGGGGTTGCTCCCTCAGCAGTTCGAGAACGTGCAGGCCTCGTCGCCCTCTCCGTCTGCGGCTAGAGTCTGCTGCATCGGCGAGCCCTTGCAGCTCTTCTAGTACCGCGGGCGTCACCAGGAAGGTACCCCGCAGGAAGCCGGCCTGGACTACGTCCAGGACCCGACCATCTATAAGGGCGGAGGTATCGATGAGGTAAGAGTTCTGATCGCCCGCCGTTCTGTACGAGGAGGCGCGGACATACGGTTTGGAGGAAAGTCCGGCCATCGAAAGTAGCGCTTCTGACCGGCGCGAGAAGACCCGATATCCGAAGGATCCTCCGATCCACATAAGAAAGGCGGCTACAGGATAGGCGACCCACCAGGGCGCCATAAAAAATGCGGGAAGGGATGCAACCACACCGAAGAGCGCTCCGACGACGGCGCCGATCGTGCCGGCAAAGAGTTGCCCGGGATTCGACTCGTCGATCCGCTGCTCTACCGACCCGAAGACTCGATCCAAGAATCTTCCGATGACTCCACCCAGAACATAACCGACGCCTGCGCCCAGGACTATGACCACGTACCTGAGAGTGTTCGGTCCTTCTTCCGGAACGCGCATTCTTTGGCTCACCGCAAGACCGAGTGCGGTAAGGGCTATGGTTATGAAGAGGCGAACTATCTCGACAAACATGCGGCGGTGACCAATCGGGAAGCGCCGGGGTCTGCTTAGATTCCGATACTCAATTCTAGCCCCGACCGTAAATCTGATTTGCGCGCTTCCTGTAACGATGAGTTACAGGGGCAGATCTGGCGAGGAAGCAGACTTCGAAGCGGGATGCCGGATTGCAGCCCGGGGGTCGAGCTCGAATATCTCGTTCTCTCAGGGAAGGTGCTTGTCCAGCTCCTTTTCAGCCTTGGCCGGGTCGCAGTTGAGAGCGAAGCAAAGTTCCGAAATCAGGATCTCCCTTGCCCGCAAGAACATGCGTTTCTCTCCGGTGGACAAGCCCTTTTCCTTTTCACGAATCGCTAGATTGCGCACGACTTCGGCGACTTCGAAGACGTTGCCCGACTTGAGCTTTTCAATGTTCGCCTTGTACCTGCGGCTCCAATTGGTGTTGGGGGAATTGTCGGGCAGTTTGAAGATCTTGAAAACCTTCTTTACGTCTTCTTTGGGGATGACCTGCCGGATGCCGACGTCGTCGGTTTTGTCCTCGGGAACCATGAGTGTCAGATCGGAGGACGCCAGCCTCAAGACGAGATAGCTGCGTTTCTTGCCATCCATCACCCGACGCTCTTTTTTCTGAATCACCGCAGCGCCGTGGTGGGGGTAGATCACTTTGTCTCCGACCTTGTATCCCATATCCGTCCTCGAAAGTTCGTCGATTCCTGTACTAAAAGCGGGTGGAGAAGCGGGCTTTGAGGGTATCGATCCCTTCTATCGACGATACCAAGATCTCGGCTTTTCTTCCACCGCGACGCCCGTTCCGGTAGGTAATTTGCAGGTATCCGGCGGTTGATCGGCGGTCTCGATGAGCGTTCACATAAGAAATGCGCACCGCCGCCAAAGGTGCCGGGGAAAGGCAGCGGTGCGCACGGAGAGGTCATATTCACTTTCCGCCGGGGAGGCGGGGTCCGGGGATTGCATGCTGCCGCCGGGGAGACGACAGCGGTATATCCGCGAGACATTAGAAATTATGGCGCCGGTATGCATCCGGTTCTGTGAAATGATTCACAAAGTGGCGCCGGGCTCTGGGATCAGCCGCTGGGGGTCGATGGAGAAGGGCGCCTAAAAGCCGGTGAAGCGGTAGGTCTAGCGACGGAATGGGCCTAGGGACTGGAAAGTCATGGCCGGTAAGCAGGCTTATGAACCGATGGGATTTTCGGGGCTAGCGCGAAAGCCAAAAAGGGTCTATGCTCTATGCGCCCCTTGCTGGCCGCCCGCCTACCCTGTCTTCTACCGTTAGCGCTGATTCCGGTGGAGGTCATGACAGATACACGACAATCCTCGTCGGCGGTCGTTGAGCTCTTGGGGAAAGTTCCGCTGTTCTCGCAGCTTCGCCCTTCCGAGCTCGAGAAGCTGTCACAACATCTGAAGCGAAAGAAACTTCGAGCGGGCGAAACGCTATTCCTCGAGGGATCCGCGGGGTCGTATCTCTACATCATCGTTTCGGGCGCCGTAAAGATCGTCACCAGATCGATGGATGGGCGAGAGGTTCAGGTAGCTTTGTTGGGCCCGCTCGATGTAATAGGAGAGCTATCCGCGCTCGACTCCAAACCACGGTCAGGCGAGGCGCGCGCGGTGGAGCCGACAGAGTTGTACATGCTTTCGGCTTCGTCGCTGAAGTCCTTCGTTCTCGAACACCCTACGGTGGCCTGGGAGCTGCTCAAGGTTCTTGCGGGAAGGCTGCGAAAGGCCGACGAGGCGGTGGCCGACGCCGCTTTTCTAGACGTTCCCGGAAGAGTTGCCAAACGCCTGGTCGAGCTGGGGGAAGCGCAAGGAACCAGGACGCCCGAGGGATTGCGCATAGGGATTCCTCTCACACAGGAGGAACTTGCGGCAATGATCGGTGCGACGAGAGAGGGAGTAAACCGCGCCCTGTCGGCTTTTGCTTCGATGGAATTGCTCGAACGCCGGGGTCGTTACTACGTGCTCAAGGACGTCGAGGCGCTTCGTCGACGCGCGGCTATGTAGGTCGCGACCGCTATCGTTGCGAAAACCCCTCCGATAGACCAAAGCGCCAGGCGTTTTGCTTTTATTACCTCGGATTCGAGCGTCACGGACCGGCGCTCTCCGGGCAGAACGTGCCAGGTAAGGTCTCTCAGGCCTTGCTCTCCGTCGTAGAGGCTTACCTTTCCGGGCAGGCTTACCGTAAGAACGAGGCGCAATGTCTTCATCGGCGAATCGGTGGCGCCGATCGATGCGGTCTCGGTGAGGGATTTCGGAACCGGCGGAAGTACCTCTTCGAGTGCGGGAAGTCTTATCGCTCCCGAAAGCCGGTACGACACTTTGTGAGGCTCGTCGCGGACTTCGAGGGCCAGCGGGTCGAAAAGGCGGACGCCTCCGGCGGTGAGCGAGCCTACCACCGGCGAGAGGTCGGCAGGAGAATTGATTTGCCTGGAGATCGTCAGCGATTCCACCGACCAACGGGGGGACCTCGATGAGTCGCCGCCGGATTCGAATACCCATCCGGTAGATGTGAGAGGCTCCAGATCGATCATCGACAAGAGCGGCCGTCCGGCAATTTTGCGGGCGGCGTCGGCCAGCTCACTGTCGACGTAGAGGGTAACGGTTACTTTGCCGGCGCCGGCCGCATCGATTTGAAGATCGGCGGAGAGTTCGGCCTTGCATCCGCCGAGCGTCATGATGCCTATGAAGGCCGCCAGGAATACGAAGCGAGCACTCGCCGTCGGCCGAAAATCTCGCCGGGAGACGTTCAGTACAGTGCGAAGCAAGCTCTCACTTCGAGCTCGATTTTCGGACTTTAGCCTGTGGTGTGGACGATCAGTACGTCGCAGGGGCTGTGGTGGCTGATTTTGGAGGGAACCGATCCCAAAAGGAAGCGGCTCACTCCTCCCATTCCCTTGTTTCCGACGACAATCAGGTCGTACTCGCCATCCTGGGCCGTCTCGATAATTACGTTTGCGGGGTCTCCGGTGTCGACCACCGTATCGAGTTCTACGCCCGATCCCTCGAATCTGTCGGAGGCATCAGAGACGTACTGACGGCCGTGCTCACCGACCGAGATGAGGGTTACCTTGGCGCCGAGATTCTTTGCGAGTTCCACCGCTCGCTGTGCCGCTTTCAACGATGTAGACGACCCGTCGACGCCGACGAGGATTTTCCTGTAAGCCACCCGAACCTCCAAAGATTCTCGCCAGTGACAGATGACTCGGTGCTGAAGTATAACGCCGATCGAGCAATCGGGGCCCGGGCCCTACGATTCTGGCCGGGGCCCCGGCGCAGTCCGGGCTGCTCTACGAGTTCTCGCTGGAGGTGTCGGACTGGGCGCCGTTGGATCCGGCGGCGCCGGCTACGCTGACCGATCCACCGCCGTCGCCTGCCTCTTCTTTGTTGCTCGAAGTGCTGCCAACCGACTCCAGACTCTTCAGGACGATCTGGCGATTTTCTCCTTCGCCTTCGACGTCCACCACGACGGTGTCGCCGGCCGAGAATTCCTTCCAGAGCACCTTCTCGGAGAGAGGATCCTCCACGTAGCGCTGGATGGCGCGCCTCAGCGGTCTGGCGCCGAGTTGCGGGTCGAATCCTTTCTCTGCGAGGTAGGAGCGGGCCGCATCGGTCAGCTCGAGCCCGATATCCTGACTCGCAAGTTGCTCTCGCACACGCTTGATCATCAGATCGACGATCTGCTTCACCTCATCAGGGGAGAGCTCCCTGAAGACGATGATCTCGTCGACCCTATTGAGAAACTCCGGCCTGAAGGTGCGCTTGAGGGCTTCGTGGACGCGCTCCTTCATCTTCTCGTAGGTGACCTCTGCATCGGCCTTCTGGAAGCCGAGGGAAACCTTGCGGATGTCGGAAGTTCCCAGGTTCGAGGTCATGATGATGATCGTGTTCTTGAAATCGACGGTTCTTCCCTGGGCATCGGTCAGTCTTCCGTCTTCGAGAATCTGCAAAAGCGTGTTGAAGACGTCGTGATGCGCCTTTTCGATCTCGTCGAACAACACGACCGAGAAGGGTTTGCGGCGGACGGCCTCGGCTAGTTGTCCGCCTTCCTCGTAGCCCACGTATCCGGGCGGGGACCCCACCAGCCTGGAGACCGTATGTTTTTCCATGTACTCGCTCATGTCGAGCTGGATCAAGTGCGATTCGTCGCCGAATAGAAACTCGGCGAGCGCTTTTGCGGTTTCGGTCTTGCCGACACCGGAGGGTCCGAGGAATATGAACGACCCTGCCGGACGCTTGGGATCTTTCAGCCCGGCTCTCGTTCTCCGGATGGCTTTCGAGACCGCCTCGATCGCCTCGTTCTGTCCGACGATCCGACGGTGCAGCTCATCTTCCATCCGCAGCAGCTTGGCGGTCTCTTCCTCGGTGAGCTTGTAGACGGGTATGCCCGTCCACTGGGAAAGGACCTCTGCGATCTCCTCCTCGTCGATGATGTCGAAGAGATCGATGCCCTGCTTTTTCCATTCCTCCTCGCGTGCCGCTTTTTCCTCGAGGAGCTTGTTTTCCTGGTCTCTGAGCTTGGCCGCTTCCTCGAAGTCCTGTTGTTCGACGGCGCGCTCTTTTGCCTTGCGAACAGCCGCGATCTTGCTCTCGAGCTCTTTGTACTCTTCGGGCATCGACATCCTGCGCAACCTGAGGCGGCTCCCGGCCTCGTCCACCAAATCGATGGCTTTGTCCGGAAGGAATCGGTCGGAGATGTATCTGTCCGCCAGGTTTGCAGCAGCGACGATCGCCCGGTCGGTGATCGTGGCCTGGTGATGCTGCTCGTAGCGTTCGCGCAGACCCTTCAAGATTTCGACGGTGTGAGCAACCGTCGACTCGTCGACCTTGATCGGCTGGAATCGTCTCTCGAGGGCGGCGTCTTTCTCCAGGTGCTTGCGGTATTCGTCCAGGGTGGTAGCACCGATTGTCTGGAGCTCTCCGCGCGCGAGCATCGGCTTCAGTATGCTGGCAGCGTCGATGGCGCCTTCGGCGGCGCCCGCGCCGACGAGGGTGTGAAGCTCATCGATGAACAGAATTATGTCGCCGCGCCCCTTGATCTCTTTTAGAACCTTCTTGAGGCGCTCCTCGAAATCCCCTCGGTAGCGGCTCCCTGCTACCAGGGCGCCGAGGTCGAGCGTGTATATTTGCTTGTTCTCTAGAATGTCCGGCACCTGCTTGTTCACGATTCGCTGCGCCAGACCTTCGACGATCGCCGTCTTTCCTACTCCGGGTTCGCCGATCAGTACGGGATTGTTCTTCGTCCGGCGAGAGAGGATTTGCATCACCCGCTCGATCTCTTTCTCCCGGCCGATGACGGGATCGAGCTTGCCCTCCCTGGCCAACTGAGTCAGGTTTCGTCCGAACTGGTCCAGCACCGGGCTGCCGGCAGACGGCGCCTCAGTGCTCGATTCTTTGGTTGCGCCGTATCCCGACAACAACTGGATGACCTGTTGGCGCACTCGTGAAAGATCGGCGCCGAGCTTCTGGAGCACCTGGGCGGCGACTCCTTCGCCCTCTCTTATGAGTCCCAGGAGAATGTGCTCGGTTCCGATGTAGTTGTGTCCGAGCTGCAGTGCCTCTCTGAGTGAGAGCTCCAGAACTTTCTTCGCTCGAGGAGTGAAGGGAATGTGTCCGGAAGGAGCGTTGGCGCCGTGGCCTATCATCTCCTCGACCTCGTTTCGAACGTCTTCGAGACGAATGTTGAGAGATTCCAGCGCCTTGGCCGCTACGCCTTCTCCTTCGTGGATCAGGCCGAGGAGCAGGTGCTCGGTTCCGATGTAGTTGTGGTTGAGCAGGCGCGCTTCCTCTTGTGCAAGCACGACAACTCTTCTGGCCCGCTCAGTGAAGCGCTCGAACAACGTTCCTCCCTCACGTAGTTTGGGAGCTACCCCTGCTCCGAAGAGGCGGTGCTCCGCGAATTATAGACATGCACCCGCCGGCCGAAATCGGAATTGGTCTCGGCACATCCGGCAGGCATCCACACAGCGACCTTCTTTCCTGCAATCCCGGATCTATCCGGGATCGCTTCAACAACAACAAATTGTTCGCCCGTGTTATTGCTATCGTCACGCGGCGCTTGCCGAAGTAGGGGCGTTTGTCACTAAAGTGACATATCGACCGACGGCGCCGGCGAGTTCGCGCATAGCCTGGAGTAGTTAGACACACGACGATTTGAAAGCGAAGCAATGAGCGAAGGGATTGCATTTCCCGGTCTGGATCGATTCCCGGATATCGTATCCGCTCTGGACCTTGTAGAGAAACGTATGGTCGAGGCTACCCGCGTCGACGACCCGGTTCACTCCGAGATTACTGCTTATCTGGCAAAGGCGGGAGGGAAGAGAGTTCGTCCTTTGCTGGCGCTTCTGGGGGCCCGGCTAGGCGGGGTAATTGCGGAAACGGCAATCGAGGCCGGAGTTGCTGTCGAGCTGATCCATCTGGGAAGCCTCCACCACGACGACGTTATCGACGAATCTCCTACAAGGAGGGGGCGTCGCAGCGTCAATGCGAATTGGGGAAACTCGGTCGCGATCCTCGCCGGAGATCTCGTGCTCGCCCGGGCTTCGGAGATAGGGGCCCGGCTGGGTAGGCGAGCTTCGGAACTGCTCGCCCGAACCCTCGGAACCATCGTCTACGGACAGATGCTGGAGCTCTCCAGGGCGTACGACCTCGAATCGGACGTCGAGGGCTACCTCGAAATAATCGAGAAGAAGACCGCGTCCTTGATCTCCACTTCGATCGCGCTCGGTGGGATGACAGCGGGGCTCGAGGATTCCGATGTGGAGACACTCGCCGAATACGGCCGGCTGATGGGGATCGTATTTCAGGTAGCCGACGATGTCCTGGACGTAGTGGGGTCTTCTGACCGGCTGGGAAAGCCCGTCGGCTTGGACATGATCGAAGGAACCTATACGCTGCCCGTGATCTACGGCCTGAGGAGCGACCGCTCCGAGGAGCTTGCCGGCATTCTCCGGCGAATCAAGGAATTGAAAATGACGGAGGGACTGGTTGCCGACGACGGCGACTCCGGTGCTCGCTACGCGGTCTCGGACGAAATCGCAAGCGCGATTTCGAGGGCCTGCAAGCTCCTAGTAGATACGGGATCAGTCGGCGCCTCTCTCGACTTCGCCCAAGATCGAGCACAGGCTGCAAAAGCTCTCCTGGCGCGGTTCGAGGAGTCCCCTGTTGTGGAACTTCTCGAAGGGGTAGGAGAAATGATCTTGGGGAGGCTGCCTAAAGAATTGGTTAGCTGAGCGGGGACGGCGGGAAGGCGACTCCGAGGGCGAACTCTACTACCTCGTCCGAAGGGGCTGCGCCGTGAAACCCTAGAATTCCGAGCCGGAATTTAAGGTTCGCTCCCGCGTAAGCCGGCGCCGACGGTCTGAATTGCGGTCCTACGCCGATTACTACCTTTTGTCCCTCGCCGGTCCCGCCGCTCCATTCGGGGAAGTGATAGGGCTGTTCGCCCCAGAGCGTGCCGAATGCCGAGATCAGGGGCGCCAGTCCATCCTCTACCTGATCGATTCTCATGGGCATGCAAGCTCCACCGGCCAGTATCGTGGTGTCGAAAGCCACCACCATTCCGACCGACCCGTCGCTCACCGCAGCCCATCCGTTGGTCACGTGGTTGTTTAGCACTTCATGCGGCTCGAAGACCTCGTACGTGAATACGCGGTCGGTGAAGGTGTATCTGGAGACATAAAGAGGCAAACCTACCACCGCCGGCGATATGGCGGCCGGATACACCTCTGTCAAGCCGTCGACCTCGGGGAATTCGCAGTTCGCTTCGATCCGAAGAACAGGGGCGAGTCCTCTCGCGCTCAAGACGAACTCGCATCCCCCTCCCGCAGGCGAGCCATCCGGCCAGAGGTAGGGTCCTGCCAGCCTTATTCCTCCCTCGACAGGTTGCGGCTGAAGGCGAGCTTCCGCTAGGACTCCAGAGGCCACGAATCCGGACCTGAGCCAACCTGCTCCGGCGACCTGCACGCCTCCTAGGATCACCGGGCCCGGGCGCCCGTCGGCCATTAGCTCGAATGTAACTGCGGCGGTTGCCAACCCGTCGGGAGTACCGATCGCTCTCGGCAGTTTCCGGACGCGACGCCGCGCCATGGGCGGCAACGGAAGCCCGTCACCGGTTCTAATCGTTGCGTTGGCGACGTTGGCCACCACCCCGGGCCTGGGCTCGCTCCCCTGCTTCGCTGTTTCCACCTCCTTGCGCGACAGCTCGTCGAGCTCGCGAGCCGCCCGACGGGCCGTCTCGACACGGTCGGGATGAAGATGGGGGGTTGCCAGCCCGAAATGAGTCGTTGCCAGTAGTCGCAGCTTCTTCTCGACGAGTTCGCTATGGACATCCCTGGTCATTCGGGATTCCGGATCGAGTACGGCACAGAGATTGTCTCTTCTGCGGGCCATCATCAGTGTCGTAAAGAGCTCGAATGCAAAGGGTTTCTCCGACCACGAGCCGTACCCGTCGAAGACCCCGTCTGCTAGGTCCTTAGAGAAGGAAATCGTCGCTACGGGGTCTGTGGAAGCCAGGTATTGCTCTGCGGTCGTAAAGCGAACGTAGGGAAGACCCGCCACTTCGGGGAGCTGCTGTGCGATCAGCGCCGGCCAGGTAGGCGAATCCGCATCGAAGCAGAGGTAAAGGAGGGTATCTCCCTCGGCGTTTTCGTGGATCCAGTCGACGAACCCTCGCAAGCTGCCGTGGTCGTAGACGTCGCCGTGATGATACATGGGCACGAGAATGGTGTCCCAGGCGCCGTCCGGGGTGACCCAGCGCAGCGGGTTGAACTGCTGTGTGGGAGTGAGTTGGACCTCGCGACGGAAAGCGGTAAAGGGGGTGGCGGAGTAAAAGAGGCTCACCCACCTCAGGCCGGCTCTGGTCATCATCCTCGGGAAGTCCGGGGTGACCATACATTCCTGTGGATAGATGCCGTCCACCGGGTCGTCGGCCAGGACTTCCTTTATGACGGCCCTGGATTTGGTGATCGAGGCTACGAATTCATCGTCGGTGCACCAGGCGACCGCTTCACCGGCCCATCCCATGTGGCGAACTTTGTCGCCTCCGGCAATGCGCGTCCTTATTCGGGAGAGGAGTTCGGGGGCGTGCTGGGGGAGGCGAACCTGGAGGGTCTCGAAGCAATCGAAATCCCAGTCGATGGGAACCTCCGGGAAAGACTCGAGATTATCGAGAGTTTGGGTGATGGCCTGGATGTCCAGCCCGAAACCATCCTCTGAGTTGGGGTTGTCGCCCCTGTAAGAGTGGTACATGTTTACGTGCTGGCCTAGGGCGATGTTGACTTGAGCTGGCACGCTGCCTCCTCCCGTTCGGACAGGTGTATTCTAGCGAGCCGCACCGCGATTTGACGGACGAGCTGGGTTCGATTACCGGCCGGGTTTGGGTTCGGGCCGGAGCTGCGGGAAGGCCAGTACCTCTCTTATAGAAACGTTGTCGGTCAACAGCATCACCAGTCGGTCGACACCTAGCCCGAGTCCTCCCGCCGGCGGCATGCCGTATTCGAGCGCGGTAACGAAGTCTTCGTCGTAAACCATAGCTTCTTCGTCTCCCGCCGCTCTTCTGCGCGCTTGCTCCTGGAGCCGACGCCGCTGTTCCTCCGGATCGTTCAACTCGCTGAAGGCGTTCGCCAGCTCTCGGCCCGCTACGACGGCCTCGAATCGCTCGGCCAACCACGGATTCTCTGGCGAGGGCTTAGCGAGAGGACTCACTTCAGTGGGGAATCCCGTCACGAAGGTCGGGCGGTCTATCTTCTCTTCGCAGAGCTTGTCGTAAATGTAAAAGGCGATCCTACCGACCCCCCAGGATGGCTGGATCTCGAGACCGAGATCTGCCGCGATGCGCCGCGCATCCTCTATGGGAGTGTCGGGGCCGATTTCCTTTCCAGTGGCTCGAGCGACGAGTTCGAGAAGAGGGATCTCATCCCAAGGGGCGCCGAGATCTAGCGACTTTCCCTGGTATTCGAGCGAGGTCCCACCGGTACATGCAACGGCCGCCTCGCGAACCAGGGTCTGAGTCAACTCCATCATGTCCCGGTAATCGCCGTATGCCATGTATGCTTCGAGCATCGTAAATTCCGGGTTGTGACGGGTTGATATCCCTTCGTTTCGGAAGCAACGCCCGATCTCGTATATTCGCTCAATACCTCCTACGAGGATTCTCTTGTGATAGAGCTCGGGCGCCACCCTCAAGAAGACGTCCGTATCCAAAGCCTCGTATCGCGCCGAGAAGGGTTTTGCCGCGGCGCCGCCGGGCAGCGGCTGCAGGATCGGAGTCTCTACTTCTATGAATCCCCTCGAATCCAGCGTTTTTCTCAGTGACGCCAGTATTTGTGCTCTGGCGCGCAGCACTTCCCGAGCCCCGTCGTTCAAAGCGAAATCGAGATAGCGCCTTCGATAGCGAGTTTCTACGTCGGTAATGCCGTGCCACTTGCCGGGTAGCGGACGAACAGGCCTCAGGATCAGAACTAATTGGTCGGGAAGGATCGAGAGCTCACCCGTCCTGGTGGTTACGACCTCGCCGTAGGCGCCGACGATGTCGCCAAGGATGAGATCCTTGGCCACCCTGAAATTCGACTCGCCCATCGATGACGGACAGAAAATCTGAATCGTGCCCGAACTGTCCTTTATCACCACGAACACGAGCTTGCCGGTGTCCCTGTGGGCTACGACCCGTCCTGCGACAGAGGCCTTCTCGCCGGTTTTCGAGTCGGGCCCTAAGGATCCGAACCGCTCTCTGAGGGAGGCAGCGCTGGTCGTTGGCTTGAAGTTGGACCCGTCCGCCACCGATCTATCCGTTTCGTCGATAGACGATGAGCAGACCCTTCAGAGTGAGGAAAGAGTCGTGGTGTTGGATCAGCTTGCAGTGCGATATGACTAGGGGCGCCAGACCTCCGGTGGCGATCGTGACCGCATCGGCGCCCAGCTCACCCCTCAGTCGTTCGATCATGGAGTCGACTTGTCCGGCGACGCCGAAGATGATGCCGGACTGGAGGCTCTCTGCGGTGTTCCTGCCGATCGCTTGCCTGGGTGCGGTGAGCTCTACCCTGCGCAGGCCGGCCGCCGCATCGAAGAGCGCCCTGGCCGAGATCTCGATGCCGGGAGCGATCGCGCCTCCTAGATACTCGCCGTCGGCGCTTATGGCATCGAAGGTCGTTGCGGTTCCGAAGTCGATAACAATTGCCGGTCCCCCGTACTCGTTGAAGGCTGCGACCCCGTTAGCTATGCGGTCGGCGCCGACTTCTTTCGGGTTGTCGTAGAGCACGGGCATTCCGCTTTTGACCCCCGGCCCCAACACGAGAGGCTCGATACCGAAGTGCCTGGAGCATACGGTTCTGAGCGAAGCCGTCACCTTGGGGACCACCGAGCAGAGGGCGATTGCATCGACGTCTGCGATCTTGTATCCCGATCGCTCGAGGAGCTGGCCGATCAGCATCGCCAGCTCATCTGCGGTACGGCGTTCGTCGGTCGATATCCGCCAGTGCGCTTTCAAAGCGTCCGGAAGCGGTTCGGAGTCGAAGAGACCTACAACGGTCTGTGTATTTCCTACATCGATTGCGAGAAGCATTTTCGAACTGCTCACACCCATTCGGCGTCAACGATCTCGAACGATATGTCGATCGCAGGGGCTGAATGCGTTATATATCCCACAGCAATGTAATCGACCCCTGCGGCAGCGTATGCACCTATGTTCTCGAGGTCGATCCCGCCTGAAGCCTCTACCTTAGCGCGATCGCCGATGACTGAAACCACCCGGGCGACGTCTTCAGGGGGCATGTTGTCGCAGAGAACGACCCTGGCGCCCGCCTCGGCCGCAGCGACGGCGGTTTCGACGTCGTCGGCCTCTATTTCTATTTCGGTTTGGTGATCGTTTTCAAGCGCCGATCGCACGAAGACGGCGAGCGTCTTTGCGATGGGAAGTCCGAGGGCTCGAACGATCTCGAGATGATTGTCCTTTAGCAGGATACCGTCGTAGAGGCCGACGCGGTGGTTCGCGCCGCCGCCGGCTCTGACGGCTTCTTTCTCGAGGAGGCGAAGGCCGGGAACAGTTTTTCTGGTGTCTCGAATCTCCACCCGATCGCTTACTTTGCGGGCTGCGTCTCGAAGCGCACGGGTCGCTGTGGCGATTCCACTGAGGTGCGAAAGAAAATTCAACGCGGAACGTTCCGCTGCGAGCAGAGCGGCAGGCGCTCCGCGAACCTCTCCCAGGACTTCGCCTTTTTTGAAGTGCGATCCGTCCGTCTTTTGCCAGACAACCTCGGCGTTATCGTCGAGCAGCTCGAAACATCGAGCGGCGGGCAGGGTTCCGGCGAGCACTCCATCTTCGCCGGCGATGAAGCGTCCTTCGGATCTGATAGAAGTCGTTCGCTGCGATGCCTTCTTTTTCCCCGATATGTCGATCAAGGCCTCTTCGAGGACCTTCCATGTGAGATCCCCGGGGCCGCGTTCTAAGAGCAGGGCGAGCTCTGCGGATGTTTCGGGTTTTTTGATCTCAGGAAGCAAATCTTCACACAGGGCCCTGAACGCGGCCTCAGTCGCAGCGAAATAGATTGCGTCCGATCGGTTATTCGCTTCCGGATCCGCCGGAGGTCGAGACAATCCGGTTCTTCTCGTCTACGAAGATCACCCGAGGCGACCAACTCCGGGCTTCTTCGTCGGACACCTCGGTATAAGTCAGCACGATTATCTTGTCGCCCGGCGAGACGAGCCTGGCAGCGGCGCCGTTGACGCATATCGTTCCGGAATTCGGCGCGGCCTCTATTGCGTAAGTCTCGATTCGCTCCCCGTTGCTCAGATTGAGGACGTGCACCTGCTCGTTGGGCAACACATCGGCAGCCTCCATCAGGGCAGAGTCGATAGTTATGCTGCCTATGTAATCGAGGCTCGCATCGGTGACGGTAGCCCTATGGATCTTGGACTTGAGCATTGTGCGCTTCACTTCTGATACCCCTTTGCTCCCCGAATCCGGATCAAAAGCTATCGGCCAAACCCACTGCGGCGAACATCATTATCGGCTGAGCGTATGTCCTATTTCTCGCTCGAGCTGGTGGCTTCGGCAACTATTACTCCTTCGTCGACGGTCACCTTTCCTCGATCCACCGATATGAAAATGTTGTCGATGAGGCGAGCCCCTCCGGCATCCTCGCCGGGATTCGATATGCGGGCCGCCACGGCGAGCAAAGCTTCGCCGTCTTCTGGAAGTTCATCGAGTTTCTCTATCGTGGTTGCGTCGCGCAACTCGGCGTATTCGAGCTGAGCGAGGGGCTCGCTGCGAATTTCGTCCGCTACTGCGCTCTCCAGCGTCTGGGCCTTAGTCTCTCCAGACTTTGCCAGATTGGAGGCGCGCATGAGACCCCGGTAAAGGCTGAGGGCGGCTTGTCTCGCTTCGGGTACGAGATACCGGTTTCGGCTGGAAAGAGCGAGGCCATCGGCATCCCTGATGGTAGGACAAGCCACGATCTCCACGGGAAAGTTGAGGTCTTTTACCATTCGGCGAACGACGGCGAGCTGCTGGGCGTCCTTGCGGCCGAAGTACGCCCGGTCGGGACCGACCAGGTTGAGCAACTTGGCGACGACTGTGGCGACTCCGTCGAAATGACCGGGTCGTGCGTCTCCGCAGAGGCCGCTCGCAGGTCCGGATACCGAAACGGTGGTCTCGATCTTTTCGGGATACATAGCTTCGACCGATGGAGCGAAGATCGCGTCGCAGCCCGCTTCTTCGGCGAGACTTATGTCGGTTTGCAAATCTCTCGGATAGGATTCGAAATCCTCCGATGGTCCGAACTGGAGCGGATTGACGAAGATGGACACGATCGTTTTATCGCAGTCGCGGACGGCTTGCCTGATCAGATAGAGATGGCCGGCATGGAGAGCGCCCATCGTCGGGACGAATCCGATCGAATATCCGCTTCGTCGCCAATCCGTCACTCGATCTCTAAGTTCTTGGGGTGACTGGAGTACTTCCATATTTCTAGCCTCTTTAGACCGCCTCGACTAAAGAGGCTCGAGCGTCTGGCTTTTCGCTCCAGGCCCCAAGAAGCGAGAGCATTTCCCTGCGCGCCTCCTCGGAAATATCCGCCAGCTCCAGGGTGGCCCGGGCGAGGGCGATGTACGGATCCAACATCGCAGGATTCGAGTCCGCCAGGACTTCGAGGTGAGCGGCGACCGTGGATACGTCGCCTCGCGCTATCGGGCCGGTCAACGCTTCGTCGGGACGGAGTTTCGAGAGATTGTCGATGGTGCTTTGCATCAAGGAGAGGTGAAGTGCGGAGGGGTCGCCGACTCCGGCGTCGGCAGCGATACGACCGGCGAGCGCGGCGAGGGTGACCAAGAAGTTGGAGGCGACTGCACATGAAAGGTGATATGCGGCCCTCGCTTCTTCGGGGAGCTCGAACGGTATGAGCCCTATCGAACGAGCGATCTCGAGCGCAGTTTGCTTGGCCCCCTCCGAAGCCGTCAGCGCAGCATATCGATTGCGCAGAACTTCGGGTAAGGTGTTGCGATCGGCAATAGAGACGGCGGGATGCAAGGCGAATACTTCCCATCCCGCCGATGCGAGGGGTTCGAGAACCGACACTCCGACCGATCCCGCGGTATGTCCTATCAGGCGGGTTACTTCGCCCTTGTAGATGACGGATTGTGTTTCGGCGGCGAGTTTGTCTACTACTTCGGTCAGGCGAGCATCCGGCACACACAAAAAGACGACGCCGGCTCGCTCGAGGATCTCATCGATCGAGCGCGCCGGAGAGCATCCGATCTCTGACGCGAGGGTTCGGGCTGTTGCGGAATCGGGGGAAGACCCCATCACCAGGCTCAGGTTGTAGCCGGCCGCTCGCAACGCTCTCGCCAGCGCGCTTCCGAGGCGACCGACACCGATCACCGCGAATTCGGATGGGATTGGATCGGGGCGCGGGCCGCTGCTTATTGATCGAACAGAGAATGAAAGATCCTTCACGGATTCCCTCCGTTCCGGCTCACCGTAGAGGGATGCCGGACTCGGTCATCCAACGATTCCGGTTCGATTATACCGGAGAAGCGCTCTTCCACCAGTCTGCATCGGCGACTACTACCACCGACTGCTCGCCGCGTTTTTCGATCTCGGCAGCCCTGGCCGCAGCCAGCTCTTCGTCGATACCTGTGCTTTGGATCACTCCGATCTCGAGGAGGGGCGCCAGCACGAACAACCTTTCATAGAGGCGGGGATGGGGAATGACGAGTTCTTCTCCGGTAAGTGAAATATCTCCCCAGGTGAGGATATCCAGATCGAGAGTACGCGGCCCCCAGCGCTCGCCGCGAACCCGTCCTGCTGTATTTTCGATTGCTTGCAGCTCTCGCAACAGCTCCCGAGGGGGGAGAGACGTTTCGATAAGCACCACCGCATTCAGGTAGTCGGGCTGATCTTGAGGCCCGCCGACCGGAGAGGTCTCGTAAAGAGACGAGACCGCTACGATATCGACCTTCTCGAGGCGCTCGATCGCCGAAGCGGCGATCTGCAAGTTACGGCGCCGGTCTCCGAGGTTCGAACCGAGCGATAGGTATGCGTAAGCCATCGACTCGCGGTTCCGGCTACGCCGCTTACCCGGTCGCTCGCTCCCGCGCCACTCTGGCCGCTGCGTAGGCGACGTCGTAATCCATGGGAGGCGCCAGCTTCTTCACCGTGACCACGACACGGTCGAGATGCCCGAGCGCCAGGATACTCTCGGCGATCTCCGCCGCCATCTTCTCCAGGAGCGAGTACGATGTCCCGGCTACGATGCGCTCTGCGGCCTTGCAAATTTCGGCGTAGTCGGCGGTGTCGTCCAATCGGTCCGTTCTCTGGGCCTTCGAGTCAGTGCAGACTGCGACGATGTCGATCTCAAAATCTTGTGGCGCACGACGCTCTTGATCTGTGACGCCATGGTTGCCTTTGACTCGAAGACCCTGAATTATGATTTCTTGCAAAGAACTGCCCAAAGGTCGGCCTCGGTCGTCCAAGCGGTTAGCGGATTCGTCGAGCGCCATCGGCGCTTTCTACATTTATAACGACCTATGAAAGAAAAGATCAGAAAGATCTCGAACCACCATCACACCCGGACCACGATCAAGTACGGCATCGTCAGCGTGATTGCGACGGTCATCGACTTTGTCGTGCTGAACGGCGGGATCAAGGTATTCGACCTTTCGCCCCAGATTGCCAAGACGCTTGCGTTCACGACGGCGACGCTGGGCGTATTCCGGCTACAGCAAAGATGGGTCTTCAGGGCTGATCCAGAGTCCTCGACCAGAAAGCAGATGATTCAGTATCTTGCGGCGTCGGTCGCAGGGTTCCTCGCCAGCCAGGGGGCGATCACCGTTTCCAACGAGATCTGGCCGGGGAACTTGATCTACATAAACCTAGCCAACTTCTTAGGGTTCGGATCGGTCTGGCTGGCCAAGTTGGTTTTCTTCAGGTTGGTGGTGTTCAAGCCGCCGCCCCGAGATCAGGCGACGCTTGGCGAGGAGGGTGCGACCGAAAAATCACCGGGTGTCGCTGCCACGGACCTCGACCAAGATCAGGCAGCGCTCGACGAGGAGGGTGCGACCGAGGTCGGCGTCACCCAGGAGGCGGGCTCGGAGGCGGTGGCCTAAGCCTGTTTGCGAGCGGCCAACGCCGCTACGTATTTGGCATCAGGCCCGAGCGGTCTCTTGATGATGCGCTCCATGATGGCCGTGGCTTGATGGACGTGCTCGCACAGTCCGGCGTGCAAGAGATAACCGGCGAGCAGTCCGGAGAGTGCGTCGGAGAACTCATCCATGTGGATGAGCAAAACTTCTTTTCGAGCCCTGCTCTCGTCAATGAATTTATAGATGCGCGGAAGCTGGGTCCGGAGATCTTCGAATGTCGGAACAGCGATGTTCGTAGCCGGGATCCCGAAGTCCGCATAGGCTTTCATGTTGTGCGTCTCGGGCAGCAGCGAAAGGATGTGTGTGATCTCGGATTCGAGGATCCAGATTAGTTCCTCGTCCCTTCGCACCCGGCGGTGCCTCTTGCTCGATCCCCCCGGGCGCTCCGAGGCCGCCAGTTGACCTTTTATGATCCAGGAGAAGTTGCGCGGCTTGATCCCCTGAAGTCCGGGGAATTTCGATTTTCCCCGAGCGGGCTTGTCTTTCTCTTTCAGTGCCCTTACCCGCTCGAGCATTATCTGAAGGGAGGCATCCTGAGACAAAGGCATCTACATCACCAATTCAACGGTAATATGCGAGTCAAGCAATTATTCGATGGCGTAGCTGGGGATTTGGTGATACAAGGCGCCCGTGTCGATCGTCTGACAAGGGTCGGGCGAGGTATTCGAGCGAGCGGCGCTGGCGATCAGCGTTGCTTTTTGGCCGATCCGTAATCCCCGAACGGATCGTCCCGCTCCCTGACCGCCTGGCGCCACCCTACCTCCATCGCCCGGCGTAGGAAATCGATACCTTCTTGGGTGTGACGCGCTACTCCGTCGAAGAGAATGCCCAGGGTGCGACTCGAGGCGAATCCCATGTTTTCGATCGTTTGATTGCACAGCAGCTTCAGCATCACCAGCTGATTCAACGGGACCAGCGCAATGCGGGCGGCGAGTTCTCTCGCCCGGTGCTGGAGTTCGTCGTCGGGGACGGCCTCGAGGATCAACCCGATCTCTGCCGCTTTGCCTGCGGAAATCTCGTCTCCCGTCAACAGGTATCTTTTGGCCTTCTCCAGCCCGATTCTGTAGACCCACATAGCCGTGGTAGGAACACCCCAAACTCTCGATGGCGGATACCCGAATTTTGCGCCTTCTGCTGCTATTACGATGTCGGCGCAGAGAACCAGATCGGTTCCCCCACCGATGCACCATCCCTGCACCGCTGCGAGCGTGGGTTTGCGGGAGTAGAAGAGTTTCATGAAGCAGTCGACGTAACGTCTCATGTACAGGTAATCCTGGACCGAGTCCCAGACTCTGGCGCGTCGATCTGCTGTCTTGTTCTCTCCGTTTGACTGCGATTGTGGTGAAACGATGCCGTACTGCGGCTGCTCGACTTGGAATTGCTCAAGCGTCGCCCAGTCCAGACCGTAACCCGCGCAAAACGCGGGACCCTCTGCCTCGAGCAATATCACCCGCACATCGTCGTCGGCATCGGCTTCGTCGATTGCCGCAGCCAGCTCATCCCTGAACTGTGGCGTGATTGTGTTGTACTCGTCGGGCCGAGAAAAGATAATCGACAGAACGCCGTCTCTTGTCTCTGTGCGCAGCGTATCGGGCACGGTGCTCTTCCTTGTCGATCTGCCGACAACTATTTCGAAGGCTTGCGGGCGTGTATTCGAAGGGATACAGCAAGATATCGGTTCTTAATAGACGGTAGCCTCCTCCAGAAGAAATCGGTTCGGATATCGAATCCGGCGAGCTCGAAGGCGCTTTTTACCTCGGGCTCGAGAACGGGAATTGCGTTCGGGCTCGCCCGTCGACTATATGCCGAAATCCACCGCACCAGCAGATTGTGACCGTTTGGCTCGCGACCGAAATACTCCCCCGCAGGCTTGAGCACCCGAGCGAACTCGGCCACGGCTATCTGCATCTGCGGAAGGTGGTTGAGAGTGCCATTGTTGAGAATTATGTCAAAGGTTGCATTTTTGAAAGGCAACACGAAAGCCGACCCTGCAATCGGTACTAGAGTCGGGATCTTTTCGCTCAAGCGACTCGCTCCTATCAATCGCCGCTGAACGATGTCCAATGCGACATACAGCTCAGGATCGAAGCTCGAAACCACTGCAGCGGCGAGCGCTCCTTCGCTTGCTCCAATTTCCAAAACCTTTTTGTTCTTCAATTTTTCTTCGGGATTCGGTAACCATCGTCGGAGATCGTCGACCATCCACGGGTAATCTTTTATTTCTTTTATGGGCACAGAGAAAAACTCGTTTTCTTTTTGATAATCGAAAACTTTTTTGGCAGGTCTTAGCACATCGATTGGACACATGAAATTCATCATCCTTCCTGTCAGGTCGATTCCCTTTGTTTTGCTTCTCTTCTCAATTCCTCGACTTTAGCTGCGACGAGAAACGGGTACCAGAAATCATGCAAAAAGTAGTACATGAGACCTACTTTGCCGTCGAGGAAGCCCAATCTTATGAAATATCTGTATACGAAGTACATCAGCGGCAGCAAAAATGGTGGAGTCTTAGAAAGCACCCGGTCGTGGAGAAAGGCTCGAATCCTGCCTTCTGTAACGGGTTCTTTACGGCGGCGTCCCATAAGCCTGTCTTGCGCCTCGCGGGTGGCGTAAAAATCATGCTTTACCGTCCAGTCGCTCAAGCCTTTGCGGTTGTCGTGTAAAAGAGGGTGAGTCAGTTTTGCAACCCGCCCTCGGACTCTTACGTACTCCAGCGTGCGGGTTTGCTCTACCACCCGGGCGGCCGGGGGATGAATCACGTGAAGAACCCAGACGTTTTGGTGGCCGCCGAACCGGAGGTGCTTGCCCAGAAAAAACATGAGCCTCCGCATCATATAGCCCTTAGGTCCTCTGTCGGGTGGTGGGATGGTAGCTATTTCGTCGCGCAATTCGGGAGTCAATCGTTCGTCGGAATCGAGGAATACAATCCACTCGTATTGCGGTCCCCAGTTCTCGATCACCCAGTTTCTGGTTCTCGCCTCGGTTATGTACTCGTAGAAGACGACCTCCGCCCCGAGTTCTTGCGCTATCTCGACTGTTTTGTCGGTCGATCCGGAGTCGACTACCAGAAAGTCGGCGTCGAGTCCGTGTGCGCTTCGCAAACACGACTCTATCTGGAGCGCGTCGTTCTTGGTGAGGACTACCACGAGAAAGCGTTTCTTTGTCGAGGAGGCGAGGTCGGGATTCGAAGTCTTGCCCATCTTTCCCTTCGTTTCCTCGTGTTCTACTCCCCCGCTACCTGGGCCATCAGCTTGTGCAAGCAACTCGCATACTCCGACGAATTAGGGACGATCTCGCGCAGGTGCTTTTGGGCTGTTTGTACGAGATCCCGTCGAAGCGCCGCGTCTCGGGCTAATTGGACGATGCTTTCGGCGGCAGATCCGACATCTCCCTGCTCGTAGTAGAGGGCGCCTTCTCCGAGCATCTCGCGGTTGATGTCGGTACGTACGGCCACTACGGGAAGAGCAGCGGCGGTCGCTTCGACCATCGGGTAGCCGAAGGACTCACAGAGCGAGGGAAAGAGAAAAACGTCGGCTTGGCGGTAGAGTCTGGCTATGTCGAGGTCGGTCTGATCGGAAAGCACGGTGATATCATCGCCGAGCTCGAAGGCCCGCACTTCGTCGTGGAATCGGTCCCAGAGATAGGGGTTGTCCCGCCGGTTTATGGCAACGGTCAGATGCACGTCGATGCCTCTTTCTTTAGTGGCCGCGACGATGGCGGGAAGCGTCCAGTGTGCCTTGTGCGGCTGAAGCTGACTTACATATAGCAATCTAAGCGGCGCAGAGACCTGCTCGATGCCTGCTTGTTGTGGATCTCTCCATTCGCCGTCCCAGGGGAACCTCACTACTTCGATGCGGTTGGAACCAAGCACCGGTGAAGCTGCCCGGGCGAACGTCTCGGAGGGAACCACGACCAAAGATGCTCTTTGCAAAGAAGCTTTCAGAGCTATCGAGCGAATCCAGATTCTAAAAAGCGTCCTCCACCTTCGCCCGACGCGTCGATTCGGGCAGAAGTAAGTGAAATCGGGTAGCACCGAGATTTTCTTTGCGCCGGGCCGGAAAGCTCCGAATCCCAAAAGCGCCACGACGACATCGGCATGCTCGTTTTTCACCAGACGGGGCCATGTGTAGTTGTCGAACCAGAATCGATTCAGGCTTCCCCGAGGCGCTACGCGGATCGTATTTATCTGGGGCGGTAGGGCCAGATCGAGGTCGCGATGGATGCAAAACGTGTACGAGTCGTGCGGGGCTACCTCGACCAGTCCTTTTGCTAGGGCGGCCATCAGCCGGGTGGCGCCGCCCTCTTTAGTTGGGCGTGCCGCTACGGCATGGATAAAAGCTTTCATCGGGCGCGCTTTTCTAGTCGGTGAAGTGTAGCGATTTGACGACGGGAGTAGAGGATAGCAAAGAAAAAACGCTCCTGCCGGGTCCCCCTTCGACGGAGTCCG
>VAPR01000075.1_pt1 | contig 65342 bp, 44 predicted proteins | sample 3380701 | NCBI WGS metagenome assembly VAPR01 (sample SAMN11536904, study PRJNA540576) | hot springs metagenome | isolation source: hot spring wet sediment | place: Spain: Lobios | collected 2014-01
GCTGGATGTGACCGATCCCGAACCGCCGCTTCCCGACAATCCGCTGCTGCGTCTGCCCAATTGCATCATCGCTCCGCACATTGCCAGTGCTACCTTCGCCACTCGCAATGCTATGGCCGAGATTGCTGCCGATAATTTACTGGCAGGACTGCGTGGCGAACCGTTGCGGGCCTGGGTCAATCCGGAAGTGGCTGCACACCGTCGCCGATAAGCCGCTTTTTACTCCCAGTAATGCAACGTCAACCGAGAGGATACGAAATCCCTCTCCGCAAAGCGGGGGCCAAGCGATGCCCATCGGGTTGCCGGTAGTGAAAAACCGTCGCCGACGGTGGCCGCGACGGATGACGTTGAGGCAATATCTGGCCGATACCAGCGACGAACGCAAAATCGAGTTGCTCGACGGAGAGCCCATCGTGAGTCCGCGACCGCGAAGCTGGCATCAGCTGCTGATCCTGTACCTGGGGTATCTTCTCGACCGCTGGGTGAGAACGCATGGCCTTGGCTGGGTCTGGCCGGAGATTGACATGATTCTCGACCAGCGTAAGCCGTTGACGTATGTTCCGGACATCGTTTTTTTGGCAAAAGAACACGGAGAACGACTACGTGATGGGCGGTTGTGGGGGCCAGCGGATTTGTGTGTGGAAATCGAATCGCCGGGTGACCGGCCACGACTTATGCGGCGCAAATACCGTGATTACGCCCGCTACGGTGTGCCCTGGTACTGGCTGGTCCGCGTGGACGAAGGGGAGGTGTTTGTGGAGGAGAACGAGAATCGGCAAGGGGAATTCGTAGTGCAGCAGGAGGTGGAATCGGGGGATTGGTTTTCACCGGGGTTGTTTCCGGGGTTGGAGGTGAACTTCGCGGTGCTGGCCAGCGGGGATTTCAAGCGAGCAGTCCGCGGCAAGGCCAAACGCCTGGTGTAAGGCACAATGTTGGGCTGAGTCCTATAATTTTCCCGTCCTGGCTTCAGGAGGACATTCTTCGGTTTGTGGATACGGAGTCCGAAGCATGCATGGCGAATTGCCTTACCGCCTGGTGATCGGCCTGGAGGTGCACGTCCAACTTTTGACAAAGACAAAGTTATTCTGCGGATGCAGTACGGAATTCGGTTTACCGCCTAACTCAGCAACCTGCCCGGTGTGTATCGGTATGCCTGGCGTCTTGCCGGTCATGAATCGGCAAGCGCTGGAATTAGCGTTGAAAGCTGCCCTGGCTCTCAACGCAGACATCGCCCCGTTCACCAAGTGGGATCGCAAAAACTACTACTATCCCGACCTGCCGAAAAACTACCAGATCAGCCAGTATGACTTACCCTTCAGCCGCAACGGTTGGCTGGAAATTCAAACGTCGAATGGCCGCAAGAAGGTACGGCTCATTCGTGTGCACCTGGAAGAAGATGCGGGGAAAATGTTGCACGACGAGACCGGCATGGGGCGGGACAGTCTCGTGGATTTGAACCGGGCTGGTACACCGCTACTGGAAATCGTCACCCACCCGGACATGAATTCGCCGGAAGAAGCGCGGCTGTTTCTGGAGGAACTGCGTTTGCTTTTGCGGGAGCTAAAAGTTTCGGATTGCGAAATGCAGGAGGGCAGCCTGCGCGTGGATGCCAATGTTAATATCCACGTGCCCCAGGGCGATGGTTACGTGGCCACGCCCATCGTGGAGGTGAAAAATCTCAATAGTTTTCGTTCCGTGGAACGGGCGATGGCTTACGAAGGCCAGCGGCAATACGAGGAGTTCCTGCGCACTGGTAAAAAACTCGGCGAAGTGCCCAAAGCTACTGCCGGTTGGGATGAGGATCGTGGTATCACCGTGGTCCAGCGCCGCAAAGAAGAAGCTTCCGATTACCGCTATTTCCCGGAACCAGACCTGGTGCCCGTAGTGGTGGACCAACCGTGGCTGGCACGTTTGCGAGCAGAATTGCCGGAATTGCCTGCCGCCCGTCGAGAACGATTCCAGACGCAGTATCAGCTTTCCGCCTACGATGCCAGCGTCATCGTGAGTCAAGGGCTGGCCTTTGCCGATTACTTCGAAAAAGTGGCTCAACTCACCGGCGATGCTAAAGCCGCCGCTAACTGGTGCACCAACCAGGTGCTTCAGGTGTTGGGCGCCCGCAAAATCAGCATTCAGGATTTTCCGTTGGCTCCGGAGCGTTTGGCGGAACTTATCCGCAAGCAGCGAGAATATCGCGTCAATCCTCAGCGAGCCCGTGAGGTATTCAACGAAATGCTCGAAACCGGTGGCTCGGCTGAGGCGATCATCAAGCGGCTGGGCTTGGACGTTGCGTTTTCCACGGAGCAATTGCGGGAACTGGTGAAAAAATCCATCGCCAGCCAACCCAAAGCCGTTGCCGATGTCCGTGCCGGGAAAACGAAAGCGATGGACGCCCTGGTAGGTATGGTTATGCGTGAGACGCGCGGCAAAGCTCCGCCCGACGAAGTCCGCCGCCTGATTCAGGAAGAACTCGCGGCTACGTAATTCCCTGAACCCCGGTCAATTTCTCAGCTTCCGAATGCCACTTGTTTGTAAACCTGTTCACGGTGGCAGCCGTGAGGCACTGCTATACGGTTAAGACTCCGCTGGCCGCAGTCTCGTAAGAATTTCTTCCTGAACGGGGAAGAGCTCTTCAAACGGAGCAGATAGGGGAAGTCCCAGTAGGACTCTCCGGCGTTCGTGTCGGCTGGGAATGGCTCGGTAAGTTATGAACTGCAGCGGCAAATGACGCGCACCATGCCCTGGCATCGGCAACACCACAACAGTCGACCGCGGAGTCCCACAGCTCGGCGAATAAAGGGTACGATGTTTTCAACGTTTCGGGCTCCTGCACGCCGACAGTGTCCCCGCGGACAGCCAGCCTGGCGGTTCCGGCAAAGAGAGTCAGCAACGCTATCCGCTTGATTCCGCAAAGCCAGGTAGGATTCCCGAAAAGCCTCGGCGAGGTCCGGGGCACAGGATTCCACCGGCGAGACGACCAGCACGATTCCGAGATCGCCACACGAGTTGATTCCTGCCCAGGCTATCCGCCCTTTGAAAAGGCTTGTTGCGACGCCCAGCATCGCGATCCGCCATGCCGCCCCTAGCCAGGACCGGCGAGAGCAATTCGGTTCGGCAGTCGCCAGCTCTGCAACTTGTGCCATCTGCTTCCCCACAAATGCGCCCAGGTGGCAGAGCCATAGGGCAGTCGCAACGAATACGAACGCCCCGCTAACGCAAACCATAGAAACGTTGGATGTAAGCAGAATTGTCGCGGCGAAACACAACCAGCTAGCAATGGCTAACCGGCATGCCCAGCCCATGCAACCGGGACAACCGCCTACTCCATCGCGAAACCAGAATCGCCATGCCATGAGCTCGCCCTCTCTAGTTTGTCTAATGGCATCCTGGTATCGTGCATTCCCTATTTTCATAAGCCCATGTTACTCTATCTAAACGAGTGAGTCAATGATTTCTCTGTTTTTCTTCTGAACATTGCAAACGATGTATTTTTACGTCCAGTTCGACGCAGCGGCGATTGCACATCGGCTTTTTTCCCAGCCGGAGTTGGTGGGCTTTAAGAATCTCCGCGTGTTAGCTACTACCGCAGCCAACTGTTTCAGGTGGAGCGTATCCAGGCACGCAAATCGTCGAGCACGGCGGCATGTTCGCTCCAGGGCAGGCCGTCTATCCATAAATCACCGTCCTGGTTCGCAGGCCTCCCTGTTACACCGTCGCATAACGGCATCAGTTCCATGACTTCTCGCCATAACTGCTTTTGCTGATGTGGTTCTGCCCAGGCCAGGAAGTGATCCCGCAGCCCTCGCAAACCGCACACCGCAGCCGCAAGGGCATACGCACCCCAGTTGCTGACGCTAGCCGGAATCAGCCAGTCCGTCGCAACACGGCAAGCTATGCGTTCTCCGTAGCGAACATGCTCTGCCAGAAAAGCCCAGATCAATTTTCCCATGCCGATCTCATTGCCGCCATCCCCGATGCCGATGGTGGCAGATTTTGCTCCCTCGAAAAATCGGTGAGCTGGATAATGCCACGCCGTTATGTCGTTGCCGCTCATGTCGTGATAACGATCCCAGTCGTGCGGCGGTACCCGGGCAAGGAAGGTCGGCAGTTGCTCGGGCCAGCGTTGTCCGAAATGCCGGGGTGTATATGCCGGGCCAGGCCTTTCCACTGCAATCCAGCACGTCGGCCGGGGTGAGCATTCGATTGATTCACCGATATTCGGCCGAGTCGTCGCTTGCTGCCCGACAGGCACTCGCTGCCCGGCAGGCGTACCGACCGGCTGTTCCGCAAAGCTGCGGGTCGTATCGTCTGGCCAAGCCATCACCCGAACGGGAACTTTCTGAGCAGCCAGGGCTGTTCGCAACACCAGGGCCAATCCGCTTTCGGTAATCAACTGGACATGGTGTCCGCCAGCCGACAGGCAAGCGGCTAAAAGTACCGCACCCATCGGCCCATCGGTTTCCCAGCGACCGAAGCGGGGCAGGAAAAAGCCGGTAACGATGTTAACCCAAATTGGCTCAGTACTGGCCAGGTAATACGATGCTGCTACCAGATCGTTTAGGCCGATCTCCTGGACGCAGTCGTGTTCCAGTCCGCGTCGAGCGTAAGCTGGCCGGATGATTTGCCAGAGCCTGTTCCAGTGGGTATCCGAGATACGTCTGGTCATCGGTCGTGTGCAGGGTTGCGTCTGTTCTGCGGTGGCCTTGCTTCAGTATAATGGCGCAGCATATTTGCATATCAGACCCAGCAGTACAAGGGCGGCTGCGACTTAGTCTTATTTCGGCACTGAAGCGCTGGCGCTGCCTGCGATTTTTGCAGGCGGAGCTGCCGGAACCGGAGGGTCGGCACGTGCCCGTGCAAATGGAACTGCGGCGAATCGTCATCAGCGAAATTCAGGAACAGCAAGTCATTTACCTGAAGGAAGTCGAGGGCGAACGGTGCTTCCCGATTGTCATAGGTATCTTCGAGGCTACCAGTATCGAGCGTCGGGTCAAGGGGATTAGTTCCCCTCGTCCACTCACGCACGATTTGATTGCCAGCGTGATTACCGAACTGGGCGGCGAACTGCAGGATGTGATCATCAACGACCTGCAGGACCACACCTACTATGCACGCTTGCGTATTCGTCAGGACGGAGAATTGCGAGAAGTGGACAGCCGACCCAGCGATGCCATCGCCCTGGCGGTTACTTGCCGGGTTCCCATTTACGTCAACGAGAGTGTCCTCGAAGAAGCACTTCGCAGCTGACAATCTGCTCTGGCCTTCAGTGTAACGGGAACGGGTAACAGAACCCCGCATGGTGTTGCACTGTGAAGCTGCATCAGTGGCAAGTGCCCCGCGCGGTTAGAGCAGGGTGGGGCGGTCAGCTGGATGCAGGCGGTTGCGCCAGCTTCAACAGGATTTCAATGCCACGTTCGATCGTGTCGTCGTCGGCGGCGTAGCTGATGCGGAAATGAGTGTGTCGCTGACTGAAGACACTGCCCGGGATGACCAGCAGTTGTTCCCGAATGCAGGCGGTTACAAACTCCTCGTCCGTACCCCAGGGCACGGCTGGAAAAAGGTAAAATGCTCCGCCTGGCTCAACCAGCCGATAATGCCCGCGAAGTGCTTCGCAGAGACGGTCGCGTTTACGGCGATACTCGGCCACTGTGGGCGCTACATCCCAGTCCAGGGCTGCTATTCCGGCATGCTGAACGATGCTGGGAGCGCAAACGAAAGTGAATTGCTGAAGTTTCGCCATCTCTTCGATCAGGCGCTTGGGGCCGTGAGCATAGCCGAGTCGCCAGCCGGTCATGCCATAAGCTTTACTGAACCCGTCCAGCACCAGCACATTCGGGTTGTACTCAGCCGGGCTGGAAAACTCTCCTTCGTAACAAAAGGCACGATAAACTTCGTCGCTGACCAGCAGCAGTCCGAAGCGATCGGCAATTTCCGCAACAGCACGCACACGATCGCGGGAAACTACCACGCCAGTTGGATTGGCGGGACTATTGAAGAGGATCATTTTGGTTCGCGGGGTAATCACCTGCAGAAGACGGTCGGGGTCAATCTGGAAATCCGGATAGGTGTCCACGAAGACCGGTACTCCCCCTGCCAGCCGCACCAGGTGAGGATACATGACAAAGAACGGGTCGAATACGATTACCTCATCGCCAGGATTGACAGTAGCCAGAATGGCCAGCACTAATCCGCCGCTGGTGCCACTGGTGATCAGCACCTCGCGGTCAGCGTGGGGTAGCTGTTGGCGGATGCGCTGCCGAATTTTTTCGCGCAACTCGGCGATGCCTTGCGTAACAGTGTAGCCGTTGTGTCCGGCCAGGATGGCCTCAATAGCAGCCTGCTTGATCGGCATCGGCACGTCGAAATCCGGCTGGCCGATGCTCAAATTAACCGGTCGCGACAGCTCGCGGGCCAGATCAAAAACCCGACGAATTCCCGAAGCCTGGATTTGTTTTGTCCGTTCCGCTAGCCATTTTTCACGCATGACCAGTTCCAGCTAAAGTGAGGGCGGTTGATTCGTTGGTTGCGGGTCATGATACTAACCTCAGCAGCGCAGGTAAGCTTAGCGTATGCAGCCGTCGGTGACAGGCCAGAAATGGAGATTCCTGGGAGAAACGGCGATGCGGAAGAAAAGTGCCAACATTTTGGTAGTGTGGGGTTGGCTCTGGTTGTGTGGGTTGGTCGCGCAAATTCCGATGGCAACAGATCGCCCCAAGCCATTGCGGCCAGAGGAAAGCCTCAAGCAGTTTGAACTCCCTGCCGATTTGCGAATCGAGGTTGTCGCTCCTGAACCGATGGTGATCTGTCCAACGGATCTGGCCTTCGATGAGTATGGCCGATTGTTCGTCTGCGAGTTACACGGTTGGAACCTGGAGGGATATTTAGACGTTGTGGAGCTCAATAAGACGGGAAAGCTTGACACAGCAGTGCGACGAGTGCGGGTTACGGGCAAGCTGTTGGAGGAAGCGCGAAAACAGCAACATGGCACGGTGAAAGTCCTGGAGGACACGGATGGCGATGGGCGGATGGATCGGGTTCAAGTGTTGGCAGACGATCTTCCGCCGTGTTACGGTATTGTGCCCGCGCGGGGAGGAGCCATTGTTTTAGCAGGCACGCAAATCGTGTACCTGGCGGATCGCGATGGTGATGGCCGCGCAGAAGTTCGAGAGGTGTTGTTCACCGGCTTCCCGTTGACTATGCTGGAACGCGGCATCAATTCGCCGCGCTGGGGATTGGATGGCTGGATTTATGCAGGAGCGGGTGGCGGCGGGGCTAACGTGACAGGCCCCAAACTGGCAAAACCTGTGGCATTGGGCCATTCCGACTTTCGATTCCGTCCTGATGGCTCAGCGATTGAACCGGTCAATGGACGCGTGGGAACGGTAGGGTTGACCATGAATGATTGGGGAGAACGGTTCACGATTGTTCATGGCGGCCAACCGTTTGCCTGGGTGACCCCAATCGAGACGCGCTATTTACTTCGCAATCCGTTTCTCCCAGCACCCTCGCCGCAGGTGGTGACCGGTCAGCACCAGCGTGTCTATCCGATTAGCTTGCCCGATCCCTGGCGAGTTAAACGTGCCCAAGACCCTGCGTGGGTGAAATTCTACGGCGTTACCGAAACCACACCGCAGGGTTACTTTACCTCTGCTTGCGGGCAGCTCTTCTATCGGGGCGATGGTTTGCCGGAGCGTTACCGCCACAGTTATTTCGTGTGTGAACCGGCAAATAATCTCGTCCATCGGGCCGTTGTCGAAAGACACCAGGGGCAGTTCCGATTTCACCGACCATCGGAAGAGGAAAAGACGGAATTTTTGCGGTCGCGGGAAACCTGGTTCCGACCCGTCAACCTGACAGTCGGCCCAGACGGGGCGTTGTACGTTGCTGATTTTTACCACGAAATCATTGAGGACTATTCGGCGATCCCGCGCTTCCTGCAACAGCAATACGCAGAAGGGCTAATAGCAGGGAGCGATAAAGGCCGAATCTGGCGGATATGCTCAGCAAACAACCAGCGACGTAAGGACACAGCCTGGCCCGGACAGAAGACCTCATCCGAACTGGTGGCTCTGCTGGCTCACCCTAACGTCTGGCAGCGAGAAACTGCCCAGAGGCTGTTGCTGGAGCGACGAGATATGTCAGTGGTGCCAGCGTTGCAGGAAATGGCACGCTCAGCTCCCACACCACAAGCCCAGGTGCTGGCACTCTACGTCCTTTCTGGCCTGGGTCGCTTAGAGGCGAAAGACTTGATTCCTGGCCTGGCCAGTTCCAGTTACGGCGTGCGTGTTCATGCACTGCGGCTGGCTGAGAAGTTTTTACCGCAGAACCGCGAGCTTTTGCAACACGTGCTGGCACTGGCGGATGATCCCGATCCGGCGGTACGCTGGCAACTCGCTTTGACGCTAAGCGCAGCACCGCAGCAGGTAGCTGTGCCGACCTGGTCGCAACTAGTGCAAAAGCATGCCTCGGACCCGTGGCTTATCCATGCCGTGGCCATTGCGGCGTCGGAATGTGCAGACGATTTACTTATGCGCCTGGCCGACGGCGAAAACAAGCAGGCCCGCCAGGCCATCGTGCCTTTGCTCACGCAGACGCTTGCTCGAAGAGCAGAACCGGGCCCGATGGCTATCGTCTTACGACGACTTACTAGCGAGGCAGGGCAGGATGAGCCGGTCTGGCCGGAGGAGTTTCGTCTTATGGTTCTGGACAGCCTGGTGCAGAATCTCCAGCCAAAAGATGCTGAGAGGTTGGCGGAATCACTGGCTCCCAGCGTTCAGGCACTGGTGAACGCCAGGAGTGAAGCGGTGCGTCAGCGCGGCTTGCGTTTGGCAGCACTATTACGGCTGGAAGCGTTACCCAAACTGCAAGCCCACTGGGACACCTTGCTCGAAGACGCCCTCAATGAATCCAAATCCCTGCAGGACCGACTGCGAGCTGTGGAGCAGTTACGGCATGCTCCCTGGCCACGTTTACGCCGGCTGGGGCGGTTGCTGGCTCCGCAAAGCCCTCCGGAACTGCAGCTCGCCGTGGTTCAGGTCTGGACTACCGCTGATAGCAAGGAGATTGGGCGAGCCCTGCTGGAGAAGTTTCCGGTTCTGTCTGCAAAAGTGCAGGATTTCGTTTTGAGCCAGTGCCTGGAAAAGTCCACCTGGCGGCTGGCTCTGGTGGAGAAACTCGAAAAAGAGCCGGCACTTGGCAGGAGGCTGAACACCTTGCAACGCACCTTGCTTTTGCAGGACTTCCGGGAGGAAGTGCGTCAACGTGCCGCCAAGATTTTTGCTTCTCCGTTCACAGCAGAGCGTGCGGCGGTCGTGGAGAAATATCGCGTAGCACTGACCTTACCCCGGGATGCCAAGCGGGGTCGAGAGCTGTTCCTGAAACATTGTGCGAGCTGTCATCAGCTGGAAAATCAAGGAGTTGCAGTCGGTCCCCCTTTGACGGAAGCTCACGATCGCCCTGACGAAACCTTGCTGGCGGACATCCTCGACCCCAGCAGTTCCATCGCGGCTGGGTTTCAGACCTACGTCATCAGCACACTGGATGGCCGCGTCTTCTTTGGTGTGCTGGCCGAGGAGACAGCCACCAGCGTTACCCTGCTTCAAGACAAAGGTTTGCGCGTCAGTGTGCTTCGCAAAGACATTGACCAGATGCGCACGGTTACCAAGTCGCTCATGCCGGATGAGCTCGAAAAGCAGCTGACGCCCCAGGACATCGCGGATCTGCTCGGCTATCTTCGGGCAGTCCAGGCAGCTGCCCGCTCGCGGAAATAGCGTCCTTGCTGATACTGAATCATGCCGGCCCGAGCAGCTCAACCTGTTTCCGCTGTACACTCTTGTCAACCGGCGTTCGGGGACTACAGAATATCGTCCCCAAACCACGGGGCAGGTGCCCTAGCGTCGGCGAATCCACCACAACAGGCTCAATCCCACTACGCCCAGCAGGGCGTTCCCTGTCCACAGTCCGTAACTGGGATCGAGCTGCCCTTTCTTGCCCATGTTGATACCAAACATCATGAGGGGATAATAAGTCAGCACGATCGGTAAAAAACACGTTACGAAATTGCTCAAATAATCACGGCGGTGAAACCAAATGCCTGCGGCCGTGCCTATCAGCACGAAAAAGACGCAGCTACCAGCCAGGGCAGAACGCTGAGCCAGTTCGGTGCGCAGTTCGTTGACGGTGTTTTTGAGGTACTCAAGATGCTCCTGCTTCTGCCGAAAACCTGGAGAAGTAGCGGCGTCTTTCAGCTGGGAACTCATTTCGTCTAGCTGCTTGGTGATGATGGCAATTTCGTCTTGCAGTTCGGTGAGACGCTGGACTATCTGCGAATCGGTCATTTCGCGGGGACGTTTGTTTCGCCTGAGTGTGGCAGGAGGAAGAGGCACTGGTACGATTTCTTCGTCGAAAGCCAGTCGCACTTCCCGCGGCCCCTGGTAATCGCGAACAATCTCACCCTGAATCATGTGCACTCGCAGCAACTCTTCGCTCATGTCCACATGAAGCTCTGCTTCTCGTGCCACGGCAACAATCTCATCACGTCCCTGGGAATCCCGGCGAACGAAAGTCGGGGAAATCAACCGCCGCCCCTGTACTTCTTTCACCCAGATAGCATAGCCAAGTTTGGGTTCGTTGATTCGCCGATCGCGGCGAAGGCGAGCGTATAACCATTCCTCGACATCTTCAATAATCATGCTTTTCAGACGATGATGCATGCGGGGAATCAGGTCCTGCACGAGAACAAAAAGCGCCGCTGAGCAGACCAGGCCCAGACCCACTGCTGGACCGACCAGCCGCGTAATCGGAATGCCGGCAGCCTTCACCGCGGTCAACTCGTTATCGTGGGCCATTCGGCCGTAAACCACGGCTACGGTAAATAGACACGTAGCCGGAACCGTGTAGGGCAATAAGCCGGGGATAAGCAACGGCACCAAACGCAATGTTTGTTCCAGCGCCAGTCCCTGCTGGGCAGCTTCCTGCATGATGCCGACCAGCACCAGCACACTGGTGATCGTCAGCAGCCCGAGCAAAAAAACTCGCAGCAGGTCGGCAATCACCATCCGTTGCAATAAATGCCACGGCAGCACTTCCTGCCTCGCTTACGGAGTCCGTAAAGCCATTCGATAGCGATCGGACAAAAAGCGGAAGCGCACTGCTTATTTGCAGTGCACTACCAGGAAAAGCCGGTGTTACTGAGCTCGGCAACTATAACCGCTGCCCTACTCTGGTCAAGTGAAAATGTTTGGCAGGGCAGAGCACTGAAAAAGGGCTGCTGGCTAGGGTTGAGCTGGGTCGCGGCCGTTGATCCAGGGCCCGGCCAGGCGGAGATTGTAGTCCGGCGTCTTCACGACGCAACCGGTATCGCCTGCTTGCCAGCCGATGATGTTGTTCGGTTTGCCGCGTTCGTGGCTGCGTTTTTCCCACAGCGCAGCCCAGCTACCATCATCGGGTACGGGTTTGCGTTGCACTTTGTCCCAGCGATAAACCTTCCCGGTGCGGTAACTCAACACTCCCATATTGACCGTTGTGAAAGCCGCTGCTCCCAGCTCCGGTGGGCTGAGCGTATCCCGCCGGCCCTCACGGACACATCGCAAGAAGTCTTCCCATAAAGCCTGGGTGTCTGCGTGCCGGCCTTCTGGTGGTTTGCAATCCACAAATTCGCCGCGGATACGGTCTTCCAGTCGAGCCGGTGTACCGGCACCTCCTGCCGGTTCGTCTGGAATAATCTCGAAACCGCCTTTGACAAACTTGATGGTGCCGAGCCGGCCACGTATTGTTTCCTCGATTGGATAACGGTTGATCATGGTCGCAGTGACAATAAGCTGGCAACCTTCTTCGTAATCGGCCACCACCGTGGCAACGTCCGGAACATCCCGACCGTCGTATTCGAGGTAGATGCCGCCCGCTCCGACCACCCGCGCCGGATAACGAACGCCCATGGCTGCTATCAGGTGCGTCGTCTGGTGGACAAACAGGTCCGTAAACATACCGCCGCCAAACGGCCAGTAGCATCGCCACTGCGCGAACAGAGCCCGGTCAAACGGCAAATTCGGGCCTATCGGTTCGCCGTCGAATACACTGAACTTGTGCCCCAGGAACATGTCCCAGTCTATCGTCTTCGGATTCATTTCCCGCAGGATCGGATAATACCGCCACTGCCCCTCGATGGAATTGCGGTAATAGCTGGTCTGACCCTGAGCCACATGGCCGATTTTGCCGTTGCGGATGTATTCATAAGCAATCCGCCAAGTAGGATCCGCCATGGATTGCACGCCCACCGTCATAACGCGGTTGTATTTCTTGACTGCATCCACTACCGCATGGGCTTCGTCAATAGTGCGGGTCATCGGCTTTTCGCAGTAAATGTGTTTGCCGGCGGCCGCTGCGTCTATGGTCATTTTGGCGTGCCAGTGATCGGGAGTGGCGATGCAGACGACATCTACCTCCGGCAAATCGAGCAGTCGGCGATAGTCCTTAGTAACGTGCTTGGCGTCATCGAGTCGCAACCCGCATTTTTTCGCAGATGGATACAAGCCCTGGCTATAATTTCGCTTGATGACTTTGCCATCACGGACGGTTTCGTAAGTCCCTTCGAAGCCATCCCAAACATCACAGACGGCGACCGGTTCAACACCTTTGCCTTGATTTTTGAGGGTGTTGATAATCTCGATGTGGGCCTGGCACCTACCGCCGGTGCCAAGAAAAGCGACGCCGATCCGCTCATTAGCGCCCAAAACTCGACCGTAGCTGCGAGCGGTAAGGGCTAAGGTCGCCACACTGGCTGCCTTCAGGAAATTGCGCCGATGCAGGTGAGGCATGGTCAAGCTCCTTGATGCGGTTTTGGTATCGTACCGGTCAGCTAACGTGGCCGTTTTTGCGAAAGGAGCCACGCATAAAGTTCCTTGGTGTTGTAGGCCAGGTCCCAGCAATTATGGCCCACACCTGGATATTCGGTGTATCGTGGGGATGCACCCGCGGCTTTCAGTGCCTCGATCATCCTGCGCGAAAGCTCCACTCGCACAGCTTTGTCCTGGTCGCCGTGGAAACACCAAACCGGGATATGTTTGATTTTCTCCGCCCACTCGGGATTGCCGCCACCGCAGATAGGAACAATGGCCGCCCATTTGTCCGGATACCTGGCCGCCAGACTCCACGTGCCAAAACCTCCTAACGACAGCCCGGTCAGGTAAATTCGTTGCTCATCAATTTTGTATTTCTTCTGAACAAATTCGAGAATGGCCAGGGCTCGCTGGGCATCGTCCCCTTCAGCCATCCAGTTGCGGTTAGCGCGGCAGCGAGGAAATACTACGAAAAACGGAAAGTCCTTCTCCCCGTATTTGCGAATAGCAGGGCCGATGCCAACGTCCACTGGTTTTTGTTTGCCACCCTCGCGTTCACCGGCGCCGTGCAAAAAGAGGATCAGCGGAAACGGCTCCTTCCCCGTATAGCTGTAGGGAACGAACAGATCAAAAGCGACCTTTTCGCCGTTTGGAGCGGTCCAGACCTCGGTGATAAATCCATGCCGAATCGCCGTTTCCTGGGCCGAGGGTGATTGAGTCAAACCGCTCGTCAAAAGCAGGCTCAAGCTCAGACTCAGCGAGAAGCAGAAATTCGCCGTGCGCAGCATGGCAGGCTTCCTTTTTGATCATAAGCGTTGGGAATTATTGTAATAACCGGACACCGCTGGCCAAGCCCCGTAGCAGAAGTCTGTCAGTGGCCTTCCCCCTTCAGGAGCCGTTTTGATGGCCTGTTTGCTATAATCCGCTCAGATTAACGTGATGCAACTTCGGCGGGGCCAGGGTGGGCAGAATCGTAAACGCGACTCCGAAATTGTTGGTCAGCGGGTTATACGTCAGCCCGAGACTCACTCTCAAGTCGGTGCCCGTGCGGGTAATGATAAACGATTGGCCGAGGTTTTGACTGATTCCGAAATCATACGTGCTGGAGAAAGTAACGCTCCATTTCGGGCTGAGTTGGTAAGTAGCACTCCCGATGACGGCGTCGCTGCCGATGGGATCAAGCAAGCGGTAACCGAGATAAAACGACATGTGCTCACCGCGGTCGAGAAACAGGCCGATGCTGAACATCCGCGCTCCATCTCCGTAAGGCTCCACCCAGGCATTACTTACCAGCGTAGTGCGATCCCCGACGTGCCAGGTGTAGTCATATTCGAGGAAAGCAAAGCTGTGGCCGAAATTGTCGCGGCTGGCATCGGGAAAGTAAGTGGCTCGCACGTTCAGGCTCATCCAATCTACGATGTGTTGCTGGCCGGGAAAACCACGTTTGGTCTGCCAGCGTTGATCCACACCGAATCGCAGAAACTGCACGTCATCCAGCGTCTCCGGGCTATACTCGTAGCCCCGGCGAAGCGCGTACAGTTGCGGATCGAAAAACGGAGAACTCGCCAGGAAAAATTCTCGAGAACCCGGCGGAAAGAAGGTGAGGAAGTAAGTTCGCAAGTCGCGGCGCGCCTGGTCGGTGGCGTCGTCGTCCAGGCGATCGAGCAGAATCAACTCACGAAAATTGCGGTCTGAACGCACGTAGCGATAATCTGTCCAGAAAAGCAGTTTATGGGCAATTCCGTTGACATTGAACAGCAAGCTGCTGGCTTCGGGATAAATGCGGCACAACGGTAAACTCGCCCGCACTCCGCCTCCGGCGTAAAAGCGAGCAGTGCCATCAGGGTCCGTCATGGTTTCTTCATACCAGGTTGTATTGAGCAGCCCGTAGGGCACAACTTTCACCGCACCCAGCTGGAAAGGCCAATCCAACTCATTCCACCAATCCAGTCGGGCCAGTTCGCGGCGACCGCTATGCGGAAAGTCGGGCGAAGGTGGGAGTGGCCGGAAACGCAGAAATTCTCCAGGAATCGGTATCACCGGATAACCGACTGGAATATCGTCGCTGGGCGAAAAAATGGCGTAGCCTGCACTGGCTCGAGAAAACCAGGTCAAGGTTTGGAAAAAGTCCTGGCCCAGGATGTAAAAATCACCACGGGGTAGCCACGCTGTCTCGTTTACCCAGCCGCGTAAGTGAGGTTGAACCAGCAAACTGGCCGCCAAGTCATCACGCTGCCACTTCAGATAAGCGAAGGTCTCCTGGTTGATGCCTTCGTCAAATTCACGCTTGAAGAACTGTTCCAGAAAATTGCGGTCGCTGAGCCAGGAAAATTGGCCCAGAAAGGTCCAGTCCTCTCCCAGTTCCTGGCGATGGCGAAACGTATCCCGTCCCCGCCAGGGAGTGGGTGGGGCGAAAGTCCGGATACCTCCGAGTCGATCCGTACCGGAATCGTAGATGTGCCAGACCCGCATTTCAGTTTCGTACTTGCCCGGGATGCCGAAGAGGTTTTCGCCTCGGCTGGCCAGGGTGGTTCCCAGAGCGGGACCCCGTTCCGACAGATAGTCGGTTTCCAGATCCCAGCGAGTGTTCTTAGGTCGCTCTCCGCCCAGAAGTTCGAAAATGTCCCAATCCAGCATCAAGCCGAAACCAAAGACCCGGTCGGCTCGAACGCGAATACGGTCAAGAGGCCCCAGGGGATCACGGAGGTCGCCTTCCACGTGGGGCCAGTAGAAGAACGGCACACCTTCCAGCCAGAGCGAAAAGTCATCGGCAGTGCCGAAAAGTTGCGTCTCGGTTCGCACCTGACCGGTTTGGGGATCGATTTCAACCCGTCCAAATAAACCACGTTCCGGGACCTCTCGCAGTTGCAGTGTGGCCAGCCTAGCTCGTGCTTCGACTCCGGGATCGGAGGGCAGTCGGCTGGCGGAAACTTTCGCATCATCCGCCTCAAACAAATCAGCACTTACCTGACGAATTTCCGTGGCCCGCAGGTACACCGGTAAAGGCAGACGCGGTTCGGGGATCACCAACTGGGCCTGGCGCAAGACCGCAACATTGCGCTGAAAGTCAAAATAAGCCTGTTCCGCTTGCAAAAGCCGGGTTTTGCCCACCAGCGGTCCGCGAGCGGGAGTATGGCGAATTTCCACGTGGCCTTCCAGATAAACTTCGTAACGTTCATCCGTGGTTCGGCCGATTTGCAAGTCGGAGAGCAAGCGCTCGCCGCCGACGTTTCGGCTCCAGATCACCGCGCGGTCGGTGCTAATGTCCAGGGTTCCTTCGGCATCTTCTACGTAGATTACCACTCCGCCTAGGACCACAGTAGCGTATTCGGATGCGCCGCTGGGAAACGTTTCGTGGGAAAACGGGCTGGTTCCCCGAGGAGCGATGCGAATGCTCCGCAGCCGGTTCGCACCTGAACGTGGCAGGAGAGTCCCCGGACTGGATGGGCCCGGCGTTGAAGGCTTTTGCGGTGGACTGGCCGCAGGTTTCTCCGCTGGAGGCACTTCCGGTTTCGCTGGTGGCTCTGGTTGGGCAGGTTTGGCGGGTAGAGCGAAATTAGGTGGCTGAATGGGTGGTGTTTCCGGCACAGGCGGCGTTTGCCAGGCAGCTAAGGCTCGGCGGTACAGGGTATCCGTTGCCGCCGAACGCTTTTCCATTTGCTGATTCTGCAACCGGAACTCAGCGCGGGTTTGCAGGTCAAAAAGCACGGTTTTCGCGGTCTGGGCGTTAGCTCCCTCGCCCAGACGAACTTCTTCGCCGTATCCCCACAGCCGCAGCGGTTGACCACGACGTGCCTGCGAACCATTCATCCAAACTACGGCTTCCCGCATCCGTAAACGCAGCAAACCTTGCTCCAGCAAAACGTTACCGCGGGCCAGAAGGATGTCCAGGTTGCCATCGCTCCAGCCGATGATCTGATCGGCACTCAGGCGGATCGGCAGCGTAATATCTTCGCCAGCTGTACTGACGCGCATGGGTACAGATTCCTGCGCGAGCAGCAGCCAGGCGAAACTGCCTACGCCGGCCCACAGTGCGATTACCCAGATTCCCCGCGGACCCAATGCCCCTCCTCGTCGCGTTCCCGGCCCGGCTACGCACTGGCGCCGTGATAGCCGCTAATTCATCCTTGACCTGGGCCGTTGCATAGCCCCTGACCCGTCGCTGTCAAGGGCAACCCAGCTAAGCTAGCGAACTTTTCACGCATTTTGCCGGCCCGAACGTGAACTCCAACCACTCTCACCTGGAGAAACACTGGCCCGCGGTAGCGCGTCCGAACAGGCTCGCCAGGCCGAACGGGATCTCCTGCAACTCGTGCCTGGAAAGACCTTTGAAAAATAAGGGCATTTCTAACGTCCGCAATCCCTGCCTGCCGACAAAATAACCGTCCAGGAGATACTGGCCTGGTTAGCTACTAGGAACAAGAACGTACACGATTAGTGAGCAGCGTCCCCGAACTGCTATAAGACCCACTGGCCCTTTACATTGCCGCCACCGTTAATAGTTACTTAACCCCTGCCTTATCCAGCTCATGGGCAACTGTCTTAGCAAAAGGTGGAATGCCTGGTTCAAGCGCAGTCCGATCCGCGTATTTACAATGGTTTGCCCTCGGAGTTTCGAGAATTACCTTGGCAGGAAGCATGACACCTAAGCCAGCACCTCACCATACTCCTGGGGCCTATCCACTAATAGCGCATTTCGATGCCAACGTTGATTCCTTGTGCCCAGAAATCACCGTCGCGGAATCGGAACGCTGGTCGAGCTGGGCCAACCAGCACACCGCCGGGCGGCAGTTGCGATGGGTTGACCTGACGATCTATAACGTTACCTGGCCGTACCACGTTCGTCCAGCCCAGAAATGTATAGCCAACATAAACCTTGATATAGGGTGTGATATAGTAGCCAAAATTAACACCGAATTCCGGCACTACACTGAAAGTGTCGCGGTGGTAGCGGCCCATATTGGTCGGCAAGGCCAGTAACCCACCCGGACCGGTCACGGTACCAACTCCTGGGGTCGTAATGGTCGTTTGACCATCTATGAAAACTGTCTGGGTCGTGTTACCGAAGGCCACTTTAGCTCGGCCATCAATAAACCATCCTCCCCATCGTAATTCGCCTCGGATTCCGATCTGACCGCCGTTGAACGAATTGCGTGCTGCGAACATATCGTCAATCAAAAATCTCGTACCTGCGGGGACATTGCCGCTATCTTCTGGAACTAGTAAGTCCTCATGGATACTTAGATTCTCCCGCAATTGCAAATAACGATAGCCAAACAGAAAATCAAGGTTATATTGTTTATGCCATTCAGGATTGACACCATAGAGCCAGCTTCGTGCCAGATTGAGTTCAAACCCGATCAGGCGAGTGCGAAAGGAAACGTCCGCCTGCCCGGACAAGGGGATTAGCCCTGGCAAAGCCGGATTAGCAATTAACTCAGAATCTTCCTGGCCGGTTTGAGCATTGAAGAACGGCCGAGCCAGAATCGGAATGCCGCCGGAACTGAATAAATCATGGCGCGTTTCCTCGCCAAGGAAGAAGAAAGTGCTTTCCAGTGCCCAGACTCTGCACGGATCAAACCACCATCCTAATGTAAACCTGCCTCCAGAAAAAGCATCGTGATCCAGGCTATCGCCTAATAAAACTTGAGTACTCGGCCGCCCTAAGATACCTAAATCCTGGGTATTGCCCGTGGTAATCAGCGCGGGTACCGGCATGGATTTCACCCACCAGGCCAGATATTCTAAGTCCGAATAAAGGACATAGGGAGCGCCGCGATAATCAGCAGGTGGGCAATTAGCCCATCCCCAGGTCCAGCCAACGCCAAAACTTTCAGGGGCCGTACAATTAGGAGGACAGACAGGCGAGCATGGATCACAAATCAAGGTACTCGGTAAACAGATATTGCTCGGTTCACTGCAAGTGCTCGACGCACAGATGTCTGGAACCGGTTGGCACATTGCTGGTGCCGGTACAGAGAGCGTCGGTATCGCTGTAACCGGATGATGAGGCCAGGGATGTGAGGCATAAGGCCAAAACGTGGCCGGTTGCACGTTATCGCTTTCCTGCACACTTCCACGCAGTGTACTGGTATCGCTGTTAGAGGACCTGGTAGAACTGCGTCGAGGAACACCCAGGACAGCGGGAGGACTCCTATCTGTCTCAGAATTAGACGGATTAGCTTTTCGCGGAATTCCTAAAGTTGCTCGAGGCAGGGGCTGTGCCGGGTCACCATCAGGGTGTTGAGCACGGTAGGATGTTTCCTCAGCCGTTAGCACACCGGTTGTTAGGAGGCTGATAGTGCTAAAGATTATCATGCACCAGCGGCCACTAAGTCGCATACGCAAGACCTCGCGATTGGATTGCCGGTATAGGTTCTAGGGGCCAATTTCCTGGCACGAAGCTAGCTTTCTATCGCCTGCGTGACCCGAGAAAGTTCCTTTTGCTAGGAAACGATGGTGGATTACCACTCGGTTTAATGGGCAGCACTTCCCCAAAGTTATAATTCGTCCCATTTTGTCCAGAACTTACCTTGATATTGCTTATAAGATTGGGGCCTGTGCGTTGTCCGCCGAGAGAACCGATGGTAATGGTTCCATCGTCATATCCGTTAGGTTGCACTTGATAGATAGCATAGACGCCAGGCCTGAGGTTGCGGAATATATAGCTGCCATCAGAAGCACTCTTGGTCGTCAACCGAACGGATTGACCCAAATCGTTAGTACCGGTAAGGATCAGGGTAACACCGGCCAGACCCCGATCGTTTGCGTCCCGAACACCATTGTGATTGTTGTCAAGATAAACATAACCTCCTAGTGACGCCGGTAGCAATTCTCCGAACAGATAATTCATTGCTTGGCTGCCCGGCTGAAGTTTCAAGCCCGTAAAGAGATCATTTTGCCAGTAACCCCCGAGAATGCCGAATGTATCCTTGCCATCTAAATATCCGCCGGGTTGCACCTCGTAAATGGCATAGGTTCCGGGAGCTAGGTTGTCGAAAAGGAACCGACCGGAAGCATCGGTCTTTTGTTCGATTTCAACGTAATTGCCACGATAGTCAGTGCCCGTGAGGATAATTTTGACATCACCTATACCACGTTCATTCCGATCCCACCTGCCGTTATTGTTAGCATCGTGGTACACGCCACCGCCGAGGCGTCCAGGTGTAACGAGAGCGAAAGTATATCCTGTAGCAGACGTACCGCTATTAAGCACTATCTGCCCGACACCATTTGCGGCTAATACTCCACCTGCAGTCCCTACCTGGGTTTCACCATCCAGATAACCAGGGGGCTGAACCTTGCTAATCGTATATGTCCCTGGCCGCAGATTGGTAAATGCGAACGTACCGTCCGCTAGGGTGGTCGTGCTTAGTTGTACGTTGTTGCCGAGGTCATCGGTTCCCGAGAGCCTTATGGTGACGCCACTAACACCGCTTTCTCCGCTATCGCGTATGCCGTTCAAGTTCGCATCCAGGAAAACATATCCTTGTAAGCTAGTGGGTAAAACCTCGCCGAAATTATAGTTGCCATAGGTGGTTCCCTGGCCGAGCGAGATAAGCGAAACGGAGTCGTTCCCCAGAATTCCCAGGCTTTGTGCACTGAGACCATCCAGAGGAGCGATAGTATCACGACCATCTAAGTATTGTTGCGGTTGGATTTGCTGCAAGTTGTACGAGCCTGGACGTAAATTGGTGAAGCGATAGAAACCGTCGGAACCGGTGAGCACCTGGAGTTGCACTGTCTGTCCGAGATCGTTGATGCCGGTAAGCTGAATTGTAACGCCGGCAATACCCTGTTCGCCTGCATCGCGAAAGCCGTTCGCATTGAGGTCATGGTAAACAAAGCCCTGGATGTTAGAAGGCTGAATTTCGGCAAAATTGTTTTCGAGACTATCCTGGTTGCCGAGTGCGATGGTGATTATGTCTGTGCCAACGGTACCTGGAATGATCGTGCCACCCTGCGACTCTAAACCATCTAAGTAACCCGAAGGTTGTTGTAGCTGACGAATCGTATAGGTACCTGGTCGCAAGGCATTGCTGGGAATATAGCGGTAACGGATGGTTATATCCGCACCCGCGGTAGCGTTAATCTGGGCTAGGAGGTTCCCTCCATTGGCTGAGGAAGTAGTTCGTCCTACAGCGGTCAGGGTAACGGTACCCGTACCGACCCATGAACTAAGTATATTCGGATCGGTGAGGGTAATCGTTCGTGAACCGCTAACCGTGCGGGGTCCCAAAGTGGTACCACTCGTGCCAGCGAAGTCGCTATTACCATCATAAGGGCCTGCATTATAGCTTACATTATCGCTGGCAGTAGTTACCGTGGCATTTAGTCCCGGACCTGTGACTGTCAGGCTTCCGGAAAATGTGGCACTGACAGTAGCTGGAGAAGGATCAAGGTTTTCTACCTGGATAGTACTGGTTACGCGGCCTTGTATGACAATATCAACAGCAACCAATCTACCGAGGCTGGGGTCAAATTGAGAAACGTTCTGCGAGACAGATGTGTTTGTTCTTGTTTCGCTGAATGTTAAAGTTCGAGAAAAGACTTGCTCGGTTTGTGGTATGGTTTGGTCTCGGTCGAAGAGATAATAGCCGTTTGGGCCCGATACGGTTGTGGCAATTACTTGATTAGCAGAGTTTCGCAGTTCGAGTGTGATTCCGGCCAGGCCTGGCTCACCCGGTTCGCGGAGACCATTGTTGTTGAGGTCGTGAAATACGTAGCCGCTTATGTTCGCTGGCAGGTTTCGCGGTTCTAGAGATTCCAAGCGCGGTGTGAAACTTTGTTGCCGAGGCTTACTGGTTAAGGATTTGCTGACTCGACGATTGAGCCAGCGTAAGAACTTGACCAGCATTAAAGCTCCTCCCTGATTCTGGAAGCTATTTCATGCTGTTAGAGCGCTTCGGCAACTCACTTGTCTACCTAGAGCGATTCGCGCGGCTCGGTTTTCCGCCGAACCTATTAGCTGTGGCAAGGCCGGAAACACCGGCGTCTTCCTTACGTCCGTCAAACAAGGAGGATGGTGATACCGGTTGTGAGAAGTTTAGCGACTATATCCTATGGAGTAAAGTAAAATGGCTAGGTCAACCGAACTTGCAGCGGTCGAATAACAGGGCAATTATTGAATCAGAAGCCGGCGGAACTTGGCCAGTTACCGGACTAATCAAGCAATTCTGGTGGTAATCCTTCGGGCCAGGTGTGTTGTGGGGAATAACCTAGTTGACGGGCCGGTGTGAGGTCTAATATCTCATAGCGATGCGGACGACTGGTTACAAAGGCAACGTAATAGCGATCAGGAAGCGAACAAGTGGCAGCGATGCGGAAAAATTGGCCGACGTCGGCAGGGCTTAGATAAACTTGTTGAGCCCAGTCTGTGCGGCGAATCTCCTGAACTTGCTCCTTAGTTCGCGGGCACCAGCCAAGACGGGCCACGACCACTTCCATACCAGCACTCTCGGCTAAGGCTCGACCAGCAGCTTCCAGGAAAACTTTAGTTGCTGCATACCATCCGCGGGGGGTAACGGGATCGGTGGTGCGAATCGGAAAAGGACCGCGCTCACGCTGATACCACACAACTTGACCAGTGCTGGCGAGCAGAAGTCGCCTGACACCTGCCAAGCGTGCCGCTTCCAGAACCTCGAAAGTGCCAATAATGTTCGGATGAAACAACTCGCTGACCGGCTCGGCCACGTCATCGGGTGTCGCTGCCAGATGGATGACGACTCGCACGTGTTGCATGGCGTGGCGAACGGCCGCACGGTCGGTTATGTCGGCAACAACGTAGTCAGAAAGCGCGTAGGTGGGCAACCGATCTAAGCCGCGCACTCGTTGACCGTGAGCCAAGAGCTCGTTTACCACCGCCCGGCCAATGCGACCCGCAGAGCCGGTAACCAGTACCAGCTCTGGTGTATCCGGTGCTGTTGTCATGCGAGGTCTCCTCGAATTTGAAGACCAAAGCCACAGTTAGGCGATCGATCCTGCGCAGTGAGAAGGATAGTTGACCCGTGGCTTCCCGTTGTAACTTTTGCAATAACTTTGAGCGATTTTACAAATTCTGTGGCCAGGGAAAAAGGTTCGGCACTATCGGAGAAGCATTAAATAAACCAAAGTTTTGTTGCGGGCTGAGGTAATTTCAGCCGTTGAGCCGCGACGATTTGCTCCAAAGGAGCGGTTTGCTGGCACGCCATCTGCACACGACAGGGCCGAGTAGAAGGGAGAGGCCCATGTCTTTCCGCGAACGCCAATTATTGCGCTTACGCGAGCTATTACAGCAACTGCTTCAGCTACAAGAGCAATTAGAATGGTGCCAGGACGAGCGCACTAACGCGTATTTAGCGGACAGTATTTTGCGCGACCTGGAGCAGTGTCGCCGTATCTGTCTTTCGCTCAAGTTGCCGGAGCGCATTCCCCTGGCCAACTGAGTGCTGGTACAGGCCATTCCGACTAAGCCTGAAGAGGCGGTTTTCAGTCAGGCGTTTGCTGATGCCTCGCCTCGTTGACTTAGCCAGGCTGCGGTGGTTATTTCAATTCCTTATCCCCGATCCGTTGATGCTACGGCTCGGAGAAGGGGTACGCGAAGTTAACGATATGGCATGACAAGCCAAGCTGGTGCCTCCAGAGATTCGCTACAACCGTTATTGTTTCTCCCAGTTACCCCGCCTGGTTCGTCGCTAGCGCAGTTAGATCAGGTTTGCTCGGAACAACGCACCATAAATCGTGGCGTGCGGCCAGCGCTCCTGATCATAGCGAAGTAAATTCGAGGCCGATAAACCACGGCGGATAAGGGGGACTACAAGGCGGCGAGTAGCGTCAAGCGATACGCGCCGCTTCTGGGTGCAGGCTGTTCCCGGCCCGACCCGCTGATTTGCTTGGGAGCGGCCTGTCCTGCTGATGCCACAAGGAGGCTAGACGATGAGATTCCGTCGGATTGCGCTGTTGCTGTCGGCTTTGGTAGCACTGACGGCTGCCGAGCGGTCTTTCGCACAAGAGCTGGGAGCAGCACAAGCCTTACCAGCGGTCGCGACGGAGGACCAGACCCAGACGCATTCCTTTGCCTCGTACCGCTTGCAGACACGTACCTGCTACAGGCTCGTTTACGACACCGTTTTGGAAAAACGCTGGCATACTTGCTACCAGACCGTCGAGGAAACGGTGATGAAACCGGTAACCCGCACGGTTTACAAGGAAGAAACACGTACCTGTTATAAAACCGTGTACGAGACCCAGTACAAGCCGGTGGAGGTGATTTGCTGTAAGCCCGTTTACGAAACTCAGTACCGGGAGTGCCGCTATACGGTGTGCAAGCCGGTTTACACCACCACGATGAAGACGGTGGTAGAAACGGTTTGCAAGCCAGTGCAGGAAACGGTGCTGCGGGAATGCCGCTATACCGTATGCAAACCGGTTATGGAGCAACACTGCCATGATGTTACCTACCAGGTCTGCCATCAGGTGATGGAACAGCATGTCCGAGAGTGTCAGCGTGTGGTCTGCCGTCCTGTCCAGGAAACGGTGATGAAAGAATGCGTGTACACTGTTTGCAAGCCGGTCATGGAGACGGTCGAGCGCGAGGTGTGCGTCACCGTGTGCAAGCCGGTAGAAGAGACGCGAATGGTGGAATGCGTCCGTCGCGTTTGCAAACCGGTGTGCGAGATGAAAACGGTCACGCGGGTGGTTTGCGAAGAAGAAATCCGCACCATGTGTGTGCCGGGTCGCAAACACCATCGGCTCGTTTGGGAACCTAGCTGCTGCTACGTGGATCCCTGTACCGGTCAGACCTGCTTCAAACTTGGCGGTCCGCGCTGGATAGTTTGCCAGGAACCGGATCGGGTGGTTTGCTGCAAAGTGCGCGTGCCCAAGACGATTTGTGAGCAGGTGCCGTGTGTCCGCTACGTGGAAGAATGCATCGTCGAAAAGGTACCCGTAAAAGTGTGCCGCATGGTACCGACGACGGAAGTGCGAAAGGTGCCGGTCACCGTTTGCCGCATGGTGCAGGAAGTGTGCAAGCGCCAGGTGCCGGTTACCGTTTGCCGTATGGTACAGGAAGTGGTGACCGAGAAAGTACCCTACACCATCTGCCGACAAGCGATGGGTGCCTGGGTTGATGAGAAGGGGGTTGGTCATCCGTGTCCTGTGCCCGGAGCAAAATTCGTGGAAGGCGCTCACGTGAAACGGCAAGTGTGCCAGACCGTATGCAAGATGGTCGCGGAAGAGCGTGTGGAAAAGGTGCCGGTTACCGTTTGCCGCATGGTGCAGGAGCAGGTCACCCGCCAGGTCCCGGTAACCACTTGCCAGATGGTGCAGCAAGAGTGTGTGAAGCTCGTGCCGGTGACGGTCTGCAAGATGGTGCAGGAGAAGGTGACCCGCCATGTGCCGGTCTGCGTGGCCAAACAAGTACCGTATCAAGTCGTCTGCCGCGTGCCGGTCTGCGTTACCGAGTGCGTGCCGGTGAAAGTGTGCAAGCGTGTGCCGGTGAGAGTGTGCGAAGAAGTCCCGGTGGTTCGCTGCCGGTGGGTGCCAGTAACTATTACGGAGTGCGTACCGTGTCCGCCTGCGGCAGTATGCCCGTCTGTGTGTGAGCGTCCTGGCTTGCTGCGACGTCTGCTCCACCATCGCTTCTGCTGCGAGCCGGCCTGCCGTGAAGTTTGCCCGCGAGCCCCGATTAGCTGCCCGTTGAGCGCCTGCCCGCAGGCTGAGCATAAAGCCGGTCTGTGTGTGACAAGTGGGGCATGCCAGACTATTTGCCCGGCTGAATGCGGTTTGCGGTGCGGTTCGCTGGCCCGGTGTCTGGCGAGTCGGGTCCACTGCGAATCGGCTTGTGCGGACACGTGCCCCAGCCCGTGCATGCCGCGCTGCAGCTTGCTGAGCCGCTTGCTTGCTCGCTTGTGCTGCCACCACGTGGCATGTGAACCGGCATGCACGCCGGTGAGCGAGCCAGGCAAGCCAGAGACCGTGCCGGTGCTTCCGAAAGAGAAAGCTACTCAGTCGGAATAAAGGCACCCTTTCGGAGCCGCACACTGGACGGTGCAATCGCACATCACAAACGCCACAGCAGTTGACGCTCAATATGTCTCCTGACTGCCGCCAGCTACCGACAACCTAAACGTCGCTACAACCAGGCGGCTGAATTGCAACAGCGGGGATCGGGAACCCACCGATCCCCGTTGCTTTTTTCGCGGTAGGCGTGAGGCCAACCGGTCAGTTGCTCGATAGCACCAGCAATCCTGGTCCCAAACTGCGGTAAGTGTAACCCGATGGACTGGTGTTCTGCTAGCCGGGCAGATTTGTGGTTTGCACCGTTAGGCGTATAGACCCGAAACTCCTCAACGGACTGGAACGACTGCCGTCGTGGTCAACGTGCAAAACAGGAACCGCTAACGCGCAGTTCGCCGTCATTGTCTCCAACGAAGTTGCTTGGAACAGCGGGTACATCCGGAACATCAACGAATATCGACGGGTGAGCCGCAGGAAGCTAAGCTATGCTGGCTAGTTGGCGGGCGCTACCATTGACGGGCGTCGCCGAGTTGCCCGAAGCTTGTTCTTATGGTCAGTGTGCAGTTGAGGCATAAACTTTTGTGTACCGGAAAGTCTGATGCTTGTGGCAAGAGCTTGATCGTGTCTAGGCGAGAATCGCACCTGACGGAAAGGGGCGAAAAGTCAGCCAGGGCCCACCGTCATCAAACCGGAGATTTCGCTTGACAAAACAGGCAAATGGATCGGAGGAACGCATGCGTGTTGCTGCAGCTGTGGTATTTGGTCTCGTGAGTGTCCTGTGTGGATGGATGGGGGCGGTTGAGCCGATCGGGAAGCCTGACAAACCGATTGGCCCCCTTTCGCCGAAAGAAGCGCTTGCCAGTTTTCGGCTGGTTCCGGGTTTTCGCATCGAGCTGGTTGCGGCAGAGCCGGACGTAATTGACCCGGTAGCCATGGCGTTTGACGAAGATGGCCGGCTGTTTGTCGTGGAGATGCCTGGCTATCCAAATGGCGGTGTGGGGACGGGCAAGCCTGTCATTGCCGGTCGCGTGCGCTTGCTCGAAGACCGAGACGGAGACGGCTACTTCGAAACAAGCCGGATTTTTGTGGACGATTTACGGTTTCCCACGGGAATCTGTGTTTACCGAGGCGGACTGATCATCGCTAACGCGCCGGATTTGGTATATTGCCGCGACACGGATGGTGATGGGCGAGCAGACCAGCGGAGCGTGCTTTACACCGGCTTTGGGCTTCGCAACATTCAGCAGCTGGCAAACAGTTTGCAGTTTCACTTCGATAACTGGATTTACGGCTGTAACGCAGCTGCCGATTCGGAAATACGCGCGGTGCAGGACCTGCATGGCAAGGCGGTGTCGAATCCTGCAAACATTCCGCTGCATGCTCGACACTTTCGATTTCGCCCTGAAAAGCCGGGACAATTCGAGCCTGCATCCGGTGGTGGCCAATATGGGCTAACCGCCGATGATTACGGGCAGTGGTTCACATGCACCAACAGCCAGCATATCCGCCACATCGTTTTGCCAGAGCGTTATCTTAGCCGCAATCCCTACCTTCGGGTGCAAACGGTAACCATAGACATCCCGGATGGCACAGAGGAGCATACCGCGGCAGCGAAATTGTTTCGCATCAGCCCATTCGAACCGTGGCGTCTGGAACGGACGCAACTGCGTCGGGAAGGGCCCGAGGCCAAGCGGTTTGCCAAGACCGAACTGGTACCCGGGGGCTATGTAACATCTGCGTGCGGCATTCTGATAGAGCGGGGCGGAAGATTTCCGCCACCGCACGCCGGATGCGCTTACGTATGCGATCCGGCAAACAACGTCATTCATCGAGATGTGCTCGTGCCGGCCGGTCCGACGTTCATAGCGCGGCGACTAGACCGCGATTGCGAATTCCTTGCCTCGGTGGATACCTGGTTTCGGCCTGTCTTTTTGTGTCAGGGGCCAGATGGAGCCATTTACGTCGCTGACTTTTACCGCGAGGTCATCGAGACTCCGTTGTCGCTACCGGAGGAAATTAAGCGACGTTACAACCTGGAGAGCCGTGGTCGGGGTCGCATCTGGCGAATTGTGCCGCAGGATGGACGTCGGTTGCCGCCACCGCGTTTGAGCCGGGCCAGTAGTGCCGAACTGGTGGCTCTGCTGGAGCACGAGAATGCCTGGCACCGGCTTACAGCCCAGCGGTTGTTACTGGAAAGAAAGCCGGGGCCGGAAATTCGTCCGGCGTTAATGCAATTAGCCAGGCGCAGTGCCAGAGACGTGGGCCGCATTCACGCACTGTGGACGCTCGAAGGGCTTGGTTTGCTGGAAGCCGAGGACGTTCTGACCGCGTTACGGGATGATTCGCCTCGTGTGCGCGAACAGGCACTGGTGCTGGCGGAGCCGTTTTTGCAACGCCAGGATGCAGCAATCTCCCGACAGGTCTTGTCCATGGTCAGCGACGGGTCAGATCGAGTCCGGTTCCAGCTGGCTTTCGCTCTTGGCTATATCCGAGACCCTGGAGCGGCGGAAGCGCTAACGCAACTGCTACGTCGGGAAGGTGCCAATCGCTGGATGCAGATGGCAATACTCAGCTCCGCTTTGCCCCATGCCTTTCGGTTGCTCGAACTGCTGGCGGAGGATGAGAAAATCCCGGCGGACATACTGGTAACGCTCGTAAGCATGGTTGCGGGTAATTCGCAACCTCAGGCAGTGGAGCTGGTCTTCCTCCGTCTTTTGAAGAATCACCAACAGCCCACCGCGCAGCAACTGCAATTGCTGTCGAACCTGGCTCAGGGTTTTGCGCGACAGGGCAAAAGTCTGGAAAGGTTTTTCCGTGCCGATTCCCGAGCTGGCCAGCAATTGAACGCCTGGTTCCGCACTGCGGCAGAGGTTGCTCTGGATTCCGCTCGACCGGTGGGGATGCGCATAGCTGCGGTTCGAGTGCTGGGCTATCGTGAACCCACGGAGGCAATGGCGGTCTTGCGTCAGTTGTTAGCACCACAGCAGCCGCCGGAACTTCAGCTTGCCGCAGTGCAGTCCCTGGCCCAGGTCAATAGCCCCCAGGTCGTGGATGTGCTGCTGGAGCATTGGGGCAGTTTTAGCCCCACCATTCGACGAGCCGCTCAGGAAGCGTTTTTCGCTCGTTCGGAGCGATTGCCCAGGTTGCTCCAGGCCGTGGAAACCGGCACCATTCGGCCGCAGGACTTAGACCTCGTTTATCGGCAGCAGTTATTGCAGCATCCTGACCCAGCAATTCGCAACCGCGCTCAAAAACTGCTGGCACAATCGGGGCAAGAAGACCGCCAGAAGGTAGTGGCGCAATATCGAGTCGCACTGCAATTGACTGGCCAGGCCGAGCGCGGCCGCGAACTTTTCGCTAAACACTGCGCTATTTGTCATCGGCTCGGACAGGTCGGCACGGAAGTCGGGCCGGACTTGCTTTCCGCATTGAAGACCAAAACGCCGGAAGGATTGCTCCTGGATATTCTCGATCCCAGCCGAGAAGTGGACAGTCGCTATCTCAATTACCTGGTCGCCGACCGTTCCGGCAGAGTGTACAGCGGCATAATTGCCGCGGAAACAGCTACCGCCATTACATTGCGACGAGCAGAAGGCATGCAGGATACGCTACTTCGCAGTGAAATCGAGCAAATCCAATCTACGGGCAAATCGCTTATGCCGGATGGGTTTGAAAAACAACTCACGCCTCAGGATCTCGCCGATCTTATCGCCTGGCTCCAGCAGACGGCCAGGTAGGAAGAAACGGACCATACACATCCGTTGGGGATCAGAAAGCCGCAACGAAGCGTATTTACTCAGCCAGCCCAATTGCCAGTTTGGTGGCGGTGTATTAGACCAAGCACCGGCTCTGCACGGATGGAAGTGTCCCTCCTGGTTTCTGTGAATAACCATGCTGATTGATACAGCCATGTTTGCGTGAGGCTTTGTATCGGCGTGGAATGCCGTTGCTGTCGGCAGCCCACGCGAAAAAATGCAACATTTTTTCTGTGGCTCACCTGGGGTGATGGTCGAAAAAGTGAGCGAGCGGTCGGAGCGAAATGGCCAGCCAGTGCTACGGTTGTATCAAGGAGAACCTGACTATGCCGAGCGCACAACCGCTACGCACACGACTATGGAAAAAGCCTGGCTGGTCCGCATTGGCAATACCCATACTGGCAATAGCAGGGTGGGCGCAGGAACCGGCACGACTGGCAATTCCCGCAGAAGCTCCCCCGGATGATAATGCACCCAGCCGGGAGGTAGTTGCTGTCGAGGCTTCGAAGGCCGAAGAGTTGACGCTGGAAAGAGCCATCGAGTTAGCCCTGCAACGACAGCCGAATATAGCTGCGGCTCAGGCGAGCCTGCATGCGGCACATATTCAGTACCAATCGGCTCATTCCCCGTTCGCTATACTCACCGGGCCCCAGATTATTTACCGTCGGCAGCAGGCAACGCACGGTCTGGCCATCGCCCAGGAGAGCTTAACACAGGCTAAATTGGAAACCATCCAGGCGGTTACCCGGAACTACCTTTCCTATTTATATGCCCGGGAGCAAACCGGCATAGCTGATGAGACGGTGCGTAGTTTAGGTGTGATGGCTCAGCTGGCTAAAAAACTGGTGGACGCCGGTAGCCGCGAAGTAACCACTTCCGACCTGGAGCGAATTAGCACCTATGAACTTATCGCCCGAACACGATTAGCGCGAGCTCGATTAGGAGCCGAGCAGGCCCGGGCAGCCTTACGCGAGGCCGTGGGGCTTTCTGAACATGAGCCTATTAACGTAGCCGCTGTCAGTCTTGCTGATTACTACGACTCGGTCACTAAACACATGCGCGAACATAAGCTCACCATATCCTGTGATAAGGCGGTAGAGCTTGCTCTGGCCAATCGTCCCGAAGCTCTCCAATCGCACTTGTTAGCGGAAGTGATCGCCCTGGAGATTAAGGCTCAAGGTCTCACCTGGCGCACCAATGCCTTGACTTTTGCTGCGCGTTCGGACATTCATTCCAAGACTTTACCGGCCACAATCTTAGACCCCGATTATCGCCCGGGGCCGATTGCTCCTGAGATGCCTGCGGTATTATCCGGTACTCGCAGTGCCCGTCAGTCGCGTACCGAGGCACTATATCACCGAGCACTGGCGGGGGCCGAGAAGGTGGAACACCTGATTGCATTAGAAGTCCGTGTTCTATGCTCACGGTTGCACGAGCTGGAAGAGCAAGTTCGCCTATTACGGCAGGCAGTACAGCAAGCCGGGAAATTGCGCAAGGACGCCGAAAAAGCTTACGCTGCTGATCAGCTTAGTACCGAAAAAATGCTGACCGCCCAACTGTTAGATGCGCAAACCCGCGCCGACCTGAATGAGGCACTCTACAACTATTGCATCACCCTGGCCGCATTGCAGCGTGCTACTGCTGGTAAGCTCTGGGAAGCCCTTGTACCTGCACAGTAGAGGCTGGAACTCACACCCTGCGCCACTGCAAAACGATACGAAAACGTCGTGCCTGGCTAAGTTATGGCGGGGACGGTGCTGATTTACTCTGAATAAGCTGGGAGAGATAACGTATGGTACAACGCGTCAATCAAGCTGCATGGGGTCTTGCATTTGTTACTTTTTTGCTCAGCAGTCTGCTATCGGCCCGTGGCGCCGAGAAAGAAGGTAAGAATCGCTTGGCCCGTATAGGACTGAGCCAGGCCTTGTTCCGGGGTACTGATAGCCGACTCATGCTCGCACTTATGCAGCCGCTCAGCGAGTTATTTTCCAGTCAAACCGGGATAGTTTGCGAGTTTACCATTTTGGCTGACCCAGCGGAGATCGGCCGCGACCTGGACTCCGGACATTTGCAATTCGGCATTATGCACGGAATTGATTATGCCTGGATCCGTGACCAATATCCTGACGTCCGACCTTTGCTATTGTGCTCCAACGGCACAATTGCCTTGAAGGCCTATATTCTAGTCCGTCAGGACTCGCCATACCGCAATATCAGCGACCTCAAGGGAAAAACTATTGCCTTTCCGAAACGGAATCTGAATCATTGTTACCTCTATACACACAAGGTGATTGTCGAGGCAGGGGAGTTACCAGCGGCGTTTTTTGGACCCTCGCCAGAGCCCGCAAATATAGATCAAGCCCTGGATTGGGTCTTCGAGGGCAAAGCAGCCTGCACTGTGGTGGATGGCGTGAGCCTGGAAACCTATCAACAGCGCAAGCCCGGCCGGGCTAAAGCGCTGCGTATTTTGCGAGAATCCAACTATTACCCCACCGCAGCAGTACTCTATTGCCCGAAAAAGCTATCGGACGATGTTCGGGAGAAGGTTTATCTCGGGCTTAGTACAGCCCACGAGCGAGTGGCTGGTCGGCAATTACTAACCTTATGGCGACTAAGTGCTTTTGTGCCACCGCCACCAGAATACGAGCAACTCCTGGTAAGCGTTCTCAAGGATCACCCGCGTCCAATTATTCCAGCGGCATTTATTGCGGAATCCAGCTCCGCGGGTCAGTGAACTGAAAACTTAGGCGCCAGAATTTTTGCCCGCATCAATACTTAGATGGTGCACCAGGCAGGATCAATATTAAATGATGCCACCATAGCTGTGTTGCAGACAGTATTCACCAAACTCAAAGTAGTGCGCCGCGAAGAAATCTCCCCAATGGTTTTAGGTAAATGCGCTGGGCGAGTATCTTCATGGGGCTCGCACACGGGCATCTAGTACTTTTTCCAGGCGGTTTACGATCTTTTGATGGACTTTCGCTACCTCTTTATCCGTGAGTGTTCGGTCATCTGCCTGATAGGTCAGGGTCCAGGCCAGGCTTTTCTTTCCAGCCGGTATATTAGGGCCGCGATAGACGTCGAAAAGCCGCACTTCTCTCAGTAAGGGAGCACCTGCGAGTTGAATTTCCCGGCGAACCGCCTCAGCCGGTACATGTTCATCCACAATCAATGCGAGGTCCTGCCGCACAGGAGGGAAGGGTGAGACGCCTTGGCAGGTAAATCGTTGCGGGATCAAGGGCAGGAGCAGTTCCAGATCCAGTTCGGCGACGTAAATATCTCGCCGGCCAAGTTGGTAAAAGTCGTTTAGAGCGGGATGTAATTGACCGGCGTAACCGAGAAGGACAGGGTTGCCACTTGTTGTCGGAGCTTCGGAAGAAGTAGAGCTTGAAGCAGGGAGGGTTCCTTGCCATACCAGCGCGGCAGAGCGTCCGGGGTGCAACCAGGGTTGCTGCGACGGTTGCCAGGTTACGCTTGCGGTACCGTGCTCAGCATCGCCCAGATGCAGGGCCTGGAACAGTCCATCCAACACTCCTTTGAGGTCGAAAAAGTCCTGCGCGGATAGCCCGTCCTGGTGCTGCCAGAACTCAGGCCAGCGCGGACCGGTCAGAAGCAGGGCCAGGTGGCGGCGTTCGTCGGGAAACTTTTCGTTAGGCTGGGGAAGGTAAACCAGGCCTAGCTCGAATAACCGCAACCGGTCGTGTTGGCGCAGGTTGTGTGCGGCGATTTCCAAAATCCCGGTTAACAAACATCGGCGCAGCACCGAGCGGTCTGGATGAATCGGGTTGAGCAGGCGGACGTGTTCAACATCACCTCCGACTAGGGGTCGCTCTCGCTCAGCAGAAGTGAGTGCGTATGTAATGACCTCCTGGCAACCGAGAGCCACCAGCGCATCGCGCAAACGTTCTTCCAATAGCCAGTCCCGCCGTGTCTGATAGCTGGGTAAACGTTCCTCAGGCAAGGTAGGCGGAATCCGCTGATAGCCGTAAATGCGAACGATTTCCTCGACGAGATCCGCTGGGCCATGCTGTATGTCAAGTCGGTGCCGCGGTACGGTAACGCTCAGGGCGTCGGTTGCGGCTTCTTCAACGCGGAATTCAAGGCTTCTCAGAATACGGACAATTTCATGACGGGGAATAGCGGCTCCTACGAGGCGGTTTACATAATCCAGAGGGAGAAGAATGGTCTGCTCCGGTGGACGTGCGGGATAAACATCCACTAGAGGGGAACAGGCTCGACCCTGGGCCAGCTGCAAAATAAGCTGGGCAGCACGGTATGCAGCCGGTTCTACGATATCGGGATGCAAACCGCGACTAAAACGGAGACTGGCTTCGCTGGGCAAATCGAAATGCCTGGCCGTTCGACGAATACTTACCGCATGGAAATTGGCCGACTCCAGCAGCACCGATTGCGTTTCGCTGGTAACTTCTGTTTCCTGACCACCCATGACACCGGCCAGAGCAATAGGGCCGACCAAATCGGCAATCACCAGATGCTCGGGAGATAATTCGCGGTTCTGGCCGTCCAGCGTAATCAATCTTTCGCCTGGTCGGGCAGGGCGGACGATGATTTCCGGAGTTGGCCCGCCCACCCGGTCGCGGAGTTTTTCGTAGTCGAAAGCATGCAGAGGTTGGCCCCATTCGAGCATGACGTAATTGGTAACGTCCACGAGATTGTTGATAGGTCGCATTCCGGCCAGCTGCAGGCGAATTTGCATCCACGCCGGCGACGGTCGCACGGTTACCTCTTCGATGACCAGAGCAGCGTAACGAGCACACAGGCTGGAATCCTCGATCCGCACACGGACTCGTTCTGTGCCAGCGCTGGTTGCTTGATTGTCGCGATGGATCGGGGGATAACGTAATTCCTGGCCAGTCAGAGCAGCCACTTCGCGGGCCACTCCGATCACCGACAGGCAGCGGGCCATACTTGGCAGAACATCAAATTCCAGCACTACGTCGCCGAGGTACTCCGCCAGAGGCATTCCGACCGGCGCGTCCGGATCGAGGATGAGGATTCCTTCGTGGTCGTCGGCGATACCCAGTTCGCGTGCCGAACAGACCATGCCTTCGCTCAGCACGCCGCGAATTCGTGCCGGTTTCAACTGCCGTAACACACGCTCTTCCGAATAACCGTCAATGAGCATAGCCCCAACCAGCGCCAGCACCACTTTCAGTCCACGGTCGCCAGGCTTCAGATTACTGGCTCCGGTTACGACCGTGATGGTGCCTTTGCCGTAATCCAAATCCACCAAAAGCAACCGCTCAGCGTCGGGATGTTTGCGTACTTCGAGGACTTCCGCAACCAGGACCTTGTCGTCATCCCAAACCGGGCCCATTTGTTGCGGAGGTAACCGCAACCCTTCGGGCACGGGCAAGCCGACCGTGCGTATGCCTGTTACCTCGAGCCCAGCCAGGGTCAATCGTTCGGCCAGTTCGGCCACTGGCAAACTGATGTTGACATATTCTCGTAGCCAGCGCAGCGGCACTTTCATTGGCACACTCCTGATGCTCTGGTATCGGCCATTATCGCCAGGAAAACTATTATCGGCGACCGATCAAAACTGTTCGAGAAACCGCAAATCATTGCTCCAGAATAGCCGGATATCGTGAATGGCGTATTTGAGCATGGCCATGCGTTGTGGGCCCATACCGAAGGCGAAACCCTGAAACCGTTCCGGATCGTAACCCCCGTTGCGCAGTACTACGGGATGCACCATCCCTGCACCCAGAATTTCCAGCCAGCCTGTACCTTTGCACAGGGAACAACCGCCTGCCGTTTGGCCAGCCGTTTTCGGACTCCTGCCAGTACCGCCACAGAGAATACAATCCACATCTACCTCAATGCTTGGTTCAGTGAACGGGAAGTAGCTGTTGCGGATGCGGATGCGGCGATCCTCGCCGAAGAATCGTCGGGCGAAGGTACTCAGGGTGCCTATGAGATCCGCCAGACTTATGCGTTCACCGATGGCCAGTCCTTCGACCTGCTGGAACTGGATTTCACTGCGGGCGGTGATTTGCTCGTAGCGGTAGCACATGCCGGGCAAAACCACGCGAATCGGTTGGGGACAATACTGACGCATGACGTGAATCTGGCCAGGCGAGGTATGCGTGCGCAGCAGTATTCCGGGCGTGGTGGTGTGAAAGGTGTCCCACAGGTCTCGGGCTGGGTGATGCGGGGGCATGTTGAGCAGCTCGAAGTTGGTGAGGTCGTCTTCAACTTCCCGGCTCCTGTACACCTGAAAACCCAGTTCGGCGAAAATGGCAAGGATGTCCCGCATCACCTGGGTGGCGGGATGCAACCTGCCGCGTAAGACCGGGCGCCCGGGCAGAGTAACATCCAGCGCCTCCGCGGCCAGGCTGCGAGCGATTTCTTGCTGGTGAAGTTCCTGTTTTTTGCGTTCATAGGCCGCCAGCAAGGTTTCCTTGAGTTCGTTAACTTGCTGGCCGTATCGTGGTCGCTCCGCGGCGGATAACTGACCGATGCGTTTCAATGCTTGCGTAAGCAAACCATTTTTGCCCAGGTACTGGCTATTCCAGTGCCGCAATCCGCTTTCGTCCTGGACAGCGGACAATTCTTGCAGAGCCTGCTGCCGGAGTTGCTCCAGTTCCATAAAACCGTTACCCCTTCGCTCAGGGCAACGAGGATACCTACCCCGCCGGAGGCCCAGCCGGGTTAGCGCCCGGCAAATACGGACGTGCGAGATTGACCAGCTCGTCAAAAGCGGCCGGGTCGTTGATGGCCAGTTCCGCGAGCGACTTACGATCCAGGTCTATGCGGGCTCGTTGCAGAGCGGCCAGAAATGTCGAATATTTGAGTCCGCGTGCCCGGCAGGCAGCGTTAATGCGGAGAATCCACAATCGCCGGAACATCCGCTTTCGTTGCCGGCGGTCGCGGTAAGCATAAACGCCCGCACGGATGGCAGTAATCAGGGCCTGCTTCAGCAGATTCTTACGCCCCAAAAAATAGCCCTTGGTTTTCTTGCGCAGGCGTCGCCGAAAGCGAGTCGTCGTCTTACCACTTCGCGCCCGTACCATGATCAATCACTCCCGTTAGCGTGTGTTTTTCCGTGGATAGTTCCTACACATTTGCCGGCTCAAGCCAGGGACGAAATGAGTCCGAGGACCAATGATAGCACGGTCAGTCAATCGCTGCGGCAATCTTGGGAGCGATAGCACCTTCCACCGGAACCAAGGGTCGGCGGAGCCGCCGTTTGCGCTTGCTGCGTTTGTGGCTGAGCAAGTGCCGGCGGCCGCATTTCTGCCGCATTACCTTGCCCGTAGCGGTGACCTTGAACCGTTTTTTCGCACCCTTGTGAGTTTTCTGCTTCGGCATTTTAGTCCTCAGTGCAGCATGGTTTCAGTCGGTCCCGGCACAATTCATCCAGGCCCATCGGATGGCGTATCCGTAAAAATTCAGCGTTTTTCCGACGGCCAGCCTGGATTATATACCACCCGTCTGGCCAGGAGTTCGCCGGGAAGCAACTATTATACACGCCGTGCAACGACTGTCCCGCCGTCAACTTTTGGGAGCGAGCATGGCCACCAGGCGCCGCCCTTCGAGGAGAGGCTGGCGTTCCAGTTTCGCGAGGTCCTGCACTTTTTCCAGCACGTGTTGCAAGACCCGCTGGCCTTCCTCGACGTGTTGCATTTCCCGGCCACGAAACTGCACGGTTACCTGCACTTTGTCGTGATGTTCGAGGAATCGGCGTATCTGGTTGATTTTCGTTTCAATATCGTGCTCACCGGTTTTTGGCCGCAAGCGAACTTCCTTGAGCTTGGGCTGGTGCTGTTTGGCTTTGGACTGTTTCCGCGAAAGCTCATACTTGTACTTGCCGTAATCCATGATCCGGCAAACGGGAGGGCGTTCGAAGGGCGCCACTTCCACGAGATCCAAACCGGCTTCGCGTGCCCGTTTCAACGCCTCCGAGGTCGGCACGATGCCCAGTGATTCACCATTGACTCCAATCAAGCGAATAGGGCTGACGCGAATTTGCTCGTTAACCCGCAGACCCCGTTCCGGACCCGGACGCGACGCGCGTGGTGTGGAAATACCTGACCCTCCTGCTCTTAGCTTTACTGAAAGACCAATTCACCTATAGCCTGCTGGCTCGTCGTTTCTTTCGACCAGTTTCCCTTCCTTGGGAGAATTGGCGTGCAGCCCGCCATCAGCCACTGGATGCCGGCTTCATACCGGATATCCCTGGCTTTGTTTGTGAGCGGAAAAATCCTACTACTATCTAATAATGGGCGAATGACTTGTGGTCAACGGTTTTTGGCCGATTTTTTCGGATTGTTCTCCATGCTGGCCTGGCGACGCTCCCTGAACACTCGCGGAAGGATTATTGTGGTGGGTGATTGTCCGGTTGACCGTCAAATTCCAGCTGTGGCCGGTGGTTTCTTTCCGCCAGAGCGAGAACGGAAACAGCAATGCCTGCGGTAGAAATCCACGGCGAATCGTCCGAAGTTCGTCCACCAGGTAAAAGGCCTCGGGGTCGTGTTTTTCCACAAGTTGACTGGCTTCGTCCAGCCTGGCCCGAGGCAAAACGCTCAAAAGAAGTTGCACAGGCCCCATGAGACCTTGTCCGGATAAACAGGTAACACCAAAACCGGCTGAGCGAAACGCCTGCACCAATGGCCCAGCATCTTTACGAGTGATAATTTGCACCACCACATAGCCCAGCGCCATCCAGTTTTCGACGCACACTCCCAGGTAGTTCCCTGTTCCGAAGCCCGCGACGAAGGCCAGGAAATAAACCGGCACATGCAAGTTTTGCATCACCTGCCCGATAGCCAGCAGCCACAGGCTGATTTCCACCAATCCCAGCACCGGCGCCAAGATGCGCTGGTGTCGCGAGATCAAAATCGTGCGGACCGTGCTCAGGGTGACCACACAGGTTTCCGCCAGAAAGATACCCGCGGCAATCGTTGCCATTTGCAGCCAATCCATGCCGAGTTCTCCGGTCACCGAGAGAGTAGGTTGGTAGGAGCGGCGGGCATAAGGGTATCCTGCTCGGCCAGCCTCCACCCCACTCCCCGCAGACGCTGGGGTTGTTGTCGCATCGGAGGGGCAGCAGCATCTGCGCTTGCAGACCGGGTGTTATAAGTTCTGTCACGAGCAGAGCACAAGGCCAGTTCCGTGCCACGGGCTCGGCTGGAAATGGAATGTTTGACCAACGGGTTTACAAGGTCACATAGCCGAACAGTTTTTCAGCCAGTCGCGAATCCGTTGCAGCATCTGCGCGCTATCGAGACCTTCGCTACGACAAAGCGAGCCCAGTGTGAGTTCCCGCGGCACGGAGCGAACACGCCCTAGGTATCTCACGCCCCAGGCAAAAAGTGCATCTTCCAGATCGGGATACTCAGCAAGCAGGGCAGCTACCGAAGTGCGTAACGTAATCTGTCCCGCTCGCACTTCACGCTCTGGAGAAGACCACATCGTGGCCAGAACGTTGACGGAGAACAGGACGAGTCCACCGACTTCCAGAACTCCCGAGACGGGCAGCCAGATAAACACCGTGTCGCTGGCCAACGTCGCAAATTCCAGGCCAACGCGCAGGACGTTGCCCGAACCCACCAGCGCCAGGATCGGTAACACCAGTCCGGGCCAGCGCAATAGCCGATGGTCGAGGATGGGTAGCAGGCGTTGGGCCACGCCCACAATTAGGGTGGTGAGAAACCCCACAGTCAGGGCATGGCGCACTGCTCCCTGGTAGGCCGAAGGGATCGCCTGTCCTCGGACGCCCCAGACAGTTTCGCCGGCGAGCAGCAGCAGGAAAGCGATGACCAGCCAGGCGAACGCCAATTGCACGTAGTAGCGCAGCGATTCAGGGCCGATTTCCGGACGCGGCTCTGTCGGTCGCGTCCGGCGGTAGCCGTGCATGGCCCAGACAAATAACAGGCCTCCGGCTGCCAGACCCCCAGCGCCGACCCAGGCCGCGACGTTGCCAAATCCCAGATGCGCCAAACCGCGGGCTAATACGCCGGCATTATGAACTGCGACGCCCACCCTAATAGCCCGCCAATTCGGTGTGCGGGTGCCGGTCATGCCGGGTAACAATCGTTGCCCGAATCCGTAAATCGCGTTGAGGGCGAAACCGAACAGGGCCAACTCCATCAGCAGCTGCCGATCACTTTGCCGAAAGTGGTCAGGCCCAGTGTGGCGGAAATAGCTGCGCAGTACCAGCTCGGCTATCGCCCACAGCAGCATCCAGATCGCCGAAGCCAGCACCGGCCAGCCCCACAGTGGAGGCGGCAGCAAGGCCAACTGGCGGACGACGAATGCCAGGTAGCAGCACGCAGCAGCTGTCAGCGCCAGGCCGCTGGCCACGCCTATCCATGGCGCCACCGACGGGAACAAAGCCCAGACAAATCCGCCCAGAACACCGAGCCAAAACATAAGCAGCAAGCCGTGGCGCAATAAATAGCCCGCTCGGGTACGGCCGGTGACCGAAGGCAGATATCGCAACGCAATGCCGACGACAAACAGGCCAACGAATCCCCAAAGTTGCGTCGCCCCGTGCGCTACCACCATGCCTGGAGATACCGCCTGCCAGCTGCTGCCCCAGGCAATGGGAAAAAGCAGGAACATGCCCCAACCGGCACCGAGCGTTAGTGTCAGAACCAGCGCGGAGGTGACGAATGGGCGATGCAGGTGCTCGGCCCGCGGTGCGTCCCAATCCACAGGCACTCCTGCTGCCTGCGACAATTCGGCCAGCAGTTGCCTCAGCGGCAGACCACGGCGTCGGGCGAAATACGTAAGTGGCTCCAGATGGCCGAACGGCAGCGGCCGGTTCGATGGCTCCCCGTACCGCTCGAGAACCTGCCGACACTTCGGATAGTCCATCGCGATCTGGCGCAAAGTCATGTCGGGCCTCAAGGGCATCACACCGCTGCCGTGTGCTGCTTCGTCTTCACTGGACATGACAGGCTCCTGCTGGATAGGTTCTCTTTGCTGACCTGTCCGCTCACGTTACTGCGACGGCAGTATGTTTGCGCAGTTCAGCGACCAGCAGACGCAGGAATGGTTCGGCGTCCGTGACTATGCCGACCGTTTGAATGCTGCCGCGATCCATGAGTTTGGTCACCGCAGCTGGGTTGATGTCCACGCAAACGACGCGAATCCAGGCCGGCAACAGGTTGCCCACGGCGATGGAATGTAGCAGCGTCGCCACCATCAGGCACATGCCGACGTTCCCCTGGTGAATGTAATGGCGCATGGCGTCCTGAGCGGCGAGGACATCGGTGATAACTTCCGGCAGCGGGCCATCGTCGCGGATGCTACCAGCCAGCACGAAGGGAACTCGATGCCGAACGCATTCATACATGATGCCGCTGCGGAGCACACCTTTTTCCACCGCTGCGGCGATGCCGCCGAGTCGGCGAATGGTGTTGATGGCTCGCAAGTGATGCTCGTGTCCTTCTTCCGCGGGCAAACCGCGTTCCAGATAGACACCCAGGCTGGTACCAAACAACGCCTGTTCAATGTCGTGAGCAGCCAGGGCATTGCCGGCGAACAGGATGTTCAGAAAACCCATGCGAATGAGCTCGCTGATGTGTTCCACGCCGCCGGTGTGAACGACGGCCGGACCGAGCACCGCGAGAATATTTTGCCCGGCGGCCCGCGTGCGTAACATCTGCGCTGCCACTTCCCGAACGGTTACCGTCTTGGGTTTCTCGCTGCTCACCGCGCTGGACATGAACTCAAATAAATGTTGACGACGCTCCTGGCCGACTGGAAACACACGGATTCCTTCGTGGCCGACCACGATACGGTCACCACGCTTGACATGCGCCATGGCGATGGTGCGGGCTCGCCGGGCTTCCGGTTCCACCAATATGCCGCAATCCATTTCCATGTTTTCGACCTCGACCCACTGCCCGCCCAGGCGAACCTGTGTGCGGTAGTTGGTCGTGCTGTAGAAACCTTCCGGAAATGCTCCGTCCATGTCCGCCGGGACGTACTGGCAATCTCGCTGCACGACCGGCGTGGCCCCGTGGTCGTGGATACTTTCGAGGATGTCCCGGAGCAGCTCCGCCGTCGGCGCGCGAATCTCGATTCGGGCATAGCTGGGGTCCTGCTGGCGCTGACCGACGCGGATTTCTTTCAGCACATATTGCCCGCCCCGCGTCAGGATTTCATCAAGCACCTTCGGCAACAGCAGCGAGTCAATGATATGCCCCTGCAATTCCACCTCTTCCAGGAACGGCAATTCCTTGCCCGTGTTGCTGAGCGTGTGCATAGTGCTCCTCGCTGATGGGTGAGCGTGTCAGTTCGCGCTTATGTTATTCATTGCTATGCACTGGGATCATGGCACCCCTCCGCCCAGTTAATTGTTACAGCCTGACCTTCAGAGAGAGACCGCTTGGGGGGAATCTCTCGAATTGCTCGCAGTTCATCACCGGCAAAACGGTTGTGCCTTGGAACAAGTCTTTGGTAACCCGGAAACTTTTTCGGCGAATGAAAGGCAGGGCACGGCAAAATTTTGTTTCAAGCCTTGGGCGCAACGCTGGTCGGCTAATGGCGCTGTTCTGCCATTTCGAACGCAAAGATATAGGCGGACACCGCCGGCCGAGGCAGAAACCGTTGTTACTTCCGGAATACTTGTTCGTCTTAATTGGGGGTACTACACCTGTCCAGTGGCTTTGCGGAATTGAAGCCCCTTGCAATTTTGCCAGGGGGCGGCAGAATGGTGTATGGGCAGGCGGGCTGGTATGCGATCTGTGCCGAGACCCTTTGGCGGCGACACGATTGAAGCGAATAGCCATCCGGGTGTCGCATAACAGCAAGGCTGGTAAATGCCGTGGAATAATATTGCATCAACCAGACGAGACGCGCAGCGACGTTCCCCCGCCAGCGGCAAGGCTGGTGAATAACGTGGAATAAAATGGCATTCTGCGACAGGAGTCCAGGCGATGGTAAGGCGGCGACTGGTCATTATTGCAACCGTGCTCAGCGGACTGTTTTTGTCCTGGGTTTTGTTGATGCTTCTGGTAGGTGAAGGCTGGAGAGGTGTGGCGCTGGCGCAAGTTCGCGCTACAAGTCCCACACAGCCAGGGCCCGAGACCAGTATTGCTGAGCGCGTGCGGCTACCCCGCGATCGCAATGCCGAACGCAAACTCGAAGAGGCTCAGCGGTTGATCAAGGAACAGCAATGGCGACAAGCGGTGGACTTGTTGCAGGGCATGCTCGATGAGAAAGAAGACAAATTCCTCCAGGATAGCCGCGGGCGCTGGGCCAGCGTGCGCTCGGAAGCCAACCGTCTGCTGGCCAGCATGGGCGAGGAGGGGTTGCAGCATTACGAGCAGTATTACGGTGCTCAGGCACGTGCAGCTCTGCGGGCCGCACTTCAGGCTGGCGATCCGCAAAAAATTGCCGAAGTGGCCATGCGTTATCTCCACACCGAAGCCGGGGCAGAAGCTCTGGCCGTCCTGGGTACGATTCAGCTCGACCAGGGAAGTCCGGTGATGGCAGCCTTGTATTTCGAGCGGTTGCTGGGGCGTCCAGGCGGATGGGATCGCCTGCCGACATTGACACTGGTCAAGGCAGCTTTCGCACTGGAGCGAGCCGGGCAAACGAACCTGGCCGAGCGGGTCTGGCGGGAGTTGCAACGTCGGGATTGGCGACGCGATGTGCCGGAACCCCTGGCCCGTTTGGAGCCACAGCAGTTGCGGCAACTAGCCAGCGCCAGCAACCGGGTGCAGCGCGAGCGATTTGATTGGCCTGTCTTCGGCGGGGATGCTCTGCATACGGCAATAAGCGAAGGGGCGGCACCGTTTCTCGAAAAGGTCCACGAGCTGCCCACTTACAAGGAGTCAGCTACCCGTAGCGAAATCGAGACCGCAGTGCGTAACTTACAGTCGAGGCGAATGGCTGTGTTGCCAGGTGGATTGCCCATCAGTGTCGGCGAACTGGCCATCTGTCGTACCACCTATGGAATTCAGGCAGTTCGTATTCGTACCGGAGAAATTCAATGGGCCTCCAGTTATGAGGACAACCTCGACAATGTTTTGAGCACGCGGCGTACTGCCGATTATGTGGCCCTGTTGCAGCAATACCGTAGTTTTGCGCCGATGGCTTTCGTGTACAACGGGCTTCTGGGCACGCTCAGCACCGACCATGAGCGGGTCTATGCTGTGGAAGATACGCCGTTACCGCCTGCGTTCTCGCGACGTCAACCGAACGTCTTTCCGCCAGGTGCGGCGCCATTGCCGATGGGAACGTGGTCGTTGGGGAACAATCTTTCGGCATTCGATCTCCGCGGTGGTCGGTGCATCTGGATGCTCGAAGGCAGTAAAAGCGCTCCGAACTCTCCCTGGGCGGAGACGTTTTTCCTCGGCCCGCCGTTGCCGCTGGGCGGGAAACTGTACGTGCTGGCCGAATGCAATGGCGAAATTCGGCTGATCTGTCTCGACCCGCAAAATGGGGCCGTGCAGTGGATGCAGCCGTTGTGCTATGTCGAAAGAAAAATCCAGGAGGACCCGGAGCGGCGAATGGAGGCCTGCCATTTGGCCTACAGCGACGGCATTCTTGTGTGCCCTACCAACGCTGGCGTAGTGCTGGGAGTGGACCTCCTGACCCGCACGTTGGTCTGGGCACGACCTTACGAGGGTACCGATTTTGAAGCCGCTGTGCCGAGACCGGGTCGGATAGTCATCGGGCCGGGCAATCCGCGCTACAACTGGCTTGACCGTCGCTGGTTCTATCCCGCACCAATGATTGCGGACGGGAAAGTTGTGTTTACGGCAGCCGATAGCAACGCGATCTACTGCGTCAATTTGCAGGATGGCAACCTGGCCTGGAATCCGTTACCGCGGGAGCAAAACGACCTGTACGTGGCCGGAATTTACCACGGGCGAATTGTGGTCGTGAGCCGTGATAGCGTGCGTGCGATTCGTCTGACAGACGGTGAGCAGGTGTGGCGAACCACCTTGCCTCCCACTACCGAAGGCCCCGGTGGCCGGGGTATCGCCAATGCCACCACCTATTTTCTGCCCACCCGCAATGGCGCGGTAGTAGCCCTCAGCCTGCAAGACGGCGCCATTCTTGGAATCATCGAAGCGCAGAACAAGGAACCTATTGGCAACTTGCTTTTCCACGACGGTTACGTAGTGGCTCAAGGGCTAACCAGCCTGGTAGTGTATCCGCAGCTTGAGGTGCGCAAGGCGGAAATTGCGAAAGCCCTCGAGAAGAATCCGAACGATCCGGAAGCGTTGACGGAGCTCGGCACGCTGCGGATTCACTGGGGCGAACTCGACAAGGCCTGCGATGATTTTCGCCGCGCCCTGAAGCAACCTGACATCTCGTATGCGACCCGCCGTCGAGCCCAGCGGAAACTTTTCGAGGCGCTCTCGATTCAGCTCCAGCGCGATTTCAATACCTACGAGAAAAATCTGCAGGAATACGAACAGTTACTGCAGATCCCGGCTCCGGATGGTGAAACAGAATCGGCCCGGGTAGCACGGGAGCAGGAAGAACGACAGCGACGGGCGCAGTACTGGCATCTGGTAGCCCGTGGCCGGGAAAACCAGGGACGCTTGCGTGAGGCTTTTCAGGCGTACTTAGAGTTTGCCAAACTTGGCTCCCAGGAATATGTCCTGCTTCCGCAGGATGGCTCGGTTCGCGTGATTCCGGAGTTGTATGCGGAAGCCAAATTGAGTGCACTGCTGCAGCGGCCGTCATCGCCGGAACAGCGGCAGGAATTGGCGGCGCTGGTTCGGCAGGAATGGGAGCAGGTGCGTGCGTCGCCGAATCGTGAAAACTTGCGTCGTTTTGTCAGCTTGTTCGGAATGGCGAGCGATTTAGCCGCGGAAGCGCGTTTGCTGCTGGCAGAGCAGTGCCTGGCTGCCGGTGAGAACGTGGAAGCGGAAATGGTTCTCCTGCCTCTGCTCACCCATTCGAATCCTCAGTTCGCCGCCTCCGGACTGGAAGCGCTGGCCCGGCTGCATGCACGTCTGGGCAAGATGCAGGACGCCATTTTCTATTACCGAAAACTGGCCGAGCGTTATCCGGAAATACGTCTGCCCGGTGGGAAATCGGGTCGGCAACTGTTCGACGAACTGGCGACGGATAAACGTTTCCTGCCGTACCTCGATACAGGAAATCGAACCTGGCTGCCGAGCCGACAGCAGATCGGGCAACCCCGCGTGGAGAGTGGCACCTTCCCGCAGCAAATGCAGGTGTGGCTGAGCACGCAAGGTGACCTGCTGCCACCATCGCGTCAGTATAGCCTGGCGATTAACGTGAACGTCTTTCCGCAACAACTACGCATCTTGAGCCGAACAACGGGGGACGATGATGCGGCAGTGCTGCGCACCCTGCCGCTGGAGCAACCGCCGGTAAATTATCACTTCCAGTTTGGCACAACCAACTCACCGCCGGAAGTTCCGTGTCGGGTGGTGGGGCATTATGCCTTCTTCGTGTGGGGTATCTATTTGTACGCCCTTGACCTGGAGCGGAAGGCGTTTGCGTGGAAAGTCAGTCTGGTGGGAGAAACTTATCCCTGGCCTCAAGGGATGCAGCCGAGTATTTTCTGGGACCAGTCCGTCGCCAGCTGGGTGCTCAATTACCCTGACGGTACGAGGGAGCGTATCAACGGGCAATTCGTGGCGACCCCTGGCTTTGTTGCCTATTTCAGCCGCGATCGCGGCCTGGTGGTTGCTGAGCCTACCTCCGGGAAAATCCGTTGGGAAAAACGGCTGGCGGTGGATGGAGCCTGGTTATTTGGGGACGGTCAGGCTTTGTTTATTGCCTATAGTCCGCCTGGACGCGAAGGCAATCACTCAGCAAAGCCGAACGCCAAGCCCATGGTGCTGTCCACGCGGACTGGAGAAGTGCTGTCCGTACCAGATTTCCTACCAGCCTGGACACGCTGTGAGAGAGTGCTTGGCCGACATCTGTTGCTCCGCGAAACCGGGGAAGATCAGCGAGAAGATTGGCGGCTTTACGATCCCTTGACCGGTCAAAACGTCTGGACAAAACGGCTGCGGAACGTGACTCGCCGCTATACCTCGTTTGTTCCCAATACGGTAGCTTTGAGCCTGCTCGTTCCAAAACAGGGCTCGGATGCCGACGCCGGTGTGCTGGCTCCCCATTTGCTGGTGCTGGATGTTTTGACCGGCAATCAGGTATTGCTGGCTGCACTACCCGAACAGTTCCCGGAGCAGGTCGAGGCAATACTGCTCGCTGACGACTACAACTTCTATCTTGTGTGCAACAAGAACAATCGCCAGAACGTGGGAGCCGGTGTGAATATTGCTTTAGCAAACGGCGTTCAAATACTCGCCTATGGTAACCTCTTGCGAAGCGTGTTTGCCGAGGGTCCGGTAGTCGCATTCGATCGCGGTCAGGAAAAAGTTCGCTGGCAATGCGAACTGCCGCCCCAGCTGCTTATCCTGGACCGTTTCGAGGAATCGCCTTTGATCCTGTGTGCCAGCTGGCAACGTGTGCCCCTGGACAATCAAAATCGGCGGTTCATAGACCGAACGATGGTGCATGGCATAGACAAACGCAATGGCCAGGTTTACGAATGCGAGACAGCCATGCGAAGCCAGATTCACCAGGTTCGGCTCGATCGAGCCAGGGGGCTGGTGGAGCTGGTAGCGGCGAATTTCCACGTGGTGTTCGACGTAGCTGACCCCCTGGAAACTCCGCGCGGCAAATCGGGTCAATCACCGGCAAACGGTTCTGCTCCCGCTGCAAAACAACAACTGCCGGGAAATGTTCCTGCTCAGCCGGTGCCTCCGGCAGCGCCTCCGATTCAGCGAATTATCGTTCCCGTGCAGCCAGTTCCGTTGCAGCCGGTGCCAGTCAATCCGGTTCAGCAACTGCCTGTACAACCGCTGCCCAAAAACGCAATCCCGCAACCTGTGCCCAATCAGGCCGTTCCCGTTCAGCCAGCGCCCGCAGTGCCAGCCCAAGCACTACCGCTGCCAGCACAGCGGGTTCCAGTCATTCCCGACCAGCCACTCGCAAAGCCGAAGGACTTGCCGGAAGCGAAGCCAGCACCTGCCGAGAACAAAAATGTCGAAGTCCCCAAACCGCAACCTGTCGAGATACGGATTCGTGCAGTGCCAGCGCCTGCAATACCCCAGGAACGTTTGAAGCAGCTTGAGCAAATCCGCCTTTTGCAGGAGAAACTTCAGCAGCAAATCCGCGACCTGCAAAACGACGGGCCCGGCATAGATCGGGAAAAATTCGAGCAACTCCGCAAGACATTGGAAGAGCTTCGCCGGGTGCAGACCGAAAAACCCCATTCGCCGTGATAGGCGGATGTTGGGCTGTGTGTTATGCCCGTACTGGAATACTGGGTCTTACCGATCAGGTCAACTGAAGGGTCATCAGGAACTCGGCATTGCTTCGTGTTTTGCGGAGTTTGCTGACGAGCAACTCCATCGCTTCTACCGGGTCCATATCGCTGAGCACCTTCCGCAAAAGCCAGACCCGGCGAAGCTCTTCCGGGTCAAGTAATAGCTCTTCGCGGCGGGTACCGGAAGCGTTGATGTTGATGGCGGGCCAAACCCGTTTGTCCACCAGCCGGCGATCAAGGTGCAGTTCCATATTGCCCGTGCCTTTAAACTCTTCGAAAATGACGTCGTCCATCCGGCTGCCAGTTTCGGTAAGTGCAGTGGCCAGAATAGTCAACGAACCGCCGTTTTCGATCTGTCGAGCGGTGCCGAAAAACCGCTTCGGCTTTTCCAGTGCTCCAGCGACGATGCCTCCGGTCAACGTCTTGCTGGTAGCCGGGGCTTCCGCATTGTACGCCCGTGCCAGTCGGGTCAACGAATCCAGCAGGATGATCACATCGCCGCCGAACTCGACGATCCGCTTGGCCTTTTCCAGAACGATCTCGGCAACGTGTAAATGCTGGTAGGCTGGCTCATCGAAGGTGGAGGCAACCACTTCTCCTTTTTCGCCCACCACATTTCGTCGCATATCGGTAACTTCTTCGGGGCGTTCGTCTATCAGCAGCACGATGACGTACATTTCGGGATAGTTTTTCAGGATGGCCTGAGCAATTTTCTGAAGCAACACGGTTTTGCCGGCACGAGGCGGGGAAACGATCAGGCCACGCTGTCCACGTCCCACTGGCGTGATGAGGTCCACGACGCGCGTGTTGATCTCGTCCGGTGTGGTTTCCAGAATTATCCGCTTGCACGGATGGATGGGTAGCAAATCCTCGAAATTAACCCGCTGAGCTGCCCGCTCTGGAGGCAAGCCATTGACGGAGACAACCTGGAGTAATGCGAAATTGGTTTGGCCCTCCAGCGGTGGTCGTACTACGCCGTGAATGGTCATGCCGGTCTGCAAATTCAGGTGGCGGATTTGAGTCGGCGAGACGTAGATGTCGTCGGGCGAACTCAAATAATTGCGCTCCGGCAGACGCAAAAAGCCAAACCGTTCTGGTAGCACCTCCAGCGTACCGGTGCCGTAAATGGTATGTCCGCGTTCACTCCGTCGGCGAACGATTTCCACAACGAGCTGCTGTCGCGTCATGCCGGCGGTTTGGGTAACACCTTCGGCACGGGCTACCTTGATCAGCTGCTGCACCGGCATGCGCTGCAAAATGCCGATGTCGGTTTGCTGCGGGGCGGTTTCTCCCGGCGCGAGATTCGGTTGAACCTGGACCTGTTCAACGGGCGCGTTATCCGCGCGACCGGATGTTTCTACGGTAGCCGTGCTGCTACGAGTTTTCTTGCCGGAAGTCTTCATGGCGGACGTCTCGCAAAAGGCAGAGAAATTGGCTCAAAGGTGCAAATGAGAGTGTCGCGATCTACGATGCAGTATCGCGGGAAATCGCCACAATCCGAGTGTTTGCTCTTTTGGGAAAGGTCACGCAGTGGGTTACTAACACTGCCAGGAGCCTCGGCGGGTTCCAGTCACCAGATATAGCATCCGGTTCCAACGACGCTGAAGGTATCCACGTCGCACAGAACCCGCGCGATGAATCACCAGTGGAAGGTTGATTGCGAAAGGGCTAAGCGATGCTTGCTACCTTGCGCCGGCATGGGCCGACTTGCGTTCGAAAACCAGGCGACCAGAAGCGTATGGCCATCGGATTCAGACAATGGGCGTTTCAGTTACCGACCGCCTGGTGCTTTGAAAAGTATCGTGGCAGTTCGCGCAGTAACATTCAGCTCAGCATTTGCGGGCTAGTTGTTGGTTCGTTTATCCACTGCACCACGCACTGCCACACCACTGCTATAGCGTATAAGCATTTTGGTGATCCGGCAATAGCCTGGTTGCGATTTACTTCCCGTCATCAACGCCCGGCGGCCTGAATCAGAGGATCGCCGTGTCCCAGCCGCACGTAAATCTGTTCCAGGATGCGGCGACTCAGGTACTCATCTCCCCAGGTGCCCACGCGGATAGACACCTGGGTTCTCGGTGGAGCTTGCGGTACGCTCGATTTTTCCGGCTCAATTTCAACCTTGATGTCCTCATCTTTTGGCGAGCGACTTTCGAGGATAAGTTTCGTGCCCTCGTTGCCGGAGTAAAGGACAGGCAAACCGAGGTCGGCCAGGGCAGCGTGAGCCGCTTGCCAGACACTATCGCTGCTGGCAGGGATCGTTTCTCGCACCGCGCCTTTCCAGTACTCATAAGCTGCAGCGCCAACAAGCCCCGCAGTGCCACCGGCAACGACGGCCAAACACCCTGAAGAGACGGCTGTGCATATCATCACCGTTGCCGCCCAGATCGCCCAGCAACTTCGCGACATAATTCCTGCCTCCGTAGAACTTCTCTTCGGGACATCTGATACCCAATAGGTTCTCTACGGCTGACCCATCCGAAAGCCGCCCGGTTGTGAGGACATCTGATGCGGTTTAAGTTCTTGGCGAGTCGCCCCATTTTGGTCGTCCATACCGCTAACGCCGATGCCGGTCAAGCGGAAGTCTGCCGGCCTGAGACGATACTGCTGGCTTGCTGGTAACACTTGGCGAAGGATTCAGCCAATGCGTTTGGGAACGCTCTTTCAGACCGGGAGTCGGTGATCCACCGGCGGCCAGTCACTGGTGATCCGAGCGGAGCGGCTCAGCATGTTGCGGGCATTACGACGAGAGCGTGCCCCTAGTTGCTGGGAGCGGGGAACTGCCGGCACAATTCACGCACTTGTTCGCGCACCCGCGACAACACGGTCTCGTTGTCCGGTTCACGCAGCACTTCATCAATCCAGCGCGCGATTTGCCGCATCTCCGCCTCTTTCATGCCGCGAGTGGTCAACGCCGGGGTGCCAATGCGCAGGCCCGACGGATCCAACGGGGGCCGTTTGTCGAACGGTATAAGGTTCTTGTTGACGGTGATTCCGGCCCGTTCGAGAGCTTTCTCGGCCAGTTTACCGGTCAATCCGCGCGGCGTCACATCCACCAGGATGAGATGATTATCGGTTCCACCAGTAACAAGCCGAAAACCCGCGCGAAGCAGTTCCTCGGCCAGCGTTTGGGCATTGAGGATAATCTGGCGGGCATACTGGCGAAATTCCGGTCGCAGGGCCTCGCCGAACGCCACTGCTTTTGCTGCGATCACATGCATCAGAGGTCCGCCCTGAATGCCAGGAAAAACCGCCTGGTTAATCTTCTGGCCCCATTCTTCCTTGCCAAGAATGAAACCGCTGCGGGGCCCGCGCAAAGTTTTGTGGGTCGTTGAGGTAACGAAATCGGCCACCGGCACCGGATCGGGATGTAATCGGGCTGCCACCAGACCGGCAATATGCGCCATATCCACCATCAGCAATGCCCCAACTTGTCGCGCAATTTCTGCGAAACGTCCGAAATCTATTTGTCGCGGATAAGCACTGGCACCAGCGACGATCAACTTGGGGCGATGTTCCCGTGCCAGCCGCGCTACCTGGTCAAAGTCAATTCGCTCCGTCTCCGGATGTACGGTATAGCCGACCACACGATACAGTTTGCCCGAGAAATTCAAGCGCATGCCGTGAGTCAGATGTCCGCCGTGAGCCAGATCCATCGCCAGAATCGTGTCGCCGGGCTGCAGACAGGCGAAATAAACCGCCATGTTCGCCTGAGCACCGGAATGGGGTTGGACGTTGGCGAATTCGGCTCCAAACAACTGCTTGGCGCGCTCGATCGCCAGCCGCTCTACCTGATCCACAAATTCACAGCCACCGTAATAACGCCGCCCCGGGTACCCTTCGGCATACTTGTTGGTCAGCACCGAACCCTGAGCCGCCAGCACTGCCGGACTGGTGTAATTTTCGGAGGCAATCATTTCCAGACCTTCCTGCTGACGGCGGCGCTCGCCCTCAATCGCTTCCCAGACCGCTGGGTCTTGTTGTCGCAGAATCTCCATGTCATCTTCTCCGGTTGCCAATTCATCGGGGTAACTATGGTCGTGCTGCTACCTGCGCGCACGCACATATCATACGAACTAATTTGTCGTGCGCGGGGTTGTCAGCCAGCGTGTCGCCAGCCAGCGCCCCAAAATTGGCAAGAAACTGATTACCAGCAGCGCCAGGATAATGCGGGCAGGGACGATTTGGCCGGTTACAATCGCGGTTTCCAATTCGGTGCCGGCCCATACATACAGCACCGTCGCCGGTAGCATTCCCAGTTGACTCAGCAACCAGAATCGCCACACCGGAATATCTGTCAAACCAAACGCCACGTTTATCATGAAGAACGGGACTACCGGATTCAGGCGCAGGCTCAGTAAATACCAGCCCCCAGCGCGATGCAACTCCGCCTGCAAAGTGGGCAAATAGTGGCCGTAACGCTGTCGCACCCAATCGCGGAGCAGCCAGCGGCTCAGGAGCATGGCCAGTGTTGCCCCTGCCGTGGAAGCGAAACTCACCAGCACCACGCCCCATAGCCATCCGAACAGAGCGCCGCCAACCAGGGTCAGTACCATCGCTCCCGGCAGGGCCAGTCCTGCAAACAGCACATACACGCCGAAATACGCGGCGCTGCTTACCCACCAGCGCTCGGCTACGTAATTGCGCCAGTCCTCGGCTTGCGACCGAAATACCGAAATCCAGTTTCGCCAGTCCACAAATAGCGCGCTGATAATCAACGACACCAGTCCCAGGAGCACAAACAGGCCTCCCAGGATCCATCGCCTTGACCCGCGGGTGGTTGGCATGCGTTCCGGCATGAGTGTTACCCGAAACGAAGCAGCACTTTTCCCGAACGTCCGGAAGCCTGAGCGTGCTTTAGAGCCTCCTGATACTGCTCGATCGGGTATTGCGCTGCAACCTCGGTGGTCAGCACACCACGCCGCATCAACCGAATGATTTGTCGAAACAGTCGCAGCATCGTCCAGGCGCTTTGCCGCTGCACCCATTCCGACAGCCAGAAACCCTCGATTTTGCGGGAATTGACCATCAGGTCGCGGGGGCTAAAGACTAACGGCTCCCCGGACAAAGTGCCATAAACGAGCAAATGTCCTCTCGGGCCGAGGCAGGAAATCACCTGCGAACCGAGTTTGCCGCCCACGCAATCCAGAGCATAGCGCAGCGAAACGTGCGGCAACTGATCACGCAGGAGTTGGCTCAAATCATCGTCCTGCTGCCAGACCAAAACAGCATCGGGCTGCAGGGAAGCAAGCTCCTGGCGTGCTGCTTCTCGCCGCACGACATTCACGGTGTGAAAACCCAGGGCCTGGCCGAGGCGAATCACCATTTTTCCGAGCGCGGAATTGGCTGCCGTCTGCAACAGCCATTCGCCTTTAGGCACCCGAAGGACGTGGGTTACCATAACCAGTGCCGTCGCCGGGTTCACGAAGAAAGAGGCTACCTGTTCGTCGGGCAAATCATCGGGGACTGGTACCGCTTGTCGTGCAGGGACAACGACTTGTTCCTGCCAGTTGCCGCCACGACCGTTCAGCACAGCGACGCGACGTCCTAACACCCGCCAGCCCAGCAAACCGCCGCCGCTTTCTTCCACAATGCCCACGCCTTCAAATCCCGGCACAGCGGGTGGCTCAGCGCGACGACCGTAAGTCCCGCGAATCAACAGCAAATCCGACGGATTGATCGGGCTGGCGATCATGCGCACGCGAACCTGACCGGGGGCCGGTCTCGGGACGGGGAGGTCGCGCAGTTGCAACACTTCTGCCGGCTCGCCGAAGCGGTCAAATACCAGTGCACGCATTAGCCACTCCGCCAGATTCCGAAGCGATAAAGAATTTCAGCGGCCTGTTCCAATTCGTCCAGAGCGATCCACTCTTCAGCCGTGTGGGCCTGGGCAATGTCGCCCGGGCCGAAAACCACACAGGGGATACCTGCCTCTTGCAGCGTCGAAGCATCGGTTCCGTAAGCGACGGTACCGATGTCAGCCCGGCCCCGAACCTCATAAACGGCTTCCCGCAGTCGCGCCACCAGCGCTTCCTTGCCTTCGGGTGACAGCGGCGGCAAAGCCATCCAGGGTTCTTCCTGATGCCAACCGTTCGGGCCAATGGTTCGGCCCAGGAAATCGGCCAATTCTTTCGGTACCTGGTCGAGTTCTTCACCGGGCAAGACGCGGCGGTCGAGGTCAATGGTGCAACGCTCCGGCACGATATTCGCGCTGATGCCGCCTTCAATTCGTCCTACGCTCAGAGTAGCTGGCCCCAGACAGGGGTCGCGTCGGTAACTGCGCAACCATTCTGCGTACTGCTCCACAGCCTGCACCACACCAGCCATGCGGTAAATAGCGTTGACGCCAAGTTCAGGCTGGGAACTGTGGCAGCTGCGTCCTTGAGTATGGATGCGCCAGCGCACGATTCCTTTGTGGGCCACGATAATTTGCAGCCGTGTCGGTTCCGCGACAATGGCTCCGTGCACCTCCAGCGGTAGTTTCACCAGTTCCCGAACGCCCCGAAAGGTGTACTCCTCATCCACGACACACGCCAGGACGATCCCGTATCGGCGTTCCTTCGGCTCAGCCATGAGCCGGCGCAGAGCCGCGAGCATCGCCGCTAGCGCACCTTTGACATCGCAGGCACCGCGACCGTAAAGCCGACCGTTCTCGATCCGGGGCCGAAAAGCCTCCACCATATCGCCGGCGGGCACCGTGTCCTGATGCGCTTCCCATAAAAACACAGGGGCACCTTCTCGGCCCGGACAGAACGCGATGATATTTTCCCGACCCGGCAGAACCGGCTGGCGGAGATAGCGCAAATTCCATTCCCGAAATAACGCTTCCAGAAAATCCGTCACCGCCGCCTCGCCAAAACCCGGTCCGCTCAGCGGCAACCCCATGGGATTCTGGCTCGGTCGCCGTACTAACTCGGCTAACAACTCAGGTAGCTGCCAATTCACTCCTGCTCCTCGTCGGTTGCGTTGCTGCTTTCCTGTGCGTCGCCCGTGTTCTCCATCTGCTGGCGGCGTAATTCTTCCAGGAGCTGCTGGGCACGTTCGAGGTCTCGCCGATGTACCCATACTTCGGCCGGGATTACTTTCAGCGTTCCCAGACTGGCATCGAGATAATCTCCGACCACCTGGCATTCGATTCCTTCACTTTCCAGAGCCGCCTTGATCGCAAAGGCTTCCTGGGTATCTTCAACGGCAACCAGACGCACGACATCGCGGGGATCGCTGGACGGCATACCTGACTCCTGCTGGCAATGATTTGATTATTCGTCCCATAGCGCGCCGAGAGGGAGGGCTATCATAGCCCTCTTTTTGGCCCTGCTGGCAGTGATTTGGCTGTTCCGACCATGGCCCCTGGACCGAATAGCATTATCGCCGAATTTCCAGTTGGATGCGGTCGGATGCGGTCTACTATAAGCTTCGCCAGATAAGGTTGCTGGCGACTATCCTGCACAGAAGTCTGTGGCTATCGCCTATTGTATCGGACAAGTCTGGAGCGGTTTGCCAGATTAGCGTAACACGCAGCGTACAATGGAAAGGGCTTAGCGCGACCCTGCTTCCGCGACTGCGCGAGAAGCGAACGTGAGAGGCAGATGGATGGTGAAGGCTGGAAGCGTCGCGGCTTCCGCGACCGACCGCGAGCATTGGCTCCTGCTGGTAAAGATTGGCGAACTGCTTACCGCAAGCCGCGATTGGCCATACAAGGAAACAAGGCTTTCGCTGGCCGCCGGATTGAAGCGACTTCATAGGGCGCCTGGCGACTTGCCAATTGCCTGATTGCCGTCTATTACCCCGACCAGATCACTGGGAAGGAGAACGAGCCATGTTCTACTTTGACCCGATTTATTTGCTCTTCATCCTGCCGGGCTTGTTGCTTTCTCTGTGGGCAAGCTGGCGGGTGAAGGCGAACTTCGATTATTACAGCCGCGTCCCGACTTCCAGTGGTCTGTCGGGCGCGGAAGCTGCCGAATTTATCCTCGAACAAGCCGGCATCCACGACGTTGAGGTTACGCTAACGGAGGGTTTCCTCAGCGACCATTACGACCCGATACACAAACGGCTGGCTCTGTCGCCGCAAACGTATCACAGCCGGTCCGTAGCGGCCGTTGGCGTAGCGGCACACGAAGCCGGGCACGCTTTGCAGCACGCCACCCACTATGCCCCATTGTGGATTCGCTCGGCTCTGGTACCGACGGCGCATATCGGTTCGACTATCGGTTACCTGGTGATGGCTATTGGGCTGTTCATTCACCCGTTCGTCGTGCTGGTCGGGGTGGGAATTTTCTCTGCGGTGTTGCTGTTCCAGCTGGTGACCCTGCCGGTGGAGTTTGACGCCAGCGCCCGTGCGAAGCGGCTGTTGCTGGAGAGTGGAATCATTGCTCCGGAAGAACGCGAAGGCGTGGACCGGGTTTTGAACGCGGCAGCATGGACATACGTCGCTGCCGTTGTCAGCACCTTGCTGGTCATTTTGTACTTCCTGTTCCGCGCCGGATTATTGGGCGGCTCGAACCGTGACGATTAGGCCAGAGCTTGTCGGCTGCAAGGAACGCAATACTGGGTGGAACAGTGAGGGAAACGCCACGGCGTCCAGTGATAGCCGAAAATTTTTAGGTTGGCGCAAGGCTTCTCAGGGACTATGTTAACTCCAGGGTAGCATAAAGGGCAAAAGCCTGGCAAATTCCCAAAGCACCGGGGGACACGAAAGGAGCGAGCCATGTTGCAGCGGATCGCGGTTGTGCTGGCGGGGATCGTCGCATTTGCCGGACCGGCGTTGGGTCAGAACAAGCCCGGCGGCCTGGCGGATGACTTTTACAAGCGTCAGCAAATCGAAGCCCAGCGTGTCGAAGCCGACATTCAAGCTTTCCTGGCCGAGGCTCAGAGGTTGCGCCACAACGATCCAGCACGGGCAATAGAACTATTGCAAGCGGCCCGGCGAATGCTCGAGCAGGACCGGGCATTGCCACCGGGTCGGCGAACAGAATTGCGGGGGCTGGTGGCTCAGCGGTTACGCGAGCTGGAGAATCACGCCGCTCAGGCACCGGCTAAACCACATGCACCGCCCGCTGCAAATGTTGCCGAGCCACGCACGGATGTTAAGCAGGAACTAAGCACTATCCGCCGACTGGTAGAGTTGCGCGAGTATTCGGCTGCGCAAAAGCTGCTGGCCGACCTGGAAAAGCGTTATCCCAACGATCCCGAGCTTCAGCGAGTAGCGACAGTGCTGCGACGCCAGACGGGGATGGCGGTCGAACTGCGGGAAGTCCGTGACATCCAGCGTCAGCGCGAGGAAGCAGCGGGCAAAGTGATGCGCGACCTGATTGCCTCAGCGACACCGATTACCGGCGACATCACTTACCCACCGGCCGAACAATGGGCACGCATCAATAAACGGGCGGAAAGATACCGGAACGGCATGGTGCCTTTTACCGAGAAGGAAAAAGCGATCCTCCGCTCGCTCAGCGAAACCATTACCGAGCCGATTAACTGGGATGGCGTCTCTTTCGAGAAAGTTCTGGACCAGCTGGAAAAGTTGCTGGGTCAGCCTATCGTGGTGGACGAGAACGAGTTGAAAGAAGCCAACGTGGATAAGAACACGCCCATCAGTGTCCGGTTGCCAAAGGGCGTGACCAAACGCACAGTGCTTCGGACAGTGCTATCGCGAGTCGGCCTGGAATACGTGGTCAAGAACGAAGTAATTCAGGTGATGACTCCGGCAAAGGCCGCTCAGCAATTGGTTACCCGGTACTACCCGATCGGCGATTTGGTAGGAGCAAATGGCTGGTTTGGAGCCTTCTCCTTCACGCCGTTAGGGCAATGGTTGCAGGCACAGCAGGAGGCATTTCAGGCAGCCCAACTCATTCAAATCATCACCACCACCGTAGCCCCCGAAAGCTGGCGTCAGCCTGATGGCAGTGGCGGACCAGGAACAATTGTTTACGACCCGGTTCGTAAGGTGCTCATTGTTCGTAACCGGGCGGAGGTCATTAACGCCCTGGGAGGGGGCTTGCAGCAATATCCATGAGCCGGAAGCTTTCTGTCCCATTCCCTCTCGAACAGGAGTGTCCCCGCCACGAGATTTTTCCGGGCGTGTTTATCAGCACCTGGTGGGGTACGAACCTGATGTGCTCGCTGGTGGAGATGCGTCCGGGAGCAGTGGTGCCACGCCATCACCATCCCCATGAGCAGATCGGCCTGGTGCTGGCCGGGAAGGCGCTGTTTCGCGTCGGCGAGACAGAGAAGGAACTGGTCGCGGGCGACCGCTACATCATTCCTTCCAACGTGCCACACGAGGTTATCGCGTCCTCAGAGGGGCTGCGTGCTCTGGATGTGTTTCACCCGCCGCGATCCGAGTATCAATAGCTGCTCATCAGCCGAACGAGTCCGCAGTTTTTCGGGAACAATATGAGTAGCCAGCGGCGGCTGGCAGTTGGCGATTGGGAAGCGGATGCGGCTATCACGTAGCACTCTTCGCGGCCGTTTGCCACGTGATTATTGATGGGTGGCACTAACACCGGCGAGGGTGGCGATTCAACCTAACCGCCCACATCAGCCGAAAGTAGAAGTAACCGGCTGCCCGGCGGAATTACAGTGTCGCCATCCGCGACCAATCGGCCATCTGCCAACGCAACGCGAAACCAGGGAGCCAGTTCCCCATCCGCACCGACCAGGTCTGACAAACCGACAAACTGTTGCTGCAGGTGCTTGAGAATCTCGCGCAGTGTTCCGGAGGGCACGCGCGCTTCATCCACGCCGGTGCGAAAGCGCGGCACTCCGAGAAACTCGACAACGACTTTTTCCCCTTCGCTCATCGCTGACCTGCTACATTGTGCGGTATCTTGCCGAGAATGTGCCGAAGTCTCAAGCATTGAGTTCGATCGCAAGCCCCTGGCCACGCGGCTGGCGGCGCAAGCACTGGCCCGACTTGTGTGTTAATATCCCGAAATCGAGCAGTCTGGCTCTTCCGAATCCTATGCGCAACTGTCTTGTCAGAATGCCTACCGCCTCTTCAACCATCTTGCACCGGTCAGACTCTTCCGAATCCTATGCGCAACTGTCCTGTCAGACCAAGCGCCCGGCCGGCAATTTTATCGCCTGTGGCCGAATTGCCTGGGATCATGCGGCGAGCGTTTCGTGTCAATCATGCGGCTCAGGAGCCGGTTCCGGAGCAAAAGGCCAATCGGTGGGCGTGTAGCGAATATCGAGGTGTGGCGTTTCGATGCGTTTGTTTTTCTCAAACCGACTGGTCATGACAGCGTCGAGAATGCCGGTGGTCAAAAGGGTGCGCTCGACAGGGTAAGGCGGATGACCGGTGTGGATCATGCTCTCGATGGCTTTCACCAGATAGGCGAAATGGCCAAAGGGGCGCCGGTTTTCGAGATAGAAATGCGTTGCCAGCGGTTTAGCCTGGCCACGGAGTTTACAGGCAAACGCGAAGGCTCCGGAAAAACCTTCGTACACATAGCCGTTGAGCATAGCCACGGCGGCACGCAAACCGTCGCGGTAATCAATGAGAAAAACGCCCCCTTGCCCGTTACCCGCCACGGCTTTGCGGTAGTCGCCTTTGCCTTTACTGGGAATAAGTGCGATGCCTGCCTCGAGCAGTTCCTGCGACCACTCGCCGCGATCCATGGCCTGCCAAATAGCCTCGCCGGTCAGGCATTGCACCGCACGCACGCCGGTCTCGAAACCCTTACGGCGTTCGACCATGCATTGCAGCGTTTCTAAAGCGTGGAATCCGTAGGATTCAAACGGGCCGTAACCCAGAGCTACTGCCGCTTCGATTTCGCAACCTCGCGGGAGTGTCAACGGGGGTTTGCGCCAGGTAAGCGGCAAGGATGACCCTGCCAGGAACGGGATCATCCGCCGTCGCGCTTGCTCATACATCCAGTGTGCGTCTTCCCAGGTCGCAGACAGGTGTTTGTCATTGAAGACTGGTACCACCTGCTTGCAGCGGTCGAATGCAGCGATCGTGCCTTCAAAAAATCGGCGACGCGGATACAGGTGCTGCCCCTTTTCGTTGAACGGATATTTGCCGTGCTCACCAATCAGGAGCACGCCATCCACCACCAGTTTGTTACCGCCCAAAGTCAGGGCCTCGTCAATGGTCTGGCACAACCGAAACCCATGCTTTTTCGCCAGCGCCCGGCTCATATCGTTGTCGGGAAATTGGTCCACATACATGGAGACCAATTCCAAATCCGGAAACCCGCCGCCCTTGTGATCGAATCCTTCGAGTATCTTGCCGACAATAACATCCGCGTGCGAATTGAGCCGGTATTCGGTAACCACTGCGGCTACTCGTTTTTTGCGTGGCATGAGAAGCCTCCTTAGTCCGAGAAAACGGCAGTGCGCTCGGTTGTTTATGTTAGCAACCGCAGAGCGAACGTCTCTTAGTCCCTTGACGAAGCGTGGTAGCAGTGGCTAAAGCAAACATGTCGCCAATGCAGAGGAGAACGATTATGGCGCGGCAGGCTTTGCTGACAGCGGTTGCGTGTTCGGCCGTCCTGGCGTTGGCTCTTGATTCGGGCCAGACCCAGCAGGTGCAGGTCCCGAATGGCAAAGCGCTCACGCGAGTGCTGGACGGAAAAACGTTGCCGAAAGATAGCCGTCTGGGCAAACCGCGGGATTATAACACCACGACTCGCATCCAGGTACCCCAGACGCGAGAAGCCTGGGAAATCCGTGCTCGGGAATTGCGCGAGCAGATTCTGGTGGCGCTGGGATTGTGGCCCATGCCGGAACGAACGCCGTTAAACGCCGTCGTCCATAGCCCCATTGACCGCGACGAATACACGGTCTGGAAGGTATATTTTGAGAGTTTGCCAGGGCATTATGTAACCGGGAACCTGTATCGGCCCAAACCGAAGCCCAACGTGCGACAGCGATTTGCCGGCGTGCTTTGTCCTCACGGACACTGGAGAAATGGTCGGTTTTACGAGGCCAGCGACGCGGAAGTTAAACAGCAACTGGCCAGTGGTGCAGAAAAAACGGAAAACGGGGCACGGTATCCGTTGCAGGCACGCTGTGCCATGCTGGCACGGATGGGGTGTGTGGTTTTTCATTATGACATGGTCGGTTACGCTGATTCTCAGGGTATCGCTCATCGGGGCGGCTTTGCGCAAGGGGCGGAGGTGGAGACACAATTGCGCTTGCAAAGTTTAATGGGTTTGCAAACCTGGAACAGTATTCGCGCTCTGGATTTTCTGTTCAGTCTGGCACCGGAAGTGGACACCCAACGCATCGGAGTAACCGGAGCCAGCGGCGGCGGAACGCAGACATTCATTCTGTCGGCAGTGGATGACCGGGTGCAGGTCGCATTCCCGGCAGTGATGGTATCCATGAACATGCAGGGCGGTTGCGAATGCGAAAACGCTTCGCTGCTGCGTATCGGTACTAACAACGTGGAAGTCGCGGCTTTGTTTGCCCCCAAACCGCTGGCCATGACTGGTGCCAACGATTGGACGAAAGACATTGAGCAGGTGGGGTTGCCCGAACTGCGGCGCATCTACGGGCTTTACGGGGCTGAGGATCGCGTCCTGGCTAAGTATTTCCCGTTTCCGCACAATTACAATCAGGTCAGCCGGGAGATGATGTACCACTGGTTCAATCGCCATTTGCAGCTGGGTTTCCCGGAACCGATCAGCGAAAGGCCATTCCAACCGATCCCGCCTAAGCAGCTTAGCGTGTTCGACGAACAACATCCACGACCATCGAACGCCAAAGATGCGGCGGCGCTGCGTCGCTATTTGAGCGAGACTTCGGACCAGCAGATGGAGGCGTTGAGCAAGGATGTCAAGCGCTATCGCGAGGTAGTCGGAACGGCTCTGCGTGTCATGGTTCAAGACCGCTGGCCGATCCCCGCCGCTGATGAACCGGGCCGATCGGTTGTTGAGATCGTGGAGGGCACTTTACAAAAGCATGAAGAAAAGGATTTCACGCTGCACAAAGGCCTGATAGCACGCACTGCGCGGCCGGATGTACAGCTGCCCGCACTGGGTTTGGAACCGAAAAACTGGAACGGTACTGTTTGCGTCTGGATTCACCCTGACGGCAAGGCCAGTTTGCTCGATGAGCAAGGCAAGCCCGTACCGGAGGTGCAGAAGCTGCTGAACGCGGGGGTGCTTGTGATTAGTGCGGACGTGTTTTTGACGGGTGAGTACCATTTGCCCGACAAACCTACCCCACTGCCGACCGTGAACCCGACCTACGCCGGTTATTATTTCGGCTATAATCCGAGCGTGTTCGCTTGCCGTGTTCAAGATGTGCTGACTCTGCTGGCAGCAGCGCATCAGCTCAAGAAAGATGGACAGGGAGTGTGGCTGGTCGCTTACAGCAAGCTGGGCCCGTGTGCGTTACTGGCTCGCTGCCTGGCCGATGGTGCCGTAGCCCGCAGCGCCATTGATTTAGCCGGTTTCGACTTTCACCTGGTGAAGTCTGTTCAGGACGAAATGTTGCTGCCTGGGGGGATGAAGTACGGGGGGCTATTCGGATTTGTGCCCCTGTGCACCGAGGGCCGTACAGTTTTATTCCACCCGGCGGCGGAGAGTCGGTTACAACGGCTGAAGCTGGCCAGTGGTGTTGAGTTGGTTCGGGAATCGGCCAATCTGGAGCGACTGGTCGCTGCATTGCTCCGATAAACGAAAACTTCCGAGCCAAGACTTTCTCAATGACTGGTGGAACGTCGTCGGATATGCGTGTGGAAAAGGCTACCTTTCCGCGACCGTTTCTGCTACAATTGAACAGTAGAGGGAGGGGAATTCCATCTGCGATAGAGCGGTTCGTTGGGTGAACGGGAGAACCATTTTGTTGCAGGACCGGCCCGGGCGAGGCCACCGAGGAGACTAGCCATGAGCACAGTCGCGGGGCTGACGAAAAGGCAGCAACCATCTGCTGGCCGACCCCGAGATGAGCGGTTGCTACGCGAGTTGCAACGCACCGCAGAGCGCATTCGCTGGACGGAGATCACGACCGCGGTTTTCATTCTGGCGGTGGCCTGCGCAGTTTACGTGTTGGTGGTGGCACTGGCGGACCAGGCGTTGCGACCAGAGGGGTTGCCGGGCTGGCTACGGAAGGTGTTGTTCGCGGGGTTTTTGGTGGGCTGCGGGATTTTTGCCTGGTTTCGTCTCATTGTGCCGCTGGGCCGGAAAGTGAGCTTGCTCTATGCTGCCTGGCGTCTGGAGAAATCGGCGCAAGTTACACGCCATGCGCTAACAGCTTATCTGGACTTGCGCGAACGGCCGATCCCGAATCTAGTGAAGGAGGCGTTGCGGCGAGAAGCCCAGGAGGATTTCCGTTACACCGATCCGGAGGCAGCTGCACAGCCGGGTCAATGTTTGCGCTGGTTCTTTGTTCTGGTGACTCTGCTCATTGTGATGGGCGTGTTCGCATTGTTCGTGCCGGAGCAATTTTTGTCGCTGGTGGCCAGAGCATTGGTGCCGTTTACTGATACGGCCATCCCGCCAGATACGCGGTTTGAGCTCTTGGCGCCGGAGAAAGACGGGCCTTATGTTGAACCGCACAAACAGGAAGTTCTGGAAATTCCCGTGCGGCGTGGTCAGCCGGTCACGGTTCGCGTCAAAGTACACGGTCTGGTGCCCCCCGAGGCCTGGCTCGAAACCTGGACGCAACCCGGAGAACAACCCGTTCGCCGCTCCATGACGGCGATTGACCAGTATCGCACCGAATGGCAGCTGGAGCTGGGAGCCAGTAGTGTTCCTGCCAGCGGATTGTTTTTCCGCGTAACAGGCGGAGATGGGCAATCGCGAGTGTATCGCCTGGTCGAGCGGTTGACCAATCCTCCGGAGCTGCGGCAGTTTGAGATCACAATTCACTACCCTGAGTACACGCGGCGGGAGGCCAAGACGCAAACCGTGGGCGAAATCGAGGCGCTGGTCGGAAGCCAGGTGGAAATAGCCGTGTTCGCCGACCAGCCGATTGTTAGTGGCGAATTGACGGTGGAATCTGGTCAGCCACCCCGGCAGGAAGTTTTCCAGTTGGTGCAAAAACCCGACAGCGACCCCAATCACCAGCCCAATCGGGTATTTTTGCCCGACCGGCTGACTCTGAAACAAGGGTGGCAGCGTTACAGTGTGGTGCTCAAGAACAAGTCGAACCAGTACAGCACGTTGCAATGGTTCAACATCCGCGTCATTGAGGACCAGCGGCCAGTGATTACGCTGGATCAGGTCGGCCAGGAAAAACTGCCTCCGGCCAACGCAAACGAATCTGGCCGGCCGGTGGTCAAACTCCCGGTAGATGCTACCGTGGCCGTGATAGGTACGGCGAACGATGATTTTGCGGCCGACCTCGTCTGGTTGGTGTTGCAAGAGGTAGAAGGTCAAAAACGGCTTCTTCGCATCGCTCATGAGGCTGCGGAAATAGGCCCGTTGCAGAAGCCCAATGGGTTTACGCCTATTGTGCCAGCAGCGTACCAACTTACTCTTGACCTGACTCGGGCGGTGGTCGTCAGCGATAGTCAGAAGTCTCCTGGACCGGCTGAGCCCGTGCGATTGGCTGCGGGAACGAAGCTGCTTCTGTGGGTAGAGGGTACGGACTGTAAACGACCGGAGCCGAATACGGGGAAGTCGCGGGAGGTGTTGCTGGAATTGACCGAACCGCAACGCCCGCCGTCTGAGCCGGAAAAACCGAATCCCGGAAAACCAGACAAGCCAGGTGCCCAAGAACGCGGAGCGAATGAGCAGAAACCCAGCCCGGACAATAAGCCTGAGACCGCAGATAAGCCAGCTTCCAAGCCGGAAGACAACGCGGCTAAGCCGAGCGGCTCCGGCGAGGAAAAGCCATCCCCCGACAAAAGCGGTTCCGGTAATCCGGAGCAACGCGGTTCAGGTCAAAACTCCCGTTCGCCTGATAAAAGCGAACCTGGCACGGTCTCGGGTTCGCAGTCCTCTGATAAACCCCAGAAGCCGGGGCCTGGAAATCAAGCTGGCGGTTCAGCGGCCGGGAAGCCCGAAGATAAGCCGCAAACGACCAACCAGGGCGGTGGAAGCGATGTAAACGCACAGCAAAAGCCTGCCCAGAATCAGCCCGGCCAGCCGAACGCCGGACAGCAGGCGAATAAGCCGATGGGCGGCGAACAGGGGCAGGGTGGTGCTCAGGCAGGCGGTCCGCAAAAGCCGCAGGGGAACCAGCCCGGCCAACCGAACGCCGGACAGCAGGCGAATAAGCCGATGGGCGGCGAGCAGGGGCAGGGTGGCGCCCAGGCCAGCGGTCCGCAAAAGCCGCAGGGGAACCAACCGGGCCAACCGAACGCGGGGCAGCAGGCGAATAAGCCGATGGGCGGCGAGCAGGGGCAAGGCGATGCCCAGGCCGGCGGTCCGCAAAAGCCGCAGGGGAACCAGCCCGGCCAGCCGAATGCGGGACAGCAGGCGAATAAGCCGATGGGCGGCGAGCAGGGGCAGGGTGATGCCCAGGCAGGCGGTCCGCAAAAGCCGCAGG
>VAPR01000076.1_pt1 | contig 64992 bp, 52 predicted proteins | sample 3380701 | NCBI WGS metagenome assembly VAPR01 (sample SAMN11536904, study PRJNA540576) | hot springs metagenome | isolation source: hot spring wet sediment | place: Spain: Lobios | collected 2014-01
GCTGGGGCCCGTACCCAGCCGGAAGCCCGAGTAGTCGTACTGGCGGCCGTAGACGTTCCCCACGTCGGGACGGTACAGCCCCAGCTGGAGGAGTTGTTCTATCCGTTCAAGCAGCCGCAAGAGACGCCAGCCGACCAGGCCCATGCCCAGGGCTTGAGCAAGCTGGCAGACGCCGTCTGGACCAGCGATCCGGTTGCCGAGCATCTGCAGGACCTTTTGCCCACTTTCGTCAATCCCGACGTCGGCTTGAACACGCCGGAAGAAGTGCTGGAAGGAGTCCGGCATCTTTTAGCGGAACGGTTGTCGCAGCTCTGGCAGTGGCGACGAGTGGGACGAAAGGCGCTGCGCGAACAGGCGGAGTTGGTAGCCCGTCGGCATCCGGAACTGCCTGAGGGCGAAGGTCAGGAGTACCGCGACTTTTTCGATTTTCGGGAGCCCATTCGCCGACTGCGACCTTACATCTTGCTGGCCCTGGTGCAAGGGGAACGTTCGCGGGCCCTGCAACTCGATATTGCTTGCGATGTGGAGAAGATTCGTCAAACCCTGCTGGAAAACTTCCCCATTCAGGAACACCGGCATCTGGAACTGATCCGCAGCGCCGCCGAAGAAGCGGTGGAGCTTTATCTCATACCGGCGTTGCTCGGCGAATTGCGGCGGAAACTTTACCAGCGGGCGGAAGATTACGCGGCGGAAGTTATCGCGGCCAGTTTGCGGCGATTGGCGCTGGTGCGGCCAATGACAGGGTATCGCGTGCTGGCCATCGATCCGGGCTTGCGTCCGGGATGCCGTGTGGCTGTGCTGGATGAATCGGGCACGGTGCTGGAGTGCCGACTGCTGCACCTTCTCACCCCATCTCGTGCCACTCGCGGGAAAACGAAGGAAACAGTTTCATCTTCCGCGGCAACCGGCGACACCTCCTCCAGCCACCAGAGCGATAATGCGATTTCCAGCCCGAGCGGAGCGACTACCGACGGAACTACCGCCAGCCAGGCTGCCAGCACTACGCCCGGCGATTCGGAGTTGGGCAACAATTCTGAAACGGATACTCACGCTACCGATGCTGAATCGTCCGCCGCTAAAGAAGCCGCGACTTCCTCAGAAGGCCGTAGCCAGGATGCCCGAGTTTCGTTACCGGATATTGAGCAACTTTGCGAGCTGGTGAAGCGTTATGAAGTGCAGGTCATCGTTATCGGCAATAATAACCACTGCCGCGAAGTCGAAAAACTGGTGCAGGAACTCATTCGTGAACGGCTGACGGATGGGCAATACAGCATCGTCAGTGACCTGGGAGCAGCACAGTATGCGGGTGGCATACTCGGCAAGGAGGAGTTGCCCAATCTGGATGCCGGTCTGCGTTTGGCAGTAAGTCTGGGTCGGCGGTTCCAGGACATGCTGGCCGAACTGGTCAAGGTGGACGTACCGAGCCTGGCCGGACTGCTCAACTTCTATGACATCGGTCCCCGCCGGGCTCAGGAAGCTGTGCGCCATACCCTGGAAAGTCTGGTCAATTGGGTGGGTGTGGATTTAAACCAGGCCAGTTTTTCCCAACTACGTTATGTGGCGGGATTGAACGACCACCTGGCCCGAGTGCTGGTGGATTATCGTCGCAATGTGGGACCGTTTCGCCGTCGGGAACAATTGCTGCAGGTTCCGGGCATCACCGAAGCGGTTTATAAGCAGGCGGCTGCGTTTTTGCGTATTCCCGACGGCGAGGAACCACTCGATTCGACCTGGCTTCATCCCGACCAGTATGACCTGGCGCGGCGACTACTGCAAGCGCTGGGCTTCTCGCCGGAAGCAGTGCGTGAGCCTTTCCGCCGCCGCGAACTGCGCCAGGCTCTGGGTCGCGTCGAGGTCAACAAACTCGCCGCAGAGCTCGGTTGCTCTCCCATAGCATTGCGGGAGGTGATGAATCACCTGTCGGCAGCCGGGCGTGATCCGCGATTATCATTGCCGGAGCCAATTCTGCGACGCCAACTCCGACCGGTGAGCGAACTCCGTGCCGGGGAGCATTATTACGGACTGGTGGTACGGCTGCTGGATTTCGGCGCGTTTGTGGATATTGGAGCGGAAGAAACCGGCCTGCTACATAGAAGCCGCATGGGCCGAAGCAAGTTTCACTCCCCACGCGAGGTGCTCACGGTGGGGCAAGTGGTAAGTGTCTGGGTGGTGCAGGTGGATGCTGGCCTGAAACGCATTGCCTTGAGCCTGGTTCCACCGGTAGCGCGGCGTCGGCGAGCGATACGCCGTCGTCGCGCCGTGCGACCTTCCCCGCCGGTAACGATGATTGTTCAGCCACCCAAACCCAGTACCGCGGCAACGGTAGCCTCCTCTCCGGCGACAGCCGCGACCGCAGCAGTACCGGCCAGCACCGAAATCACAGCGCCCACACAACCGTCGGAAACAACCATGCCGGCTACTCCGGTACCTCCGCCGACAGTAGCCGGGCCGACTGGACCGACAATCGAACCGCCTGCAACCTGTCAAACGCCTCCCTCGCCGATCTCGGCTCCGACAGAACCAAAACCGGCCGAGACGCCTGCTCCCACGCTGACCGCTCAGGCGGAACCTTCGCCCACCCCTGTTCGTCCTCCTCGTCCAGCACGCAAGCCCGAACCGCTACTGTCACCGGCACGTGAAACGCCAACTTTGCCACCGGATGTCTTGAGCGGCAAAAGAGAATTACGAACATTCGCGGAATTGAAAGCGTTTTTCGAGGCCCGGCAACGATTGCAGGCCAGCAGTCAATCCACTGCTGAACAGCCGCCGGCCAGTCCGGTTTCGGATGATTCCGGACGATGACAGTTTTTTCCATTCGCTCTGCGCATACAATCCTTCTGAGGGACAAGATAACACCAGGAGGGTCAACGATGATTCCGGAACAAATACGTCAGCCGGATGCAGAGCGTCCTCAAAAGGAAATGCCCGTTCCGTTAGCCCTCGGTTACCAGCCCCGCGTTTTGCCCAACGCTGTGGATGTTACTGGACTGGTACCCGACGAAGTTCACGTGGACCCATATATCACCGCTGGTCATCCAGGGTACGAAGAAAGCGGTGAGTCGCAAATTATCCCAATGGATCGCCTCACGGGCGGTCAATCGTCCGCAGGCTAACGCGGCAGGCGATCCCCACTTCAACCACAAAACATCGCCTTACGTGGCTGCACAGAACCAGGCGGCGACTGTCTCATCGGTATGTTCGCATTGCGCCTCCAAGCAAACGCAGGCGTGCTAACCTTCCTAGCGTTCGGAGGGAATACATGCCAACCCATCGCCTTCCTTCTCGAGCAAAAGTGATCGGCGGTAATCCTGGTTTACAACACTTCGCTACTTTCCGTTACCCACTGGGCTATGGAAGCTTTCTCGGTATCAGTGTGGCTATTCTGCTTAGCCTGCCGCTAGCGAGCGTTGCTCGGAAAGATGCTGGTGGTCGGCCAGTGCGCGAATTCCCAGCAGAGTTGATAGAAGACAAAATCCGCGGCGGGTTGGTCGGACAGCTTTTGGGCAACCTGAACGGGTTGCCGCACGAGTTCAAATACATCGAAGAGCCAGGCGATGTCCGCGACTATGTGCCTGCTTTGCCGGATGGCGCCTGGACCGACGACGATACCGACATCGAATGGACTTATGTGGTGGCCATGCACCGCCAGCGCCGGCTCTTGTTGCCGTGGCACGATATCCGAAGTCTCTGGCAGACCCATATCAATCGCCGCATCTGGTCTTCCAATCAATACGCTCGCCAGTTGATGGACTTAGGGATCGATCCGCCTGCCACGGGTTTAGTTGCCTTGAATCCCTGGGCGGAATTCAACATCGCGGGCCAGTTCTGCGCCGAAACATTCGGCCTGATTGCACCTGGATTACCAGAAACAGCAGCGACTATCGGGACGCATTACACTTGCGTGGCAGTGTCCGGAGAACCGCTCCAGGCAACTCAGCTGTTCACGGCTATGATTGCCACAGCTTTTCTCACGGCAGATTTGCAAGAAATCCTGAATGCTGGCCAGCAAGCTTGCGATCCGCAGTCGAGGTTGCTGCAAGTAGTTCGCCAGGTCCTGGCCTGGCACAAACAGTTCCCGGACGATTGGCGCGCTACTCGGCAGAAGATCAAGGAAACCTACGACATTTACGGTAAGTCCCACCGGGGCCGCAACGGGTACGAGATCAACACAGCTTGTATTATCGCCGCTTTGCTTTATGGACATGGGGACTTTGTCAAGAGCATGACGTTGGCCTTCAACTTCGGATGGGATGCTGATTGCAATGCTGCCACTGTTGGCACTATACTCGGCGTGCGTCAGGGCTGGCAATGGATGCAAAAGCAGGGTTGGCGCATCCAGGATCGTTATCGCAATACTACCCGCGAAGGTTTGCCAGAAGACGAAACCATCACGCGTTTCGGGGATCGGCTGATCGAATTAGCGCGGCTTGCTATAACCGAAGCTGGCGGCGAATATACCAAGAACACCGCGGGTAAGCACATTTACCGCATTCCTATCCAGCAGCCTCGCTGTGTCCATCCCCTGGCAATGGATGAAAAAAACACTCAACAACTGGCACGACTTTACTCGCCGCAAAAATTACTGGACGGATTACGTTCAGCGGATGAGCAAACCAGAGCTCGCAGTGCTTATCTGGCCATTGCTCTGGGATATAGCAACGAGGTTCGTCAGCGTGATGAGGCGGCCTGGAAAGCGGGGCTGGCTGCTCTCGACAAATATCCCAAGGTTGTTCAGGCCATTCACTACTATACACCAGCTACGGAGCTGGCTAATCAACTGCGGCAATCTGCTCTGCAGGCGGGTTTAGCACGACCTCCGAAAAAGCTTCCGCTCTGGTAAGTCCGCCGCTCCAGCAGGGCACTTAGCGAACCCGGGGCCAATAGCGACCTCCTAAGGGCGACAAACTATGCACTGGCCCGGGTGCATGAAACGCTACGACCTGCCTGGCTACCGGTGTATCGCTTTCAAAAACCATACGCGCCGCGTACGCCACTTCGTGAAACGCCACGATTTTGCTCAGGACGTAATAGTCCCGTTCCTGGCGATTGAACACGAACCACCAGTCGCCATGCAGGGTGCCGATCTGCTGCGGATAACGAATGGCCCATTCCAGGGCATAGCCCGAATAAAATGCTGCCAGCCCGTAAGGATCGAACAGGTTGTCTCCGGGTCGCAAGTGCTGACGTAACCAGTAACCGGCTTGGCGATGGCCTATTGCTCCGGCATGCAGGGGTTCGCGGACCAGTTTGCCGACACAGACGGCTAGAAAACCGGCCAGAGCAAAGTTAAACAGTCGCTGCAGGTTTTGGATCCATCGCCAGCTAACTGCGCCGCAACTTCTTTGATGCCACCACACGCTGGCCTTTGCGAACCGCCACGTTAACCCAGCGCACATTAGACCGCAGATGGTAATCGGATAACTGTAACGCTCTGCCGAATAGCCAAGCACCAGGGCACCCCGCCAGAGCACCAACATATAGATAAGCACGAACAAGGTCACTAATAACCAGAGCGGATCCCGACGCAGGCGACGCAAAGCCAGAACCAAACCTGGCAGGACCAATATCAACGGAGCATAGAAGAATCCCTGGGCGATATCTTCCAGGACATAAACAAGCGCCCGGAATATCCCAACGTTGGCTGCATCGGGAATGTGAGCGGCCAGGAGCGAGCACGTCGTATGGATCGCCGATATAGGAGCTGAGCCAGCCGCGCCAGCATTCAGCAGAAGTCGGCCGCTCGGTTTCACCGTTAGCCCACCAATCGCGTAAGTGTACGGAAAAACACTTATAACCAGCGGAAGGAAAAATGAAACCATTGTTCGCACCAGCTGGCCTGCACTACCAGGCAAATCCCGACGGAAATAAAGGGCTGGGATGCTTATGAGCACGGTGAGGGCAAAAATGGCAGCCTCCGGTCGGGTGAGGTAAGCAAGCCCGCAGGCCAGTCCGCCTGCAGCAAACCAGTACCACCTTCCCTGCTGCAAACCGATACTGACCAGCAGCAGACTCCAAAACACCCCCGCCAGATATAAACCCTCCGAAAGAGCATCGCACAAACAACTGGCCAGGCCCGGCAACAGGTTGAACAATACCGCTACCCAGAACGCGGCCGTAGTGCCAACGAGCCGACGAGTCAGCAAAAATATCGCCGGCGTGGCGAGTAATCCGGCCAGGAAATTTGCCAGTTGCGCCGCCAGCTGCCAGGCTTCCGGTTCCAGTTCCCGGCCGGGAAACAGCAAACGTTGACAGCCGGCTATCGCCAGCGGATAAAGCGGATGTTGCTGCGACTGGCGAACCACTACGCTCCATGGTTGGCGCTGCAAGTAAATCGCATACTGAATGTAATCCACGCCATCCCGCGAAATACACACGGTGCGTAGCAGAATCATCGCCTTCACCAGCACCGCCACCAACAACGCCAGCAACAGTAAGAACATCGCCGGGTCGCCTCGAAACGCGAGGAAACGTAAGGGATGGCGAATATTCGCCGATTTTTCTAAGCTTCTGTGCTGGTACACGCTCGTTTCGCTCCGACCGCCTAAATGTTAAGTTGCACCGGCGCCGATTATTTTTTCCCATCGGGCTGACGTCTATCGTCGCGGAGATTTTTGCGGTAGGGATACGATCTTACGGCAGCCAGGCTGAACCGATGCCCGCCCGTGCGATGCAGTTCTCGATTGTTGAAAGCGGCGGCAAATCATTGCGAAGTAACTACCATTCGGCCATCCTTAGAGCAAGGCGAACTCGACGAGCCACGCTCTCTCGCAGTGGGAATACCGCTGACTTTTGCTTGCTGCTCCTGCTTGTTTGTGCGAATATTCACCAGGAAAAGCGATGTTCTTTGGTGCTGCGCATGAACTGGTGTGCGACGAAGGCGTGATCACAACGGTTGCAGGGATGCGAGCCAACAATGCCTTTGCTGCCCTGGCGGTCTTGTTCTACGGGTCGCCACGCCGAAGGCTGCGGGCGATCACTTCCAGGTCGGCCAGGAGATGGCGATGCTGGTTCGGTACTCGACCGGCCAGAGTCGCACCGCCCTGGGCTTGTCGAATGGCGTAATAATCCAGAACCAGCCGTTCGCCTCGAAGCGTAACTTCGTACCGGAAACGTTCCAGACTCCCTGTTGGAGCAGGCAACTGTTCCACAGAGCCGCGACGATGCACGGTTGCTTGTTGTTGCGCCAGCCACTGCTCGACCTGCTGCTGATACTGTGCCCCGGTGAGAGCATGGGCGGGTGGGTCGAGCGTAAGCAGCAGGGTGCCGCCATTCGGTTCATCGAGGAAAATTTGCCGAGGGTCAGCTCGTCGTACCGTCCATCGCCTGGGGTAAACGAACGCGACCCCCAACGTTTTTTCAGCAAACAGAAGCCGCGTATTTTCTTCGTCCGGCACCAGCTTTAAACCGCGGAGCGCGGTCTCACTCAACTGCGGAATATCGTTCACCATCCGCCGCGTTATAACCAGGGTTCCCTGAACCTGACCTACCGCCTGGCCTTCGCTGTCCAGCAGCCATTGCTTACCCTCGAGGGAGAGGTAAACAATTTTGTTTTGTGCTAGGTCGAAGTAAAGCAGGCCGTGAAGCTCATGCCGACTTGCGCCATCTTCCGACACGCCGCTGACGGTTCCTGCAAAACTGATCTGGGCCAACCGTTGCCCCTCTCGCTGCTGAATTTGTTCCAAGCGGCAGCTTATCGTTCCCTGGGTAACCTTTTCCAGGTCGGTCAATTCCTGAACGGCCGACGGATCAGCTGGCCACTTTTCGCCCATGCCGACAGCGCGTCCTGGCAGCAAACCGGCCAGCGCTGGGGTAAACACATCGGTGCGAACGCGATCGATTTCCGACCAGGTCAAAGGCACGTCGGGTGAAAACGGCACTTCCAGGTGTCCGGCACGCAGAATCACCATGCGCCGCGCTGCCGGGCGCAGCTGGCTGACCTGCTCCTGTTGCCCTAAGCGACGCTGGAAGTCCAGTCGCTCATACAGCCGGATTGTGCGTTGCACGACGCCATTGGCAGCCACTTCGAGTATCTTCTCGGCATAGTCAATGGCACTGCTACCGGTGAATGCGGCGGTTTGCGGCGGGCCATTCGGCTTTTCCGGCGGTAAGCGGAGTTCGCCACGCAAGTTCACGCGGCAGCTGACATGATACTGCTGTCCGACCGCCGATTTTTCCTGCAACCACACTTTTTGGGAACTTTCCTGGCCCGCGGTTACCGAGCAGATTGTCAACAGCACCCACCCTGGCACCAACCACCTGCCATTGATTCGTGGATTCGCCATCACCTTACCCGCCGTGATTGCCTGGTGCCCCGGTTATAGTGTGTCCCGGTACTTTACCCCCGACCATCATGGTCCAGAAGAATGGGAGTTGATCCGTTGCTCCCCGCCGCTATTGTAACTCGCTAGAGCTTCCGCGACAAAATGGGAGGCCCAAGCTGATGCAGGATGATAAATCTACCGCTCAGGTGGACGTAGTAGCCGTCGCCGCTCATCCAGACGATCTGGAAATCACCTGCGGTGGCACGCTTGCGTTACTCGTGCGCCAGGGATATCGCGTCGCCATGATTGACCTGACCGATGGTGAACCGACACCACGGGGCACACAGGAAATTCGTGCTCGTGAAGCGGAAGCTGCGCGCCAGGTCCTGGGAGTGCCTTTACGCATCGGTGTCGGTTTACCGAACCGCCTCCTGATGGACAGCCCTGAAAACCGCTTCGCCCTGGCTACCTGGTTTCGGCGACTCCGGCCGCAGATAGTCATTGCTATGGCCGGCAGAACTCCCGCCGCCTCTCCCGACCATTACCAGGCTCAACTGCTTATCGAAGCGGCACGCTTTTACTCCCAACTTACCAAATGGGACGATCGCTTCGCCGGTACAGCTCCCTATCGGGTTCCTCACCTGGTGTATGCGCCGGTTCCGGGCGACGCCGAAATCCGTCACTGGCACACAACGTTTGTGGTGGACATCTCGGACACTTTTGAACAGAAGCTCCAGGCAGTGCGGTGCTACCAATCGCAATTCGACGAAGCACGCTTTGAACGGATGCGGCATTTTCTCAGCAGTTACAACGGTTTTCTCGGTAGCCGCTGCGGTTTTCGTTACGGCGAACTTTTTGCCCTACCCCAACCGCTGGGGACGAATGACCTGTTCCGCACTGTGCTGGGCGGCCAGGCACCGATGCCACCAACACCGCTGACGCCACCGGCGACTCTGCCCCACGGATAGCGGCGATGTTTCAAAGTCGCAGACGAGTTATGCGATAGCGCCTCGCGCCAGCGACCCGGTTCCAGAAAAAGCATGGTCGGCTAAATTGCTCCTATGCTGGTGAAATATCTGAGTGAAGGAGCAGTTTTGGAAGTCGGGACATGTCGCCCGCGCAGGAGAACAACTGGGCGACGTTCTGGTCTTACACAAGCCAGTCCTTGCGGTTTCGCACGGCGGGAGCACAGCAGGAATCGGTTGGTGTGAGCAAGCAAAACAACCGGTGGCAAAAGGTCTCGACTGCCTCTCGTGCAGCAGGGATCGGAATTTGGAACGGAATTCCTATCCGGCATTTGCCGGGCCAGGATGAGTAAGCCGGGATTGCTGGGGCGCTTGGCTTACGTAACTGCAAGCTCGTTGTCCTGGCCAACATGACTGCCAACAATTCCTCGAATTGACCGCCGAAGAATATTATGTGCTGTTTCATCTGAGGGTCCCGTATGCGTTTTCGCATCTCGGCGCTGGGAGCACAGCTTGGCCACGGAAAAGACGACCGCCCTGGTGCTGCGGACTACCGATTTCAGTGAGACCAGTCGCGTGGTGGTGCTCTGGACACGCGATTTTGGTAAGGTACGCGCTCTGGCAAAGGGCGGGCGCAGACTCCGCAGTGCCTTTGAAGTTGCTCTTGACCTGCTGAACTTGTGCGATATTGTCCTCATCCGCAAAGCTTCTGACGCTCTCGATCTGCTCACCGAGGCACGACTCCGCGAACGCTTCGTCCATTTGCGCACTCATCTGCAGGCTTATTACGCGGCCTGCTTGATGGCCGAAATTTTGTCCATTTGCGCTCAGGAAAACGATCCGCATCCGCAGTGGTTTGAGGAGACGATTTCCGCTTTGCGCCAGCTTAGCGGCGAGGCGGTCTATCCCACATTGCTGCAATGGGAAGTGCGGGCCTTGCGGGAGGTCGGTCTCCAGCCAGTCCTGGATCGCTGCGTGCTATGCAAGCAACCGATGCTCGCGGCATCTGGCGGTGCCTCGCTCACCTGGAGTGCTCTGGCCGGCGGGGTCGTTTGTTCTCATTGCCACGTCGCGGCCCGGGGACGACGGCAAGTCTCAGCACATCTGATCGGGCAACTGCAAAAGCTTGCCTGCTCCTCCACCGAGCTACCAGACCCAGCGACGTGCCTCGATTTGCTTGACTTACTGCACGACTACTGGATGCAGCAGCTCAGCGTGCCTCTGCGTCTGGCTATTTATTTCCAACCTATTCGCCGTGATGCGGGGAAACCGGAAGGGGGCCATGGGTATAACTCGCCTAGCTAATCGGGGCCGGCCAGGTCGCTTGCTCATAACCTGTCTGGCGTGGTCTGTCTTTGGTTGCCAGCAAATGTCCTCCTTTTCGTGGTCCGACTGGAAAAAGCCACGGGTCGAGTTGCCGCCACCGCCACCGGAAAAAGTATTTCGGGCCGGTCACTGGGAGGAAGAACCGCCTCCGCCACCTGGAACCCTGGCGGGTGATTTAGCTTCTGCGCGAGTGCTTTTCCAGCGCGGCCAGTACGAGGATGCGGAAAAGGTTTTCGCCTGGTTGGCCGACCGTGCTGAGCGTGAAAAAGACCCTAACCTTTATGAAGAGGCCCTCTATTGGCTCGGAGAATCCCAGTTCGCACAACGCAATTATCCGGCAGCAGCCGCTACCTATAAGCGTCTGCTTGATAAGTTTCCCAACTCCCGATTCCGTGCTGAGGTCATCCGCCGCGAAGTTGAGATTGCCGAAAACTGGCTGGAAGTCACCCGTGAAGAAATGCTTAGTCGAAACCAAGGTCGGTGGTATTGGCCACGCCTGTTTAATTTCGAGAAGGAGAAACCCCTGGTCGGCGTCGAGTCGCAGGCACTCGGTATCTTGCAGGCTGCTTATTTGCAAGACCCGACCGGCCCTCTGGCGCCCCATTGCTTAGACCGCATCGCAGCCGTCAACTATTTCCGCCAGGAATGGGAAGAGGCGGACCGATACTACAGTTTACTTACCGAAAGTCATCCGCATTCCCCACTGGCTGTCTCTGCCTTACGGCGAGCTATCGAGGCTAAGATTAACTCCGTGCCAGGCCCGGAATATGATGACACTAAATTAGCCGAAGCGCGTCATCTCGTGGACGTGGCATTACGCAAATATCCGGAATTGCGCGACCCTCAATCGCAAGCTTATCTTGAAACCACGGTGGCGGCTATTCATGATCGCCAGGCTCAGAAGGATTTCAACATTGCCGAATTTTATCGCCGCACCGGTCTGCCGGGTTCCGCATATTTTTATTACGAACTGGTCCGGCGACGCTATAGCGGTACTCGATGGGCACAATTAGCTGAGCAGCGCATCCAAGAACTTCGTGCACAGGTTGAAAAAGACCACCCTCGTAACGAGAATCCATGAACCGCTTACTTTCGGCTCGAAAAATCTATAGTGTACTTGCATACACTATACCACTCCTAGCGTCTGCCTGCACCAGTACAGGGGGCGTTAGCATCCTCGGTTACAGCTCCGACTCGAATTACGACACCAGCATTCACACCGTTCGCGTGCCCGTTTTCAGGAACCTGACTTTTTACCGAGGCATTGAATTTCAACTGACCCAGGCGGTGATCCAGAAGATCGAAGCACGCACGCCGTGGAAGGTGGTCCAGCAAGGATATGCCGATGCCGAGTTGTTAGGTACTATCACTCAACTGCAAAAGCGTATTCCGCTGGTGAACCCGCTTAACGAGGTTCGTGAGGGTGAATATACCATGACGGTTGAAGTTAGTTTCCGCGACTTGCGAATCGGAACCGGCATACCCGAGCCTCTCAGCCCTTCGGAGCCCACACCTTCGGAGGCCAACAGCGCTTCTTCCGGTAAGCCGCCGCCCAAAACGCTTCTTATTCGCAGCCGGCCATTTGTCCCGGAATTAGGTCAGTCCACAGCTACAGCCCGCCAGCAACTGGTCGAAGATATCGCCGAACAGATCGTCAACATGCTCGAATCGCCCTGGTAAATATCCTTCTAGCATTTTATCGCTTTTCCATCTGGCACCACCATGCAGAGCATTATTTATCTACACAAATGGAAGCGGTTGCTAATGTTTCCAGCTGGCTTTGGAATGCCGTTGCATTGGAAGGGGTTTCTGGTTATATACTCTCCTCTCAGAACATAAGCGGAGGAAGTTGACCATGTATATCACGGCACGAGGCACGACCTTAAGTGCAATACTAAGTGCAGCCGCACTAACTTTAGTTACCGACCTGAAATATGCGCTGGCCCAAACGCCACCTGCAAATGCCAGCGCAGCACCCGGTGCTAGTGGCCTGGGTACAGAAGTAGTTGCTCTGGTCAATAATGTTCCAATTACCCGAGCCGAATTAGCGAACGAACTTATAGCCCGCAAGGGTCGGCAGTTTCTCGAACTGCTTATCAATCGCCGCATCATCGAACAGGCCGCCGCCAAGGCTGGAGTCACCGCCACCGACAAGGAAGTCGAGGAAGAATTAGCAGAGGTGATTCGTTCCCTCAAGCTCAAAAATGCCGCCGAATTTGAAAGAACCGTGCTCAAGGATCGCCAGACCACCCTTTACGAATATAAGGAGGACGTTCTCCGCCCGGCCATTCTTATGCGAAAACTGGCGGAAAAACGCGTGCAGGTAACTGAAGAGGATTTGCGCAAGGCTTTCGAGGCCAACTATGGCGAGAAAGTACAATGCCGTATTATCTTGATCCCCAAGTCAGATGGCCTGGGCGTCGCACTCAAGGTATATGAAAAGGTTCGCGGTAAAGGGTTGGAGGAATTTATCCGGGAAGCAAGCCAACAGCCTTCCCACCTGGCTGCTACCGGCGGTAGGATACGCCCTATCAATCGTCATTCAGCAGTACCGGAGCTAGAGCGGGCTGCATTTAGTCTTCGGGATGGCGAGATCAGTGAGATCATCGAGGTTCAGGAAGGTTATGTGATTCTTTACCGCGAACGGCTCATTCCGGCCGACACCAGTATTCGCTTCGAAGATGTGCGTGAGCTACTCTATAAGGAAGTTTACAAACGCAAGATCGAAGCTGAGATTCCTTTGCTATTCAACGAATTACGGGCAAGCGCGGTCATTAAGGATTTCCTTAACAACCGCTTCGATGTCCAGGACATTGCTTTGCCAATCCCAAATCAAAATAAGCCCGCCTCACCCAATCCTGCTGCCAATCGGTAAGAGCACCCGCTAATAATAAGTCCTGTTCACTGGAATAACGAAGTAACGGATGCTCGGATCAACATCTATGTAATTATTGTTAGACAAGCCGAAACGAAAACAGCGTTGACTATGCTTAAGCATTCCCGGCAGAAATGCATTGCGGTGTGAGGAGCAGTGGGACCAGTCCTTTGTTTCGTTATGGCAAAAAGTTTCTCGTGTCGCCCGAACAAAGGTTCGACAGTTTGCGAATCATTTGCCAAGTCGCCAAACATAGGCTAAGCTTAGGGTAGAAGTGACGTTGCTGATGAATTTGCCGCTTTGTCGAGTAACAGCCATGCCCCATACTCGAAGCACGAAGAAGGCCGAATCAATTGCCCATCCAAGCAATGCCTGGGAACCGGTCAAGGAGGCCATCCTTCGGCGAGCCGAAACACGCGGATTTATCCTGCCGAGAGAAATACGTGAAGAGCTGCAACGGCTCGGCCTGGATGGGCAGCAATGGCGGGAGTTTGTTCGCCAAGCGGGAACCTTACTTACTTACCGTAACGGACGCTATTATTATGTCCCGGCCTGGAATGAAGCTCGCTTACGTGAAGAAGAGCGCCAGCTTCACGTGCGTGCTCTGCTACAGGCCTTGCTTGAACATCATAAGCGAACTCAGCATCGCCAGGAACGGCGAGGAGCTGAACGCATGGAGGTGATCTGGCCTATTACCTTAATTCTCGAAGATGGCACCTTGCACCGGGCGGTGACGCGTGATATTTCTGCTGCGGGAATACGCTTTCTGGGAACTAAGTCATTACTTGGTCAGCGAGTTATCGCCCGTCTAAGTTTAGGCTCGGAACAGGAGCATGTGTTCGCCGTGAGAATTTTGTGGACTTGCGAAGCCGGTGACCAGTTATATGAAAATGGGGGCACGGTTCTCGAAGTGCTCGCCCAAACTGAAACGCAAGCCCCTGCGCCTTCTGGTTGACAACTCCATAACCGTTAGCGACCGTGCGTCGCACTAGAGGTGTTACTTAGAAGCATTTTCTAGCTTCTGCAACACGGCCTGGACAGCTCCTAAAGGATCGGAAGCGGTCGCTGAGTACTCGCGAATATGCCCTGGCCTTTGTGGGTCGGGAACACTGCACTCGAAACGCCAGCTATTGCCCTGCATTTCCAGGCGTTGCCAGGTAATACCCTTTGCCCGCAACTGTCGGAAGGTTTCTTCCCAGGAAACCGAGCGCTGGGCAGGGTTAGACCATCCCGCAGGCTGGAAAGGTTCAGTGGTCTGTGCCGTCAACGAATGTTGGCCCTCTAAGCTTTTCGTTCCGGCCACTAAGCGCGCATTTTCCACTGGCAAAGTAGAAGGTGGCTGCATGGTCGCGCTGGCACCGTTCTCCGCATCGGTCGCTGGCATAGGTGTCGGTGGAATTCGACCTAAAGGACTTCCCAGGAACGGGTCGCCCGTCTTGTTTTTCCCGGACTTAGAGGGGACACGGTTTCCTTCCAACTGCTGACAACCTGCAATGGTCAAAATCAGCAGCGCCAGGACAGTAATCAGCCACTTTCCTTTAGTTGCCGAGGCTAGCGTGGACAGCATTTTATATTTGCACTATAAGTCGGCAGTCAGCAGGCGCGCGTTATGGCCGGCCAATACTGGCACCCCGTATAGATTTTCGGCACTGGAGCAGTTCAAGTTCAGCGAAAACACCTAGAAATTCCCCACTACAACCGGCAAACTGAATTTTTTCGCCAAATTCTGAACGGAAGTATTAGTTGCCGAGCCAAACCGAAAAATCTGGGGCGTGTCCTGGAATTCCTGTTGGCTGACAAGCTCGGCGTATCCCACCAGGCTTTTCCCCCAGATGGCGACAGCCCGTACTGGCAGGATTTGACCTAACCATTCGCTTTTTCCCGGAAAAATCACCCGAACTCCACGGCAGGCAGTTCCGCTGAGATGGCCCGGTAAACCTTCTTCGGTTTTCTCCGCTAACACCTCTAATTTTCTCCCGATCAGAGACTCTAAATACCGTCGCCGCAGTGTGCGATCCAGGTTCGCCAATTGTTCCTTGCGCCGTTGCAGGAGATGAGAGGGCACTTGATTTGGCATCTGAGCCGCTGGTGTACCTGGGCGCGGGCTGAACGGAAAGATATGTATCCAGGCAAATCCAACTCGCTCGGCTACCTCGAGGGTAGAGGCAAAATCTTCCTCCGTTTCGCCGGGAAAACCGACAATAATGTCCGTAGAAATGGCGGGATTATCGAAGGCCTGGCGTATCAACTCGCAGTTTCTAATAAAACTCTCCACACGATACCGTCTTCGCATCGCCTGCAGGATTTTATTCGAGCCACTCTGCAAACACACATGAAAATGAGGACAAACACGCGGATGGCGTCGGCATGCTTCTAACAATTCCCCTCGAATTTCAGCCGCCTCTAAGCTACTAAGCCGGATGCGAAATTCTCCGGGTAGCTTGGCCAGGGCGTCTAATAAATGCCATAGCCGCGACCATTCCGATTTAGGCCGACCTCGACTCAGGTCAATTCCATAATGGCCGAGGTGAATACCAGTCAGGACAATTTCACGATAACCGTTCGCAACTAACTCCCGTACTTCCTCGACAATCGCCGGTATAGGTCGGCTAACAAATCGCGGTCGCACGTAAGGTATTATGCAAAACGTGCAGTTAAGCAGGCAGCCATCCTGTACTTTGACAAATGCCCTTCGATGACCGTGAAAATGCCGAATACCAGCTGGCCAGCTTACTAAGCCCCATTCAGTCAGCAATTCTGGCAGCCGGTCTTTATCGGTTACAACACGCACGCCAGGTCCCAGCTTACTAATAGATTGCGGATCACGGCTGGCGAAACAACCCATCACAAGCACACCAAAACGCGGGCGCTCGCTGAGTAATCGTCTGATCAACCGCCGAGCCTTTGCTTCAGCTTCCTGGGTCACAGCGCAGGTGTTCACCACATATAGATCAGCTTTTCCATCCTCCACTATTTGATAGCCATTCCATTGCAAAGCTTCTTGCAGGTATTGGGATTCGTATTGATTGACCTTGCAGCCGAATGTAAACAGGCGGCATGTCTTGCGGCTTTCGATGTTCTGTACTACCATGCTCATGGTCAGGTGCTCTTCTAATGAGCCGGCGGGTCTTATTGCTTGCTATCGGAAGCTTCGGCGGTCACGGCCATGATAATAGGGGCTGTGTTGTCAGGGCCCTTGACGAATTCAATCCGTCGAATAACCACATCCGGCCGCTTAGGTCGGATGACGAGATAACGGATTTGCTGCTGACCCAGCGCAAACGCAAATTCCGAGCCGGGAACATCAACGCGGCGAATATAGTCAGCAAAATGTTCCCCGTTTTTCAGTTCGTGATCCTCACTTCGGCCATCTTCGTAATGCAACCGCACGATTAGAGATACAGAGCCCTTTTCGCCGAGCGGGAATCCCCACCCACTTACACCACTAAGCATGTGGATTGCTGATGCAGCCACGTTGCAGGGCACCTCAACAGATTTCGGCATTTTCGGAGGGAAAGTTCCTTGCGGACTATATAGGAGAATGACATTGGCTTTGTGCCCATCTTGCGGATCCATGACATGGAATGGGACTCCGCGGAAAATTTTGGGTTCCCAGTCGGGGAATACTAAGCGTTCCTGTCTGGCCTCCGCTCGGTAGAACATGCCCCGTGCGCTGGACATAGTAGCAGCCCGCTCTAATGGCAACGGTATATACTTGCCACGCTGCGTCAAAAATTCCAGTAAATCAGCTAACTCCTGGGGTTTGAGTTGTTGCTCAAAACCTTCGGGCATAAGCGACTTAGGCGACGCCTGAATTTGTTCGATTTCATCTCGTGGAAGCACATGTTTCTTACCTTCCGCATCTAACAATTCTATCGCCGTTTTACTCTCAGCAACTAATAACCCGGTCAGCACCTGTCCGGACTTCGTGGCAATGAGATACTGGCGGTAGTTTCCCTCGACGCTGCGGCTCGGATCGAGAATTTCTATCAGCAGGTGTTCTTTGCTGTGAACTGCCATACCGGTCAAATCGGGGCCTATCTTGTTCCCTGTTCCTTGATATGTATGACACTTAGCACAATGGTTCTGAAAGACAGTTTTGCCTGCTTCGGTATTCCCCTTTGTCTTGACCACATAAAGGAGCGAATCGATTACCTTTTGCCGATCGGGATTTGGCAGGCCACCGGTGGCTGATAATGCTTTCCTCACCAGCGGGGCGAGACGCTTATCGGAAATGTGTAACAAGCTTTGCCGATCTTCTAAGGTAAGGTCGCGGCTCGAAATAATACCTTGATTTAATGCGTCAAGGAAAGCTGGCAGCCAATCCTGGCGGGTGAGAAAGACCTTTATCAGTGCCTTTCGGCCGGCCGGAGTGAGCTGAGGTAGAAGTATCGTCAAACGCTTGGATAAGTCGCCACGGTTAGATTCTGCTAGAACATTAGCCAGACCCTCAATCCATTCTGGTGGCGATTGGGGATTTATCAGAGACTCCAAAAACTTCAGGATCTCATCATCGTCGCGGGCCAGGAAGAGCAGGAAGCGGGCTGATTCTAAACGCTTACTGGTGTCCAGGGCTTCGTCCATGATTTCCCGCCTGAGGTCGCTAACAATCTCGGAAGTATGCTTGCGTGCTACCGGGCTATTCCATCGTGCGGCGAGGGTAAGTAACAGGCGACGAGTGGTTTTAGGTACCTTTTCAATCAACTGTTCGAGTCGGCGCTGGTTTTCCTGGCTAAGCTCCAAAGGTTTCGTTGCTGACCTGATCCAGATAGACAGGATCGCTTCTTGGGTGCTGATGGGCCATTTATCAAGATAAATCAAGAGCGTCTCGACGTCTCGCTGGGCATGGCGACGCGCTGTATGGGTCATAACGCGTTCAAATACGGCATACCAGGCTCCGTCCAGTTGTTGTATTTTTCGTTTGCTGAGAGCAGCAAACCAGTCGTTCGCGTGGGTAGCGGCAACGATTGTATAGGCATCGAGAAGACCGCGATCTTCTGATATCGAATTATTGAGGAATTGTTCTGCCAGAAACGTGATCGCTAACGGATCGGACGGCATATCCGCCAACCGCAACCAGGCAACCTTGCGCACTAAGGAATCGCTATCCTTTAAGACGCCAGAGTTCACTAAGCATTCCCTGCCTTGAGAGGTCGCGGGCAAAACCTGAATAGCATTCTTTCGCACAGCGTAGGAGGGATGCTGCAAAGCACGACCAACGGCTGTCAGGGCCTTAGCATCGCCGTCCGCACGAATTACTCCAAGGCCGTGGAGGGTCCAGAGGGCGTGAATTACAGTTGTATTCAGGCCGCAAGCGTCGAGCGAGCGATCATCGAGCATCTGGACTAAGTCGGTAACGACATCTAAGCATCGGTTTTCCACCAGCAGGCGTTGAGCATGCAGACGCCAGAATAAGTTATCGTTACGGAGTTGTTTAGCCCATTCGGCAGAACCGGCAGCGGAAAGGTTGGGCGAACGATAAGGTGGGGCGTTTTTATGTACCAGGCGATAGATGCGGCCGTGGGTATAATCCCGAAGAGGGGTCTCGTAGGCATTACCTCGACCGGTGCGGAAACCAGGGGGCGTGGGGTTGTGCTGCACAATATAGCTATACCAGTCTATGACCCAGACATTTCCGTCGGGACCGACTGCCGCGGCAATAGGAGCGCACCACTCGTCGTCGCTGGCGATTAGGTTCCAGCCATAACGCGAACGATAGCCGCTACCATGACGCTCTAAAAGCATGGTAGCCACTAAGTGGCCAGTAGGCTCGGCAACAAAAGCAGCGCGATTCCAGTAAGCCTGTGGATAACGGCGTGCTGTGTATAGCATGTGCCCCGATGCCGCGGTAAATCGCCCGTGAAAATCCACCTGACGAACTTTATCAGTGATCGGGTAGAAACGAGCACTCTCGGCAATCATGAGTAAAGGTCCGGCCGACCAGCCTTGCACTTTTTCGTAATAGCGGTTTGGAATATCCAGGTAAACACTTGGATTGCCATTGGCTGTCGAGGCGAAAATCTCGCCTTCTTCGGAGATTCCCAGTCCCCAGGTATTGTTTGTGGTGCTTCGCAGAAACTCAAACTGACTGACGCGCGGCGGCGCTTTAGGATTGGCAGGATCCTTCTCTAAACGAAAACGATAAATTCCCTGGCCAAAACGGAAACTTTCGCCGGCAATAGTACCTTGAAACCCAGCATATCCGACAGTGCCATATATCCAGTTGTCGAGACCGTAGATTAAATTGCTAGGGCCGGCATGAGTGTCATAAGTGCCCCAGCCGGTGATGAGAGTATGCCATTCATCGGCACGGTCATCTCCATCCAGGTCGCGCAGAAAAAATGTATGCGGCGGACAGTGTACTACTATGCCGCCATAGGCGAAAATAAAGGAAGTCGGGATGCTTAGCCGGTCGGCAAAAACCTTGATTTTGTCAATTCTGCCATCCCCATCTGTATCCTCGCAGATTAAAATGCGATCGTTGCCCTGGCCCTGTGGTTGAAGGTTGTTCGGATAATCTCGGGTGACCGCAACCCACAGGCGTCCTCGCTCATCCCAATTGAAGGCAATAGGCTTGCCACCTAAGTCGGGCTCTGAAATTACCAGTTGAACATCCAGGTGCTGCGGGTGGACGAAATGTTTACTGGATTCGATCGGGTCGAGAGGTTTTTGCATTTGCCCGATAAGTTCCGTACCACCAGCAGCTCGATAGATCGGCACTTTCGCCTCGACATATTCGAATGGGCGTACATCGCGGCGTGGGGATGTCAAGGGTGGGGGTGTTCGGTCAATTGGCTCGCCGTTCACCAGTGAGCCGAGTAGGGAAATTGCTATAACAGTGATCGCTAGGTAAGAGACTTTATCGCGCATGGTCACTTGTCCTCCCGTTCACTGCGGGAATCTGGAGAGGGCGCAGAGGGCAGGTCTGAAGGAATATAGATACCTACCTTCGCCAGTCGGTCTGGCGGTTGGGCCAGGAGTCGTTGCAGAAGATAATCGCGTCCCCAATCTTCATTTTCCACCGCATCCAGGGGCGGTACTTCCTCGCCGAGCTGTTCGGCAAGCAAGTGCCAGACTTCTGACGTTGAAAGCTCGAAAATGCTGCGCATGGTTGCACCATGTGGTACGGGGAGCGGCCAATTTGCTCGGTCAGGACTATATTAAGCCGTGAAGCAGGATTCAGCAACGGGAGGCGAGTGATGACCGCCAGGCCTGTGGAGCGGATACGGGTCGTCCGCGGGGATATCACGAAACTGTCGGTAGATGCGATTGTTAATGCCGCGAATGAGGCCCTGCGTCCCGGCGGTGGTGTGGACGGTGCGATTCGTCGTGCCGCTGGGCCGGAACTCAATGAGGCATGTCGAAAGCTTGGCGGCTGCCCCACGGGTGAGGCACGCATTACCCCTGGTTTTCGCTTGCCGGCGAAATATGTGATTCACACGGTCGGCCCTGTTTATCAAGGCGGTTCCCGGCACGAGGCAGAACTTCTGCGCTCGTGCTATTTAAACTCGCTAAGGTTGGCAGAGGAACATCAAGTGCGGAGCATCGCTTTTCCCTGTATTTCCACAGGGGTCTATGGTTATCCGAAACCGGAAGCATGTACCATCGCAGTGGAGGCAACCCTCGATTGGCTCCGTAAACATGCCCTGCCGGAAGAGGTCATTTTTTGCTGCTTTGAGGAGGAAGATTATCGTTTATACGAGCAGGAAATCAATAAGCAACGGGGTTCCTGCTAACTTTAGTCGCCTGAGTCGCCTGTGAATTAGGAGCCTTTCATGGCAATGCCTTCGGGCGAGAAGCGTTTTGGACAGCAAGCGAAAACCTGCGCTTTTCCGCGCAGGATTAGACACCTGTATCCTTGACAAACGCGAAGAAAGGAGAAACGATGATGCAGAGCCGAGCAGTGCTGACAACGCTAGGTATTGGTGTACTGGCTATTTTTTCAATGACTACGCGAGGGCAATTTGGGGATATTAGTGGTGTCAAGCTCCTCAAACCAGAAGACGGCATGGATGTCAAGATCCAGCCTGCCCCAGCAGGTGCGGTCGTCCTTTTCGATGGCAAGAGTTTCGATAACTGGACGAAGCTGGACGGCAAAACGGCCCCTGGTTGGAAAATTGTCAATGGAGCTATGGAAGTGGTGCCCGGCTCCGGGAACATCATAACCAAGCAACGCTTTGGTGGGGCTTTCCATTTACACGTGGAGTTTCGTGTTCCCTACATGCCGAACGCCAAAGGGCAAGCACGTGGTAATAGCGGTGTTTATGTCCAGGGGCGTTATGAGGTGCAGATATTAGATAGCTATGGGCTGCAAAGCCAGAAAAATGATTGCGGAGCCATTTACGGCATAGCTGCCCCGTCAGTAAACGCTTGCAAGGCACCGACTGTATGGCAGAGCTACGATATCTATTTCCGCTCCCCGATTTGCGTAAATGGAAAGAAAAAGGAGCCGGCCCGCATGACGGTTTATCACAACGGCATAAAAATTCATAACGATGTAAGCATTCCCGTAGATAACACCACCGCAGGTTTAGGTGGTGACCCGTGCACGCCCGGGCCGATCATGTTGCAGGATCACGGCAACCCGGTTCAGTTCCGCAATATTTGGCTACTGCCGCTCAAAGAGTAAGTTACTTTGTCAGCCTGACTTCTTCACTCACAGGTAGTTAACTCCAGCCAGGGTGATCCTGGCCCTGGTCAGCTAGCTTATACCTGAGTGAGAAATTTGCGCCGACACCGATGCAGCTCATGTGGACGATGAGATCATGTAAGAGGATGCTGTTCACCTGGTGGGAGGCGGCCCGAGAACTAGTGGCCGTGGCCACGCCACTTATTATTTCCAGTAGCTTCTGGACCATCGAAATAACGGTAGATCGGATGTTTCTAAGCTGGTATCATCCGCTTGCTGTTGGGGCAGCAGTGCAGGCTACTATGGTGTTCTGGACGGCGTTCGTCCTGTTCCACAATTGCGCAGGTTATGTGACTACTTTTGTTGCTCAGTACTATGGTGCGGGACAGTTTCACCGCATCGGTTCCGTGGTGTGGCAAGCACTTTACTTCAGCGTAGCCAGCGGGTTAATGTTCCTGGCATGGATACCGCTGGCTCCTTTGACCATGGCCAGCGTAGTTCACGACCTCCGGATGCAGGAATGGGGAAGTCGGTATCTTATATGTCTATGTTATTCTGCGTTGCCGACATTAGTATCAGCGGCGGTCAGCGGGTTCTTTGCTGGTCGAGGGGATTGCTGGACGGTGCTGCTGATCAATGGCGTGGGAATGTTAGCGAATGTGGTGTTAGACTATCTATTGATCTTTGGTGAGTTAGGATTGCCGGCTTTAGGAGTGCTGGGAGCGGGAATCGCAACGATTTTATCAGCGTGGCTATCGGCAGGTGTAGGACTGATTTTATACTGGCGGAAACCGTATCGCAAACTGTACGACACCTGGGGAGGTTGGAAGTGGAATGGCAGGCTCATGCTTCGCCTGCTGCGGTTCGGAATTCCTGCAGGTCTGCAATGGTGGTTCGATACACTTGCCTGGACAGTGTTTCTGGTGGTGATCGGCTGGATGGGCGCGGTAGAGCTAAGTGCAACAAGTATCGCCTTCGCGATCAACACCGTGGCGTTCGTACCCATGCTTGGATTCGGACAGGCGGTGATGGTGTTAGTGGGACAGCACCTGGGAGCGAATCAGCCACGACGAGCGACACGGGCGACCTGGGCGGGTTTTATACTTACCTGGACATATATGAGCAGCGTGGCGGCATTATATTACTGGAAACCGGAGCTGTTCGTGAAATGGTTTTCGGGTAGCTCGATTACCGCCGAGGACCCTCAACTCGCAGAAAGAGTTAGTCAAGTGACTTGCTGGTTATTGCAATTTGTGGCTGCTTATTGCCTGTTCGACAGCATGAACATTATCTTCTCCTCAGCTTTGCGTGGTGCTGGAGATACTGTCGCGGTGACGCGCATTTCTGCGGGACTGGCTTTACCCTTGTTAGTGATTCCAAGTTGGGCAAGCTGGTACTGGAACTGGGGTTTAGGGGTAGCCTGGATGTGGGCTACTATATACGTTATCGTGCTGGCACTGGTGTTTCTACGGCGGTTCCTGAAAGGGGATTGGCAATTGATGCGTGTAATAGAGTCCGCGGTGCATACCAGGCCCATTGTATCCGCAGGCGATACCGTGTGCTAAATGCCCTGGTTGCGGGAAAATGTTATCTGAGCCGAGAAACAACACATGTGGGGTCCAGACTATATTGTGCGAAGTTTCTAATATCGAGCTTAGCACTGCCATCATACTAAATAGAGAACCAAGCACAGCAAGCGAGGTTCCTGGTGAATCAACAGGCTTTACTGTGATGGCGGCTGGTGGTAAACATCGGGTGAAGGAGGCCAGAGCTTTTCTGCCAGGTGTAGCTGTTCCTGATAATAGCGACGGATCTCGTCCGGGTCAGGAGTGCGGCCATCTAAGAGGGCGGCGTAATAGTAACAGAAGGCACGTCCGAGTGCGTAAGTGCTCGAGGCGGCAAGTGTGGCGGCGACAATACTGCCGAGCCCTGGAATGAGTTTCGTTACCTCGCGTACAGCTTGCCGCACTAATAAACCTATGCCCAAACTAGCAGCCAGTTCACGGAAGCGTTTACCGGTCAACGGCTGGCCATAGAGTTCGGCAAGATGGTAAACCATCCTGGTCTGGATGGCCGGAAGAATGACTAAGTCAAGCCACGGGATCGGCAGGGCACCTGCGGTAGCAGCCAGCGAGCTATAGGCGATTATATAGGGCAGAGCGCGACGCTCCTGTTGAGTGCGCAGCGTTTTCTGCGTGGTTTCGAGTTGGAGTAAGGGTTGTCTATACACTTCAGGTAGCAGGCGCAACAATGCTTCTTTAAGTGCCGGGCCGCCATAGTTAGGATCGGAATAACCTTCTTGGGGAGGCGTGAAATCTACAGGAACTACGGCATCCACTAAGCCGGCAAACAGTTGGCGGTGCGTGTCTAATAATCGGCGGACTTGCGGAGGCACCAATTGCTGTTCGGCGGATGTGCCAAAAGGATACGGTTCCGGGTTGGGTTGGCCGGGATAAGCTTCGTGCAGGCAGGTAATCACCAACAGGATGGGCCGCGACGGTCGAGCAGCGCGCACCTGGCGCACCACCGTTATTAACCGATGGAGAGCCTGGTCGAGAAGGCGAACGGTGACCAGGACGGCATGAGCTTGTTCATTGAAGCGAGCCAGGTCCTGCGTCGGGTCGTATTCGGGTTCTTCCAGACCGCGTGTGTCGAGGAAAGCCAGCAGCGGTGTTTGCTCGCTTGGAAAATAATAGATGCGGGAATACTGCGTGGTGGCGCGGAAACCCTGGCCGATTTCGGCATTGCTGGCGCCAGTCAGGTAGCGGATGATGGAGGTCTTACCGCTTTGCGCTTTGCCGAGCAGCCAGAATAAAGGGACAGGCAGTTGCTGACGAATTTCTTCGAGGCGTTGCTGCAAGGTACCTTCGAAGGATTGCTGTCCGCGCAACCACCTGAACCAGCGGCGCATAGTAAGCTCGCGAATAGGTATCGGTTAGGGCAGACTACCTGGGGAGTAAACCGTAGTCCTGAAGCGTGCGGCGAATGCGTGCCTCACCAGTGGCATCTAACGGACAAAGCGGCAGCCGCAGTTCGCCTGTATCCATGTTGAGCAGTTTCATAGCCGTCTTGATCGGGATAGGATTGGTGGCCACACCAAGCAAATCGCGGCATAACGGAAAGAGTCGGCGATGCCAGGCGATGGCTTCTTGGAGACGGCCAGCTTCGAAGGCGGCGATCATGGCTTTCATATCCCGCGGCAGGATGTTGCCTACCACGGAAACGACACCACGCCCACCCACGCTCATGATCGGCAGGGTCAGGCTATCGTCGCCGCTGAGAATCGTCAGGCGGGTAGTCAAAGCGATTTGCGAAACCTGGTCGAGCGAGCCACTCGCCTCTTTGATGCCAACAATGTTAGGAATTTCCGCGAGCCGGGCGATAGTTTCGGGCAAAATGTTGGAACCGGTACGGCCGGGGATGTTGTAAAGGACGATCGGGATGTCCACAGCTTCGGCAACGGTAGCGAAATGGCGGTAGTAACCTTCCTGGGTGGGTTTATTGTAATACGGGCCGACCATTAATGCGGCATCGGCGCCCGCACGTTTAGCGAATCGGGTCAAGCGGAGGGCTTCGCGGGTGCTGTTGGAACCGGTGCCCGCCATCACCTTGATGCGTCCGCGTGCTCGTTCGACAACCGCCGCGATTACCCGCTCATGCTCCTCATGGTCGAGCGTGGGCGATTCGCCGGTTGTGCCAACCGGGGCCAGGCAGTCAGTTCCCTGCGCGACGTGCCAATCTACAAGCTGGCCCAGCCGTTCCCAATCAATTTCGCCGTTGCGGAACGGCGTAATCAGAGCGACCGTCAATCCCGCGAAGCGCTCGCCTTTGGTGGTTGGCCAATCGGTGTTGCTGTTGGTCATGGCAGGGCTCATTTTTGAGTCGGCGTCCATGCACGCCACCGAGATGTCCGGAGCACGTTACGTATCTTTTTGTAGTCGGCAAGCATGATCATTGCAAGTAGCGAATGCCGAACACTGACGGCAGGCGGAGACGAACGCAGGGTTCTGGCAGGTTCAACCGAAGGCCGTTCATGCTGCTGGCATTCCTCGCCTCAACCGTCGCACGAATTCGCCTGGAAGCACATGCCAATTCGTACTGCCTCTGTGCTTCGGCAGGAATACTGATTCGAGAAGTCCTCATACAATGGTTTTGGGAAAGCTGCCGTAATGACCCTTGCCGGTCTTGTGTCCATCCACGGCAGGAAGAGTGGGGAAAGAAGCACGAATGGAGTCGCCAGTGGCCCGCGCCAGGAAAGCGCTAGCTAACTGGTTGAGCGGCAATTGCAACCAGCCAGCAGAAGCGGTTGGCATCGAATCCTGGCCGACGCGCTTTGCTGCAGACCGCCGGGATAACTCTCTCAATCAGCAACCCCGTGGCACCATGGGACCGGAAACCATCGTCCTGAAAATCCGCTGGATTGGCGTGGTGCTGGGCCTGTTGTGGGTCAACCTGGCGCCAACGCTCGCCTACCGGGCGATGCTCAATGGCATTTTGTTGCTGGGTTTGGCCTATGCGTTGTGGGATACCTGGGCAACCCTGCGGGGCTGGATGCTGGCGCAACGGTATCCGCTGGTCATTTCGCTGCTGGAGGCCCTGTTCATTGGAGTGTTGTGCTACTACGACGCGGGAGTGCACAGCCCGTTTCGTTACTACTATCTGCTGTCGCTGATTATTTGCGCGTTGCGTTATGAGCCGGTGGTAACGTACGTCACCTTTGGCCTGCACAGTGCGAGTTTTGGCGTGTTGTATCTGGCACGCTCCTGGGGCGAGGAAGATGCCCGAGAGTTGTTGCTGGGTCTGGTGCTGATGGGCTGGGTGAGCTGGGCGGCGGATTCGCTGGCTTCCTGGCTGAAAGAAACGGGAGAGCGGTTGCGGCGGTTGAATGCCGAACTGGAAAACGAGAGGCAGACCCTCGAGGCCAGGGTGGAGGAGCGAACTCGCCAGTTGCAGGAGGCCCAGGCAAGTCTGTTGCAGCAGGAGAAAATGGCTGCATTTGGTTTGCTGGCGGCAGGAATCGCCCATGAAGTAGGCAATCCCCTGGCCTCCATCAGTTCCCTCGTCCAGTTGCTCCAGCGACGGGTCAGCGACACGGCTGTCCAGCAGAAGCTTGCCCTGGTGAATGAACAGTTGCAGCGCATTCAAACCATTCTCCGCGAGTTGATTGATTTCAGCCGACCTGCGAGCCGGGAACGTATCTGGACGACGGTGGCCAACCTCGTGCAGCAGGCACTCAATATCGCTAAGTATTACAAGCCTACTCGTGGCAAGACGATCACCACCGACCTGCCCACGGATTTGCCGCAAATCTACGTGGTGCAGGACCAGTTGGTACAGGCTTTGTTGAATCTGGTGCTGAATGCCATTGATGCCACGCCGCCCGGTGGACACATCCATATCGCGGCAGCTATCGAAGCCGGTGAACTGCGGTTGCGAGTTTGCGATGACGGTTCGGGGATTCGCCCCGAAGACCAGGACAAAGTGTTCCGGCCCTATTTTACGACCAAGCCGCATGGCACCGGCCTGGGACTGTTTGTCACTAGGCGACTTGTCGAGGAGCATCAGGGACGGGTGACGTTTAGCTCCGTGCCGGGACGAACGGAGTTCTGCATAGCTTTGCCTCTGGCCGCGATCACAGCACCGGGCAGTTCGCCAAAAGCAACTGGCCAGCTGCATCTTCAGGGGAACGACGATGGGAATGGCCTGCACAGCCGCGGTACACGAATCGGTCAACCCTGCGACAGCGCGAATCCTCATCGTGGATGATGAACAGGTGCTTCGGGAGACTCTGGCCGAGCTGCTGGAGCAGGAGGGCTTTCCCGTTAAGACAGCCGATTCAGCTTCCGCCGCGCTGACGCTGGTAGAACAGGAACATTTCGACATTGTCTTCTGCGATCTGCAATTGCCTGATCAGGATGGCGTAACGCTTCTGGAGAAGATTTTGCAAATCAACCCGGAAACGTTTGTGCTGGTGCTGACGGCATACGGCAGCCTGGACACCGCTGTCGAGGCATTCAAACGCGGCGCCCATGATTATCTGACCAAACCAGTGCGGTTCGAGGAACTGGTCGCCAAGTTACGACAGCTCCTGCGGTATCGGCAGCTCTACCTGGAAAACCAGTGGTTGCGGCGGGAGTTGCATCGTCGTTACGATTTCGACCAGATAGTCGGAGAAAGCCCGGCCATGCAGGCAGTTTTCGAGCTGGTGCGGAAAGTTGCTCCGACACGCTCGACGGTGCTGATCCTTGGGGAAAGTGGCACCGGTAAGGAGCTGATTGCCCGAGCTATCCACTACCACAGCCCGGATCGAAATGAGAAATTCCTGGCGGTGAATTGCGCTGCTATACCGCACGATTTGCTGGAGAACCAACTCTTCGGCCACAAGCGCGGGGCATACACCGGAGCTGACCGCGATCAGGAAGGATTGTTTGTTCACGTGGGACGCGGCACGCTCTTTTTTGACGAAATTGCCGAACTGCCTTTGCCTATGCAGGCCAAGCTGCTGCGGGCAATTGAACAAAAGGAAATTTTGCCCGTCGGGGCCAATGAACCGGTGCGGGTGCAGGCGCGAATTCTGGCTGCTACCAACAAAGACCTGGCTCAGCTCGTTGAACAAGGCAAGTTTCGGGAAGACCTGTATTATCGTCTGAACATCGTAACCATCCGTCTGCCCCCCTTACGCGAGCGACGCGAAGATATTCCAGCTCTCGTGGAGTTTTTCATTGCCCGGCATCGGCGGGAGCTCAAGAAACACTTTGTCGGCGTGGACCACCAGGCCATGAAAATTCTGCTCAGCGCTCCCTGGAAAGGCAACGTTCGGGAACTGGAGAACGTGATTCAGCGGGCCATGATCCTGGGAGAAGGGCCCTTGATCACCGCCAAAGACCTGCCGCCCGGTCTGGCTCCCGATCCGGAAGTCTGCCTGACCGACGACCTGCGCGAAGCGGTGGCCCATTTTGAACGCCGCCATATTACCCGTATCCTGCGGGAAACGCCTGACAAAAGGGAAGCAGCTCGTCGGCTTGGGCTGGCTTTGAGTTCGCTCTACCGCAAGATCGAGGAGTTGGGAATCGAGCTTGAACCGCGACCGGAACGGTCTGCCGCCTCGTCACGGTTTCAGCCACCGCAACAGCAGCCAGATGAGCAGGTGAAACGTAGCTAAGCCAATCAAAATCGTGCCACCCAGAAGCAGCACTGGCACCGGGCCGCGAGCGGCTTCTCGGGACGTGAGAGCCGCCTGTATCGTTTGCTCCACGCTCTGCCGCCAATCTTCGCTGCCTTCCAGCCAGCGCAGCGTGGCCGTTCGCAACCACGGGGAAATACGAATTTGCAGAAGCGCCTGCTGTTCCGGCCAGTAAACACAGTCCGGAACTATGGTGGCGCTGGCACTGAGCTGATGAGTCGCCTCGACTAGAACCTCTCGGACGTCTGCAGCGTCTACAGCGTAAATGATGGTGGTGCGAGCTTGTTTGCGGAGCAACCACCAGGCCAGCAACAGCAGCATGACTACATACCCCGCATAGCCGAGCCAGTACCACAAATCTCCGTGCCAGCGTAACCGATGCACCAACCAGGTCGGTGGCCCCAGCAGAAAGAAGCCGGATAGCCCTATCAGTAACGTGCTCAAATCGCGCTGACCGGATACCAGTACGGGATAGGCGAGGCGGTATTGCCACGTACCCATCCCCAGCAAGTAAATGCCCAAAGGCAAACCGATTACCGACCATTCCAGAGAATAGCGGAGCCAGTCGGGTACAATCAACATAACTTGCCAGCGTGTCGGTTACCGAGTGCACCGGTTCCGAAGCCTGCCCTCGCGGATGCGGCGAGAGCAAACCAGCCGGTGCCGGGTTTTCGTGTGCACACCCGATTATTTCAGTTCCACCGACCAGTAGGCTTCGCTCAGAAATGCTTTCCAGGATTGGTATTTGGCCTGGGTCAATTTCTGGGCGAGGATAGGACTGCGTTTGGGTTTTTCGGGTTTGCGAATCAGGGTCATGCCTGCCTCTTTAGGAGTGCGTCCACCTTTGCGGACGTTGCATTCCAGACAGGCACAAACGACGTTCTCCCAGGTGCTTTCGCCACCCCGGCTGCGCGGGATGACGTGATCGAGGCTCAGTTCGCTGGTGGGAAATCGTCGGCCGCAGTACTGGCAGGTGTTGTTGTCGCGAGCGAAAATGTTGCGGCGATTGAACTTCACCGAAGTGCGCGGAATGCGATCGTAGTACAACAGCCGGATAATCCGCGGCACCTGAATGGTGCGTTTCACCGTTCGCACCCAATCGCCGTCCACCTGCTGAAAATGGCGGGCCCGATACTCACTGAGTTCCTGCCAGCTGGCGAAATCGTAGCTGACAAACTGGCCATCCTCGAAATCCACGACTTCGGCCACGTTTTTCGACAGCAGGCAAAAGGCGCGGTACGCTGACACCACGTGAATCGCCAGGTAGAGGCGATTCAACACCAGCACACTGGATTCCAGCGCCGGGGGCAATTTTTCTCGCATGGTCAGCGCACCTCTAATGGCGACGTCAAGCCGGTCCATCAGACTCGGCATGGACATAATGTATCCCATTTTACGCCGACTCTGTCGGTTACGCCAGCCAGCGCCCGCACGGAGAACGCACGTTTCCGCCCAGTGGCGCTACGCAACCGCCGTCCTCGCCACTTGCGGGAGAAAGTTGTAAGGGGTGCCGGAGTGAGCGTTGGGGTTACGGTTTCTTTTGCGTCCTGGCTCCTGTCCATCGGACGAACCGGGCATTACCATAGTGTCAGCCACCTGGAAATAACGTGTCAACTGGCCAACGTCGAAGCACGCGGTGGGGATGGTCGGATGAGTACAGGGGCGGACATAGCGGCGAGCCAACCGATTGGCGAATGGCAACAACGGCACCTCCTGACGCTGGAGGAATTGTCGCGCGAGGAGATCGAAACCGTCTTTCGCTGGACCGATCGCTTCCGCACCTTGCTGACGACTGAGCGAAGCAAACTGAACTGGTTGAGCGGTCGGCTGGTGGTCAATCTCTTTTTCGAGCCGAGTACCCGCACCCGCATCAGTTTTTCCCTGGCAGCGCGGCGACTGGGTGCTGATACTGTGGATTTCACCGTAACCGGTTCGAGTGTGGCCAAGGGCGAGTCGTTCATTGACACGGCCAAGAATCTGGAAGCGATGGGTGTGGATGTTATGGTGGTGCGGCATAGCTCGGCGGGAGCGCCGCAACTCCTGGCCCAGCACCTCGGTTGTGCCATTGTCAATGCCGGCGACGGTGCCCACGAACATCCCACGCAGGGACTGCTCGACCTCTACACCATCCGCCGTATCAAAGGCCGTATCGCCGGTTTGACCGTGGCTCTGGTTGGCGACATCTTGCACAGTCGGGTGGCACGCAGCAACATTCATGCCCTGAAAAAGCTCGGTGCTCATGTGATCGTGTGCGGGCCGGCAACGCTGGTCCCGCCTCAACTTCGGTGTCTGGGCGTGGAGGTCAGCCATAACCTCGACGCCATTTTGCCCCGCTGCGATGTCGTCAATTTGTTGCGGATTCAGTTTGAACGTCAGCGTACCGGACTGTTTCCTTCCATCCATGAGTATGCCCGGTTGTTTGGGATGGACGGAACACGCCTGAAGCGAGCCCGACCGGATATCCTGATCCTTGCCCCCGGCCCTATCAATCGTGGTGTCGAGATAACACCCGAGGTAGCCGACGGACCGCATTCCGCCATCCTGCATCAGGTAACCAACGGATTGGCGGTGCGCATGGCCGTGCTCTATTTGCTTTGCCAGGCCGGCAAAAGATGACCGCTTTCGATCGCCTCGCCCAAAAGAGGCCGGAAGTCTAGCCGGGCACACCAGATGGCCGAAAGTAGCTTTCCTCCGTGCCGTGATGGGTACGGAAAAGCAGAAGCGTTGACCGTGTGATGGCAGCGAACTGCCCACTAGCTATTTGCACCTGAGAATCGCCATGCCGCGGACACTGATACGTGGTGGACGAGTGATTGATCCGGCTCAGGGACTGGACGCCGTAACCGACCTGTGGCTGGAAGGGGATCGGGTTCTGCACATTGGTTCCCGTCCTGATCTGCAGGCCGAGATTGTGGTGGACGCCACCGGCAAAATCGTTTGCCCGGGTCTGATTGATATGCACGTGCACCTGCGCGAACCGGGACGGGAAGAGGATGAAACGATTGCCACAGGAACAGCCGCTGCTCTGGCCGGAGGCGTAACCAGCGTGGCCTGCATGCCGAATACCGAACCGGCAATAGACAACCAGGCCGCCGCGGAATTCGTGATTTTACAGGCGCGGCGTGCCGGTCAGGCCAACGTCTTCCCCATCGGTGCTATTACCAAAGGCAGACGGGGTGAGGAGCTGGCAGAACTGGGAGGGCTGGTCGAAGGCGGCGCCGTGGGTTTTTCCGATGATGGCAGCCCGGTGCGCAGCGCTGAAATCATGCGGCGGGCTCTGGAATATGCCCGCATGTTTGACCGTGTCGTCATGGATCACTGCGAGGATACGGAACTGACGCGGAACGGCGTGATGCACGAGGGCGAGGTGAGCCTGGCTTTAGGATTGCCCGGTATGCCTGCCGCTGCCGAAGAAATTATGGTCGCCCGCGATCTCATCCTGGCGGAACAAACCGGTGGCCGATTGCATATTCTTCACGTTTCCACTGCCGGAAGCGTCGAACTGATCCGCCGAGCCAAGCAACGCGGCGTAGCTGTTACTTGCGAGGCCTGCGTGCATCATTTCGCCCTTACCGATGAAGCCCTGCGAAGTTTTGACAGCAATTTCAAGATGAACCCACCCCTGCGAACCCGCCGTGATGTTGAGGCCATCCTGGTGGGATTACGCGATGGCACTATTGACGCCATCGTGACCGACCACGCGCCGCACGCCCCTGAAAAGAAACTGCGGGAGCTGGACCAGGCACCTTTTGGCGTCATCGGGTTGGAAACGCTTTTGCCCATTTGCATCAAGACGCTGATTGAGCCCGGTGTGCTTACCTGGAGCGAAATGATCGCCAAACTGACGATCCACCCAGCGAGGATACTCGGCATTGATCGCGGTACACTCCGGCCTGGCGCCATTGCCGATGTAACCATCATTGATCCGGAAGCGGAATGGACAATTGATCCGAACCAGTTTCGCAGCAAGAGTCGCAACTGTCCGTTTGCGGGCTGGCGTGTTCGCGGGCGTGCGCATACCGTCCTGGTTGCCGGCCAGGTGAAATACTCCCTGGCACCATAACCCGCCAGGCTACCCAGACGCGAACCGTCCCAATTGGATACGCGACGTTTGCATCGGTGCTCCGTGCGTTTGCATTCGCGCACATTGCCGCGTCCGGTCCCAGTGAGGCCAAGCGGCAAAGTTCGGAGTTCGTATCGGTGCTCCAAGCGTTTACATTCGCGCACTCGGAAGAAAACGAAACCGGTGGCAGATGGACAGCGATGCCCCATCCCCACCGGTATTGATGCTGAGCCAGGCGCGGATGTTGCTAAGCTTTCACTGTGCGTGCTAACGAGACGCCTTGTCCAGCGGTAAGGTCACAGGAACATCGAACACGGTTGGCGCAGAGCGATGGGTAACGACGAGCCGGGCCACTTCTTTGTCCACCTGAATCGCCTTTCTCTGCCGCCCGTCGAGTAGCAGGAATCTGTAGGTCAGCTCGTAAGACTGCGCACCGCCCTGGTTTATGGCTTTTGCCTGGTAGCCGACCTGCGGAAACAAATTACCTTTGTCGTCGAAAAGTTGGCAGAAGATGGAAGAGGGGTCGCCGATTCCAGCGCCGATTACGTTGCCCGGCCCTTGCACCTGAATCGGTAGCTGAAGCTGGGGCGGTTTATTGGTCTCCAGCGTAACAATCAGCTGGGGACCAGCCTGTTTGACTTCCTTAAGCCGGAATTGAAATTCGTTGGCCTCGCCGAAAGTTTTGCCAGCCGCTTCCAGCGGTTTTTCAATGCTCACCTGTCGGACTTGAAAGACGTCCAATTCCAGGACAGCTTGCAGTCTGGTCGGGGCTTTGCCGCTGGCGAGATCACGAAGGTGCAGCTGGGCCAGGCATCGCCAGTTTTGCACCCCCGGTCTCATACCGGGCGCGATAATGCGAGCGTTACCGGGAACAATCTGAATTTGAATCTGGGCATTACCGCCCGGAGGAACCTGCAACTGGATCTGACGTTGCAATTGTTCCAGTGCTTCCTCTTCGGGCGTTTTGTGCTGCGTGATTTCGGCTTTGGCTTGGATGGGCTGGCCGGTCTGGTCGAGCAAGGTAGCTTCTCGCAGTCTCGGTTGACCGCGAAGGGCATAACGCTTTGGCTCGACGCAAATTTCCAACCAGCCCTCCCAGTTACCGTCATCGAGTTTGTTCATGCGGAGCAGACAAACGCGGACAGATCCCGCATAACAGACCGACTCCCGCTGAAGCTGGCCCTCTTCGAGTCTCCAGGACTGCGGCAAAGGAACTGGTCGGCGGTTTTTATCGGGCAGTTCCGGTGCTGCAGGCCGTAAGCCACACGCTGCCAGCACGCGATCGACCACTTCCCAGAGCGGCGCATTATCTATCCGCAGGGAAATCTGCTTGCCGGCCCACTTTTGCCGCTCCGCCGGATTGTTCTCGAACACGATGCCGGTTTTCGCTTCTAAATCTTTGAGCACTTCGGGAACAGGCGTGCCGTCGTAAGCGACCGAGATAAGCGAGGGTTGGCGCAGGCGCTGGGCGATCGTCCGTGCTTCAATAATCCGCGCTAAATCCGCGGCCCGGCGTCGCACTTCCTGGTCTTCGCTTTTCTGAGCAGCTTCCTTGAGTGCCGGCAATGCCGCTTCGCCGATCGCTTCGAGTGCTTTCTGGGCCTTCTCGCGTTCGGCATAGGTGGGGGCACCTAGCCGCTGGACCAGTTGTCTGATTTCGGCATCGGTTGGTTTGGCAGCAGCGTTAACGTCCTGGCCAGCGCTCGGCACCGTTAGCGCTGGAAGCATCAGGCACGCCACACCGAACACTGCCACAGGGAACCAAATCCTTCGAGGCATGCTCTTTCGGCCAGTCATGTTCTTCCTCCCGTGATTGCTTGACTGCTGGCAAATTACTTCCCGCGATTCGGAACCAAATCGAGTTCAAACGGAAATTCCAGTATGGCTGGTCGGGTATCCGTGAACAGAAGGCGATTGGGTTTGGCCTGCGCGTGGGGCAAGTGGAACACCAAAGTATGCGTATCAATGGGCACGTTATTGCGAACATGACGGGCGATTCCGTGGGAGGCAAGCGAACATGGTCTGCCCTGGTCGTCATAAAGCTCGATAGCGTTCAGGTGTGAAATAGCGACAGCCGGGGCTGCAACAGGATTCTGCGCAACCGGCAACGGCGGAAGGCGACCAGCTTGAGCCAGCGGTCGCATCAATTCCAGGACAACCTTCACCTGATTGTCCTGGCGACTGGCCTCGACCAGACGCAATTGTAAACCGTCGGCCTGGCCGTAGGTTCGCCGTTCAGCAGTGAGCGGATCGGAGACGGTGATGGTCTCTTTCATCACAACCTCGGCCAGAAACGATCCCTGGAGCTGGGCTGGTTGCTCGTCTGCATTGTTGAGGCGAATCGTCACCAGGCTGCGCCAGCGTTTTTCCAGTTTCCGGCCAGGGGCAGCAATCCGTATGGCTGCCACTTGCACCTGACCGTTATTCTTGAACTGCAAGGCAGCCCCTGCGGGATCTTCGACGGACGGGGCAGCACCGACCGCAGGAGCTAACTTTACCGGCAGAAGCTGGCCGTCTTTGTCCAGAGCGCGAATTTCACGAAGCGTCGGTTGATGCTGGAAGGCAAACCTGTCCGGTTCCACGCAAATTTCCATGAGCATCTGCAGGTCGGAGGATTTTACGCCAGGCTTTTCCTTCACCCAGGCCAGCTCCAGCAAGCGTATCCGCGCTACACCGCAATAAGCGACAGGCACTGGCCGGCGTGGGCCAGCTTCGAGTACGAATTCCTGCAAGACGGCGTGATCGGCGATTTCGCCAGGCCGCGGGAACCCTTGCTGTAATCCACACGCCGCCAGCGTCTTATCCACGACTTCCCAAAGTGGTTTCTGGTCGAGGCGAAGGGTGATCAGTTTATTGCGAATTTCTACCTGCCTTGACGGTGGCACATCCCACTGGAAACTCAGGCCAGTTTTTGCGGCCAGGTCGTCTAACACAGCGCTGACGGGCGTCTGGTGATAGGCCACCGAAATCAAAGTTGGCGAACGCAGTCGGCGAGCAGCGATTTGTGCCTCAATGACGCGAACCAGATCGCTGGCCCGGCGTTTGATTTCGATGTCCTGGCTTTTTTCGGCGGCCTCTTTCAATGCCGGCAATGCCGCTTCCCCGATCGCTTCGAGTGCTTTCTGGGCCTTCTCGCGCTCGGCGAAGGTGTCAGCTCCCAGCTGCCGAATTAATTGGGCGATTTGCTCGTTAGATGCGGCTGGTTCCTGGCTGTGAGCACTTAGCAAGCCCAGGCACACACCCAGCGTCAGAATCCCAGCCAAGCAATTCCATCGCATATCGGTATTCCTCCCAGCCAGTGTTCTGGAGCTTTTTCCAAATTGCGGTAACCAGCGCCAGCACCCAGCGCTTATAAGACGATTCTGCACCGCATTCCTAACCGACCCGGTGAGCGAATCGATCAGGGTTCTGGCAGAATATCCGGCTCGACCTGATAAGCGTCGGCCAGGCGATTCATCTGGTTATACAAACCGACGACGGCCAGAACTTCGCCCAGGGCCTCGTTGTCCAGACCCAGCTTCTTGACCGCAGCCGTATGGCTATTGATGCAATACTGGCAGCCGTTGGTGACCGAGACGGCCAGGGCAATGATCTCCTTGGTGAGCAGATCGATCTTGCCCGGCCGCATGATGGCCTTGAGTCGCGTCCAGCACAATTCGAGGTGCTCAGGGTTAGTAGCCAACGCTCGCCAGATATTAGGAACGCGGTCAATCTTTTTGGTGGCTTTGATGTCCTCGAAAATGGCTCGGACACGCGGATCGGGAGTGTTTTCGTCCACCAGTCGTACCGTAGCCATGACGATTCTCCTTAGCGTCGGGTGAAGGAATGTACGGGTTCGGCAAGCGCGTTTTCAGCCGGCTGTGCCGGGCCATTTCGTCACCGCATCTGCAGCGGATACGCCTGCCGCCGGTTCGATCAGGAGCACACGCAGGTCCATGACGTTGGTTTCGGTCAGTCCCGGACGAAAGAGCGCTGCTACTGCATCGAAGAAAGTGTAGGCATCGTGGCGGGTCAGAAAATCGGCCAGGTTCAGACCTCGTGTTTGAGCCTGCCTCAACACCTCAGCGTCGGCAAAAGCTCCAGCGGCATCAGTGGGTCCATCCTCACCATCCGTACCACCAGCCAGCAAAATAACTCCCTTCGGATCGGACTGGCTCAGCTTGTGCAAAAAGGCAAGGGCAAATTCCTGATTGCGTCCGCCTTTGCCATGTTGTTTAGGTAAACTGACCGTAGTTTCCCCGCCGCTCAGGATGGCTGTGGGCTGTCGAATCTCCTCGCGCCAGTAACGGGCCAGGCATGCCAGGGTTTCTGCTACCGGCCTGGTTTCACCTTCCAGATACGGTCCCAACTGGAGCACTTCCAGTCCCGATTGTCGAGCAAACCGGGCCGCAGCTTCGAGAGCATGACGGTTACTGGCCAGTACGAAATGGGCGACACGGGGTTTGCCATCCGGACCGAGTGGCAGATCTTTCGGCGTTTCCGGGATTTCGCCCCGCAGGCCGCGCTGCAAATGTTCACGCACACTGACCGGGATTTCTTCCAGCAGTCCGTATTTTTCCAGCACCGACCAGGCGTCGGCATACGTGGTGGGGTCGGGAGCGGTTGGCCCTGAGGCAATCACGTCCAGCGGGTCGCCGATCACGTCAGAAATAATGAGCGTCAGGCACAGTCGGCCGGTAAATTCCTGAGCGAGTCGCCCGCCTTTGATACGGGAGATGTGTTTGCGAACCGCGTTCATCTCGGCGATGGTAGCACCGCAGCGCAACAACGCGCGAACCACTTGCTGTTTTTCAGCCAGAGAGATTCCCTCGGCTGGTAACGGCAACAATGCAGAGCCACCGCCAGAAATAAGGCAAATGAGCAAATCATCGGGACCGGCGGAGCGTGCCAGCTGCAAAATCTGTTCGGCGCCGTAGGCCGCTTCGGGTGTCGGCTCGTTGACACCCATAGGTCGGGCCGGATGCAAATGGATGCGCTTCAGTGGACGAACGGTTTCGTTCGGTACGTTGACCCAACCTTCCACCCGGCTGAGGTCCACACCTGCGGAGGTAAGGGCCTCTTCGAGTGCGGCAGCCATGGCGGCTCCGGCTTTTCCTCCGCCGACCACAAGAATTCGCGGGTATTGTCGAAAATCAAAACGCGGGTCGCCTTCCCGGTAGCGCTGCAACAGGAACTGCGGCAAACAATACTGTGGCCGCACTGCTTGAACCCCGGCATGCCAGATTGCTTCGGCGAGGGCCCGGTTCAAAGCAGGTGGCGGCATGATCCATTCTCCGATGCCGTGGTTCGCGGCCAGTGATCCATAAAACGCATGCGGCAAAGCGATGTTCTCGCCAGAAGCAAAACCGGGCCGGTTGCCTGTCAAGGTTCTTTGCTGACCGACACCAGATACGGCAGGCGATCGCGTGAATCAGGTATCGGTTCGCCCGCGAGACGAGCCTGAATGCGTAGCACCCCCTGCTCTGCCAAAGGTAACAGTTGCTGCACAGCTTCTGCCCACTGTCGCCGCGAGCGTGTCGCTGTCAATGCCTGATACCGTTTCAGCCAGTACACCGCCGTTTCATATTCTCGCCGGACTTCCTGCAATCGGGCTGGGCTGGGATTGACCGGCAAGCGCATTTCGTTACGGATGGCCCAATCCAGTCGGCCCAGGGCGGTGAAGTAGGTAATCTGCTCCAGCAATTCGGGCGCTGCCCAGTCGTAGTTCAGGTAATACAGCGTGGCGGTGTATTGCTTCCACAGTCCCTCAATCTGGTTGCTCAGCTGGGACAATCTTTCCGACGACCTGGGATCGCGTGAACCGGGTGACCGTCGCAGTTCTTCTCCATGCAGTTGGTAAGCGCGGATGATTTCCGGTGCCCACTTATTCCGCAAAGCTACGACGGGATCCTGGTCCGCTGTAACAGAAAAGTCTCCGCCCATGCGGCGGTAAAACACAGCCAGTTTTTCGTCCAGGTCGCGCTGAGTTCGGTCGAGTTCCGCCAGTGCCTGCAAGACCTGACCCCGCACCAGCAAGTCGCGGGCACCTCCGGGTTCGATCCGCAATTTCAGAATCAAATTGTCGAACACTCGAAACAGGCGGTCGGCAGCATACGGCGGTAAGTGTTCGGCAATCTCCAGCGCCCAGCGTGGTACCCAGTAAGTACGCGGAACTATGGGACCATCCAGGAACCGGATCTGATTGCGCCCTTGAAAATCAGGCTCGACAACCACCCGCGGCTGGTAGCGCAGCTGACGCAAGGGGTTGATAACAAAGCGTGCGGTGCACATGGCCGGGAACCAGGAGCGTTGCCGGTCACGCCAGTACATCACGGGGACGTCCAGCCCGGCCTGTTCTAATTCCTGCCGACGTTTTTCCAGTTGCACAAAGAGACGCACTTTCCGCTCAGCTCCCAACCATTTCTCGAGCGTTTCCATCTTGGGCGACAACGCCGGTAATTCCGTGAACAGTCCTAGCCGCAATTCCTTCAGTTCCTCTGGCTTTGGTCGCTCGGCATCGGGCAAGCGATCCAGAGCGGCTGGGTTTTTAAGCAGATGACGCAAGGTCAAAGGCTCACCGTTGCCTTGCCGCAGCATCTCGCCCCGTCGTGTGTCGAATAGCAGTAAATCGTCGCCAACCAGCACGCCGACCAGCCAGAGCGAGTAGATCGGCTCTTCGCTGGTGCTTTCGGGACTGCGGCGAAGTACGGCGACGGCAACCAGGTCGCTTTGTTCCAGCAGGGCCAGGTACACCAGAGCGCGTTCCTCAGCATCACCGGTACCGCGACGGAGCACTTCATGGGCGGGCCAGGTGTCCATGTCGGTTCGCCGAGGCTGATATTGCACATGCCGCATGCACCAGGCAAACGCATGCTCGGCGAGGCGTCGCTGCCAGCGTTGCTGTTCGGGACCCGGTTCGCGTGGGGGACGGCCAACATCTTCCTGCAATTCTTCCAGGGCATCTTGAAACAGAAACGCCCGGTTCAAATACGCTGCATCCACGGCGTCGAACGCTAACTGCTCGAGCGTGCGAACCTGGTATTCCTGGGTGAACGGCTCTTCTTCGCCGCTGGCACGTATGATACTCCGCGGAGGCAAGCCTGCTGTCAACTCCTGGGCCACTTTCCGGGCCTGCTCCGACAACCGCCAGTCCGGCCTTTCTTTCTCGATCAGGCTCAGATACGTGTTCAATTGCTGGACGGCGTTGATATAAGTTGCGTGACTGGGCGTTGCTTCGCGTAACGTTCTCAGGGCACCGCGCAGGACATCTTCGGGAGTTTGCCGCTGTGTCTGCGGTAACCCGACTGAGCCGGACCCGCAACCACTTGTTGCCGGCATCAGCAATACCCACACGAGCAGCCAGTGCCATTCCCGACGCAAAAAGCCGTACCACCCGATACGCATACTACCACTCTCCTGTCCACCCTGTCCGCGCAGTGGCGGAGATCCCACGACGGTCGAAAAGTCCAATCAGCGTCGCCGGATTACGAATGGAAAATGATGAGCTCAGGGCGACCCCGCCTTTCCTGCAGTATGATCATAAGGGCTCGGCGTGGAAACGGCAGGCGGCAGAAACGGCACCAGTTGCGGCAGGAGTTTTTCGATGGCCCGCGCACGATGGCTCAGCACCCGTTTGACCAGCGGACTCAGTTCTCCGAAGGTGCGATGGTATTCGACAATCTCGAAAAGCGGGTCGTAACCGAAACCGTTGCTGCCGCGCGGTGCGAGAGCAATCCGTCCATAACAACGGCCTTCTGCCTGGGCCCGAATCTTGCCGGTCGGATCAGCCAGCACAGCCACGCAGACGTAGTAGGCCTCTCGCTTCTCGGTCGGAACTCCCTGAAGTCGTTGCAAAAGGAGAGCGTTGTTAGCGGCATCGTCGCCGTGTTTACCGGCATATACAGCCGAGTGGACTCCCGGTTCGCCTCCCAGCGCGGGCACCACCAGTCCGCTATCCTCGCCGAGCACCCATTCGCCCAGAGCTTTGGCCAGCTGCGTCGCTTTCAGCGCAGCGTTTTCCTCGAAGCTCGTCCCCGTCTCGTCAGGAATCGGCGCCTGCGGAAAACTTGCCAGGGTCAGAAGCGGAATCGGCAAACCGCGCAGTAGCTCCTGCAGTTCCTGCACTTTGTGGGAATTTCGCGTTCCCAGCACCAATCGTGTCATGGTTTCGCTGCTCATGCCTTTTACCATGCGTTCTCGGTCAGGTTCCGGCAAGTTGGGACGCTCAAACTTATGGCAAAAGTGGACGAATGGCCAATCGGCCTCATGAGGCGTCAAAGTTTGTGAAAATTGGCCAGCTTACCGATTGGCTACGGTTTCCCTGGCCGGTCAATTTGTTTTCACAGCGGTCGGCTGACCTGCACAGTTTTCCATGCCGCAAACATTTGCCCCGCCTAGAATGCCGATAAAAGGACAAAATTTGGCGATTTTGCTGTCGCAGTGACGTAAAAAAGAGAAGCTTTCATGCTCGAAACTGTTCGGTTGGTGGCGCGGGGTATCCAGCAAAAAGTCGTCCTGTGGGACGGCCGTAAGGTGATTGACTGGTTGCAGGCGCGTCGGTTACGCCGACTCATTGCTCATGCGAAAGCCCATTCGCCATTTTATGCCCAGCGTTATCGCAACATTGATCCCGACGGGTTTCGGCTGGAGGACTTGCCGCCGGTTACCAAGACGGAGTTGATGGCGAATTTCGACGACGTGGTTACCGATCGCCGTTTGAAGCTGCGCGATCTGGAAGCGTTTATGAGCGATCCGCAACGCCTGGGGCAATGGTATCTCGGTGAATATGCGGTGAGCCGAACTTCCGGCACCCAGGGAATGCAAGCGGTGATCGTGCAGGATCGCCGAATGATGGAGTTGCTCTTCGCCCTGCAGATGACACGTGGCACAGTTTTCCCGACAACTCCGTGGGGGATTGTCGCACGCCTGGTGCAGCGGGCTCGCCTGGCGGTCATTACTATCGGCCGTGGTTTCTTCCCCAGCGCTGCCGCTCTGGCTTACGCTCCTAAAGCCTCAAGGCGGTTCGTGAAGCGGCTCTGGCTGCAGCACATCGAACCTCTGGAAGAGGTGGTGGCCAGGCTCAATCGCTTCCGACCGCACGTGCTGCTTGCGTATGCCAATGTGCTGGTGATTCTTGCTCGCGAGGCTTTAGCAGGTCGCTTGCGCCTGCCTGGTCTCCGGCAGGTCATCAATATGAGCGAACCCCTGTCGGATGGTGCCCGCGCTCTGGTGAGCCGGGCCTTTGGCCTGCCGGTTACGAACAATTACGCCCTCGGGGAATGCATGGCCCTGACGACAGGATGCACCTGTTCGCCTGGAATGCATGTGCAGGCCGATTGGGCCATTCTCGAAGTCGTGGATAAAAACTATCGCCCGGTTCCTCCCGGCCAGCCTGGCGACAAGGTGCTGGTGACCAACCTCTATAACACCGTGCAACCGTTCATTCGTTACGAGGTTAACGACGTGGTCACGCTGAGTCCTTCGGCCTGCCCGTGCGGATGCCCGCTACCACTGGTGCTGAAAGTTGAAGGCCGAACTGACGAGGTCATCTGGATCCGCGTGGGCGACCGTTACAAACTTCTCCATCCTTACGTGCTGGTAGATTTTCTCGATGAATATCCCCCGGTCGGCTGGTATCAGATCATCCAGACCGAACGAAATCGGTTCCTGTTGCGGGCTCAACCGGCTCCTAATCGCACGGTGAGCGTTGAAGAATTGCGGCAGGTGATCGAACGCGGATTGAAACATTATCACCTCGACGGCCTGGTGCAATTTGATATTGAAATCACAGACCAGGTCGCTCCCGATCCGCGGTCGGGTAAACTTCGCCGTATCACCAGCCGCGTCGGACCTCCCGCCGACCTGACCGAGGAAGAGCGCCTCCTCGCCGAACAATCGCAAGCATCATTCGTTCCGCCCGCAGAAAACCGGGGCGCTGCTTGACCGGTATCATTTTCTCTGTTGACCGGACATAAGATTACCGTTTCCCGACCGTAAGAGGGTACCGCTGTATTCACCGCAGACAACACACCAGCAGCCATCAGCATAGAACCACTGTTTACTGGCTACGGGAAGTTGCACCTGGCGATACCCTCACTATCGCCCTTTGCGATCGGGCTTATCTCCGCGCCAGGGCCTGGACATTGTCATCGGGCGGACAGTTGCCAGGGTTGCGATGTAAATGCCACACATCGTACAGGTACAGCCAGAAAGGCAGCCACCAGATCAGATCATTGGTCAAGCAAACAAGCAGAGTGGCGGGTGGCCAGCGACCCACCCAGACCAGGTAGAACCACGCTAACGGCCCTAAGGTTTTGCCAGCCAATCCGACCGCGGCAATCGGCCAATCCTTTTCGAGAGAATATGCCACGCGAACATACAGTATTCCGTACAGTCCGAGCACCATTCCCAAGCAGGCAAAAATCTCAGGGTAATTGTTCCGCTCCATATCGAAGAGGCGGAAAAACCAGTCCGGATATGCAACGCTCAGCAGCCCCCAGTTCAGGTTATAGACGCCTGCGAGCAGAAAAACCGTTCGGTGCCAGTTCCGTCGGCGTAAACCTGTCGCCAAGCGAAACTTCTCCATTCTTTCACCCATCCCTGGTCACCCGACGCCATCCGCTCTCTGCCTGCAATCTCCCACCTCGCCTCGGCTTGCCGCCTGCAAGTCCATGATAGTAAATCCCACACCGCCGGCACGAAAACTCTCTCTTACTGCCGCTAAATGCTGTACCGTTCTACCCGTCGAGAATAAGGCAGCCAGGAATTCGATTGGTGAACTGCAATTGACGGTTGGCGAACGGCTGGGTACAAGGCGACGAAAGATGCAGCAACCAGCGGCGGAATCCTTCCAGATCATCGCAGCCGGGCTGGTGCAACCAAGAGGAGGCGAAGCAATGACGGCCTTGGTGTATGGAATCCTTCCAGGTAATCGCAGCAGGGTCGGTGCAACAGCGCCATACGATGACCTGTTGACTTGAAACCAAGCCGGATTGCATAACTGGCAAACGGTTGGTACGCTGCTGGCTCGACGCCGAACAAACGCAGGCATCGCATTGCCCAATGGGTGCGAATTGCCATCAACAAAGGGGACTTACTATGAAACGCCTCGGTACCTGGACGATCGCTTTTGTCCTGGGCTGGTTAGCTGGCATCTGCGGCTGGCACTGGCTCCGTGCTCAGGCTCCAGCTTCACCACGACCACCCACGATTGCCTTCATCAACTATGCCGAAGTGATGCGCCAGTACGCCGAAGCAAATGACATCCGCAAGCAGATTCAGGCGGAAGAACAAAAATTCCTCGACCAGCTCCAGGCCAAGCAAAAGGAGATAGATGAGGTTCGCAAACAATGGCAAGCTGCCGAGCCCTCTCAGCGCGACCCCCTGGAGCGCAAGATTAAAGACCTGGAATATCAGTTCAACAATATCCGTTCCGATGCCCAGAAGCATTTGACTCGCTTTGCCAACGAGCGCTGGTCGCAGGTTTATTTCAAAGTTTGGAACAAGGTGAAAGCCGTTGCCGAGTCCAGCGGTTACGAAGTGGTATTTCGCTTCAACGAAGATTGGCGCGATGCAAATAAACCGGAGGTCTTTTATCATCCTGATCGCGTAATGGCTCGCCTGATGGCCTCGAATCTCTGGCCCATGTATTACCAGCGCACTGCGGATATTACCGGTCAGGTGATTGCCATACTGAATCGCGAGTATCAGGGAGGCGCCACTTCGTCAAGTACCGGCAAGTAGGCGAAGATTACCAGCCAGTGTCGCGGACAAAATTGGCCGCGCTATCGGAGGTACTTATGGTCGCTGCCCACTGCTCGGAGCCGTTATCCCCTTCGGAGCCATGTTGCGAGGAGAAGCTGCTTAGCGATGTCGGTGCAGTTCCTATACACGTGGTCAGCTGGCGTCGGCAACGCACCCTGGCCAAGCCCATCAAGCTTACAGCTCGGGGACTACTCTATGGGCGGAATGTAAACCTGATGCTTATTCCGGCCCCTCCGAACACAGGGCGAGTTTTCCGTCGCGCTGATTTGCCTGACACACCCTTGATTCCAGCAGTAGCGGATCGGGTAAGCTCCACGCAAAGGCGTACCGTGCTGGGAACGGCACCGGCTCATGTTGAACTGGTCGAGCACGTTCTTGCTGCCCTGGCGGCGTTTATGGTGGACAATTGTATCCTAGAAATAGATCGTCCGGAGTTGCCCGGCTGGGATGGGTCGGTGCTACCTCTGGCTCATGCGTTATCAGAAACCGACATCGCGGAACAGGAAGCATGGATTCCTGTTATCACGCCACAATGGCCGCTGATTATCCGACACCATCACGCTTCTGTGGCGATCTATCCTAATAAGCGGCCGGAATTACATATCAGCTATTTCCTCGATTATGGCCATTGGGCGGTCATTGCGCCGCAACGCTTCGGTTGCTGTGTTACTCCCGAAACCTTTATTAACTCCATAGCGGGCAGCCGCACTTTTTTGCTGCTTGAGGAGGTCCAAGCCTTACGCCGGCAGGGCGTGGGTATAGAGACGGGGCCGGAACAGGTGTTGGTTTTCACCCCTCAGGGCGTGCTTGCGAATCGCCTTCGCTGGGCGGATGAGCCCGCGCGCCATAAGACTCTCGATCTACTCGGTGATTTATCACTTGTCGGTCTGCCTCTGGCGGGACATGTTTTCGCCTGCCGTTCAGGGCACACTCTGAATGTTGCATTGGCTAAATGCCTTCGACGTAGTCTAATATCAAGTGGTATTTTGAACACTAACAGTCATCTGTGCCAATCATCCGCGGCATGAGGTCGGGAAAGCACTAATATGGCCCCCCTGCGTGTCGGCGTGGTCGGTTTAGGGCACATGGGTAAAGAACATGCCCGAATCCTGGCCACGCTCCCGGATGCAAAGCTAGCGGCAGTAGCGGACCTGGACGCGAACACGCGCGACACCATCGCACGGAAATACGAGACCCGTGCCTTTGCTGATCACCGTCAGCTAATCGGTCTGGTAGATGCCGTAATCATCGCTGTTCCAACTTACGCTCACTATGAGGTGGCCAGCGATTTCCTGCGACACAGGGTACCGTGTCTGGTAGAAAAACCGCTGGCGAGCAATCTGGAACAGGCCGAACAGCTGGTGCAATTGAGCCGCGAGTTTAATACGCTCTTGCAAGTGGGACATATCGAGCGATTTAATCCTGCGCTGCTGGACCTTGAAAAACGGCCAATCCGGCCTCATTTTATCCAGGGCCAGCGGCTCTCGATGTTTAGTGGGCGATGCTTAGATGTCGGGGTTGTTCTCGATCTTATGATTCACGACCTGGATGTGCTGCTGGCTCTGGTACGCAGTCCGGTAGTGGAGGTCGAGGCGGTAGGCGTCAGCTTGTTTGGTGGCCATGAGGATATAGCGGAAGCCCGGCTCAGGTTTGCCAACGGATGTGTAGCAACCTTGACAGCCAGCCGGATCAGTGTTCGACCCTTACGGCGTATGATTGTTTACTCCCCTGAAGGTTACGTCGAGCTTGATTTTTTTCGTAAGCATACCCTAATTGTGCAGCCTTCTGAGAAAGCTAAGCAACTCGGCTGGAGGCCAGAGCAATTGGATATCAGTCTGGTCGGCCTGCTACGTGAAAAGCTGTTCGGACAATGGTTAGAGGTACGGGAGTTCAACCACGATGAAGGGGACCAGCTTACCGAGGAAATTCGCCATTTTCTTTACTGCGTGCGAACTGGAGCCCGGCCGAGGGTAACGGGAGAAGATGGACGGGACGCTATCGCTCTGGCAGAACGCATCCTTGATAAAATTCGTGCCAGTCCACTATATGCCCAGCGCCGGGCCGCTTAGCTAACGCCTACGCCGATGTTCTTCCTTATCTATCGCAAGACCATCTGATATAGATTGAGTGTTTGATCCCAACCCGAAGGAAGTTTCGCCTTGGCTTCTGGACAAATGATTAGCTGGTTGATATAGGCGATTGCCGGAATAGACCTAACGCCCAGCGATCAGGATGCGATCCTTGTAAAAGAGGAGGCTCGCAAAACTGACACTTTCAAAACCGTTAGGAGCTACGTATTGTTCGTAGTGAAGCAGCTGACCGCGGTTAGGCTCGAGCACCGACATTAAGGTATAAGTCGGAGGAAACCCACAGATGCGTCGCCGGTCGCGTTCCTCAAGCAGGGTACGGAAAAAACCGTGGCGATCACTGGCGGCCATCCGGGCTAATAAAGCCTGGTCGCGGTGGCGACTTTCTTCCAGCCATTCAGTGTGCACAGGAGATGGGTCGCCAAACTTCGGGCCTATATGTGCCAGATCGCCACTGGCAATGTAAAAGACACGGGCACCGCTTTCACGCTCTGCGGTTTGCAGGGCCACCAGCATCTGGGCTATGTCCGGTATCTCTTCCGGTAAGCGCTCCTGAACAATGCAGTCGTGGAACGAGCCGACAACGATGGGAACAATGCGGAAGGGCCGGTCGGGAAAACAGTATTGCAAGAAGAGCACCTGAAGTTCGATGGAATGCTCTGGCCAGTGAGCTGGTTCATCATCAAAGAGGCCATCTCCGTAACTCTCAGTAATCAGGCGAACGTAATCCCGATCGGTAACCACCTTACCCAACGGCGTCTCGAAATCGCGCTGTGTTATAGTGAATCTATGTCCACTATAATGAGCCGTGCCGAGAATGACGAAGATATCTGCCTGAGTATGCTCGATAAGCTCCTTATAAGCCCAGGCATAGCTATGTCCACCGCGGTGATAATCAATATGGGGAATCAGGGCTCCGCGTAAAGCATGGGTGTAAGTACCGTTGCGGAGCAAGGTTTCGGGATCAATGCCGGGGCCTCCGGGTCTTAGAAATTGTTGCCGCAAGTGTTCGCGCGCCCGGTCCGGCTCGGGGGGATAGACACCTAAACATGCCGGCGGCCGAACCTGGATACTGGCGAAATGCTCTCGAAATCGTCCCCCATCTAAAAGCAATGCCTCGTCCAGATGTCGTGTGATGTTCTCCAACCATTCGAGAGGTACCAGTGTTCCTCCCGTGAACCGCATCAATTCTAATTGCAGATCGCGCAGAGAACGGCTGCCGTCGAGCATTTCAACAATGGGCACCAGTTCCAAAGGAATACGTATCGCCCGATCGCTGAGCCTGGCCTGATCGAAGAGCCAGACAAATCTCTGATCTTGCTCGTCCGGCACGGCACTTACGGAAGGCCGCAGACGCGGTTTCTCCGGCAATGCTGAGGCCATGAGTATTCTCCTGAGCAAAAGTGATTGCGAGGCTTATCCCGGCGCTAACACATTTTTGGCCTGCACCCTGCAAAAATCAAGGCAGTGAAAACGTACACCTGGTGTGCGATATTTCACGGTTCTAACCTGGCCTGGCATCATTTTATTGCGGTTAAAAAAAGCCAGCAGGGATGCCGAAGCATCCCCGCTGACCAGGAAAGGAGGAGGAACCGGCTCGATCAAGGCGTGGTGGCCAAGCGTACTTCCTCTCTGCGGACTGGTTCTTCGGAGGCGAGTAGCTCTAATTGATGTACCAGCTCCTTTACTCCCTTGCGCATTTGTTGCAACTGGGTCAGGGCCTGATCGCGTTCCTTAGTGCGATCATTGAGTTGCTCTTTGACCTCTTGCAATTGTCGGGCCAGCTCACGTAATTGCTGCACCTCGGCAATCAAGCGATCTCGCTCCGTCTTGACTTCCTTCAATTCCTTGCGCAGGACCGAAGCCTGTTGTTGCAGGTTCGCTAATTCTTCTTCAAGCAGTTGCATTTTTTGCTTAGCTTGAGAACCCGATCCGCTCTGAGCACAACCCCATACGGTAACCGCAGCCAGAAGACCCAGGACTAAGGTGGCTCGATGTCTTTGCATGGTGCGCTCCTTTGTGTTGCTTGGTTGCGATACTTGATACCGGCTCTAATTTCCCGGCGTCAAACTTTATGTCGGCAACGCTGGCTACGTACTTTACGTGAACCTGGCTGGTTTTCGGTATCGTCCTGTCTTGACCCACCATGCGCAACCGATATGATAGTTACAATCGGCAGCGGCTATTTCTACGGACCTGGTGGCGGGCGGCCGTCATACGAAAGCTTCTTCAGGCTTAGATGAGTAAAGGTTTCACCACTGCTCGCGGAAATTATCTGGGAGCCGTGCGATGTTCCTTTTCTTGCCGTATCACGTTGATGTACCTATGCAACGCATACCCTGGGCGAACTGGGTTCTTATAGCGGTTACTTCGTTATTCAGTCTGGCAGGTATAGGAGCGAACTGGGAGTTCGGCTCGGATGCCTGGATGTGGAAGTGGTGCCTGCATCGAGAAAATTTCCGACTTTATCAACTCCTTACCTTCCAACTGGTGCATGCCGACGTGGTGCATTTGTTTCTCAACATGTACTTTCTATTTCTTTTTGGCAATGCCGTAAACGCGAAAATAGGCCATGCGCGGTTTTTATCGCTCTATTTCGCCCTGGGAGCGTTTACGGGTCTGGTTTGGGCGGTGACCGATTCGGCGGACATGCTCCTGGGAGCTTCGGGTGCTGTCTGCGTGATCACAGGGATGTTCCTTATCCTATATCCGTTCAACGAAGTGGCGGTTTTTTATGGCTGGTATATTTATCGCGCTGGCGACATGGGCGTAATGTATATGAGCTCGATTTGGCTAATCCTGGCCTATATTGTCTATGACCTGACGGGATGTTTTCTCTGGCGTCATGAGCCGATTGCATACATATCTCACCTTACTGGCTATTTTCTGGGAATTGCCGCTGCGGTGGCGCTCTTATTGGGTGGCTGGATTAAACCGGCGGAAGGCGAAGAGACCCTGTTGCAGTATCTAAACATTCACGGACCCGCAGCTATACGGCGACGACATAAGAAAAAGCGGTCGCTGATTCGCCGCCAGCCAGGTTCAGAAGAACTTACGGAGCAATAGTCACCCGGCACTTCCTGGACCGACTGGAACCGCTGATGATGGAGACTTGCCCCAAGGTAGCACATCCCGGCGTCGGCTATCAAGGTAGCGAGCCAGCATCGTTTTCCCGAGTTTATCCGCGTGCAGTGGTACCTATAATATGGAGATGTTACCGCGTGAGTCCGCACAGAAGCGAGCTTGCGTAGGGCAATTTTCATAACCTGCGGCAGAAAGTAACACTCATTATTGGAGCAAGGTATGCAGCAATGGACAGAACGTGAAGAGCAAGCGGCCCGCTGGCTTATAGAGCGAGCATTGGCCGAGGATTTAGATATTGCCGGGGACATAACCACGCAAACTCTTATTCCCGGCGAGGCATTTGGTAGAGCAAACGTGGTAGCTCGACAGGATGGTGTGGTTTGCGGATTGCCGATCCCAGGCATGGTTTGGCACCAGCTCGCCAAAAAAATAGGTATCCGCTGGCACGTTGGCGACGGCGATCGTGTGCGCGCGGGAATGGTGTTCGGTGAAGTTAGTGGTCCGCTGGCCGATATTCTTACCGCAGAACGCACTGTACTGAATTTCCTGCAGCGCCTTAGCGGAATTGCCAGCTTGACCCGCCGCTTCGTGGACGCTGTGAGTGGTACAGGGTGCTTGATTCTCGACACTCGCAAAACCACACCGGGCTGGCGAATTCTTGAAAAATACGCCGTGCGCTGCGGGGGCGGGGTCAACCATCGCCTGGGACTTTATGACGGCATCCTGATCAAGGATAATCACCTAGCGATTCTCAGGCAGCAAGGTCTTTCTGTGCAAGAGGCGATTAAGAGGGTGCGTGAGCGATTCGGACGCTCCTATCCCATAGAAATCGAGGCCGACACATTAGAGGAAGTTACTGTTGCTTTGCAATCCGGGGCTGATATTATCCTTCTGGACAACATGGATCCGGCAAAGATACGGCAAGCTGTCGCGTTGCGGAATGATATAGCACCTCACGTTATATTAGAGGCATCCGGAGGTATTAGCTTAGCAAATGTTAGGGCGGTTGCCGAAACAGGTGTAGAACGTATCAGCATTGGGGCACTGACGCATTCTGCCCCCGCGCTTGACATTGGTCTGGACTATCTTGGGCCCAACTGAGAGCCGAAATTAAGGGGGTGGAACTGGATCATCCGGTTTGGCTTTGGTTATCGGCTGGGGAAACAGAGCCTGGTTGTCACGTGCAGGAGAAACACGTTCCAGGTCACCTACAAAGCTAAGCAATAGCAAATGCGTGTGTCCCTTTTGGGGATCATCGAATATAGTGCTGCCAAAAGAAGGGACCTGTTCTCGACTGGCGCCCAGGAGCAGAGTTTCAAGGGGTCTAAGTGTAAGTGTAGCCGCTAGGAATGGAAACCGTGTTTCGCTCAGTGGCACTGCTAACGGCCAGGATGATTGGCCTGGCAAGAGCAGCCGGGTTGCGTCGGATTGCTGATGGCGGATCACTGGTTCGATGCGTAAACCGATACCATCTTCGTGTCGGCCCAGAAATTCCAGAAGTAAACCTCCTTGGGCCTGGCTAAATTCGGCCACGGAACATTCGCCGGCATAGTAAACCGGGCAGGTCAAATAAGCGACCGGCTCCGACATGGCGAGGAAATGAGTCTTGCCGGGACGCAGGAACAAATGAGACGCCTTGGGTGGCGAGGATAAGCAAGAGTCCGAATTTCGCCAGGCAGCGGGATCAGCACGCGCGAGCACACCGATACGGAAACCATTGGTTCTAAGTAACGGGCGGAGATGGGCGGGAATAATCTGTTCATCGGCATCCCGCCAGATAAGTGCAAAGCTTTCTCCGGCTGACAGCGGAAAAACGATGTCATATAAGCGGAATGCGGCAATGTCGTCGGGAAGCGTTAGACGTAAACCTTTGCGAAATTCTTGCTGGGGAAAATCACGTGGCAGCCAGGAATCCAGGTTCCAGCAGCCAAGCAGGCTTAACGCTGCTAATAGGGCGCACCCTATACATCGCATGAGGAGCAAAGAGAGACTTTTACGAGTGATATATGGCTCTAAATTCGTTTTGTTGCATAAGCAAGGTGCCTGGGTTGCTGATCGGAAATCCGGCACCAGCTAATTGGCAAGCCGCGGTCAGGATTGCAGCGAGGGCGAAGAGCTAATAGGTCGGTTGGGACTGGCGGGAGCGATGCCGGGGCCAGAAACGTTTCACCAGAGCCGAGAACCGATGCCGCCAAATCTCGCGGCGCATCTGCCAGCGACTGGTCATCCAGTTCATTTGCAAAACGCGACGTGGGCCGGCATAAGGTTTGTGGCCATGCCAGGAGTTGTCGGTGCGGCGAAAGGCCAGGAGCGTGCCTTCTATAGGCGGTACCTCGACCAGCACATCGTCCAGGTTGTGAGGCGAACGCAGCAGGCGAAGTCGGCCACCGTCCGCTTCCCACTCCGGGTTGAGGTACACCAGTACCGTGATCAATTTGGAAGGCGTGTCCGTGTGAATCTGGCCGTCCGTTTCCCGGCACCAGCCGCGAACCGTCAGCATGATGGGACGGTGTTTCAGCGACAAGCCGAACTTGCTTTCAAAAGCCTGGCAAACCGCATCGCCAGTCATTTCTTCCACCAACGTGCGGAAGGCCGGGCCATAAGTCAATTCTGCCAGAGGAAAACTCCCCGGATGTTCGATTTTGGGAAAATCGGCATGGATGGCTGGCAGTGCCTCTTTGCGGACAAAACCAGGCACGATCAGATACGGAAACGGTTCGTGCACTAACGGAGTAGCATGGAATGCATCGAGGTTTAGGTACGACATCTTTTTGCCTCCTCTGTTCCGTTGGGCCAAGTGCGGCGGGACTGTAGGTCAGCCCATCGCTTTTGTCAAGACATACTGGGGGCCGGGGCTGTATAAAGCAGCTACTGCAATGGAGAAGGCTTTTTGCAACAGCCCCAGGAGGAAACCTCGCCGTGCTTGAAAAATAAAGGAAAAATGCATCAAAGACTCCCCGCATGCAAAAGGGAACACTGATCCTTGCCAGCGACGCTCACCTGGCAACTGCAAGACATAAGGCGGTTCAGGTGGGACACGTAACCTCCTTCTTAGTCAAAAACCCGACAGTAATTCCAAAAATAAGGCGGTTCGGCTAAGCAAAAAGGAACACTCATTGTCGCCAGCGGCGCAGCCGGTCCCAAACTCGCCCGGCACGAACGTAACCCAAATACCACACCCGCACCGTCCCATCCTCGCATCCGCATACTAGATAGCGGCCATCCGGCGTAACTGCCAGACAATAGAACTGTTTGTCAGTCTCGAACCGCCGCACTTCGTTTCCGGTAGCCAGTTCCCAGACCAGCACCGCCCGGCGGACAGGAGAGCCAAACTTTGCCACTACCACATAGCGGCCATCCGGCGTTACTGCTGGGGCACGGAACGCGCCAAAGGTCGGGACACCGAGTGGGCCAAAGGTTATATCAGGGGTCGCACGCCAGACCACGTTCCAACTATCACACGCCCACACGGCCACATTGGAGATCACGTCGCCAAAATGCTTGGCGGTATTGCCTACGGACACGACATAGCGGCCATCCAGGGTTGCAGCAATGCCGATGACCGGGACGTCGGATCCGCGCAGCTGCTGAACTTGGTTACCCGTGGCCAGATCCCATACCCGCAGCGTAGCGTCATCTCCCCCCGACAGGATATAACGACCATCCGGAGTTACCGCAACGCTCTCTACGGGGAATAGGTGCCCGGTCAGTCGCCGTACCTCCTTCCCGGTGGCCAATTCCCATATCCGCACCGTTCTGTCCCAGCTTCCCGATACCACATACCGGCCGTCCGGCGTTACCGCCACACTCCTGACATGGCCTTCGTGGCCGGCGAAGCGTCTGATTTCCTCACCGGTGGCCAGTTCCCAGAGCCGCAGCGTAGCGTCATTTCCCCCCGACACGATATAGCGGCCATCGGGAGTTACCGCAACGCTCTCCACGTGGCCTTGGTGCCCGGTCAGTCGCCGTACCTCCTTCCCGGTGGCCAACTCCCATACCCGCACCGTGCTGTCCCAGCTCCCCGATACCACATACCGGCCGTCCGGCGTTACGGCGACGCTGGTTACTGCGTCTTGGTGCCCCGTTAGCCTTCGCACTTCGTACAGCGAACGCAATACAAAATGCATCGTCAGAAGCACCAGGACGCCCAACACCAGGAAAATTCCGCTCACCAGCAATGCTGGCAGCCACGAGTCCCGCCTCGCCACCCTCATTTGAGTATTCTGCTCGACCTCGGCTCGACCCGTATCCGCCTGTTCCGACTGCTGCCGATCACGCTCCGCGGCCATGTTCGCATCCTCCGATCTGCTTGGAAAGTGCGCCTTTGGGATGGGCCATCTCGGCCGCCAGCGGTTTATCGGTCTCGGGGACCGGTGCCGGCACCGAAAAGCTCGCGTTCGTAGTTGGACATCTTCGCGACCAGCGATCTATCGGTCTCAGACAGGGTGCCGCTGTCGGAAAGTACACATCCGGAATGGGCCATCTCTGCGACCAGCAATTTACCGGTCGTCTGGGATCGGTGCTACTGCCGAAAGGTCCCCGTTGGAATGCGGCATTTCCCCGCCGACCTTCGTGGCCAGATTCGCAACCTGAATGCATCCGCCCGTTCGACGTGCGGATTCACGAGGTCACCGCGGGAAAGCATTGCGGCCAGATTCACGTTGCTACCGGGCCCCCGGGTAAATATGCGGGGTCATTCTACAGGTTCTCCTGCGTGTTGGCTGTCGGCACTTTTTCAGCACCAGTTTTGGACGTTCGGAGCGTCCTTCGATGCCAGCCACGCCGAACAGCCGAAAGTATGCTGCGACCAGCACGGTCAACAGAATCGTTGCTACGTCCCCCAGGTGTCGGTTCGCCGAGCAACTCATTCGTTTCGGGATAGCAACTTCCGATGTCGCGGATGGGAAGCGAACCACGGCGGGCTGACGCCCGCCGCTCTTGGTTGTGTGTGCGACTCCGCGTTGCGAATCACGGATTTCGTAGCGAACGTGCGGTGTGCACCAGGAGCGGCTGGCGTAAGCCAGCCGTGGCTAACGAACGCGAATGCACCACAAACGAACGCGACCGCACCAGTGATACCGATAACCACGGCGGGCTGACGCCCGCCGCTCCTGGGCGAATGTACGTTTGTGCATCGCAAAAATCGCTGTTTCGCCGGCAGACGTTCGCACTGCGACGCAAGAGCGGGGGGTGTAAGCCCCCCGTGAAATGCACTTCGCATACGCTCGAAACGCGGACATCCATCGCATTGCCGTTACAGACGCGGTTTGCGGATACACGGCCGGCTGATGCTGCCGTCACCGCCGCATCGCCAACACGCCGCTGAGTTACAGACGCGGTTTGCAGATGCACGGCCGGCTGACGGTTGCCCAGCGCACGCAGCAACCTATCCTGGCGGTCGGCTGACGGACGAGCACGAATGAACGTCATAACTCTTCCGCCCGAGATTCAGCACCATGGCGGGGGACGTCGCATTCGGCACCACGCCGGGAGAAGCATCGTCGGTGTCGGGAAAGCTGGGAGTGTACATCATCGGTTTTCTTGAAACCGTCCGGAACGCACGGGGGTATTTATCACTGAACCATGCAAGCCATGAAGTGCGCGAAAGAGGTGCATCGAACCGAAAGAGCGAATTTGCCAAGACCATCAGGGGGAGAAGCTGATGCGACGGACGTGGTGGCTGGCGCTGGTGGTGTGGTTGTTGTGGCGAGCATCGCTGACAGCGACGCCGGCGTTGCAACTGGTGCCGGAAGAGGCGGATTTTGCGGTGGCGGTTAATCGTCCGGTGGCCGTGGCAGATACGTTGCTGGCGCTTGCGACCAGTGAGCGGTTGCAGCAATTTCCGGCCTATCAGGAAGCAATTGGGCAGGTAAACATTCGCCGTTTCCTGCAACTGGTGCGTTATGCTGAGCGGGAACTGGGCAAGCCTTGGCGAGAATTGCTGGACAGTTTGGCGGGCGAAGGGATTGTCCTGGCTGGCAAGTATGCTCCGGAGCCGGTACCGGTGCTGGTCGTCGTGAAGGGACGGGATGCGGCTCTGCTTGAGCGAGCGGTGCGGCTTTTTGGCGAGGTGATTGAACAAGAATTGGCCCGCCGGGATTTGCCGCATCAGCGACAGAAGCACGAACGTGCCGGGCTGAAGATCACGCAGCTCGGCAATGCCTATTACACTGTTCACGGCCCAGCGCTGTTGGTGAGCAATCGGCTGGAAGTGTTCGACTACGTGGCCCCGCTGTTGCAGGGAAAAGCGGAGCGGTCGCTGGCTCACGCCGGGAAATGGCGAGCTGCTCAGGCCAGCATTCCTGCTGATGCTGTCGCCTGGGCGTGGGCGGACTTGCGTCCGACAAAATTGCTGCCGCAGGTACGGCAAGCGGTGGAATTGCCCGGCGATGTGCCAATCGTGCACGTCTTTTTCGGACGTTATCTCGACCTGTTCTGGCGAGCGGAATATGTGTCCGCCTGGCTGACACTCGGCCAGCAAGGGGCACAATTGAGCGTGTACGTTCCGGCGGGATGGAAAGGTTCGGCCCTGTCGGCACGGGCACAAACACCGGCCACGGGTGGGACCCGTCTTCCTCCGCCGCTCACCGTACCGGGCACCATCTACACGAGCAGTTTTTATTTCGACCCAGCCCCGTTTTTGCATCACCGCGAAAAACTTTTGCGTCCCGATCAGCTCAAGGCTTTCGAGGAGCTGGATAGAAATTCGGCCAAGTTTCTCCTGGGCAGTCGGCTCAGTGAACTGGTAGCCGGGCTGGGACAGTATCACCGACTGATCGTGGCGCAGCCGGATCGGCAGACGTATGCCTTTCGGCCCGGCACGGCGATTCCGTCGTTTGCGGTGGTATTGCAACTCAAAGAGCCGGAGAAAATCGGCCCGAAGCTGGAAGCTATCCTGCGCGGAGCCGCTCTGCTGGCCACGTTTCAAACCCGACTGGAACTGGTCGAGGAAAAGCACGGCGACGTGAAGCTGGTCGGCTATCGCTTCGCCGACAACGATGCCAATCGCGCGGTTCAGAACGGCTTGCTGTTCAATTTCAGTCCCTGTTTCGCTCAGGTCGGCGACCAGTTTATGCTCTGTTCGACGCTGGAATTAGGCCGGCAAATTGTCCGGGCGTTGCAGAAGGAAAAGGCGTCGCCTGGCGGCAGTGCTGGCCTGGTCTTTAGCGATGTGTTCAGCTGGGAGGGAATCGTGGATTTGTTGCGAGCGGCGGATGATGAACTGCTGGTGCAATTCATGCTGGAGCGCGTGCAAGCTCTGGAATCGGCACGGACGCAGGTGAAGCATTTGCTCGAACTGGTCGCTACCCTCGGGCGCATTGAAGCGCACCTGCAGATGGCGGAAGAAAAGTCCCAGCTTGATCTTCGCTGGCAATTGGCGCCAGAACGGCGATAGCGTAGCGCAATTCCACGCATCGAGGGTTTGCCGGAGCAACGGGAGGAAACATGGTGCGGCAGAACAACGGCACAGCCAACGGACAATCCGGGAAACGGCTCGATCCGCAATGGGCCTGGCAACCGTATCAGCCCGACGCTCATCGGCCCTGGAATCTCCAGCGGGCCGGGCATCTGTATCGGCGAGCGGCGTTCGCTGCGAACTGGGCGGAGTTGCAACGGGCGGTGCAGGATGGGCCTCAGAAAACCGTCGAACGCCTGCTAACTCCGGGGCCGGACTATGAGGCATTCGATCGCGGCATGGACGAACTGGCAGCGCGCATCGCCAAAGGTAACAACACCGTTCATCTGCGTGCCTGGTGGCTGGCGCGGATGATCCGCACGCCGTTCCCGCTTATCGAGAAGATGACATTGTTCTGGCACAATCACTTCGCCACCAGCAACGCCAAAGTGAACAACGTCGGTTACATGCTCCAGCAGAACCAGACGTTGCGGCGTTTTGCCCTGGGCTCGTTTGTGGAAATGTTGCAGGCGATTTCCAAAGACCCGGCCATGATGGTCTGGCTCGACACCAATCTGAGCAAGAAAGGCCGGCCCAACGAAAACTACGCCCGCGAACTGATGGAGCTATTCAGCCTGGGCATTGGCAACTACACGGAGCAGGATATCCGCGAAGCAGCCCGTGCGTTCACCGGTTGGGAAATCCGCCAGGGCAAGTTTCATTTCAACGCGGCCGAGCATGATGACGGCGAAAAAACTGTGTTCGGTCGCACTGGCCGCTGGCAGGGCGAAGACATTGTCCGGATGTGTTTGGAACACCCGGCCTGTGCGCGGTTTATAGCACGGAAACTGTTTCGCTATTTTGTGAGCGAAACGCTGGAACCAAATGCCGAACTCCTCGAACCGCTTGCCCAGTGCCTGCGACGCAACCAGTACCAGATTGGGGAAGCGGTGCGGATGATTTTGACCTCGAATATCTTTTATTCGGAACACGCTTACCGGGCCCGCGTAAAATCGCCGGTGGAATTTGCCGTCGGCATCATCCGAGCGCTGGAAGGACAGCCGAACGCGATTGCACTGGCTAACGCACTGGAAAATGTTGGCCAGCGGCTGTTTTATCCGCCGTCCGTGAAAGGGTGGGACGGAGGCCCAGCCTGGCTGAATTCGACGACGCTACTGGCACGCAACAATCTGGCGCAGGCACTGGTCTCGGGCGAGGACCCGCAGTTCGGTTCCCGCTGTGATCCCGTGCTGGTACTGCGGAAGTATGGACGCGAGTCCGAGGAGCAGGCGCTGGCGTTCTTCCTCGATTTATTCCTGCAAGGAGACCTCGCCCCGGAGGCGCGACAAGGTCTGGCCGGTTACCTGCGTGAGTCCGAGCAATTTCGCTGGCCCGTGTACTGGACCGAGCAGGACCGGCACGAACATCGCATGCGGGCAGTATGCTACCTGGTGCTGACCCAACCGGAATTTCAACTCGATTGATCGCCGGGCCTTGCTGCTGCAATGGCATCACGGAGCACACGCCCCCGCGGCTGGGGGATGAACTTATCGGAGGGCAAAACCATGCTGAATCGCCGCGAATTTTTAGCGACATCGCTTGTCGGTTCGAGTCTGGTGGCGCTGCGCGGATGGGGGCCAGGATTTCTGGCGCGAACGGCCCTGGCAGCTCCCACCGCCGACTCTCCCGGAGCCAAGGATACCATCCTGGTCGTCATCCAGCTGACCGGCGGCAATGATGGTTTGAACACCGTTGTGCCCTTTAAAGACCCGCTGTATGCCAAATATCGTCCCACCTTGCAGTTGCCCCGGACGCAACTGCAGAAGGTCAACGACGAAATCGGCTTGCATCCGTCCATGAATGGTTTTGCCGAGTTGTTGCAGGACGGGGCGTTGTGCATTGTGCAAGGGGTCGGCTATCCGAATCCCAGTCAGTCGCATTTCCGGAGCATGGATATCTGGCACGCTGCCAGCACTCGAGAAACCCTGACCGAGGGCTGGCTCGGTAAAGCACTGCATCGGCTGCCGCAAACTGGAGCGTTTCACGTAGCGATGGCTAACGAACCGAACTGGCTGGCGTTGCAGGGGGCACCGTTCAAAGTCCCGGCCCTGACCAGCCTGGAAGATTTTCAACTGCGAACACCGGCGGCCAGCGGTAGCGATCAGCGTTCGCAACGCCAGGTGCTGGAAGCGTCTGTCAAGCGGCCAGCCGATAACCCTTTGCTGAGCTTTGTCCAGCAAACCGCTCTCAATACCTACGAGAACACCCGCCGACTCCGCGAAATTGGCCGAAATTATCAGCCCAAAGTTCCCTACCCGCAGACCGGTCTGGCGAATCGGTTGCGGCTGGTGGCTCAGCTCATCGAAGCCAATCTGGGTGCTCGCATTTACTACGTCTCGCTGGACGGCTTCGATACCCATGCCTCGCAGGCAAACACTCACGCCAATCTGCTCGCCGAATTGTCCGGTGCGGTAACGGCATTCTTCAAAGACATGGCGGCCCGCGGCCATCGCGATCGGCTGTGCATTATGACCTTCTCCGAATTTGGCCGAAGGGTGCAGGAAAACGGTTCGCGCGGTACTGATCACGGCAGCGCTGCTCCGATGTTCCTCATCGGTGGACGGGTTCGCGCCGGACTGGTCGGCGAACATCCCAGCCTGGAGAAACTCGAATTCGGCAACCTGAAACATCACACGGACTTCCGGCAGGTGTACGCCGCCGTTTTGGAAAAATGGCTCGGCATCCCCAGTCAGGGTATCCTGGACGGCCAGTTCAAGCCGCTTGACGTATTCCGCTCGTAGTCAGGGGCGGAAACGTACGCGGCCAGGATGCCAGTCTGGCTCGACGACTGGCTGACCGGTCAGCAGGCGAACCAGCATTTCGGCCAGATTCTGCCGGCACAATTGCCGCTGACCCAGATAGGAAGTCGTCAGGCGTGGATTGATCTCGATGACGTAATCTTCCGTACCCCGGGAGTCGGGGCCAAGCACCAGGTCGAAGCCGACATAACCCCGCAATTTGGGAAATGCCGCGAGGGCAGCCTCGGCGAGCTGGCGTGCGCGATGTTCCAGAGCCGATGGCAGCGGCAACTCACCGCCGAGATAGCGAAACTGACCATCGGCGCTCAGGATTTGATAACCGCCACGCAAGAATATCCGGCGATTTTCACCGCAAAGGCAAGCGATACTGGCGGCAGTGCCGGGAACGTAGCGTTGCCACAACCACTTGGCCGACTCAAACTCCGTCGCCGTTGACGGTGCCGAAGAGGTATCCGGAGCGGCGGACGTCAGCCCCTCGTGTTTTCCAGCGCAAGAGTGCTGCGAGTTTTCTCGCCCTGATTCGGAATCAGTGGCGGCACGGTCCCCGTCTATCCTGGATTCGCAGGTGCTGCGGGAGCGACCGTCATCCTTCTGGTGGGGCGGTAAGGTCTGGCCGAGCAAACGCACCTGCCAGGAACCAGCGCCGAAGCGCGGTTTACGTACCAGGGGAGCAATATCGCCCGGCTCAGTCAGCCAGGTTTCCGGTACAGGAACCCCGCACCGGCGCAAACGCACATACTGCTGCCACTTGTCGGTCACTTCCACCAGCACCCGCACCGCTGTGCCCAGAAGAAATACGCCGCTCGACTCCACCCACTGACACCGCGTTGTCAAAATATGTTCCAGTTCGGGAGCGATGATCCAGGCCGCGTCGGCCTGCTGCAAACAGCGCAAAAATGCTTCCCGTTCATCCGTAACCTGGTCGCCGTCCAGAGTGATGACGTCGAAACCTGCGGCGCGGCAGTCGAAAGCGAGCGCGTCGCGCATAGCCCGGCCTTCACGGCGAATTGCTGCCGTGAGTGCCTGGCCCAGCGATGGATACGGGCCTGGGCAGCCATCTTTTGGGGCATTCGTAGCTGCGGCAGGAAACGGTGGCCTTTCGGGTTGGGCGCAGGCGTATTCGTAAACAAAGATTCGCATGGCTGCGGCAAGTGTCCGATGCAGGCGTCAGATCATGTAATACCAGTCCGGCGGTTCGGTGGAAGTGTTGCGACGCGGACAACAGGGGCAGAGATCCTCGCCCAGTTCCGCATACGCCTGGCGAACTGCCTCAAGTGTGCTCGACCAGGTAGCCGTCGCTTCCAGAAACAGATATTTCTGGCCGAGCCGGCGTGTCAGACCGCACCGTTCAAAAGCGTCCGCCAGGTCTTTGCGCACACCGCAGAAATAAACGCGGATATTCCTTGCCTGCAAATCGGCGACAAACTCGTCCAGCAGCCGCAAGCATACCGCATCCGGATTACGGACACGCTTCATTCGCAGCACCACAATCCGCGCTAGCTGGCCACATTGTTTGCGAATGTGCTCCAGCTGCTGCTCCAGGTCCGCCGCCGAACCGAAAAATAGTTCGCCTTCCAGGTTGAAAATCAGCAGCCGAGTGCACAGCGTATCGTTTGGCTGAGCTTCGCGAAGCACCCGTTCGGGTGTAAGTGTCAATCGAGTCATGTGAATCCGTGCCGCCCGCGGTACATAAAACACGAAGGAACAGAAGGTGCCGATCAAGATGCAAAACTCCACGGAAATAGCTACAGCGGAGATGGCGGTGATAAGCACAATGGCGGCATCGAACCGAGACGCTCGCAGGTGATAGAGCAAATCGTGGTACTGGATCATGCGAATGGCCGTGACAAGCAGAATGCCCGACAGTGCTGCCCGCGGAACATACCTGGCGTACGGGGCGAACAACACCATCGTCCCTGCCACTGCCACTGCGGCAATTACTCCCGACCACTGGCTAACCGCCCCGGCCATCTGATTGACTGCCGAGCGTGTGAGCGAGCCTGACCCAGGCATGCACTGGAAAAACGAACCACTCAGGTTAGCCACCGCTTCGCTGAGACATTGCTGATGGACATCAAGTTTCTGGCGAGTTTGAGCGGCAATGGCTTTGGCCATGGCCAGCGCTTCGAGTAAACCGAGGATGGCAATCGCCAGAGCGCTGGGAGCAAGCTGCGTCATCAACCGCCAGTCCCACGGTGGCACTTGCGGATGGGGCAAGTGCCGGGGAATTTCTCCAACGGTTCGTACCCCCTTTTCCTCCAACCCCAGCCAGTAGGTAACCGCTCCGGCAAGGAGAACAGTCAGAAGAAACTCCGGAATGCGAAACCGCCGCAATCCCAGCCCGCGATTGACCAGCATCAACAGGAGTATCCCGCCGATCGTTCCCAGTCCCACGGCCATGGTAGCCGGATGAATCCCACCTCCTTCCGTCCAGGTTCGCCAGAACCGCACCAGAAAATGCTCCTGCCCACTGCCCACGGAGCGCAGACCAAGCAAATGCTTGAGCTGGTCGAGCACCAGCATCAGGGATGCCCCGACCGTGAAGCCAACGATGACCGCGTGAGAAATGTAGCGTGTAAGATCGCCGAGCCGCAGCAGGGTGATCGCCAGTTGTATCAACCCGACCAGGAAAGCCATCAAAACGGCTCCGCGAACGAGGGTCTCGACATTGCCGTTATCAGCGACGGCCAATGGCGCAAGTGCGCTGAGCAGAGCAATACTGATGGCGTTAGTCGGGCCGTTGATCAACTGCCGGGACGAATCCAGCAATGCCCCGACCGCTGTCATCACGATGGCTGTGTACAGGCCGTATTGCGGCGGCAAGCCAACGATCATCGCATAAGCCATCGCCTGAGGCACAGCCAGAGCAGCCACCGACAAACCGGCAACCATGTCGCGCCAGGCCGACTCCCAGCTGTAGGTCCGTAACGCTTCCAGTGCCGGAATCCGTTTCAACAACCAGGTTTGCCAGTCCCAGCTTTCCCCGGCAGCAGCGGCGGTATCGCCAGTGCCAGCTTCCAACAAACTGGCCCGGGTTACCTCCTCGCCCTTTACGCTGGGTACCAGAGTGGCAGGGCTTTCTTGCCGTTGTTCCATGACCTCGGGGCTTCCCCTCTTTCAAAAGTTATCCCCAGGCACGTTGCTGTCGAGGTTTACGAAGCAAGGCGTGCCATCCGTGCACAGGCTGGGCCGCAGTTCCCGTCAAGGCATCCCAGGCGTTCGACCGGTGCCTTGTCATGTTTGTCGAGCATGATGATAATCATAATCGTCAATGTCAGGGTGATTATACCAGTCCAGGCAACACTTTGCTCGAAATTCCCGGGAAGCCAGAGAAGCCAGGCAGGCCGTAACGGAACGGCAAGGATAAGCGTCTGTCACGCTGGGATGGGTCTTCGCCGGGACACCGATATTGGCCTCCTGACCTGCGAGAGGTAAGCGGAATGCCGCGGTGCCATATTGACACGGTGGGAAAGGTCGCGTTGGTCTGTTTTGCGGTGTGGGCAATGGCGAGCACGGATTTTCCCGCCAGGCAGTATGCGGAAATCCGCGTGCTCGATGCCCAGACCGGTCGCGGTGTACCCCTGGTAGAACTGGAGACGGTGCACCACGTCCGGTTTGTGACTGACAATGCCGGCCGGGTGGCGATCGCCGAACCGGATTTGCTCGACCGCGAGGTGTTCTTCACGGTTCGCAGTCACGGCTATGAGATTCCAGCAGATGGGTTTGGTTACCGGGGGGTGCGTTTGCAGCTTCGCGCTGGGCAGAAAATGGAAGTACGAATCCAGCGCCGACAGATCGCGGAACGATTATGCCGACTCACTGGCGAAGGGTTGTATAGGGACAGTCTGCTGCTGGGCTATCGGGTGCCTGGCCCAGTAGATAATCGTGCTGCCGGCGATGGATTTCCGCGATGGGCTCGCGGCCAGGTAGCAGGGCAGGATTCGGTGCAGGCGGCGATTTACCGCAACCGCATTTACTGGTTCTGGGGCGACACCAACCGCCTCGCCTATCCGCTGGGATTGTTCCGAACTGCCGGTGCCCGCACTCCCGTATTTCCGGAAACGTTCGATCCCGCCGACGGCATCCCGTATCGGTATTTCACGGACGAACAAGGTTTTGTCCGCCCGATGATGCCGCTGCCGGAACGCAAAGAAGGTGTTGTTTGGATTGACGGCGTTTGCGTGGTACCGGATGAGCGAGGACAGGAGCGGCTGGTTTGCCATTACTCCCGACGCAAAGGGCTGGCGGAGGAATTGGAACACGGAATCGCCGTCTTCGACGATACGCGAGAGATTTTTGTGCCCGTGCGGACGTTGCCGTTAGCGGAGCGCTGGCGGCATCCGTCGGGCCATGCGACACCGTGGGAGGAGCAGGAAAAGCGTTACATACTGTTCGGCAATCCGGCCCCGGTGGTGCGAGTTCCGGCTCGTTATGAAGCGGTGCTCGACCCGCACCAGTATGAAGCGTTCAGTTGCGCCAGCGGTGAGCGCGACGGAAAACCGCTCCACCCGTTATGCGATGAGCAGGGAAAAGTGGTGTGGCGGTGGCAGAAACAACTCCCG
>VAPR01000077.1_pt1 | contig 64690 bp, 51 predicted proteins | sample 3380701 | NCBI WGS metagenome assembly VAPR01 (sample SAMN11536904, study PRJNA540576) | hot springs metagenome | isolation source: hot spring wet sediment | place: Spain: Lobios | collected 2014-01
CGCAACTGCGCAATAGTTTTTTCCATGCGCCATCGCCCTCATGCCCCTTGAAAAGTTCCTTCCAACAGCAAGAGCCCAAGACTTGACAGAGCGTAAAGAAGAACCCCAACCCCGCTTAGGATAAGCAAAACAGAAAAGAGCCGCCCCACTTCCGTTTGAGCGACAGGGATCACTTCCCCGTAGCCAACCGTTGTAAGGGTGATCACGGTCATGTAAAGGCAATTCAGCAGGGAAGCGGGATACCCCATAAGAAGTCCCAGCAAGTAGTAGCCCATAGTGCCTAAAAGCAAAAACGACCCTAAAGTCGCTCCAACACGCACCAACTGTCGCCAAACCTGCCTCCATGCCAATACGAAGACCACCCGAGGGAAAATTCTGTCAAATCCTTCTCCCGAAGCAACTGGCAGGGACGAAAGCGTTTGCCTTCCTCGGCTTTGCCTGTTGCCTTTCGCCGACATCAATGGCAAAATTTCCGCACAGAAAATTCGGAATAACAGGAGGGAAGGGCCGTGATAGACGCTTCTCGTGTGCGGTTGACCAACGAGCAGATTTTGCGTTACTCGCGCCATTTGATTTTGCCCGAAGTGGGCATGGTGGGACAGAAGAAATTGCGGGCAGCCAGCGTGCTGATCATCGGCGCCGGCGGCTTGGGTTGCCCTATCTCCCTTTACCTGACCGCCGCAGGCATCGGGCGGTTGGGGTTGGTGGATTTTGATGTTGTGGATCGCACCAACTTGCAGCGGCAAATCCTTTACAGCGAAAGCGTCGTGGGCACCCTAAAAGTGGAAGCGGCTGCCGAACGGCTCAAGGATTTGAACCCAGATGTAGTCGTTGAAACTTACCCTGTGCGCTTAACTTCCGAAAACGCTTTGGAGATCATGAGCCAATACGACCTCATTATTGACGGCACTGACAACTTCGTCACCCGCTATTTGACCAACGATGCAGCAGTGCTCTTGGGCAAACCCTACATCTACGGCAGTATCTTTCGCTTTGAGGGGCAGGTGTCCGTGTTTTTGTCTAAGCCCTTCAATGGCTTTGACCGAGGTCCGTGTTACCGCTGCTTGTTCCCCTCGCCACCACCTCCGGGGGCAGTGCCCAGTTGCGCTGAAGGAGGCGTTTTAGGCGTGTTGCCCGGTATCGTGGGTGCTCTCCAAGCCACCGAAGCCATCAAGTTGATCGTGGGCATCGGGGAGCCGTTGATCGGTCGGCTGATGCTAATTGATACTTTGCGCATGGAGTTTCGCACGGTTAAAATCCGCCGCAACCCTCAGTGCCCCGTCTGCGGCGATAACCCCACCATCCGCGAGTTGATTGACTACGAGGAGTTCTGCGGTTTGCGACGGGGTGAGTTGCCCGAAAGCGACGATTTGTTTATCTCCCCCCAGGAGTTGAAAGCCGCTTTGGATGCAGGGCAACCGCTTCTGCTCTTGGATATCCGAGAACCAGAGGAGTTGGAGATTTCCGAATTCCCCTACCCCTACAAGCATATCTCCTTAGACGAGTTACCTTGGCGAGTGAACGAGCTGGATTTGACGACAGACATTGTGGTGTTTTGCCGAGAAGACATTCGCAGCCGTCACGCTGTGCAACTGTTGCGCCGGTTCGGTTTTACTCGCACCAAAGTGCTCCGAGGTGGCATTAACGCATGGGCTCGGGAAATTGACCCGTCGGTGCCTCAGTATTGAGAACCGAAGGGCGAGAAAGCGTTGCCCCTTTGGCAGCCAACAAGGGCGCTTCTCCTAAAGCGCTGGTATGCGGCGCGCTGGCAGGTGCACCTTTCAAGAGCGCCAAAAATTTCGGCGATTCAGGACTATCGCCTTTCGCAAACAAACTTTGAGCGGCTACCGTTGGTCTCTCGTCTTGACACCTGCTTAGGGGCGTGGTGAAACTTCTTTGCAGCCTGCTGATGGAGTGGCAAAGGGAGGTGTTGGTATGCGCTCGTTTAGCGTTGGCTTCCTAATTGGCTGTTTATCGGTGGCTGTTGCGGGCTGGCTGCTGGCGCAAATGCGACTGCCAGCTTGGACAGTGGTGGACTTGACCCACACTCTGCACCCGGACATCCCCGTTTGGCCGGGTAACCCTTTGTTTGAATTGCGCAACTTAGCCCGTTTACCTGAACATGGTTACTACAGCAACGCTTTCTCTTGCGCCGAACACACAGGCACCCATGTGGACGCACCTATCCATTTTGTGGAAGGACGACGGGCAATGCATGAGGTGACCCCTTTGCAACTGGTGGGTGAAATCTGCGTCCTTGATGTCCGCAGCCGTGTTGCCCGCAACCCCGACTACCTTGTTAGCGCCCGCGATATTCGCGATTTTGAAAACCGCTATGGGCAGATCCCCGCTGGTGCCTTCGTTATTGCACGCACTGGCTGGGAGGACTTTTGGACCGACCCGAAGCGCTATGTGAGCATGGACGAAAACGGTGTCATGCACTTTCCGGGTTTCGGCGCCGATGCTGCCAAGTTGCTATTGGAGCGTAACATCGCTGGAGTTGGAATTGACACTTTGAGCATTGATCACGGACCGTCTAAAGACTTTATCGCCCACAAAATTTTGCTGGGTGCTAACAAAATCGCTATTGAGAACATGGCGAACTTGCGTGCCTTGCCTCCGCGCGGCGCCACCATCGTTGTGGGAGCGTTGAAAATCCGGGATGGCTCAGGCGCCCCTGCCCGGGTGTTGGCGTTGGTGCGGCGATAACGCCTTTCACTCAATGGGCACCAAGAGCAGCACATATTTCCACCAGTTCGCCAGCTTCCCATCAGGTGCAACCCCTTGAGCTTTTGGTAATCGTTGAAGCCACCACTTGTGATGGGCGCGGATATCTCCCCCACCCCAATCGTCGCAATTGACCAATCGCTTCTTGCCTGTCAGATTGGGGTAGTTCAGCCAATCATCGCAAGTGCTCCAAACCAACCGCTTGTTGCCCCAATCGTAATCCCGCTCGCTGTTAGGCGCAAAGTGAACATTGCCACACGCTGCGTTGCCTGGCGCTACCTTGTCGTAAAGGGTAAACCGTTCCCATGTGTTCATCTTCTCCAGCGGCACCTTGTAGTCCCATCGCCCGTAAACCCGCATCATCACGCTTTCTGTGCGGTGACCAAAATTTTCTAACATTTCTCCAACGCCCCGTTCGTAGTTAAACCCCATGATGACAAAGTTGCGGCGGAAGCGTTTGTCTACCAAAGGAGGCGAGTTACACCAAAAAGCCGTCGGTCCCACCATGTGGGACTCCCAGTAGCCAAAGTAGGGACCTCCAAAAAGCCAGATTTCGTCCACTTCGCCTCGGTTGATCCGATCCACCAAGGCGAACTCGTCAAGAAGCCGACGATAATCCACTCCGTCAGGTTCGTGCCAACCCTTTCGCTGGCGCCAGCAACGCAAATAAGTCTCATCGTCGTAAACAAAGCCATCCACTTTCACAGGGAATGCATCTATGTCCTGCCACGCTACGATGCGGTAGCGAACGAAGCCACCGCTGCATTCTGTCAAGTCCGCCATGTATTGCTCCGCCAACCATCGGGGATCATGCCAACCCAACAATTCATGGAGCCGTCTGTTCTCTTCCTGCTCAATGATGGGGTCAAAATTGAGCACCAAAACTTTGACCGTGACTTGATCCAGTTTGGGAGGCGAAGCGATCCAAGCCATTGAAGCCACTATAGCAAGGGCACAACTTCCCAATCCCAAAAGCCAATTGTTTGCCATTTTCTTTTGCCCCTTTTTGCAAGGAAGTAACCGGCGCTTTTGCTACTGACTCGCTTTGCGTTGCTCCACTACGGTTGCTTCTTTGAGGGAACTGGCAGGCAAAAACCGTTGCACGACCGCACAGCCGATGATATCGCCCGCAACATTCACTGTTGTGCGGAACATGTCCAGAAAGCGGTCAATGGGCAAAATCAGTGCCATCCCTTTCAACGGGAGACCCACCGATTGAAACACTAAGGGCATGGTCACCAACCCACCTGCGGGGATACCTGCTGCCCCAATGGCTGCTAAGTTGGCGGTGACGAAAATCAGAAACTGATCCGTTAGCGACAGCGCAATCCCATAAACTTGAGCGACAAAGCATGCGGCAACCGCTTCATATAGAGCGGTGCCGTCCATGTTGACGGTAGCGCCTAACGGCAAGACGAGGCTGCGCACCTCGTGGCGAATTCCTGCCCGTTCAGCACACTCTAAGCTTACGGGCAAAGTGGCGGAACTGGAACTGGTGGAGAAAGCAGTGAGCAGCGCGGGCCCAAAATGGCGCAAGTAAGCAATAGGGTTGACCCGACCTAACAACAACGCTAACAACGGCAAAACGAGAAGACCGTGCACCAGTATTCCCAAAACGACTGTCATCGCATACTTTGCTAACGGGACGAAAACGGACCAACCAAATTCAGCAGCCAACCGCACGGCTAAGCCAAAAACACCGATTGGCGCAACCGCAAGAAGCCAACGGACTGCAATCATGGTCAAGGTCAGCACAGAGTGCAGCAGTTGGCGAACGGGTTCGCCTGCTTCCCTTGCTGAAAGCAAAGCGACACCTGTAAGCAAAGAAAGGAAAATGAGCGCCAACATTTGCCCTTTCGCCAAAGCATCTATTGGGTTAGCGGGCACAATGTTCAACACCAGTTCACTCAGTTGCAACGGCGGCAGCGTCGGGGGTTGCCCTTCTGTAAGCGGGAACCCTCTTCCCGGCTGCAGCAGGTTGACAAGGACAAGCCCAATGGTGACTGCGATAGCGTTGGTGAGCAGGTAGTAGCCAACCGTCCAACCACCCATGCGAGAGAGTCGGGAGATATCGCCCAACTGCGCAACACCTAACGCTAACGAGCTAAAGATAAGCGGGATGACCACCATTCGCAACCCACGCAAAAACAACTCTCCAAGCAGACTACTCCCTTCCACCAACCATTGCCAGTCGTTTGCTCGGCATAAAGAACCCACCGCAACGCCCAACAAAAAGCCCAACAAAATCCGAACAGCAATAGTTTCCCGCACCGTTTTTTACTCACCTGCCTAAACGCTCAACCCTTTGCCAAAGAGGCTTTGCGCGTCGTGCTGAAAATTTTGCGACGCTCTTCCTTCAAAGCGCTTTGGTTGTCCTGAGAAACCAAACTAAAGGTTTCAGCCCATAGTCAGTAACGCCTGATTGGAAACGAGTTTCCGAACAAGTCGAAAAGTGCAGGCGGTTTAGGAGAAGGCTGAATTATCGGCGAGAGCATAAGGTGTCAAGGAGCAAATGCAGAGCATCCGCCAAAAGCAACCCCGCAAAGAAGCTTAGCCAATGGTGGCTAAGGTTAAAGGAAGGCTGCCACTGGTAGCCGAGCAAGTCCAAGATGCCCAATCCAATCCCTGCCAATGCGGCTAAGTAGAGCACGCGGGTCACAGCCCCCAACAAGGGGCGGTGAGACAAACCCCGGTGGCGGAACAGCCAAGCGTAAGGCAACCAGAACACCCGCAAGAAGCCCCAACGGCGAGTAGGTCGGCTGGCGCTCAAATCCAAATCAGGCGTTAGCCAAAAGGTGCCCACCAAATATCCCAACGCAAAAGGCACCTTCGTTAGTTGCTCTGGCAACCAGTATAAGGTCGGTGGCAGCAAAAGTAAGTTCACGGTTTCGTGCACGCGCCCTGATGGCATCAGTGCCACCTCTTTAGTCCTGCGAACATGCGTTCAACATCTCTTGACGCCCAAGCGTGGAAGGAATGTTAGCGCAAAGGAACCGATTAGCAAAAGCGGTTGGGCTCTGGCGAAGTGGCGTTCCGAATTGCGCGTTGGCATCATTAGTGACGCCGATTCGGACAGCTTTTTGCCCAGCGAAGAGCGTTGGGGTTAGACTTTAAAGGCAACTGAGAAAGACGAAGGGGGAGAAGGAATGGAGGGCTTAGTAGCTCAGCAGTTTCTACTGGATAGCCTGAGCATCCCGACGATCTTCCTACTGTTGCTAATAGGGGTTGCGTGGTTGGCGCTCACCCCGGCAGAAGCGAAGACGCGGCTGCGGGGTATTGCCCTCGCTGCCACTTTAGCTGCGTTCTTGATCGGGGTCTATGCGTTCCTTCGCTTTGATTGGAAGAGAAGCGATTGGCAGTTCGTCTTTGATGCCCCGTGGATCCCAATGATTGGCACCAGTTTTCGGTTCGGGCTGGACGGCATTAGTCTGCCTCTGTTGCTCCTCACCTTGCTGTTAGGACCTTTGTGCGTTTTGGTCTCGGTGGATGAAATCAAAGAGCGGGTTAAAGAGTTTCACATTTGCTTGCTACTCACCGAACTGGCTCTGGTGGGGGTATTTACGGCGAGGGATCTCTTGCTCTTTTACGCTTTCTGGGAAGGAATGTTGGTGCCGATGTTTTTAATGATTGCGGTGTGGGGCAGCGACAATCGTTTGTATGCGGCGGTGAAGTTTCTCCTTTACACCCTGTTGGGAGGCGTGTTGATGCTGGTGGGGATTTTAGTCTTAGCGTTAGACTACGCCTCCACCACCCAACAAGCGCTGATTTTCGATTTGGACACCTTGCTGACCCATCGTTTGTCGCCAGAGAAGCAGTTGTGGCTCTTCTTGGCTTTCGCCTTTGCCTTTGCTATCAAAGTGCCCATGTTTCCCTTCCACACTTGGCTTCCCGATGCCCACACCGAAGCGCCAACAGCGGGGAGCGTGATTTTGGCAGGCGTGCTGTTGAAAATGGGAAGTTACGGTTTTCTGCGCTTCTGCTTGCCGCTGTTTCCCGTTGCCTCTCAAGTGGTTGCACCGGTGATTGTTTGGCTGTCCATTTTGGCAATCCTTTACGGAGCGCTGATGTCGTGGGTGCAAACAGACATCAAACGACTCATTGCCTACTCATCCGTCTCCCATATGGGTTTCATCACCATGGGGTTGTTCACTTTTCATCCCACAGCCGTTGCAGGTAGCGTGCTGCAGATGGTCAACCACGGGCTAAGCACAGGGATGTTGTTCATGTTGGTGGGGCTATTGTATCATCGACGCCATACCCGTCAGATGAGCGAATACGGAGGCATCGCAAAAGTCATGCCCACCTACGCCGCTTTCTTCCTCCTCGCTCTTCTCTCCTCAGTGGGTTTGCCGGGGTTGAACGGGTTTGTTGGTGAGTTTCTGATTTTGGCAGGCACTTTTCAAGCGCATTGGTATTGGGCAGCTACAGCAGCTTTAGGGGTCGTGTTGGCTGCCGTTTACTTGCTCTGGCTGTGGCGAAATGTCTTCCATGGTCCCCTCACCAAGCCAGAGAACCAAAACTTGCCAGATCTAAACCCTCGGGAGAAATGGCTGGTTTTGGCACCCGTGGTCGTTTTGATGTTCGCAATCGGGATATATCCCCGTTGGTTGCTCAAACCGATGGAGCCGTCGGTGATGCAAGTAGTGCAGCAAGTGAAGAAGGAAAGAGTCACGGCCTTGCAGGCTTCTCCCTTAGTGAGGTGGAGCGGACCAAAAGCCCCTAAGCGCTAAAAACTTGGTGGTTCAAGAATTGCGTTGGGAAGTAGGGGCGTAGTGGGGAAAGGCCTTGACTTCGGCGATGCTCTGGCGGACCACAAGCAACCGCTGCCCACCTTGGCGCGCTACCAATTCCGCAAGACAGCCTATAGCAAGTAAGACAGATTGAGTGAACAACAGACCGAAAAGCCAAAGGGGCAGGAGAGAGCCCGTCCAGCCCCATGCAAGGAGACAAAAGAGACCCAAGAAGAGGGTTTTGGCGGCTGCGTTTGCTAAACCAGCATAGGGGTTTTGGTGATAGCGGGCTAAAAAGGTCAGCAAAGGCAGTTCCCGCAGCACAGCAAAAACGCGACCAAAACCATATTTGGATTTGCCCACTGTTCGGGGACGATGATGCACAACCACCTCAGCAAAATGAGCCCCAACAGCAGCGCAATAGATCGGCATGTAACGGTGGTGGAACCCTTCCCTCAAGAGGCGACGAATCACCCAAGATCGATAGGCGCGTAGAGAACAACCCAAGTCATGCACCTTCACCCCAGTCGCCCAAGCGATCAGAGCGTTGGCGATTTTGGAAGGGAGCACGCGATGCCAGGCATCCTTCCGCTCCTTGCGCCATCCCGACACCATGTCAAACCCTTCTTGCAGTTTCGCCAACAGCTTGGGGATATCAGCGGGGTCGTTTTGCCGGTCGGCGTCCATGAGCACAATCACATCCCCAGCTGCGTGCAGGAGTCCAGCAGCAGTGGCAACGGTTTGACCGAAGTTACGGTGCAATCGGACTAAAAGGACGCGTTCTAAAGGAGGAACAAGGGTAGGAGCAATTTGCTCCACCTCCAACCCAGTGCCGTCCGTGCTCCCATCGTCCACCACGATGACTTCTGTAGGGACTGAGAGGGATTCAGCGACTTGGGCAATCTCCTGCAGGAGCGGTGTAAGGTTCCCTCGCTCGTTGTATGCAGGCAAGACGACAGACAAGCACTTCATTTCCAAGCCAACAACCCCTTCACCAGTAAGTCGCAGTGACCTTTATTTGTCATTGTAGCCCTTGCCCATGCTATAAAAGTAACGGCTAAGCTTTAGGACGACTGATAGATGCCTTACTGCCTTGTGTAAGGCGAAGACGGTCTTCTGCGCTATTTAGTGCTCTTTTAGGCAAAGGGCAATTTCTCTTCAAAAGGGATAGTGCCTTCAAGGTCAAAGCCCTATCGCTGTGCTGAGATTTTGATGCTGAAAAAGGAGGTGTAAAGGGTCGCACCGAGCATCATTGCGACCTATTCATGGCAAACCCAATTTGGGCAGCAACTCTAACGGGTTGATGCTCCCGTAAGGCACTGCCAATGCGATCCCATTTTCGTCTTTCTCCCACATCAGCAAGTGGATCTCGGAGATGATAAAACAGTGAAGCGGTTGATCGCACCAAAGGACGCGATAGCTCCCTGTCACCTTGAGAGGCAAATGGTGGGTGTGGAAGTGTAGCACTGTAACGGGAACTCTCTGAATGGTGAAGCGGTAGAGGACAACAGGTTGACCCAAGCAAGTGCACAGCCCTACTTGGTGAGGGGTTGGGGCGGAAAGATGATACGAGGAAAGGAACAGGGGAGCAAGGTTGGTCTTTTGAGTAAGACAAGCCTGACTGGAAGGACAATTAAGGTTGAACACCCACTCAGGGGCAACGGCTTGATGGTATTGGACGATCCCGATTGCCATCTGTGGGGTCATGGCGAGAGAGGGACGGAGGTAACGGATGATCCCAAAGGTTGCGCTGACAGAAAGCAAGGCAGTTAACAGGATCCCTGCAACGAACCAGCGTCGGAGCCGTCGGTTTTCGCTCACGGCTTTTGCCCAAAGGGAAGCCCAGTTGGTCCGTTTCAAGCGAGCGCGAAGGGCTTGGAGTTCCCGATAGCGAGAACGGCAAGAGGAACAAGTTTGCAGATGTTGCCAAAGGCGCTGCTGGTCAGCAGGAGCAATTTCGCCATCCACCATGGCATTGAGAAGCTCTTGCCATTCCGGGCAACCACTCTTTTGGTTCGGACACTGTTGAGATTTGTTCATACTCCTTCACCGTCAGACCAAGCGGCGCTTTTGGGCGTAATCCCACAAAAGTTGACGCAACATCTCCCGAGCCCGGGAGAGGCGAGAGCGAACAGTGCCAACGGGGATTCCTAAAGCTTCCGCCGCTTCAGCGTAGGAAAGCCCTTCCAAGTCGCACAACACCACTACTTGACGGAATCTGTCAGGCAACTGCTGAAGGGCTTGTTCGACTTCTTCATCCATTATGCGGGACAACACGACTTCTTCTGGCGACACAGTTTCGTCCAGCAGTAGGTCGGTGCTCTCATCGCTCAGTTCCAATTCTTCCAGCAGCCCCTCTAAAGAGACAGTGGGGACAGTGCGCTGTTGGTGACGGTAATGACTGACGAAGAGATTGAACAGAATGCGCATTAGCCACGCTTTGAGATTGGTGCCTGACCGAAACTGATGAAAGCCTCGGAAAGCATGCAAGAGGGTTTCCTGCACCAAATCTTCGGCGTTCTCCACCGATTGGGTGAGCCGGAGAGCGGCTCGCCGCAGTTCATCCCGCAAGGGGAGCACCAGCGCTTCAAACTCGGCGACCGGGTCTGGCTTCAGTGCTCGCCAAGACAATGTATGAGGGCGCACCATCTTATTTCACCTGCCTATGATTAGGGCAAGCACTACCTCTTTCAACGCCTTAGAAGGAGCACCTGTTCCCGCACCACTTCAGGGAGGGCACCGCCTTCCCAAATCTTTTGAGCGGTCATAGGGTCACCCCGCAACCAGTGGGCAACTCCCCATCGCCACCGCGCCCAAGAACTGCCCAACTGAGCTGCTCGCTCATAGGATGCCACAGCCGCATCCAGACCGCAATAGAGGCGTTGCACCTCTGCCATGGCTAACCATGCGTTGGGGTCTTCCGGGTCTCGCTTGGTTCCTACCCAAGCAGTAACGAGAAGGGCGAGAGCCGAAGTCCTTGTGGAAGCATTAGAGATTGCTGTTGTTTGGGAGAGCCAGAACAGCGCCTCTTCTGGATGGTGAAAAGAGGCTTCCCACTTTAAATCCCCGCTGATCCCTACTGCTGGCACATCGCCAAACAAGAACCATGGGAGCGCAAAAGGATCCGCCAAGTGCCCCTCAGGAAGGGAACGAAGCATCAAGGTAAGAACAATGGGAAGCCAACAAGGATGGGTCTGCGGTCCCCACGAAGGGGTCAACACGAGGACCACGGGTTGCCCTGACCAGTCGGAGAGGCGACGGAGGATGCCATCAGGTTGGTAGAACAACATGTCAGGGACAGAAGAACCTACAGAAAGGGGTAGGGGCAAAGGCACAGGGGGAAGGATTAGGTTTAGCCCCCCTTCAGCAACCTCCCATTCCCCTTGCAATGCCTTTCCAAAAGCATCCAATTGGACCCACCATTGTCCTTCCCACTCACGGGCGAGAGGGTTCGGCTCGGTGAGAGGGAAGGGAATGCATTCGGTCTCTGAGCAGAGCATAAGCGCTTTCAGCGTTGGGGCTACTGAAGCATGCAATCCTATTTCTTCCAACCAAGGACCCAAAGCAAGCCACCAATGTCCTTCTTCCCACCGCAAGCACCAAAAGGAGGACAAGTCAACACCGGTCACATACACTGTCACCTTCAGCACCTCCAAGCCTAAAGTTTGCTGCAAGTCACCCCGTTACATTGAGAGCCCCTGTTTGTCTAAGCCTAATGAGAGGTGAAAAGGGCTGCCCCAAAAGTCAGCCCAATAGCCAAGGAACCCAAAGCGGGGCAGTTCGTGTCCAGTGATAGAGCGGTCGGAACTAACGCTGACAAGTGGGCGCATTATCCACCCAACAGCGATCGTTAGTCCGAAAGCGGAGTTGGGTGAAGGCGTTGTCATTGGACCTTATTGCGTCGTAGAGGAGGATGTGGTTATTGGTGACGGGTGCATCTTAGAAGCCTACACCGTTGTCAAACGGTTCACGCGGATGGGATGTTTTAACCATATCTACCCCGGCACTGTGTTGGGTGGTGAGCCCCAAGACCAAAAATTTAAGGGCGAAGTCAGTTACTTGCTCCTTGGCGACCGCAACATTATTCGCGAACATGTGACTATTCACCGGGCAACGGGAGAAAATCAAGCCACGGTGATTGGCAACGACAACCTCATTATGGCTTATTGCCATATCGGACACAACTGCGTCTTGGGCGATCAGATCTCCATCGCCAGTTACTCAGGCATTAGCGGGCATGCAGTCATTGAGTCACAGGTGGTTATCGGTGGAATGACGGGCATCCACCAATTCGTCACCATTGGGCGATTGGCAATGATTGGGGGCATGTCTAAAATAGTGCAAGATGTGCCTCCTTTCATGTTAGCGGATGGGCGCCCCGCCAAAGTCGTTGGCGTGAATGTGGTCGGCTTGCGCCGGGCTGTCATTCCCCCCGAAGTGCGGGAAGCCATCCACGAAGCCTACCGCTTGCTCTACCGGGCTAATTTGAACACCAAGCAGGCGCTGGAACGCATTGAAGCCGAGTTGCCGCCCAGTGAAGAGTTACGCTATTTGATAGACTTCATCCGCCGCGTTTCTCAAGGCTACTTGGGACGGCAACGCAACGCCCACCGATAAGTCCTTTGCTCCCTCAGTAAACTCTTTACAAGCCCCCAATAGCACTTACTGCCAAAAGGCGAAAAGCCGTCCTCCCCTTAAGCTGCCCTTTTATGCGTTGGGAGAACTTAGCTGCATTGACAACTATGGACTTGTTTTCGCTGGAGGATCGGTTAGCGGCTTTACAAAGGCAGCGGTTGCGGGTCAGGCTGGTCTTCCCTACCACATTCTGATGAACAGTTGGCACAATTGTTGGCGTAACCAATGCCTTGGAGCCATCCATAGTTGGCGGTCAGAAGCGTTGGCATAGGGGGAACATGCAAATTTCGCTAAGGGGCGCTGGGATCTGTTGCGTCGGTTTGTCAGTTTAGTGGGGGATGGGGAAGATGAAGGAGTCCTTGCGAATGTGCCACTTGCATCCTCAAACACCTGCCGTAGCGGAGTGCACCGATTGCCACAAACCTATCTGCTCTGTGTGCTTGAAGACAGTTAACGCAAAACCCTATTGCGAGTCTTGTGCTGTTCAAAGGGAGGAACAAAGTCCTTTCCTCGCCTTTGTGTTTGCCTTGTTGGTGCCAGGCATGGGGCAGGTTTACAATGGCGATTGGGAAAAGGGGTTAATCATTTTCTTGACAGGTTGGCTACTTCTTCCTTGGCTTTACGGGATTGTGGATGCGGTGGCCGTAGCGACCGAGATCCGGACAGGGCGGCGAGAAAGCCAAACGGTGCCGGCAGGCTATTTGCTGTTAGCCCTCAAGGTGCTTGTCGGTCCTGTCGCTTGCCTTTACCTTAGCGGGCTTCTGTTTCTCGTCGTTGGCGGTTTGGTCGCTGCGGTTGGTGGTTTGCTAAGATGATAGGGACAGCAATGCTTTTGCCTTAGAGCGTGGTGTTGTGCAAAGGAGGAGATGAGGGATGATTGTGGTGACCTTGCCAGAGGTGCCCGGCTATCGGATTGTGAAGGTGCTGGGGGTAGTCAAGGGTAGCACGGTTCGCGCCAAGCACATTGGCAAAGACATTTTGGCAGGGCTTCGGCAACTCGTTGGTGGGGAGATCAAGGAATACACGGAGATGTTAGCCGAAGCGCGAGCGGAAGCGGAGCGGCGCATGATAGAAGAAGCCGAACGCTTGGGCGCCAACGCCATCGTTAATGTCCGCTACACCACCAGTTCCGTAATGGCAAACGCTGCCGAAATCCTCGCCTACGGCACAGCTGTCGTGGTGACTCCCAGTTCGTAAAAGTGTTCGCAGTCTTTCTTTTTAGAGCCTGGTGCGCAACAGCCCTCATCGCTGTCGGATTAGTTGGCGGATTGGCACCCATATGGGTTTGACAGCGATTTCTTGCTTGGTGCCTCGGCGGAAGATGGTGAGACGCACCGTTGTGTTTACTCTCGCTGCTCTCCGCACCACCGTGCGCAAATGCTGCACATCCTGAACGGGCTCGCCATTGATGGCGATGATGACATCCCCCTGTTGGAGCCCGGCTTTGGCAGCGGGGAGCCCTTTGCTCACATCCCTGATGATCAAAGCCCGCTCCGCAGGAACACCCAACCGCTGTCGCTCCTCTTCCGGCAGCATTTCGTATCGGATGCCCAACAAAGGTTGGCGCACCTCTTGGTGCTGCAACAACTGCTCCACCACATCCTTGACAATTTCTATGGGAATGGCAAAGGCAATACCTTGGGCTCCCGGACGCATGGCAACATTGATGCCAACCACTTCTCCTCGGGTGTTGACCAACGCTCCACCACTATTGCCGGGGTTGATAGCCGCATCGGTTTGGATCAGATCCTCGAGGAAAACCCCTTCATCCCGCAGGCTTCGCCCTTTGGCACTCACCACGCCAACGGTAACGGTGTTGGAGTAGCCGAAGGGATTGCCGATCGCAATGACCCAAGCGCCCTCTTTCAGGGTCTCTGCAGAGCCAAATTTGGCTTCAGGTAAGTCTTGGGCAGGGATTTGGAGTAAGGCGATGTCTACATGGGGATCGCCGCCCAAGAATTTAGCAGGGAAGCGTCGCCCATCCTTCAAGGTCACAATCAACCGCTGTGCCCCTTCGGTGACATGGTAGTTGGTCACGATCAACCCCCGTTGACCGTCAAAAATGACACCGGAACCAGCGTTGATCCCAAAGGATCCCGGGGCGGTTTCATCGCTTTCTACGGCTACTACGGCTTGCCCCACCTTTGCCACGATGGGCACCCAAAAGTCCAGGGGAGAGGGAGGCATTGGAGGGACTTCAGGAGACCGCTCCAACTTGGGGGCAGCCACTGGTTGGAAAGCATTGGTTGGTTGGGAAGGTTTAGTTTGCTGTGCCTCTTGCCAACCCATCCACCGCCCAAAAGAGATCAGCCCCGCTCCCACCAAGACGCCGACCAGCCAGAACAGTATTTCGCGTCCAACGCGTCCGTTGCGCATTGGCAGATCGCTCCTTTCTCATTGCGGCTTTTTCTCATTGGGTTGGGGCGGGACAATCAGGCGGTCCCGCTTAGCAATCGGTGCCCGCCGCCAAACTTGAACGGGAAAGGTGCGTTGCCTCAAAAAGTCTTCCCACTGCTTCGCCACCAACTGAGCCGCCAACACCTCTGCTTGTTCCTTCACCGCTTGCCAAAAACGCTTCCGCAATTGATTGAGTTCCGCTTCCAACTCCTCAATCCGCTCCATCAACTTGAAGGCGACTTCCACTCCTGCTAAATTAACGCCCATTCCTTGCGTGAGTTCTTGGATCTTGCGCACTCGCTCTATGTCTGCCTCGGAATACAGGCGGTTGCCGTGTTCGTTGCGTTGGGGTTTGACCAAGCCCAGTCGCTCATACAGCCGCAAGGTTTGCGGGTGGGTGTTCAGCATCTTTGCGACCACGCTGATGGAGTAGAACCGCTGTTCTGGTTGAGTTTTCCCTTTTCGGCGTGGCATCACGAGTCACCTCGTCGGTAGCCAACAAGGAGTGTGGTGCCTTCTCATCCCGCTACGACACAATTGTTCCTTGACATCGTCTCCTATAAGGTTGAGCGAACTGCTGTCAAAATGCAAGGGGTGCACCGTGCTGCCCCCTTGGGACACCAATTGGTTGCTTCTGCGACAACTTAGGACGGAGGTCAACAAGATGGCTCGTGTGCGCATTGAACCTGATGGCTTGACCGTTGAGGCACCGGAAGGAACACCTTTGGTGCGGCTCTTTTGGCAATCGGGGCTCGCTTTTGAAACCCCGTGTGGAGGCTTCGGCGTCTGCGGCAAGTGCCTTATTCGGTTCCTTGACAACACTGCTCCACCCCCCACAATGGAGGAGCAACGCCACTTAAGTCCTGCAGAACTGGCGGAGGGGTGGCGATTAGCCTGTCAACACACCCTTGACAAGGAGGTTACCCTCTTCGTTCCTGAAGAGAGTCGCCCCTCTATCGCCCAAATCTTGACCACCGCTATAGAGCGTCAAACGGAGTTGCAGCCTGCCGTGCGCCGATGGATCGTTTCTGTCCCACCGCCTTCCACTGCTGACGAACGCAGCGATGCGCAGCGGTTAGCGGACGCTTTACGGCAGCAACACGGCGTGCTTGTGACTAACGCTTCGTTCCCTTTGCCTGTATTGCGGTCCCTCCCTTCAGTGCTGCGGCAAGGGGCTACTGTAGCGATCCTCGGGCACATATCTTCTCCTGACAGCTGCACAGTTTTGTCTGTGCAGCCCGGAAGCGAACCGCTGCGCCCTTTGCTGGGTATGGCATTTGATATTGGCACCACCACTCTTGTGGGCTACTTGGTGGATTTGGAAACAGGCGAGGAACTTTGCTGTGCTGCCCGTTTGAACCCGCAAGTGACATTTGGGGACGATGTGGTCTCACGGCTCTGCTTTGCGATGGAGCAAACCAATGGGCTGCGGCAACTGCAACAAGCCGTTGTGCGGGGAATGAACGAAATTATCAGTGAGTGCTGTCAAGTTGCTAAAGTGGAGCCGTCGGACATTTACGAACTCGTTTGCGTTGGCAACACGGCAATGCTCCACTTGCTGCTGGGCGTTGACCCCACTCCTCTTGCCCTGGCACCCTATGTGCCCGTGTTTAACGAATTGATCACGGTGGAAGCGTGGCGGTTGGGTTTGCGCATCCATCCTAACGGTGTGGTAACGACGCTGCCTTGCGTAGCTGGTTACATCGGTGCGGATACGGTGGCGATGGTGCTCACCCACTTGCCTAAACCCGAAGGAGAACCTGTTGTGGCGATAGACATTGGAACCAATGGTGAAATCGTGGTGCGCCATCAAGGGCGGTATTGGTGCGCTTCGGCGGCAGCGGGACCTGCGTTTGAAGGGGGGCGTATCGCCCAGGGGATGCGTGCCGAGAGAGGAGCCGTCGCTCAAGTTTCAGTCAGCCAAACGGATGAGCAGGTTTGGTTGCAAGTGCACACCATTGGTGGCGCGTTGCCTAAAGGCTTGTGCGGTTCGGGGTTGATCGATGCTGTAGCAGCCTTGCTGCAGCTGGGACTCATAGACGAGACTGGAAGGCTACAAAGCGATAACAACGCATGGGCAAGCCGCTTTTTGCTCTTCAATAGCCAGAAAGCTTTTCAATTGGTAGCACCGCACCTCAGTGAACCGTCAGAAGGCATCGTGCTGACGCAGCGAGATGTTCGCGAGTTGCAGTTAGCAAAGGGGTCCATCCGGGCAGTAACAGAAGTGCTGCTCAAAGAAGCAGGGCTCTCTTGGGACCAAGTGGAACGAGTGCTCGTTGCAGGTGCTTTTGGCGTTTTCGTTAACTTGGACTCAGCGCGCCGCATTGGCTTATTGCCCTCGTTGCCAACAGAACGGTTTGTTATTGTGGGCAACGCAGCGGGAGCGGGAGCGAAGTTAGCGCTTCGTTCCCTTGCGGAACGGCAACGGGCAACTGAACTGGCACGGCAGATGCGCCATGTGCCCATGACGGGCAACCCTGATTATGAAGAGGCTTTGATGGAGTTCATCGCTTTCCCTGAACCCTGAGTTCGCCCGATTGGGGTCGTGGCATAATAGCCAATGCGTTTGCGCTGGGGCCAATCACGCTTGCAAAACACCAATACCTCTTCGGTCTTCCCGAAGAGCCCTTGAGGAAAAGTGAGGCGATAGTCAGTCATGCGCACTTTGCGGGTCGCCTTGGCGCAAATCAACGCAACGGTCGGCGATTTAGACGGAAATGCTCAACAAATCGCTGAAGGCATTGAGCGGGCAAAAGAATTGCGGGCGGATTTGGTCGTGTTCCCCGAATTAGCAGTTACTGGCTATCCGCCTGAGGATCTGCTCTTTAAGCCCCACTTCGTTGCGAAAAACAAGGAAGTCGTGGAGGCTTTGGCGGCGCGGGTGCCTCGGTCCCTCGTAGCAGTGGTTGGCTTTGTGGATGAGGCTGAAGATTTGTTCAATGCAGCGGCAGTTTTGCACGATGGCAAAGTGGTGGCTGTTTACCACAAGCATTACTTACCTAACTACGGCGTTTTCGATGAGTTTCGCTACTTCCAACAAGGGCAGGAAGCACTTGTGCTTTCCCTCAACGGTGCCCGTTTGGGCATCACGATTTGTGAGGACATTTGGTATCCCGGTGGTCCTGCCCGCTTGGCGGCGTTATTGGGCGATGCGCATCTGCTGGTGAACCTATCCTCATCACCCTACCACATGGGCAAGCGACAGTGGCGGGAACGGATGTTGAGCGTGCGGGCAAACGATAACCTCGCTGCCATCGCTTATGTCAACCTCGTGGGGGGTCAAGATGAATTGGTGTTTGATGGGGGCAGCGTCGTGGTCAACGAGCAAGGAGAAGTAATTGCCCGAGCCAAACAGTTTGAGCCTGATTTTTTGGTTACCGACATCGATTTGGTGAGTATCTTGCGCGCCCGATTGCATGACCCGCGACGGCGCCAAGACAAGCAAGCACTGCTCCACCAAGCGTCTGCTGTTCAAGTGGTGTCGCTTCCGTTTGAGCCGGCTCATCCCAAGCCCGCCATCTCCCCTCGCTGCGAACCTGACCTGCCAACGGTGGCAGAAGTTTACCAAGCCCTTGTGTTAGCGGTTCGTGATTATTTGCACAAAAACGGGATGAAGGATGCTGTTGTGGGATTGAGTGGCGGCATTGACAGTTCCTTAGTGGCTTGCATTGCAGCGGATGCGTTGGGGCGAGAGCATGTAGTTGGTGTGTCTATGCCCGGCCCCTATTCGTCAACCCATAGCCGCGAAGACGCAGAACAACTGGCACGCAACTTGGGCATCCGCTTTCTGGTCATTCCCATCACCGAGGTGTTTGAGACCTTCCTGAAGGCGCTGAAGGAAGCCTTTCGCGGGTTGCCTTCTGATGTAGCAGAAGAGAATTTGCAAGCCCGCATTCGCGGCACCATCTTGATGGCGCTGTCCAACAAGTTTGGTTGGTTGGTATTGACCACAGGCAACAAGAGTGAAGGCAGCACGGGCTACTGCACTCTTTACGGGGACACCGCCGGTGGGTTCGCTGTGCTCAAGGATGTCTACAAGACCCTTGTTTACCAACTGGCTCGGTATGTCAATGAGAAAGCAGGGCGTGAAGTGATCCCACAGCGGGTGTTTGAAAAGCCGCCAAGCGCTGAGTTGCGACCGGGACAGGTAGACCAAGAAAAGTTGCCACCCTACGACCTGTTAGACCAAATCCTGATGCATTATGTGGAAGAGGATCGCAGCGTAGCAGACATTGTTGCAATGGGTTACGAGGAAGGCATGGTCAGAAAGGTTGCGTGGATGGTGGATAGCAGCGAATACAAGCGTCGGCAGTTTCCGCCCGGACCGAAGATTACCTCCCGTGCCTTCGGCAAAGACCGCCGCTTGCCCATTACCAACCGTTGGCGAGAATGGAGTGGGCAGTAGGGGATGGTCTGCAAGGCACAGGAACCTGCGATAGTCCACTCTTTATACTTCGCAAAGCTGCGCAAACTCAAAAACCTCTTTGCAAGGGTGAGAGCTAATGACCGATGTGATGTTGGAAAAAGCGTTAGCGTTGGGTATGACGGAGGACGAATACCGACAAGTTTGTGACATTTTGGGTCGAACGCCAACCGATACGGAGTTAGCAATGTTTAGCGTGGAATGGAGTGAGCATTGCGGCTATGGTCGCTCCCGACAGTGGCTGCGTCTGTTGCCCCGCAATGTCGGAAAGTTTCGGGCAGCGGTTGGGGGGGACGCTGGGGGCATAGAAGTCAAGCCCGGTTTGTGGGTTTTGTTCAAGATGGAAAGCCACAACCACCCATCGCAAATTGAACCCAAAAGTGGTGCAGCTACAGGTATCGGTGGGATCGTCCGCGATATCTTAGCGATGGGAGCTCGCCCCATCGCTTTGGTAGACACCTTGCGGTTTGCAGACCCGCGCGACCCAAAAGCCCGATACATCTTCACAGGTGTTGTAGAAGGGATCAGTTGGTATGGAAACTGCATAGGCGTCCCAACAGTAGCAGGTGAAGTGGGATTCAACGATTGCTACCGCACTAACTGTCTTGTAGGAGTTATGTGTATCGGCGTGGCGCAGGAGCACGAGTTGATGTCCAGTGCGGCTCGGGGAGTTGGCAACTCAGTGGTGTATGTGGGCAATGCAACCGGGCGCGATGGGATTGGTGGTTGTTCGGTGCTCGCCAGCAAAGAAATTCGCGAGGAGTTGGAAATGCGCCCCACCGTGCAATTGGGGGATCCGTTTGCTGAAAAGTGTTTGATTGAAGCCTGTTTGGAAGCCTTCCGATCAGGAGCTGTGGTTGCTGTTAAGGATATGGGCGCCGCAGGTTTGACTTGCACGACTGTGGAAATGGCAGCCGCTGGACAGGTGGGAATGGAAGTCAACCTTGACTTAGTGCCCAAACGGGAACCCGACATGCAACCTTGGGAAGTGATGATGAGCGAAAGTCAAGAGCGAATGCTGCTCATCGTCCAAAAAGGGCGCGAGGAGGAAGTGTGCCGGATCTTTCGCAAGTGGGGGCTGCCCTGCGTGGTGATCGGGAAAGTGACCGACGACGGGATCGTTCGCCTCTACGATCATGGGGAGTTAGTGGCACAAATCCCTGCAGAAGCCATTGCTCACGCTCCCCTCAAAGAGTTGCCAGCAAAACAGCCCGAATATCTGGCTGTGGTGCGTTCCTTCAATTTTGACCAATTACCAGAACCTGACGATTACAACGAAGCACTCCTGCACTTGCTCTCTTCGCCCAATATCGCCAGCAAAGCGTGGGTCTACGAGCAGTATGACCACATGGTGCAAGTCAACACAGTGGTGCCTCCGGGAGCAGGCGATGCAGCAGTGCTGCGGCTCAAAGATTGGGACGAGAAGTTGGGAATTGGGGTGACTGCTGACTGCAACTCCCTTTACTGCTACCTTGACCCTTACCGAGGTGCCCAGTTAGCCGTTGCGGAAGCCGCTCGCAACCTCAGTTGCGTGGGCGCCGAACCAGCCGGTGTGACCGACTGCTTGTGTTTTGGCAATCCCGATAAACCTGACCGCTATTGGCAATTCATAGAATGCGTCAAGGGCATTGCTGAGGCGTGTCGGGAGTTGGAGGTCCCAGTGGTCAGCGGGAATGTGAGTTTTTACAACGAAAGCGAGCTTAGCGTCATCCACCCATCGCCTCTTATTGGCATGGTTGGTGTTCTGGACAATGTGAGTTACCACGCTACGATGGCATTCAAGGACGAAGGCGATCTCATCGTTTTGCTGGGCGTTTGCCGACCAGAACTGGGAGGTAGCGAATACTTGCGCTGGCGATTCGGTTTGGAGGTTGGGGAACCGCCTTTGCTGGATTGGCGTTTAGAAAAAGCGGTGCAGGCAACTTGCCGAGAAGGCATCCGACAAGGAGTTATCAAGTCAGCTCACGATTGCAGCGAAGGTGGCTTAGCTGTCTGCCTCGCTGAAAGTTGCATCGCTGGCAACATCGGCGCTAACATAGAGGTGCCTGTAGAGGCTATGCACGGCATAATCGGTGAGCGCTATACCTTTTTGCTCTTTGGAGAATCGGCTTCACGAATTGTTGTGACCGTCCAACCTAATGACCTGCCAAGATTGATTACTCTTGCCCAAGCCTATGATTGTCCTCTGTTTGTCCTCGGCACTGTAGGAGGTCAACGACTGCGCCTCTCCTTCGGTGGGCAGGAGTTGTTGAATGAATCCGTTGCTAACCTTGCTGCTGTTTGGTCCCGAGGGTTGAGGGACCAAGTAGGTATTTGACTATGCACAATAAGCGGCAGAAGTTTTTGGCTCAAAAACTTTCGACGGAGGTGTTCAAAAATGCGTCTTTTTGGTTGGCAAAGCGAGTCAGAAGGATGGGAAAGCCAAACCACAAAGCAGCAGGAAGAAGTAAACCGAACTCAACAATGGAATGTTGCAATGAGTGAATTCGCCCCGAAACCACCCCAACGGGTCTGGCGAGCAGCTGCTTTCGTGGATGTGCAAAACATTTACATGTGCGTTAAGACGGTGTTTGGGCACGCTAAAATCAACTACCGCGTCCTAAAGGACTTCCTAACCCGCGACGGCGCTGTGGTCAAGTTGGTTGCCTTCACTTGTTATGATCCCGAAAATCGCTCCCAAGTGGACTTCATGCACGCTTTGGCGCTGATGGGTTACCGCGTTGTTGCCAAGCCCCTTAAGCGCATGCCCGACGGCAATATCAAAGCCAGCATGGACATGGAAATGGCATTGGAGATTTTAGTCTCTGCTCCCCACATGGACGAAATCGTCTTGGTCACAGGGGATGGCGATTTTGCACCGATCGTAGACCATGTGGCGCGCATGGGCAAAATTGTCAAGGTGATCGGTCCCGACCGGCTCACTTCTCCCGACCTCATCCGGTCTTGCGACCAGTTTATCAATCTGGCGCAGATTGACGGCATCTTTGTGGTGGAATGAGGTGCATTGGGGTCTTCGCTACCTAAACCACCAATTCGGCAGGGAGACCTACTATCACTCGTTGAAGCGATAAACCTCGCGACCGACGATAGTGCCATAGACATTCCACAGACCGCCACTGACGAAATCGCCAATCACCAACCCGATAAAGAACTCGCTGATGCTGTAGTAGTGGCGGAAGGTGCCGTAGCGCAACACCAAGGCTTTTGCCAACCATGCCAAAAACAATGGGAACCAAACCATCTCCATAGACCAAGTGCCCGAGATAGCGTAGCCGACAGGGTGGAAGGGCGAACCAATCCAATACAAGCGCAACAGGTAAAGCAGCCATACAAACAGGAAGCCGCCAAATGTGAAACCGATGGCACCCCAGTTCAACCGATGTTCTGCAGTGAGCCATGGGAGCAGGTAGTTGTTGTAAGCTTCCCAACCGAACCACCGCTGAGCCCCTCCCACCTGCGCCGTATCAGCACCTAAGCGGTAATAGGGGTCTAAAAGCATGTAGCAGGCAGAAGGGATGCCAATTAGCACGGCTAACCAAAGACCCCTCCACATGGCTTTCCCCTGCCCCAATTGCTCCCCAACCACCAGTCCTTCCATTGCGGTTGGCATTGGGTGACTGCGGTGGGCACGGTTGAACCAGTGGTAAAGAGCAAAAACTGTCAAGGTGCGCGGAGTGAAAGGAGCTGTGCCTACCATCCGCACCATGACCGTGCCGGGGTTGGCAAAGTGCAAATCGTGCACAGGAGAACCAAATTCACCCCGCACACGAGAAACAGTGATAGAAACGCTCAAGTAGCCAATGAAGAAGAGCACGGCTGCCCACCATTGCATTCCCGCTGCTAAACTAAACGCCAACAAAACAGCGATTCCACCAACAGCTAAGAGCCACGCCCACCGAGGGTGCAGGAACATCTTTCGCTCCTTTTGCGACCACCAAGCCTTTCGGAGGGTATCAGCAAGGTAGTGCCTTGCCGTCCAGAGGACTAACAGCGCCAACCCCACATAAGCGCCAAAGGATTGTTCGTGGGGAAACGGCGGGTTTCCGAACCCACCTGTTGGGTAACCCAAAGCTGCTACAACCACTCGCTGCAACTTCCACACAAGGTAAAAGAACCAACTGGAAAACAGCAAATCCAATGGGAGCAGAAAGCCAATGCCGATGGCGAATGGGAAGAAGTTGATAGGCGTCCACCCCAAAGCGTTCCACGGGTGGTTGGTGATAAACTGTCCCAGATCAATGCGGTGGGTGTGCATCATTGGGAAGGCAGGGGAAACGACAACATGCAAGTTGTTCAAGGTGTTGACAAATGCAGGGACAGCAAAGCCCCACCAAAACAACTTGCTGCGATACAACGAAGGCGAGGTGAGGTAAAGTGGGAAGCGGGCTAAGGGGAAAGATAACTTCTCGTGCTGAACCCACTGAGGGATAAGCAACACGCTTAACCCTAAGAAGACCGCCAGCATCGCCCCCCAAAACAGCCACCACCAAGCTAACGGTTGGAGCCAAGCAAAAAAGTTCTGCTTTACCCAAACGGACGAGTTACCAATGTAAAGGTCTCGCAGCGCCGCTTCGTCGGTGACGATCAACCAATTGGGCAGGTGCGGGAAAATCAACTCTTCGTAGCGATTGGTCGGTGACTTGAAGTAATGGGTGTGCCCAATGACTGCGAGGAGCACTTGCGATTGGTCGTGTCCCACCAAAGCGCTCCCCACCCCTAAGGCAAAGTAAAGCACCATCAATTCGCTACGGTTGAACACGACCCAACCGGTCAGCCTGCGCACCAATTCCACGAGGGCAAAGAAAAAGAGCAAGGTGAGCACCGTGTTGAAGTAAAGGGAGTAGGTGGTGGGGTGTCCAGTCCACTTGACCGCTTCCATCCAGCCAACCCAGTAAGCGTTGAGCGGGAGAAGGATGGCAGCAAGAAGAAAAGTGTGCCAACGCACTCGTTCCCATTTAGCGGTATCTGCAATCTGCCCTACAGCCCCAACCTGCGGCGTCGCCATCAATCCGTTACCCCCATCCCAAAGGAAAGTTAGAAGTCGGTTTTCTCTAACGCCAGAAATCAGGGGCGCAAGTTTGCTCGTCGCAAACCATGAACCGCAGGGGTCCACCGTAGCGCGCCATCCGCACTTGGCGCCAAGGATACCATTTGGTGTGTCCATCAGCAAACGCCAACACCACTCCTTTCAAGTGGCGACCGGCTCGTTCCTCCCCGATAGGCGCATGAACCCAACTGGGAACAGCGTCGTCAGTTTCCGGCCAAGCCAATCGCCGGATAACCCCCCCTTCAAACACCCCCCAAGTTTGCCCTAATCCCCATGGGGTGAACATGGCATCAGAAGAATCGCCCCAAAGCACAAATTCTGAGGGGTGCTTGATGTTGGACAGTTGACCGTAGTTTTCAGCGTCGTTTTGCACGAACTCATTGTAACCGTAACTGGTGTAAAACAGCCAGTCTATGCGTGGCACAGGCAACCTTGGGCTCACCCCATAACCACCTCGGCATTGCCACCAACCTCGTTGGACAGCCTCAATGGGGTCTTTGGCGGCACTTAGCGGCCAACTCCAACTGCGCGCAGTGGTTGGGCAGTCGTAAATCGGTCGGCTCCGCAAGTAAGGGTCCATAGCAACAGGCACGGGAGGACCGATCAACGGACTCTTCGTCACAGGATCAGTGCCTCCCGGTCCTCCACCCCAACAGGGCGTCCGCCAGAAAGGATACTGGTCATCGCTATCTTGAGCGTATTGGATCGTAGACAAAATCACATTCCTCAGGTTACTATTGCACATGGTTTGGCGGGCTTTTTCTCGCGCCTGTGCAAACACGGGGAACAAGATCCCTGCCAACACAGCAATGATGGAGATGACCACGAGCAGCTCAATGAGGGTAAAACCGCACCGAGGGTGTCCGAAGGTGCAAGCCGCCCTTGAGTTTGTGTTTTTCCCTTGACCTTGCCCGATCATCTGCTATTCCCTCCTTTTGGCTTCTGACCTGCGGCAACGCCCAGCGCCTATCTTGAGGGCTTCCTCAAGACCTGTCAATGATGGCAGTGCGCAGCGATTGTGCTAATTGTGAGAGGCTCAACTGGAGGAAGCGAGCATCAGAAGCGACAGCAACAAATCGGAACCCTTGGCGCAACCGCTGAATTCCCTCTTCCACCGTGCCGCACTGGATGCCAGCAGCTTTGCCCGCTTCGTTGGCAGCGTCCAAAACTCGTTGCACCGCTTCCTGCCACTGAGGGTTTTGCCGGAAAGGAGTTCCTGTCAAGCCCAAGGAGGCAGCGAGGTCATTTGGACCGATGAATACCACATCCACACCCTCCACTTGACAAATTTCTTTTGCTTGGCGGACAGCGTCTATGTGCTCAATCTGCACCGCAACGAGGATTTGATCGTTGGCGGCAGGGATGTAATCGTCACCCAGCAAAACTTGCGCCACAAACCCACCTACGCTGCGCATGCCTCTTGGTGGAAACTTGGCGCTGTCCACCGCTCGCTTTGCTTCCTCCGCATTCATGACCATTGGCACCAAAATGCCTAACGCTCCAGCGTCCAATGCCCGTTTGACCAAAACGGGATCGTTCCAAGCGACTCGGACGATAGGGACTGTAGAAGTGGCTAAAAGTTCGTGGATGCAAACCACCATAGCATCGTAGCCAACCGCCCCGTGTTCCGTGTCAATAACGACCCAATCAAGACCGCACCGTCCCATGATGGCAGCGACAACGGGAGAACCGATGGTGAGCCAACAGCCGATGGTGGCTTCTCCCCTCGCTAACTTTGTCAAGGTTTGGTTTTCTCGCATCAAATGTCCTCCTTTCCGCACCGCCTTTTCCGCTCACAATAGTGCCACAATGCCAAACTTTTTGGCAGGAGGTGACCAGCACCATGCGACGCTTTTGGTGGATTGGGATATTGCTCCCAACCCTTTTGCTTGCTCAAACTCAACCATTAATCCACCGGGAGCGCTTGACAAACTTGTTTCTGCAGTTGGTGCGGATCAACAGCCCTAGCCGACAAGAAGCTGCTCTCGCTAATTTCCTTGCTGAAGAACTGCGGCAATTGGGAGCAGAGGTTGTTGCAATGGACGACTCTGGCAAACAAGTAGGGGGCACAAGTGGCAACCTCTTCGCTCGCTTTAAAGGCACTGTAGATGCTCCGCCCGTTTTGCTCAGCGCTCACATGGACACCATCGCTCCAACCCAAGGCATTCGCCTCGTCCAAACAGAATCGGAAATCCGCACCGATGGGACAACGATTTTGGGTGCCGACAACAAAGCCGGCCTTTCGCTGATCATAGAAGCCATCCGCACCCTCCAAGAACGCCGATTGCCTCACCCGCCGTTGGAAGTGGTCTTCACCGTTTGCGAGGAAGTTGGGTTGTTGGGAGCAAAAGCCTTTGACAAGAGCCAACTGCGTGCTCGCTACGGCATCGTGGTGGATGGTGCCGGTGAACCCGGTGACCTTATCATTGGTTCCCCCACTCATATCCGCTTTGAAGTGCTCTTTCACGGCAAATCGGCTCACGCAGGGGTAGAGCCTGAAAAAGGCATCAACGCAATCGCTATGGCAAGCTTTGCTATCGCCGCCATGCCTTGGGGACGCATAGACGACGAAACAACCACTAATTTGGGAGTGATAGAGGGTGGGCAAGCGATGAATGTAGTGCCTGACCGCTGTCAAGTGGTGGGTGAGTTCCGCAGCCACGACCCGAAAAAAGTGCGCCAGTTGCTCCAGCAATGGCAACAACTCTGCGAACAGGCAGCCCAAAAGCTCGGGGGTCAAGTTACCTTCAAAGCAGAAACAACTTTCGAAGCCGTGCGTTTGTCCCCTGATGAACCAATTGTCAAGGCTGCTGTAGAGGCGGCTCAGGCTTTGGGGCTAACCCCTCGGCTCAAGCGAATGGGCGGAGGGACAGATGGCAATGTGTTTACTGCTCAAGGGATTACTTGTCTGGTGTTGCCTACGGGTGGTGAAAACTACCACTCAACCCAAGAGCGGCTTGTGTTGCCTCACTTCTACCGGATGGGTGACCTCTTAGTGCACATGCTCATCAACTTAGCCCGCCAGCCGTGACCCTTCACCCTGATCGTTCAGTAGCTCATAGAGTCCGTGCTACAAGCTCTGGCTCTCGTTGAGTGGTAGCCCCTTCAAGGGTGAATTTTTCTTCGCAGCTGATACCGCTCCTTATTTGTCGCCCCCGCAGCAAAAGAAAGCAGGGGGTGACAGAACGAGCTGCCCCTTGTCCCCAGACGGAATGTTTTGCCCAAGCGACTTGTCCGCTGCTAATTGCAGTCATACTGCCAGACAAACCCTCTCTTGTCGGCGATGGCGATGATGCAGCGGGCGCCGCCGTAGGCAAAAGAAGAGATGCCGATACCCTTAGCGGTGCGGGAGCATCACCAAAGTTGGGCCGATTGTCGTTTCTTTGAAGGACAACTCCTCAGAGGCGCCGATGTATCTGGATTTTCGTTTTGCTGGAGAGCTCATCTCCCAATGCACCGAATGATTCACATCCTTCTTTCAGTGCATCAGGAGACGCAACCTTCAGTTGGCTTCGGGTTTTTGCTCCGCTGCCGTTACTTAGAGCCAATGGCAAGGGAGCAGCGCCAGCGTTCGCCAAAGGAGGCGTTGCGCCAAATTAGGGCAATTGTCAAGGACCCCTTCCCTTCCATGTTCGGAAGGGGAAAGGCAATGTTGTCTACGATGGCATCGGCAAACGGTGCAACGGGATCAGTGATAGGCACTTCAGCCACAACCGCTTCGTTTACAAACACTCGCACCGAGATGCCTCGCTCCTTGTCGCGGCATAGGCGAGGCGGTAACCAAGTAACTTCGCCCGTGTTGCCCACTTCCACACGCAGTAACAGCCGCTTGGCATCACTGGGGAGCGACACAGTGGCACCCGATCGCACGGGCTGCCATGTTCTGCCGTCAAAGGACACCCAAACAGCGTTGATCTCGCCATTTAGAAACTTTGGCGGTTTGCCCGGTGTCCAAGGAGTGTTGCCAACCGCAACATCCAACAAATCGTTGGAAGTTTTGCCAGTGCCATCAGTGACCAAAACCACTTGCTTCCCTTCTTGCACCAGCCGCGCCACTTCGTCACCCAATTCCAGCCATAACGCCATCGGTCCCCGTGCGTTAGCGTCTCGGTCAATGGTAATGGGGACTGGGGGCGAGGGGTGTGGGAGGGGTTTGAGTTGGAGAAAGATAGCACTCCACTTTTGTGCAATTTCGGCAGCGGGGCGCAAGGTGCCATCTGGGTTGACAATCCCAAAGTCGCTGCGTTCGTCCACCCGATAGCCCCCGGGGAACCACCACGCCATCGCTCCATCGGCATCGCTGAGGTAAATCAGCCGATACATGGCTTCGTAGAGTTGGGCTTGAGCGCGCAAACGCTCTGCATCGTCATACCAATCCAGCGAGAAGGGACCGTGCCGCAAAGTGAGCCCAAACTCTGCCCAGAAAACAGGTTTGCCTTTCCCTGCCCAACGCGCATAAGCGGTGATGAACACAGCGCGGGCAAATTCCAACTCGCCAGCTTGCCCCAACCAACCCAAGTTCCAACCTTCAGGCGAGACGAAATCCAAATGCTTGGCTCCGGCAGTGTGGTCAAAGGGAAAAGCGTGTTCCGCACCAAACGGACCGCCACCGTAACCCGTGCGAGCACCAATTAAGTGGTTCGGGTCTAACTGGCGCAGGAAGCGACAAACTTCGCGATAGCGCCGGCTGATGAAGTCGTCCAAAAAGCGTCGGTATGCTGCTACCGCCACCCGCCATGGGCCGTCAGAGAGCAAATGTTCATCAAGGGGCCCTGTTGGATTGCCTTCCTCGTCGCGGGGAAGTTGAAAGCCCCAATCTTGTTCAGCGGCTTCCACGCTACCATAGTTCTCCCGCAACCATTCTCGCCACTCCTTGTCGTAGCGTCGTCGTGCGTTGTAATTGCCCCAGTGGGGTTCCCACGCGATGTCGTAAGCGAACAAAGCAGGTTGGTTAGGCAAGTCTGCCGCCGTCACCAACTGTCGCACCAGTTCGGGTTGAAAGTGCAATGGGTGTGCCCCAGCAATGAACAAGTGGACCTTGATACCCAGTTCGTGGCACTGGCACAGGAAATCGCGCAGGGGTAGGGCTTGGCGCGGGTGCAGATATTGCACACTCACGCAGTTCATGCCTATTGCCCGAACAAGGTTCAAGTCTTGGCGCACCAACACAGGATCGTAGTTAGCAGGGTCTAACCAGTGGCGTCCATAATCCGTCACTTCGGTGCCAGCGACATACCGAGGCCAAAAGTTGACGCCGAACGCAAACCACCGTTCCCCACGCAAAACGAAGTGACCATCCTGCACCATCACTTTGTCCCCTTCGGTCACTTGCGGTTGCTCTATCACATGCAGCGGGTGCTGCACTTGGTCAACCGTTGTCCCGTTCGCTATCAATTGCACCGCAACTGAGTAAGCACCCGTTAATAGTTTCGGCAACTTGTGCGAAAGGACAAGGTGACTTTTAGGTTCAACCGTGATCGTTTCCGTTCGTTCGTGCACAACTTCTTGGGCGCGCTGCACCACAAAACGCACCGTAACAGTTCGGGGCAGACCTTCGCTGTTGACCACAACGGCACTGAAAGGGAAAGTTTCGTTGTCGTAAGCGATAAATCGGTCGGCACCGCCTTCCAGCAACCAAACGCCTTGCTGCCATTGAGAAACAACTTTGTCAAGCACCGTTTGGGTCAGCGTTGAGTGGCGCAGCCAGAAACTTTCATCAGCACTCCCAAACACCAACCACGCAGCGTTTGGGTAGGGGAGACTGTTACTTCGCACTTGCCATACCAAAGCGCCTCGTTCCACACCTTCTTTGTCGCAAGCCATCAGCAGTGGCAACCAACGCATCACTCGTTGGGCGTTTGTGAACCCAAGCCCACGCCAACGAGGAACGGGTGCAAGGGCATCATTCGGGATAGTGGTCGCTATGCTTTTCTGCTCATTACCAACCAATTTGCCAGCAAATCTGACTTGCGCGATGTGACGCAAGGGGTAGAGTTTGTAAACGGGGCAAAAGGCTTCCACTGTTGGCGGGACGAAATTAGGGACAAGGTCGGCGAAGGGATCGGGAGCGGTGCCCAAGCCCGCAATCCAAAAGGTGTGGTTGCCGGGTGGCATTGGTGCTTCCATCCCCAGAACCAACTCACGAGCGTTTTGTGGGTTGAAGTGATCGCCAGCAAACCCACGCTTTTCCCGTGTGGGGCTATCGGCACGGTAACTGAAGTCCCTTGGGGTCAACACAACGAGCCGCCATTGAGTTGTCAAGGGTACATGAACGAACCAGCGGGAGCCATCCCTTTCCCGCCACTCAACCATTAGGCTTTTGGTCCCTTCCGCTCCCTTTGCCCAAAAGCAAGTGAGCGTGTGCCCTTGGGGGAACGGAGGGTCGACGAACGAACGGGTGAAGATTGCCCAGCCTTTCAAAGCGAAATCAAAGCGTAAAGCTGGTTGAGCCAAACGAAGTTCTGGTGGAGGTGAGTCAACGCTCATGCGGTTGTTTGGGTCAGGATGACTGGTGTGGTGGCGCCATAGGGCTAACTCGTTGGCATCTATGCGGGGCAGCAAAAACCGCGCAGGTTTGATTTGGCGTCGTTGCTGTTCTATCTCGTTCAACGAGAACCAGCGGCGTGACTGCCTCTTGACAACTGTTGGATTGTCCACCCGAACCATTGGTTCAGCGAAAAGGGGCGCACCGAAACCTATCAACTTCCCACCCTGACGCAAAAATTCTGTCAAGGGTTCTTTGGCAGCAATTGGTAAGCGGCGGGCGTTGGGTAAGGCCAAGATGCCAACACCTATTTGCTGCCACCATTTCGGGTCTGCTAAATCATCTAAAGCTGCGAAGCGAACAGCAAGTTGGGAGCGGCGCAGTCGCTCGCTGAGCCAAGTCGCCAACTTCGTGTTTCCCATAAAGGCGTCTCGGACGACGACCACTTGTTGCCCTTGCAGCATTTTCCCCGCCTCGCTTTCGGTCAAGCGTTGAACAGGTTCCCGGAACGCTGCTTTCATCCCTTGCACACTGAGGGCAAGCCAACCTGCCCGAACGGTGGGAGCATTGTCAAGGGCGAAGGAGCGGCGCCAAAGCACTTGACTGCCAAGCGTGCTCACCTCTCCCGTGATTTGTGAAGGGGTGAGGTGAATCCGCAAGCGATATGGGGTTTGCCATTGCCACGAGAAAGAAGGGTTGGTTTCCGCTATCACTTTCAAGCGCAATTCCCATTGGGCTTGCCAAACGCTGGCGTTCATGGCGACCAATTCGGCGTAGCGCATTTGCCCATCTGGGGCTTCCACGAGGGCTAACCGCCAGTAGTTGCCTGAATCTTGGAACACGCACAGCCCACCAGCACTCCAACCCGCTGCCAAGCGCTGTTGAGGAACAAAGGTCACTTCCAGCGTTTGGGAACGGGCGTATCGGCTGAAGAGGGCAAGGGCAAAAGCATGCCCACTGTCTTCCCCCACGATCACTTGTTCGCTTCTTGACCACTGCCCACCTATGAACTGCCAAGGCGATGCGCTTGCTGGAGCGAGAAGAAAAGCGACCAACCACCAGTGGCACACTTTGAGCCATCGGTTTAGTCCTATCATGCCAAACCACACCTTCCACCAACATGGTAGCACGCATTGGGCCAAGGGATCGCTTTGCTTCTCCTCTTTTGCCGAAAACTCGGACCGCTGCAATGAATGAAATTTTGGACAAGCCTGAAAGGCAGGGCGATGCCGTTGACGACAAAATAAAGGCATCGGTAGGCTAAGGAGCGGGACCGAGATGATACTGCGGGCGCTGGGCTTAGTCAGCAGCCTTTGTTTGTTGGGCGTTGCTGCTTGGTGGTCAAACCAAGCCACCAACGGCTTGACTCCTGTCGGCGAATTGGTGGTGCTGAACGGCAATGCCTCAGGGTTAGCGCGTTGCGGCGATTGGCTTTACATGGTGCTCAACGAAAGCACTCACCCGTTGCTGGTTTACGATGTCCGCAATCCTGCTCAACCCCGATTGGTGCGCTATCTCCCTGCACCCGGTTGGCCGATGCGTTGCCGCGTGATTGGCGACTGGCTCTGGACCGTGCATGGCAATGGCGAAGGCTTCTTTCACTTAGCCGATCCCGCCTCGCCCCGTTTTTCCATGCTACCGACGGAAGGTCCCAACTTGCGGCGATTGAGCCGGGTGGCAAGTCGCGAGGAGTGGCGTCCTGAGTTTCGGGGGCAGAAGTTTCTCGTTCACCCCTGCTTCACTTACACCACTTGCGCAACTGACGAGACGCTTTTCTACGGCAACTTAGATGGCATCACCGAAGTCTACGATATCCGCAATCCCGCACAACCCAAGCTACTTGCTACAATTTCTGATGGCACGCCTGCTGCGTTACAAGACCATCTACTGTTCGTTGCAGGTGCTAACCAGTTGAGCGTTTACGATGTGCGCCAACCTGCCCGACCGGTGCGACTGGGAGTGATTGTGGGTTCGCAATTCCCCGAATTGACCGCCCAAGGTTCCCATCTGCGTAGTTCCGCTGTCGCTTATGGCGATGGCAAGGTGTGTGTTGCGCTCCGTCGCGACTTGAGGAATTTTTTAGGGGTTGCGCCCGGTCCTTTTGAAGGCGCACAAAGCGGCGTAGCCGTGTTGGATGTCCGTTCGTGGGATGCGCCTCGTTTGTTAGGTTGGTATGTGTTGCCCCAACTCGTTGCCGATTTCACCACACTGGTTTACCACAAAGGGCATGTGTTCGTTAGCGACGCAGCGTTTGGCTTGCGAGTTTTTGATGTTCGGGACCCAAGCAACATCCGCCAAGTCGCTGCTGATCGTCAAGGGGGCGAACTCTCTGCTGCAGCCTTGATCCCGCAACGGCGATTGCTTTGCTTAGGGCAAAACATCACGGGCGGGTTGGTGTTCGTAGATGTCAGTGATCCGCAGAAGCCGCAGTTGCTCAGCCAGTTGCACTTGGCGCCGTGCCGCTTTTGGGGCACAATGGCGACTTATCGCGATCGGTTCCTTTATGCCCAAGGAGATTTTTCTCGCCCCCGACCGGGCTTCAGCGGATTGTTTGCGATAGATTTGCTCGATCCACACCAACCGAAAATCGCCACTATCGTGCTAAATGTCAACCGTGCCTACGGGATGGTTGTCGTTGACCACTACCTTTACACAAGCGGTGGCGACATTTTTGACCTCAGGGAACCGACCCAACCGAAGCGCTTGACCGTTTCGCTACCTTGTTCAGGCTACCAGGTTGCTCACCGCGAACCTTACTTGTTTGTTGCTAACTTTGCTGGCGAAGGTCAAGGGGAGTCCCAACAGGGAGCGTTGTATGTCATAGACATTCGCCAGCGGGAAGCACCCAAATTGGTGGGCAAGTTGCTACTGCCGTTGGGACACCGGGTTATCACGATGGCGTTCGTGGGCAAATGGTTGTTTCTCGGTTGGGCGCATCGAACCGGTGGGCGCCGACCAAGCGGCTTGCTCCTTGCTGTGGACATCTCCGATCCGACCAACCCGAAGTTGGTGCGGCAGTGGGAGACAGATAGCGATTTGGGGTTCAACGAAGCCATCACTTACACCCATGTTTGGACAGACAGCAAACACTTGTTTGTCGGCGTGTATCACCGTTGGGTAGCTATGTTTTCGGTTAGTGGCACAACAACGCCGTCGTTGCAGTTGCGTGCTAAGTGGGGCAACTTACCCTCTGCGTGGCTCATGGTGGGCGAGCCTGGCACTCTTTATCGGGTAGGGTTGAGCCGCTTGGTCACTTTGTCCTATAAACCTTGAAGCAACTGAAAGCTCCTTTCAGCCGGGCAAAAGCGTCACACTTCCGAATGGTCCTTGACGAACTGAACGAGTTCGTCCAGGTAAGCGAAAGCGAGAGCAACAACCATGTCGGCGCCACCATAGTAAATCGCCACTCGCTTTGTCTCTTCATCCACCAGCGCTGCGCACGGGAACACCACATTGGGTGTATCGCCCACTTGTTCATACCATTCGGCTGGTGCCATTAGGTATTGGCGGCAACGGTAGATGACCTTCCACGGGTAGTCCAAATCCAAAATGGCAGCGCCCATACTGTAAATGAAGCCGTTGCAATGGGTGATCACACCGTGATAGATGAGCAACCAACCTTCAGGCGTTTCAATGGGGACAGGACCAGCGCCAATCTTTGTGCTCTCCCAACCCCTTCGCGGTCCCATTACGAATCGGTGGCAACCCCAATGGATGAGATCGGGGCTCTCGCTGTAGAAGATGTCGCCAAAAGGAGTGTGCCCTCGGTCGCTGGGGCGGCTCAGCATCGCATACTTGCCCCGAATTTTGCGCGGGAACAAAACGCCGTTGCGGTTGTAGGGTAAAAAGGCGTTCTCCATCTGGTAAAAGGTTTGGAAGTCAAAGGTGTAACCCAGCCCAATAGTTGGTCCGTGGTAGCCGTTGCACCAAGTGATGTAGTAGCGGTCCTCCAACCAACATACGCGGGGATCGTAGCGATACTCAAAGCGGGCGATCTCTGGGTCATCGCACACCCACTCAATCGGGTCGGGATTGATTTGCCAATGGATGCCATCCTCGCTAAAGCCTGCATGCAAGTTCATGATCCGTTGCTTGTCGTCCACCCGGAACACGCCAGCGTAGCCATCTTTAAAGGGCACAACAGCGCTGTTGAAAATGCTGTTAGCGCGCGGGACAGCATTGCGGGGGATAATGGGATTTTTGCTGTAGCGCCAAACCACATCGCTGCACCCTGCTGGTCGCTCTTCCCAAGGAAACAGCCGCTTCTTCCCCTGTTCCGCCACAGTCAAAACCTCCTTCCTGATCCTTGCTCTCCGTCAGCAAGCGCAAACAAGGATGGCGCTTATCGGTGGCAACTTCACGGCAAAAATTGTGCCACTGCTTCTGTGGTTGAGGATATCGTCAATCGCTCTTTGCCCGAACAGTGCGCAAGCCGAAGATGCCACCAGCGGTGTTTTTGGGGTGGGCTTGGAAGCGCACAGTCACCTTCGTTTTGCCTTTTGTTACCTCGGGTGGAATGGGGTAAACGATGTCCACGAACCTTTCAGGCTTGATACGATTGAGCCGTTGGGTAGCAATGATTTTGCCATCCACAAGAATGTCAAACACGCGCGGACCTGCATCGCTGCCCCAATAGGTGACTACCAACTCCATTGGTTGGTTGGGGTCAATTGCCAACTCGTAAGAGAACCAACCTCCATCGGTTGCGTGGCGCCAGCGCCGGTTACCGAGAGAGCCGCTACCGGTGTTTACGCCTTGCAAGTTGTGGGCCCGCTCCGATTGTTCATCACCAATGAGCACGACATCTATGGTGCGGCGTTCCAAATCTTGTCGGCGCTCCTGTTCTGCGCGCCATTCCGCTTCCCTTTGTTGCCATTGTTCTTCGGTCAACAAGTCCCAGTAGACGGTGTAGCGGCGATGATGCATGGCGTAGAAGGGCACCAGCGTCACATCGCTTGGCCGTCCCACACCCTTCGTGCGGAAGGTTAACGGTTTGCCTCCCACAGATTCCAACCAGTCTGACGGTGGTCGCCCGTGCGTCACCAAAGCAGGGATGAGGTCGGGTTCAGGTTGGTCTATTGGACCAAGGTCACCTGCTAACACAATGGGACCGTAAAGAATTGCCACCCTCGATGGATTGTCAGGCAACGGTTCCATCCATAAGCCCATTGGCAAGCGCAACTCTACGGTGTCTCCTGACTGCCATGTGCGGGGAAGGGACAAGTAAGAACCCGGACGAGCACTCAATGGCAACAGCGAACCGTTCAACCGCACCTCGGGCAAGCCAGTTAGCCACCGAGGACAGCGCACGGATAAGACCAACGGTGTCGGTTGATCGCAAGTGAAAATCAGCCGCACTATTTCCTCTTCGGGGAACTTCGTCTCTAATCGCACCCGAACACCTTTCTCTTGCCAGTTCAGTTCCGACGGGATGAACAGGTTGACCAATAGTTCGTTGTCTCTGTGGAAGTAGATGAACTCGCCGTAGCGGGCATGGTTTTCCATCCCGGTGCCGACGCAGCACCAGAAAGAGTCAAAGGGTGTGGAGTAGGTTTTGTAGTGCCCAGGTCGTAGCGGCACATAATAGCACAGCATCCCGTCGTCAGGGTTTTGTGAGGCAAGGATGTGGTTGTAAAGGGCTCGTTCGTAATAGTCGGCTTTTTCAGCATCTGGTGCCCAACTGAACAACTGCTTGGTCAGTTTGAGCAGGTTGTAGGTCTTACACACCTCAGCCGTGTTGATGCCCAATCGGTCACTTAGACGATCGGGCGGACCAAATACTTCGCCGTCAGTGAACCCACCGATGACATAGCAATGATGCTTCACCACGCGCTCCCAGAAAAATTCGGCGATGACCCGATAAGGCAACCGTTCACCAGTCAGTTCGTAAAGGCGCGCCATGCCAATCACCTTGGGCACTTGGGTGTTGCCATGCAGACCGGGCAAATTGTCGCTTCCGCGTGCCAACGGATCCATGACGGCGCGGTGGTAAAACCGTCTGGCTAAGCGCAAGTAGCGCTCTTCACCTGTGCGGGCATAAAGTTCTGCCAAAACTTCCACCATGCCCCCGTGTTCGCAAGCAAGCATCGCTTGCATCTGTTCGTCCGTGAGGTTAGCGGTTACCCGTTCTGCCCAGTCGGCAAGTTTCATGGCAACGGTCAAGGCTTTTTCATTGCTGCAGTAGCGATGGGCATCCAAGAGCCCCGCAAAAAGTTTGTGCAGGGTATACCAAGGCACCCAGACGCCGTTGAGGTCAAAAGGTTTGGCACGGATGTTGCCTGCTGCCACTTCAGCGAACACGCGCCGCCCTTCAGGGATTCCCGCAACATAGCCGTCACCATGGGCTTGTTGGCAGAGTTCCAACTCGTCCACAATGTAGTTGACCCGTTCGCGGAAGCGTTCATCACCAGTGGCAGCAAACATTAGCGAGCAAGCGGAAAGATAGTGTCCCAAAGAGTGGCCCGCTATCCCCATTCGTTCCCAACCGCCGTAAGGTGGGGCTTTGGGAGGAAGCCCAGCTTCAGAGCGAAACCGGGAGAGCAATCGGTCAGGTTCCAAGCGAAGCAAATAGTCCCTGTCTAATTCCATGGCGCGTCTGAAAGGGCTATCCAATAACCGCACTTGGGTCAGTTCAAAAGGTTGAGCGCCAAAAGAAACAACATTCAGCACTTTCCACAACTTCGACACCTCTTTCTGCCCCCTTCCTTGTGATTGGACAACACTCCCTTGCCAATCGATGACCAGCAACCATAGCATAACCAAAAGCAACCACCGTTGCATTGTCCCCTCACCTCTTCGCGTGACTCAAAGGTCAGATAGGTTCCCTCCTCAGCCATCCCCCGAGTTCATAAAAATAATGACACGCTCTTTGGAGCTATGGGGCAAGGAGCGAAGGACGAGGAGTGAAGATGCGTGATCGTCTTAGCTTTGGCTGTTGACTGTGAAAGATATACCCCAGGGGCAGCGGCTTGACTAAGTTTAGGGTTGCGAAGGGGACTTAGAGGATGGATTGGTCAACAGCACCGTTGCTTTGCCCCATGCGGCTTCTCGCAGTTCTTTGAGCCATTCGTCATAAAGGGCTTGGGCAACGGCTTCGCCGAAGGCCTGCGCAAGGAATTGTTGCAGGATATCACTTTGAGGCGCTTTGGGATCCGTTTGCAACCAGATCAACCGCCCTCGGAAGAACCCGAAGGCTTGGCGATCGCCTCGAACCTGCAAGGCTCTTGACAGTTGCCCTTGAGGATCGGCAAGGGTTGTCCCGTGCCATTGGTAGCGGTTTAGGGTTTGGCGCAGGGCAGCTTCATCAGTGCCAACCACAAACACGCTGTGGAAAGTGCGCTGCCAAAGGGAAGACCGAAGCACTTTAGACCAACTGAGCAACCAAGAGAGTTCGCACCCATCACAGGTGCGGAAGTAAAGGAGCAAGAGGGGTTTGTCAAAGGACGATGGCAAAGTTCCCTGCACAACTGGCAACCGGCGTAGCACTAACAAGGGATCAAAGTTAGACCGCACCCAACCCATCCCCAACCCGAAAATGACAGGAAACAAACCGACAAGGAGAACGACCAAAAACGAACGCCTTCGGCTGACAGGAGTCATGACCAGTAACTCGCTCCTTTCAACGAGCGTAAGCAGAGACCGTTGAACCGATATTCGCTTCAATTTTGCTGCCAATTCTTTTGGATGCGGTAAGCTCGGTAAATGGCAAAACCGATAGAACCCACAATCAGGTAGGGCATCACCAAGAGCAATAAAATGCCTGATCGGAGCCCCTCTACGAAGTTGATAGCATCGGAGGCTTGGACTGCTGATTTGCACATGGCGCATTGCGCCGCAGCGAGGGCAGGGAAAACTAAAAGGGTCAGCAACAAACGGAGCATGGTTCTCGCACCTCCCTAATAGGGACGGCGAAGCCAGAAACTCAAACCGTCAGGCAAAACGCCTGCCACTAACGCCACCAGCAGGATCAAAAGCGCCAACATCCAAAAGACCAAGTTGAGCCGCTCAAACCGCAGGTGCATGAAGTAAGCCGCAATCAACCCTGCCTTCATCAAGGCGATCGTGATGAACAACACGGTGCTCAACCAGAACGGCAAACGCATCAGGTCAACGAAGTAGGCAGTGAAACTGAGCACGAACAGCCAAAACCAGACAGTCAGGTAAACTTTCGCTGGCGGATGAACTTGGGTCTCTTGAGCTGTATGTCCGCGATTAGCAGCTGCCATTTTTGCATCTCCTCCTTTACGCCGCTCAGAACAGGTAGAAGAAGGTGAAGATGAACACCCAGACCAAGTCCACGAAGTGCCAATAGAGCCCAGCAATCTCCACGCCTTCGTAGGAGTTGAAGCGATCGTAAACGCCTCTGGCAACCCGCCAAGCAACAACCAGCAAATAAATCACTCCGCTTAGCACATGCAACCCGTGAAACCCTGTGAGGGTGAAGAAGGTGGCACCGAAGTTGCGGATGCCGTAGAAGGGTGGTTCTTCTGGCGCTACCCAGGGGCGCAAACCTTCCTGAAGCAACTTGCTCCACTCGTAAGCTTGACAGCCCAAAAACAACAACCCAAACAAACAAGTGAGCAGCAGGTAACGAACAGTTCGGGTCCGATCACGGTTGTAAGCGGCATGCACCGCCAACGCCATCCAACCGCTGCTGCTGACCAAAACGAAGGTCATGATGGCGATGAGCAACAAAGGTTGCTCACCACCAAACAGGTGCAACGCAAACACTTTCTCCGTTTCCGGCCATCTTGGGCTGCTCACCCGCAAGGCACCGTAAACGGTCAGCAAGCCGCCAAAAGTAAAGGCGTCGGATAGAATGAACAGCCACATCATCAACTTGCCCCAACTGACCCCGAAGGGTGATTTACCCCCACCCCAGTCTGATTTCAACACCTCTTCCAACGGCGCCACTTTGGTTTCCGACGACATCGGTTTGATCACCCCTTTTGCCCTCAAGGCTGTATCTCATCGGGGCAAAACCCCTGACGACCAAGCGGTTTCGGTTCGGAATGTCCTTTTCGTCGATGCGTCATCGCAGCACCAAAAGCAACAGAACCCAAAGCCAGAGGACAGTGAGGAAGTGCCAGTAGACGGCACACAGTTCCACATCCAAAGAAGAGACAGGCATATAGGTTCTTTGATGGGCTCGTCGGTAAGCCCAAATTAAAACCGCTAAACCGCCCAACAAGTGAAGCCCATGCGCTGCTGTCAGCACATAGAAGAAACTGCTGGCAGGGTTGGTTTGCAAGTAAACACCCGCTGCCACCAGTTGTCGCCAAACCAAAAGTTGACCAGCGAGGAAAGCAAAACCCAATAAGGTGGTGATCAAAAGCCCACGCTGCAGTCCTACTTGGTTGCCCTTGCGGGCTGCCTGCCAAGCCAACTGAACGCTCAGGCTGCTGAGAAGCAGCAACCCTGTGTTGACCCAGAGGAGAGGTGGTCTGATGATACTCCCTGCATCGGGCAGCGCCATGCGCACCAAGTAAGCGCTGGAGAACCCAGCAAAGAGCATCGTGACAGACCCTAAAAACAGCCACAAACCTAAGCGCTTGGTTGGAATAGGAAGGGCTTCGTGTTGGCGAAATCCGCCTCCATCAGACCAACCCCCGCGATCCCCAGTATGGATACCGCTCTTATCTCGTTGCGCAAAGACCATGCGCCATCACCTTCTCTTGGCAAACGCTTCTCGATGCTTCAGCGACAAACAAGCCAGCAGAGCAACCAAGCTGCTAAGTAAAGGTCCACGACGCCCAAAAATCGTCGAGCATGGTGGTTGCTTAGGGAAGCAGCAAACCGCACTGCTGCTGTCAGTAACCAAGCGTTGAGCGCTAACACGCCAAACCAAAACAGCGGCGACACTGAGTCTGCAAAAGCTGGGAAAAGGCTCAAGGGCACGAGGGCAGCGGTGCAGAAGATCGTTAGGCGCGTCAACACGGACGGTTGCCCCTTTGCAGGAAGCAGGTGAAATCCAACTCGTTGGTAGTCTTCGCGGTAAATCCAAGCGATTGCCCATAAGTGAGGGAATTGCCAAAGGAACTGAAAGGCAAACAAAAGCGCAGCGCCGCTGCTAAGGGTGCCTTGGGCAGCCGTCCAACCCAGCACAGGGGGAAGCGCCCCAGAGATTGCTCCAACGAGGATACAAAACTCCGTTTTGCCCTTCAAGGGAGTGTAGGCGAAGACATAAAGCAAAAATGCTACCGCTGCTAAACCAGCGGTCAAAGTATTGGCAACAAAGGCTAATAAAGTCAGCCCCGCAACCAACATTGCGCCAGTAACAAAAAGGGTCTCGGTTACGGATAAGCGATGGGAAGGAAGCGGTCGATCTTTTGTCCGTGCCATTAGCCCATCGGTCTCCCGCTCCATGATTTGGTTAGCAGCGTTGGCTGCCCCAACCACTAAAAAGGTGCCTAACAGCGTGAGCAAATAGGACGAAAGCGCAACGCTCACGGGTTTGGAGGTTGCCAGCAGATATCCCATGGCGGTGGTAAACACCACCAAAGTCGTCAACTTCCACTTGACCAGCTGCGAATAACTACCAAGGCGACCTACGAAGGCCTTTTTTGCTTGTCTGGCAGCAGGTTGGTGAGTTAGCGCTTCCGTCAGCGCGACTTCGTTCGTTTGTATCCAAGAGAGAGCTGTTTTCATTGCGCGCCTCCTTTGTCCCTATTGGGCTTCGGAAGGTTGGATCAAGCTTTGCGCCCGTGGTTTGAGCGCTTTCCCTTGCCTTCCCAAAGACAGCATCCTGTGGCGAACCCCGTCAAAACACTCAATCCCAACAAAGTAGCACCCACAGCAACATGGGCGATCGTCACAAGCACCGATAACTCGGTCCAAATCACAAACGCTCCAAGAGTGACTTGCACGACCACCAAACCAAGCAACCACCCGGCGAGCCGACGCACCGTTAGGTTTTGAGACGGGATGCGACGCACCAACCAGAAGAGCAGGGCAATCAGACCTGCGATCAAGAAACCGTTTACCCGATGGGCAAAATGCACCGCAACCTTGAAGGCGAACTCTTGGTAACTCATCCGTTGAGGGTTGTTAGGGTCAAAGGGCAAGTTGCCAAAAGGTGGGACGATTGAGCCAAACGAGGTAGGAAAGTCTGGGATGATCAACCCTGCTTGACTGTGTCGAATGACAGCACCCAGTAGCAGTTGAGCAAACAGCAAGATGATGAGTCCGCTAACCATTAACCGCACAGAAGATGGTGACTGAGCCAATGTTGCTGCGGAGAAGTTAGGTTTAGTAGCGACAGCGATGAGGAAAGTCAAGCCCAAAACAACTTGCGCAAGGGCTGCATGAGCAACCCCGAAGAAGATGCGAGCGGCGACCGAGTGGGGGAAGCCAAGCACGGAAAGAGCAGCGGTTTGAACCCCTTCATGGGAGACCACCAACACCCTCAGCCCTCCCAAAATGGCTTGAAGCACCACCGCCAAAAAAGCGATCCAACCCATTGCCTTGACCCATCGGGGTTGCGGGCTAAATGTGAGCCAAACCGCCAAAGTCGTTACCAGCAACGCAACAACGCCTGCGATAGCGCGATGGAACCATTCAATGAAAATCCCGCCTGCTAAGTAAGAGGGCACCAACGAGCCATAAGAAGTTGGCCAATCAGGGATAGCATCACCTGATTGGGTGCTGGTCACCCATGCCCCTGCCGTGATCAAAGCGACCGTTGCTCCAGCCACCAAAACAGCAAACCGATGCAACCAACCTTCTTTGCGAGGGAGGGTGAGAGCTTGTTCTGCCATCTTTGTCACACCTTCCGTTCGCCAGCTTGTGCCTCTCCTGCCTTTCCGTCGCGGATCACCAGTGCTTCTGGAGGCACTGTTTGGGGGATGAAGTCGTTGGGAGCGCCCGGCACACTGTAGTCATAAGCCCAACGATAGACGACAGGCAGTTCCGCACCCCAGTTTCCATGCGGGGGTGGTGATGGGGCTTGCCACTCCAAAGTGTTGGCTTGCCATGGGTTACGGTCCGCTTTCGGTCCTTTGAAAAGGCTCCAGAGGATGTTCACCACAAACAGCAATTGAGCAATCCCTACCGCAAAGGCAGCAATGGAGATGAAGATGTTCAGTCCATTCACAGTAGTGCCCAGAAACTCAAATTCGGTGAAGGCGTAGTAGCGGCGCGGAGCGCCCAAGAAACCAAGGTAGTGCATCGGGAAGAACACCAAGTAGGCGCCAAGGAAAGTAAGCCAGAAGTGCCACTTGCCCAACCGTTCGTTGAACATTCTTCCCGTCATCTTGGGGAACCAGTGATAAACCCCAGCATACAAAGCAAGCACCGCAGAAGTGCCCATCACAAAGTGGAAGTGAGCGACAACAAAGTAGGTATCATGCAAGGGGATATCTACGGGTGGGTTGCCCAAGAAGATGCCTGTCAAGCCACCCGTCACAAAGGTGGACACGAACCCAATGGCAAACAGCATCGGGGTAGTGAACCGAATGTTTCCTCCCCACAAGGTTGCTAACCAGTTGAAGGTCTTGACAGCGGAGGGAACAGCGATGATGAGAGTAGTCATCATGAAGGCAGTGCCCAACCAAGGATTCATGCCGCTAACAAACATGTGGTGTCCCCAAACGATGAAGGAGAGGAAAGCGATGGCGAAAATCGCAAGCACCATCGCCCGGTAACCGAAGATAGGTTTGCGGGCGTGGGTAGCAATCACTTCCGAAGTGATGCCCATTGCAGGAAGGATCACGATGTAAACTTCAGGGTGCGCCAAGAACCAGAACAAGTGCTGCCAAAGCAGTGGGTTGCCCCCTTCTCGCTCAATCAAAAAGTGCCCCACATTGATTGCGGGAAGGTAAAAACTGGTGCCCAAGTGTCGATCCAGCAAGAGCAAAATAGCCGCAGCAAGAAGCACAGGGAACGACAAAAGGGAAATAATGGAAGCCGTGAACAACGCCCAGACGGTCAAGGGTAAGCGCCCCATCGTCATGCCCTTGGTGCGCAAGTTCAACACTGTCGTGATGTAGTTGAGTGAACCCATCAGAGACGAAACGATGAAGAGCGCCATAGAGACCAACCACAAGGTCGCTCCAAGCCCCGAACCAATACCTGCCTGCGGCACAGCACTCAAGGGCGGATACATCGTCCACCCTGCCCCTGCCGGTCCGCCGGGAACAAAGAAAGACGCTACCAAAACGACGCAGGAGGCAAAGAAGAACCAGTAACTGAGCATGTTGACAAAGGGGAAAGCCATGTCTCGAGCACCAATCTGCAAGGGAATCAGGTAATTGGCAAAGCCGCCGATAAGCCCTGCTGTGAGAAGGAAGAAGATCATGATGGTGCCATGAATGGTCACAGAAGCGATGTAAAAATCAGCGCTCATTGTGCCACCTGGGAAAGCGTTGGGCATCACCTTGCCCAATAGGGGGAAGGATTTGCCCGGGAAGCCCAGCTGTAACCGCATTAGCCAAGACAGCACCAAACCGAGAAAGCCCATAAGGAACGCTGTGATTAGGTATTGGATGCCAATGACCTTGGCGTCTTGGCTGAAGATGTAGCGCGTCCAGAAACTCTTAGGCTCGTGATGGGTTTCTGTATGGACAATGGCTCGTTCAGCCATAAACGCTCATGCCCTCCTTCGCAACTCAATGGAGTATCAGGGCAACAAATCAGCAACTGTGGGTTGCTCTTCCAACCACTCGCGCACCTCTTCTTCACTCTCCACGATCATGACTCCACGCATGGTGTAGTGAGCCGAACCGCATAACTCCGCACACACAATTTCAAACTGCCCCTTCTTCTTGGGCACGAACCAAGTGCGGGTCACCATGCCCGGGACCGCATCTTGCTTGACACGGAAATGGGGAAGGTAGAAACTGTGCAGCACATCCTTGGAGCGAAGGTAGACCAAGACGGGCTTGTTGACAGGGATATGTAACTCTCCTTCGCCGGCAGGGATAAAGATGTCGTCTTGACTGGCAGGATCTTCAGGGTCAATACCCAACGGGTTCTGCAAGGAAATTAACTTCGGGTTAGTGCGCCCAAATTTGCCGTCTTTGCCGGGATATCGGAATGCCCACTTGAATTGTTGCCCCCAAACCTCTACTAAGAAGGCATCCTCAGGGGGAGGCGCAATCTGGATGCGCGACCAAAGTCGTCCCCCGAAAAAGATCAGGGTCGCCAAAATGACTGCAGGGATCAAGGTCCACGCTATCTCCAAGCGGGTGTTATCAGGGTAAAAAATTGCCCGCCGCTCATCACCACCGCGATAGCGGAACACCAACCACGCCAAAGTCAACTGCACCAAGACAAACACGATGCCTGTGATCACCAAGGTGATGATGAACAACCGGTCAATGGCTCTACCGTGCTCCGAGACAAGGGGTGGCAACCACCAGAAACGACCCGCAACACTTATCACTGCCCCAAGGACGATCGCTACCAGCAAGATCGGCAGTAGCCGGCTTTCTATCCAAGCACGGCGTCGTTGCATTTAGTCATCACCGTCCCAACGAAGCTCTGTATCGCAAGCCTGAAAGGGCTTACTTTTTGAAGGTGAAATTGACAGTCACGATTGTCCCTTCCTTGACCGTTACCTTTTGGATTTGGCGTCCCAACCGTTCGTGCCACGCTTCCACTTCATAGGTGCCTGCAGGCACCCCTTTGATAGTGAAGGAGCCATCATCCCCTGTAACGGCAAAAAAGGGATGGTCAAAAATGCCTACCCAAGCCACCATCCACGGGTGCACATCGCACTTCATGTAGCTGTCAGGCGGCAATTCGGGATTTTGAAAAGTGCGGCGAATGACCATCGCACTCGTGGGTTGGGCAAGGTTGAACCCCGGGTTTTTCTTGCTCACGAAGTGGACATTGTGCATAAACCCATCAGAGTTGCGGATTTCCAACACCTGCCCCACCATAACGCCAATGACCCGAGGCTTGTAGAAGCAGCCAACTTGATCCAACACAGCAGGGGTTTTCGGGGGTTCAAACTGTCCCTTGACACCTTTGACATGAACCAACACCCACTTGAGGGTGCCGTTTTTGTTCAGAACAAATTCCTGCGAGTAGACCGTTTTGTCTTTATGGGCTGCCTCGCAGTTTCTATCCTGCCTCATGCTGATGGGACGAGTCTTGATGGGAGTGCCTTGGAAAAAAACCTTGCCCGTGATAGTCCCACCAATGCCTGTGCTGACCTTTCCCACGGGCACTTGGCGGTTGGGTTGGGCTGATAGCAGAGCCACTCCGAACAGCCCCAACCCAATCAAGGCTGTCGTCAACCGAACAACCATTGTCCATCAACCTCACAAACGATCAAACGGGTTTGGACGGCGAACATGCTTCTCGCAGGATCCGACCGACATCCTTGTTTTGTATATCAAGATGCCCATTTCTCAAAATGCGACACATAAAAATGCAGCCGGAAGGTGAATGCCCTCCACGGCTGCACCACTGCCGCCTCAATTATAATGCCTAAGCAGATTGGTGTCAAGTCTTGCTTCCGGCAGTAATAGTCGTTGGTTTGGGTTGAGAGCCTTCAAGTTTTTGTTGTCTTCAGTGGGATAGCATGGTCAGTAAGTCCCAGTGATGCTTGCCGCGGACCTTTACACCTCCTTTTTTAGCGCCAAAATTCCAACTTGGCGACAGGACTTTGACCTTGAAAGCACCTTCCTTTTCGGAAAGAAACAGCTTTTCGCCGAAAAGAGCACTAAATGGTGCAAATGACTGTCTTCGCCTCGTGCGGGGGCAGTGGAGTGTCTTTTAGTCGTCACGGAAGCCCAGTCGTTCCTTTTATGGCATGGGCAAGGATCGCAATGACAAATAAGGGTCATTGCGATCTACTGATAACGGAGCTGGTGCGAAACGAGGTAGGAGGCGGGTGGTCCCCGCCTCCTTTGTTTTGACCCTAAGCGATGGACAAACGGGAGGCGTTTTGTTGACCATGAGCGTGCAAGAGATTGTGGACGACCTTGACAAATTGTTGGCGGTGTTGCCACCCCACATTCGCACTGCCTTGGAACAGCAACCGGAGTTGTCGGAGTTGCTGGAAGTGGTGCTGGACTTGGGGCGCAAACCCGAAGCCCGCTTCCCTAAGCGCTTCGTTTACCTGAGCGATCAGACGGTTACTCGTGAGGACTTGGATTTTGTAGTGGAGCGGGTTGGGGAGTTCAACCGGGATAATCGGGCAGGGATTGAGGGGACTCTGCATCGCATCTCCTGCATCCGCAACCGAAGCGGACGCATCGTCGGACTGACTTGCCGGGTGGGAAGAGCTGTCTTCGGCACAGTCAACATCATCCGCGACATCGTGGAATCTGGCAAAAACATCTTGCTGTTGGGAAAGCCCGGTGTAGGCAAATGCGTGACAGGGGATAGCTTCGTTTGGACATCAGAAGGGTTATTGCCCTTGCAAGTGCTAATCCCTTCTGACATAAAGCCGGGAGATTTTCGCCCTACGGCTCTCCCCTTGGCAGGGCTGCGGGGTTGGGCGCAGGCGACGGAGATTTACTTTGATGGGGTTCGCTCCACTATTTGCATCACCACCCAATTGGGCTTCTCATTGGAAGGAACGCCCAACCACTTAGTGCTTACCCTTTCGCCTTCAGGACGCCTAACTTGGCGACCGTTGGGTGAGTTGCAACGAGGCGATGTGGTTGCTATTGCTCGAGGACATTTTTGCTTTGGCACTGAGGAGGCAATCTCTCCTAACGATGCTCAATTTCTCGGCATTGCCGTAGCGGAACGAAATGAACTTGTGCCAACAGACATTCTGGTTAGCAGCGCTACTGTTGTGAAAGCCTTCTTGCAAGGCTTTTTTGACCGAGGCGCTACCCTTTCTCCGCAAGGCATCATCACGCGTTCACCATCTCCTGAACTCCTGCGGCAGATTCAGATGCTGCTGCTGGGCTTTGGGATTGTTGCCCAACGGCGTTTAGTCTCCAGCGGCAGTGCCCTCTGTGCTGTCCTTTCATTGAAAGGTGAAGCGGCATGTCAGTTCGTGCAAACCATCGGCTTCCGTTCCGAGTCAAAACAGCACCAAGCCCTTCGTTACCTCCAACAATGGGCAACCAATCCCTTTGACCTTGTGCCATATGTCAGCCCTTGGTTGCGCAAACTGTCAATAGCTGGGGGGAACAGAGTCCTTAGCACCTGCTCGCAAGGAACGATCTCCTATGCTGAGTTAGAAGCGTTGCTGGGTGAAACTGAGCAGTTGAGTTACTTGCCGGAATGGCAATTCTTGCGCCAATTGACGGATATGCAGTTCTTTTACGATAGGGTTGCGAAGATCGAGCAGCGGCAAGCACCTGTTTATGATTTTGTTGTGGCAGACATTCACGCCTTCGTGGCCAACGGGTTGGTTTGTCACAACACGACCAAATTGCGGGAAATTGCGCGCATCCTTGCTGATGAGTTTGGCAAGCGAGTTATCGTGGTGGACACTTCCAACGAAATCGCTGGCGACGGCGATGTGCCTCATCCCGGAATTGGAACGGCGAGACGGATGCAGGTGCCCTCCCCAGAAAAGCAAGCAGATGTGATGATTGAGGCAGTGGAAAATCACATGCCAGAAGTGATCATCGTGGACGAAATTGGGCGGAAGGAAGAAGCAGATGCCGCCCGCACGATCGCTGAACGGGGTGTGCAGTTGATTGCTACCGCTCACGGGAACACCTTAGACAACCTCGTTGCTAATCCCTTGTTGTGCGATTTGGTTGGCGGTATCCAAGCCGTCACCCTGTCTGATGAAGAGGCAAGGCGGCGAGGCACTCAAAAGACTGTGTTGGAACGCAAGGCACCACCTACCTTTGATGTAGTCGTGGAACTGGTGGACCGTCACAAAGTCGCAATTCATCACGACACAGCGGAAGCAGTTGACGCTTTGCTGCGAGGCAAGCCGATCCAACCGGAGGTGCGAGAGGAACTCCCCGATGGCAGTTATCGGGTGGTTCAACCGAAAGGGCAACCAGAGAGGGATGAACAAGAGGGTTTTCACCTCTCCCGGGAGCGGGGAGGGCGGGTTTACGCTTTCGGCGTGTCCCGAAAACATTTGGAACGAGCGGTGCTGACCCTAAACATCCCCTTGCGGTTGGTCAGCCATCCCAGCGAAGCAGATTTCGTCCTCACTTTGGAAACCCACCTGCGCAAGCACAGCCACTTGCGTTCCCTCGCCCAAAGTGGTGACAAGCCTGTTTTCGCCATTCGGAGCAATTCGTATGCACAGGTAGAGCGATTGTTGCGTCTCGTTTTTGGCATCAGTCGCACTCCAGAGGAAGAGCGTGCCGTCCGAGAGGCAGAAGCGGCTGTCCAATTGGTGCTGCAGGAAAAGCGCCCTGTGGAGTTGCCCCCTGCTGCGCCTCACTTGCGCAAATTGCAACATCAAGTTGCTGAACGGTATCGGCTGCCCAGCGAATCCATCGGTCGGGAACCGCGCCGCCGGGTAGTTATCTACCCCAACTCCGATTAATCTGTCAGGGGGGTAAAGGCATGCAGGGGTTGTTCATCACTGTAGAGGGGTTAGAAGGCAGCGGAAAGACAACGCTTGTTCAAGCCCTTGCTCACTGGCTTCGCGAACAAGGCTACTCCGTTTGCGTCACTGCTGAACCGGGAGGCTCCCCTCTCGGAAAGGGGTTGCGAGACATCCTCTTACAAAGCGAAGAACGAACGGCATGGGCAGAGGTCTTTCTTTTTCTTGCTGACCGAGCCGAACATGTCGCCAAGGTGATCCGCCCTGCTTTGGAACGAGGGGAGATCGTGCTTTGCGACCGCTTCACTGACAGCACTTTAGCCTATCAGGGATTTGGGTTGGGTTTGCCTATAGAGACCTTGCGGGAACTCAACCGAATAGCCACCAACGGCTTGATGCCAGACCTCACCTTGCTGTTGGATGTTCTTCCTGAAGTAGGGTTGCAAAGGTCACAACAGACTACCGTTTTTGAGCGGAGGCAACTGCCATTCCACCAACGAGTGCGTTGGGGCTACCTTCAGTTAGCCCAAAAGGAACCTCTCCGCATCAAGTGCCTTGACGCTAATCAGCCTCTGGAAGCAGTCCTCGCAGAAGCCCAGCGATGGGTTGAGGAGGCGGTGCGCCAGTGGCGTTGGCTGACTTCGTAGGCAACGAACCAGTGGTGCAGTTTCTGCGACGGGTGACCGAACGAGAACGGATCGCCCACGCTTGGCTCTTTTCCGGTCCTGCCCGGGTTGGGAAACGAACATTGGCAATGGAATGGGCAAAGTTGGTGAATTGTCAAGCCCCTCTCTCTACCCCCGAGGGACAAGACGCATGCGACCAATGTCCTTCTTGTCGCCGGCTCAACCCCGAACAACCTTCCTACGCTCAAACCCACCCGGCTATCCGATGGGTGGATACATGGATGGCTGCTTACTGGGAGGCCGCAGAACGAAGGAGAGAAGGGGAGGAGCCCGATTGGACAAAATTGAAGCCCAAACTCTCCTTGGGTATTGATGTGATCCGCACCCTAAGGGAGTGGTTGTCGCACCGAACTCTTTGGCGCTACCAAGTTGTGATCATAGACGAGGCAGAACGGTTGACGGAAGAGGCTTCTGCTGCCTTGCTGAAACTGCTGGAAGAACCCGCTGACCGAACGCTGTTCATTCTGGTCAGCGCCAACCCATGGGCGATTCACCCAACGATTCGGTCCCGATGCCAGCCACTGCGCTTTCGGTTAGTGCCCTCTTCGGTGATCTATCAAGCCTTGCGCCAGCGGGGAGCATCGGAAGAAGTAGCCATGCTTCTTACCCGGTTAGCCCGAGGGCGCATCGGTTGGGCATTGCACGCCTTGAGATCTCAAGAGTGGCAGCAAAACCGAGAGCAATTGCGATCGTTGCTTGAGTTAATGCTCAAGATGACTTGGTGGGACATTTTCCGATTCGCTGAACAGTGCGTTAAAGGGATGGAGGAAACGGAGGGAGAAGGTGACTCGCCTCTCTCTACCCAACGGCGACAGTTGGAAGAGTTATTGGAAGGGCTTTTGCTCTGTTGGCGAGACATGGTTGCAGCAGCTTTTCAAGCCAACGAGTTGATTGTCAACGCAGACTGGCATGAAATGTTTGCTCGTGCCTCCTTACGCCCAGAGCAAGCGATTGCTATGGTGCAGCAATTGCGGTGGACCCTCCGACACCTTCGTCCGCCCTTTAACGCCAACCCTCAGTTGGCATTGGAACTGTTAGCAGCCTCTTTGGTGCAGGATGCGCTACAATCAACCAATGTGGGCGGTTAGCTCAGGGGCAGAGCGCCTCCCTTACAAGGAGGAGGTCGCAGGTTCAATTCCTGCACCGCCCACCAACTCCAAACAGGCACCTTTGGCGAAAAGTTTCCCAATGGAAGGCTGCGCAATTCCACAGAAGTTGGGAAATAAACCCTTTAAACAACGCTCGCCAAAGCCTCGCATACTTTATGTGCGAAACCATAGGAAGGAGGTGAACACCGTTGGGCGAGATGGAAAAGCAGAAGGCACCCTGCTGCGAGGAAGCCGAAGTCGCAGGCAGCGAACAATCGTGCTGTGATTGCGGCTGTGATTGCGATTGTGATTGCGACTGTGATTGTGGCTGCGATTGCTGTTGCGAAGGCGATTGTGAGTGCAGCGATGAAGGTGAGTAAGCAGCGGTCGGCAATTTAAGGAGAGACACAAGGAGGCGTTGCCCTTGCTCGCTCCTCTTTTGACAAGTTGCTTTAGGGTTGGTTGGCAGGTCTTTCTCACTCCTCCATCCCAGCCTCGTAGGAAAAAGAAGGGGCGGTGAGGTGTTGCGTTAGGCTCAGGGGACGAGGGGGCTGCACCCGCCAGAGTATTCGCTGCCCAAGGGCAGCAAAAAGGGGCGCGGCAACCTCACCGCCCCATTGACCATAGGCTGGTTCGTCAAGCACAATCCCAATCACCCAACGCGGATTATCAGCTGGGAAGAAACCGAAGAAGGAGACAACCACTTTCGTTGGATCGTAGCGCCCTTGCACCACTTTGGTTGCAGTGCCTGTTTTGCCCGCCACTTTGACCCCATCCAGTCTCGCCCGCTTTCCAGTTCCTTCCTCCACAACTTGGATGAGCATGTCTACCACTTTTGCCGCTGTTAACGGAGAGACAGCGTTCCCCAACTCTTGAGGTGGGAACCAACGAATGGCTCTCGTTCGTTCGTCCTTGATGCCCTTGACGATGCGAGGCTTCATGACCTTGCCGTAGTTTGCCAAGGCTGCATAGGCAACGGTCATCTGCAAAGGGGTGACAGCGACGCCTTGCCCAAAGGCTAAAGTGGCTTGGTGATGACGGATCGCTTCTGCAGAAAGGGATCGAACGGGCGGGTCCAACCAACCCGCTTCTTCGTAACCCGCTCCCACTTCCATCTTCCGCCCAATCCCAAACTTGCTAAGGGTCTGATGAATCTGGCGATAGGAAGCCCGCAAGGCAAATTGGGACATGGCAATGTTGCACGAATGCTTTAGGGCCTCAGCAATCGTTTCAACCCCGTGAGCGGCTACTCCTTTCTGAACCACCCAACACCGAACGGAGAAAGCTTTGGTCTTCCAAATGCCTTCGCAGCGAGCGGTAGAGTTTTCGGTGATGACGCGATGATCCAACAGCGCAGCAGCAACTAATGGCTTGAAGGTGGAACCAGGTTCATACACGAAAGTCAACGCCCGGTTCAAAAACCGCTCAGGCGGAAAGCGGCGATAATAGTTGGGGTCAAACGAAGGGAGAGAAACCATGGCCAAGATGTCTCCTGTTTTGGGATCCAAGATGATGGCAGCGGCGCTCTTGGGGCGATACTGCTTCATGGCAGCCTCCAGCACTTCTTCAGCTGCTTGCTGCAATTGCTCGTCCAAAGTCAAGATAAGGCTCTCGCCCCCCTGAGGGGGAAGGTAGGCAAGGTAGCCATTGGGGAGGGGATGCCCTAAGGCGTTGACTTCTATTTCCATCAAGCCTGCTTTGCCCTTCAGGTAACTCTCCCACTCCTGCTCCACCCCGTAGCAGCCGATGTTGTCCAAGTTGACAAAACCCAAGACAGGGGCTGCTAACCGCCCGTAAGGGTAAACGCGATGCACCTCTGGCGTGATCCCAATCCCTCTCCTTAGGATTTGCCACTCTGGTGGGTCGGACTTGCTTGGATTGAGAGTGAGGATTCGTTGGAGAGGGGACACTTCCGCTTCCTCCAATTGGCGCACTAACCAAACAAACCGCCTGAGAATAGGTTTACCATCAGCTCTATTAACTACAGACCGAGACAATCGCTTCCGGAGTTGTTCTTCCGACACTTGACTGGAACGAATCAGTGACCGCAAGTATCGGGCAAGGCGATTGCTGATCTCCTCTTGGTGAATGGTCTTACCCCACAGCCCTTGAGCGGCGGTGCGGATGGCATATGGGTCTGCCCAGACAGAATATACCTGTTGACAAGTGGCTAAGAGGAACAGGTTTCGGCTGTAAAGGTTGCCTCGGGCAGGGGCTAAATCAATCTGGCGAAGCCAAATTTGTTCGGCTTTTTTCCGCGCCTCAGCCCCATGAAGCCCCTGCAGGACAAAGAGTCGTCCTGCCAACCCCAGGCTCACCAAAAACATTACCCCAGTGATCAGTGCGCAGTGCTCACGGAACCGCCGCACTGTCCAGTCGCCTCCCAAGGAGGGGTGTAGCAGGTCTTGGAAGAACGAGTTCAATCAACCTCGGCGGATTGGAAGAGGAAGCTCCTCTTTTCGCCAACTGGCAGAGGCGTTGCGCAAGGGCTGCTTGCAACTGTTGAACCTGTGCCTGCATGAGCACCAACTGGTCTCGCTGCTGCTGGCATGCTTTTGCTTCCCCAACCGCAGCCCCTTGGATAAGACACCAAACACATAGCAGACAACCAATGATGGCGCTCCTTAATACCCACACCTTCTTGGCGCTGGGTTGGGATCTAACCCTCGGTCGGGTTAAGGGATGTGTTAGGCGTTGCGCTTCTGTCTTTTCAACAGGCATCGCCATCCTCATCTCCCCCCTATGCCACGCGCTCAGCGGCGCGCAATTTGCAACTCCGGGCTCTTGGGTTCTGCCGGCGCTCTTGCAGCGACGGTCTCAATGGATCCTTGACTAAGAGCCGTAAAACTGGTCGTTGCTCCCCCTCCTTTCTGGGTTGGGAAAGGGATAACAGCGTCTCTTTCACAATGCGATCTTCCAAAGAGTGGTAACTGAGGACAACCAACCGTCCCTCTTTCCTGAGGAGCCGAGCCCCTTCCTCAATTCCCCCCTTTAGGGCATCTAACTCCTCGTTCACCGCTATGCGAAGAGCGAGGAAGACCTTTGTTGCTGGGTGGATCCGACCGCCCCGAACCCCTTTCACCTGTGCAACCAATTCCGCTAAGGCTTTAGCCGTTGGAATGCCCCCCCTTTGAACCCGCTCTCGAACAATGGCGCGAGCAATGTTGTAGGCGTCTCGCCGTCGCTCCCCAACCTGAGTGAACATCCGGGCCAATTCGTCCACAGAGAGGGTCTGAAGTAGGGTCTGTGCCGTGACTTGCGCTGACTGGTCCATCCTCATGTCCAAGGGACTCTCGTCCAGAAAACTGAATCCGCGCCGGCTGTCTATCTGCCAAAGGCTGATCCCAGGGTCAATCAGACACCCATGCACCCTGTCCACTTGGAGTTGCTGAAGGAGCCGTTGCGCATCCCGCATGTCGCCATGGATAAGGGTCACCCGATCGGCAAAAGGCGCCAACCGTTCCGCAGCCACCTCCAACGAAGCAGCATCGCGGTCAATCCCGATTACCTCCACCTTCGGGTTCGCCTGCAAGATTGCCAACGTGTGTCCCCCTGTGCCGACGGTCATGTCCACAAAAACCCCTCGCTTAACCTCTCGCACTTTCAAGAGCATCAAAATTTCTTCCACCATGGCTGGTGGGTGCCACCGCACCCCTTCTTCCCCGCCTTCCCTTCGTCGTCGCTCCATCACCCGTTGCAACCACTGCAAGTCTATTCCCACGATCTCCCGCCTCCCTCATCACAGCCCTAACTCTGCTTGCAACTCCTTCACTTCCGCAGTCGTAATCTTGCTGAACCGCTGCTTATAAGCCTCCTCGTTCATCAACTCCACACGATCGCCATTGCCCACAAAGTAGACCGTTTTACGCAATTGACACGCCTCTCGCAGGTTGTTCGGCACGATGAACCGCCAGTTATTGTCCACCTTAACCTTCTGCCCATGACCCATAATCCGTTGAACAACAGGGGCTAACCGCTGCGGCTGCGCCTGATACAACTCCATCAGCCGCTGCGTGTAGCGTCGCCAATCCTCAGCAGCGAAGATGTAGACGGTATCGAAAGGGCTAATGGTCAGGTAAAACTCACTGCCCAACCGCTGACGAAGTTCCACAGGCACTACGACCCGTCCCTTGTCGTCCATGGAGTAGCGGACGGTGCCAATGAACCACTCATCAGGTCGCAACTCCACCGGCTGCTGAAGTTCCAGTTCCTCCAATTCTTAACTACCCCCACAATTTATCAGCAACATTTTCTGAAACTTTCCACTTGTTCCCACTTTTTCCCACCACGCTGTCGGCACAAAAAGCGTCTGCCCCGAGCAGCGTCCCTTTTTTGCTGCTCGGGGTTTGGCACCTACAAACCCGATTTTTAGTCAACGCGACGCAAAAGCGATAAGTCTTACACTGTCAATTGGGCAACGCTTCTTACGACTAACCTGTCGCTAACAGCTGCCTTCAGCACCTCCGTAACACCGATCGTTTGCCTATGTCGGCTACTTACATGATAACACGCCAAGCCAGCGAAATCAAACATGATCGGGGTCGCTTACGAAAAGCGGCAGAAATCAGCCCAAAAGGGCGCAAAAATGGGGTCAATTTGCTCCCTAATCGTTACCTCTGAGCAACGGCGGTTTGACCGGTGGGTTGATAACGAGCTATTCTGGGGTATTTCTCGCTATTTTTGACGAGTGAATTTGAACGCTGACAGCCGCTGCTAATTGCTCAGCGATGTGTCGGAAGGCTTGAGCGGCGGGGGAATCTGGATCAGCGACGACAACAGGCATCCCAAAGTCGCCTCCCTCACACACTTCGGGGAGCAGGGGAACGGACCCCAGAAAGCGGATCCCTCGACGAGCGCATTCTAACTCCACAGCTCCTCGTCGGAAAATGGCAGTTTCCTTGCCACAGTGGGGACAAACAAAGTAGCTCATGTTCTCTACGACACCCAAAATAGGCACTTCCAACTGCTCAAAGGTCACTAACCCCTTCAAAGCGTCATAGAGGGCGAGGTCTTGAGGCGTCGTGACTATCACGGCTCCTGTCACAGGTACCAATTGGGCGAGAGACAGCTGCACATCCCCAGTGCCCGGTGGGAGGTCTACCAGCAAGTAGTCCAGTTCTCCCCAATCTACATCAAACAGGAGTTGTTGAAGCGCTCGCCCTAAGATGGGACCGCGCCAGATCACGGGTTGGTCTTCGTTCAAGAAGAAGCCCAACGAGATCACTTTGATCCCTTTGGCTTGGAGGGGGATAATTTTCTGGGCTTCTTCGTCGTATTTGGGGGTGCGTCGGACCCCTAACATTCGGGGCACATTGGGTCCGTAGATATCGGCATCTAACAATCCTACTTGGGCGCCCATCTGGGCTAAAGCGATGGACAAGTTGACCGCTACGGTGGTCTTTCCCACACCTCCCTTACCACTCCCGACAGCGATGATGCTCTTGACACCTGCTAAGGACTCTACCTTGTTAGCGAAGGGCACCTCTGCGTTCAAGGTCACCTGCACTTCTTCCACCCCGGGCAGTTGAGCAACGGCTTGGCGCACCATTTGGGCAATCTGATCCCGCAGGGGACAAGCAGGGGTTGTCAGCACCAGTTCTAAACTCACCTTTGCCCCGTCCACTTGAATGTTGCGGACCATCCCCAAAGAAACCAGATCCCGGTGCAACTCTGGGTCGTAAACTTGGCTGAGAGCTGCTAACACTTGCTCTTCGGTTACAGGCATCTCTTTCACACTCCTTGATATCTGCTGCATTCACAAATATGGTAACGCCTTTTGCTTGTCAGTTGACCCCTGTCAATTGGGTTCAAACAAGTCAAACTTGATGTGACGGTCAACCCTTTGGCTCGGAGGTGTGGTTCGGAATGGGCAAGTGGTTCCGGTTGGTTGCGGGTTTCTGTTGGCTTGTTGCTTTGCTCTTTTCCCTTGCGGCGGCGCCGGCTTTCAAAACGAAAAAGCCGGGCGAAAAAGTCGTTATCGGAGGCATTGGGAAATCCATCCACGCTTATTGGCGGGAAGTGGAGTTGGGTATGTTAGCAGCTGCCAAAAAACTAAAAGGTTGTCAAGTCCGTTGGTTCGTCCCCTCCAAAGAAGATGTGCGTGCCCAAGTGTCCACTTTTGAGAGCTTCATCGCTCAAGGTTTGGACGGCATTGTGATCGGTCCGTCCAACCCTGCCGCTGTCAAGGGCGTAATCCCCAAAGCCCTCAAAGCGGGCATCCCTGTCATCACTTTTGACACCGATGCCCCTGACAGCGATCGGCTGCTCTATGTCGGCACGGACAACTACAAGGCAGGCTTCGAAGCAGGCAAAGTTATGGCTAAGCTATTGAAAGGGAAAGGCAAAGTAGCAATCTGCACGGGCTCTCTCACTGCCCTCAACAGCGTCCAACGGATGGAGGGCTTCAAGGCAGCGTTGAAGGGCACCCAAATCCAAATCGTGGAGACCTACAACGACAACGAAGACCGAGCCAAAGCCTTAGCCAATGCTCAAGCAGCCCTTCAACGCTACCCTGACTTAGCAGGCTTCTATGGCGTCTACGCTTTCAACGGACCTGCGTGCGCTCAAGCTGTCAAGATGATGGGCAAAGCTGGTAAGGTCGTCATCGTTTGCTTTGATACCACTGCTGAACACATGCAACTAATCAAGGAGGGGCTCATCACTGCCACTGTTGGGCAACGCCCCTTCATGATGGGCTACCGCAGCACCGAAATCCTCTACCGCATGGTGACCGAAGGGGTAGACAAAGTGCTGCGAGACCTGAAAATGCACGACAAACCGTTGCCTCAACGCCATTTGGACACAGGCATAGATGTCGTTACCAAGGAGAACATGGAAGCATACCGCCGGCAATTACTCAAGTTAGGTATCCCTGTCCAAGGCTGGTAAACCTTTCCTGCGGCGAGAGGTGATGGGCGATGCGTTGGCTTTCTTTTGGGCTTGCCCTACTGCTCTTCTTCCTTGCCGCCAACGCTCAAAACCAACGCCGTTACCGAATCGCTGTTGTGCCCATGACCAACACCCATGCCTTCTTCTTGACCATCAAAGCGGGTGCAGAGAAAGCTGCGAAAGAGTTGGGTGTTCAAATCCTTTGGCGTGGTCCCAGCGACGAAACCGATGTGGCAAGGCAAATCGCCATCGTGGAAAACTTCATTGCCCAACGAGTGGACGCTCTCGTGTTAGCACCTTGCGACCGCAAAGCCTTAGTGCCGATCGTCCGCAAAGCTCAACAACGGGGCATTCCTGTCATCGTGGTGGACTCCGCCTTAGAGCCTAACATTGCAGACAGTTTCATCGCTACCGACAACTTCAAGGGCGGCGTTATTGCCGGTGAAACCTTGGCGAAACTTATTGACGGTGAAGGTAAAGTTGGCATTGTGCAAGCCATCCCCGGTGCCGCCAGTGTCCAAGCTCGCGAGCAAGGATTTCGCAACGCCCTCAAAAAGTTCCCCAAAGTCAAAATTGTTGCCGTGCTCTATGGGCACAGCAGTGTGGCAACAGCGATGCAAGCCGCAGAAAACATGCTCACCGCCCACCCCGACTTGAAAGGCATCTTCGCTGTTAACGAGATTTCTGGTGTCGGCACTGCCCAAGTGCTGCGCACCCGCAACTTAGCAGGCAAAGTTAAGTTGGTTGCTTTTGATGCGTCAGAGACAGAAATCAAAGCGTTGCAAGATGGCATCATTCAAGCGTTAATCGTCCAAAACCCCTTCCGCATGGGCTATTTGGGCGTTCAGCATGCTGTTGCTAAGTTGCAAGGCAAACCCATTCCCAAGCGCGTGGATACTGGAGTTGCCGTTGTCACCCTCCAAAACTTCACCCAGCCTCACATTCAGCAACTGCTGTTCCCTCTGCGAAAACCGTGAGAATCCCCCTTTCACCAGTTGTGACCGTTAAAATCAAAGCGGTCGTTGGAAGCGCACCTTGGTGCTTAGCAAAGCCAAAACATGAATGCAGAGGCGATGAGGAATGGAGCATGCAGGCGATCGGCTGCGGGTGTTTGCCTTTCCCTTAGGCGGTGTGGGAAGCGGCAACTTGAGTTTTTCTGGTTCGGGACAATTGGTAGCGTGGCAAATTATGAACAACTTCAACTCGGGACCTCACGGCGTCAGCGGCGCTCTTGCCCCCTTGACTTTCTTTGCGGTTTGGGCGCGACAAGGGCAAACGGCAAAAGCTAACCTGTTGCAAACCGCCCCATTCGGTGACTTGCCAACTGCTCAGGGTTTGCGAGCGGAAAACCGTTTTCCCATTTTGCGCGTTCGCTACGAAACGGACTTACCTGTCCAAGTAGAACTGGAAGCATGGTCACCCTTTATCCCGCTGAACGCTAAGGACAGCGCTACCCCTGTCGCTGTTTTCACCTTCACCCTACACAACCCCACAAAGCATCCAGTGGAAGCGAGCGTGCTGATAAACCTGCAAAACCTTGTCGGCTGGGAAGGTTACCGACCCCTCAACGGTTTGGAGCACGAAGAGTTCGTCGGCAATTTCAACACAACGACAACGGAACAGGGTTGGACGGTGCTACTTTGTCAAGCCCAAGAGGGCGATGGCGATCGGTTCGGCGAACCCCTACAGTTGCTCACAACGGATAGCGAAGCGGCTTGGTTACTGCGGCTGAGCGAAAACCTTCAAGTGCGCTTGCTGGACTGGTCGCAAGGGGTCCAACTGCCAGCGTGGAACGGAAAATCAGTGGTCTGGCTTTCAGACACACCTGCCAACTTTTCAGAAAAGGATTTTGCTGCCCTTTTAGATGCTGTGCAGAACGGATTAAACCTTATCCTTTGTGGTGCTGAACGCCATCCCCTTGCCGTGCTGGAGCAATGGTGTCAAGCCCCGACGGACGCAGAAGTCTTTGCAGACTTTGAAAGCGGCACCTACGAAGGTTGGACAATAGAAGGCAACTGCTTCGGTAATCGTCCCGCCACCGGGCGCATCAACTGGCAACAACCCGTGTCGGGTTGGCGCGGCAAATTCTTTGTCAACACATTTTACCCCGACGATACCTCCACAGGGCGTGCTCTCTCCCGCCCCTTCAAAATCACCAAGCGGTTCATCCACTTTTTGATTGGCGGTGGCAACCATCCCGGTCGCTGCTGCTTGAACCTTTTAGTTGATGGTAAAGTCGTTCGCACCGCAACAGGGAACAACACAGAGCAATTGCGGGCTGAGCGATGGGATGTTCGTGAGTTTTTGGGCAAGGAAGCAGTGCTGGAAATCGTAGACAGAGAAACAGGACCTTGGGGGCACATCCTTGTTGATCACATCGTCTTCAGCGATTCACCCTACCCACCTTTTGCCGATCCAGAGGCAGCGCAAGCGGTCCGTCAAAGGCTGCCCATGCGATTTCGCTCTCTGCATTGGCAATCGTCAAAAGCGTTGAGCGTGCTCCTCAACAGTGGTCAGCGCACCCTAAAGGTCAACCGCTACTGGCGCGCCGAGGGATTGGAAGCCGTTCAGGGAGCGGTTTTAGAAACGCTGGCGCAAACGCCTGATGGTAACCCATTGATTGTCCGCTGCCAGATGGGTAAAGGCAACCTGCTCCTTGTCTTCGGCTCTCCTTACGATTGGGCAGCGGTTGGGCACCGAAAGGCTCTGGTGGGCACTTTGGTTGCTGAAGCCGCTCGCACTTATTACGAACCGCTGACAGGTTGGAAAAGGTATTCGCCTGCTTTCGGCACCATGGCGTTAGCTGTCAAAGGGGACGGACGGGGTTGGCAAATCACAACGCGCCCCCAGCATAGCGATGTCGTTGCCCTTTGGCAAGACTTTGCAGCCGACGGAGCAATTGACAATGACTCACCAAAAACAACTCCAACAGAACCCGGACACACCTGTTGCGGGGCAATTAGTGCTAAAGTGGCTTTGAAGCCCAATGAGCGCCGTTCGGTTTTGTTCGTTTTGGCTTGGCACTTCCCTAACCGCTACCGAACCCAACACTATGGCTGGGCTCCTCCTTACGAATATCGCTACCGCTTAGGCAACCGCTATAGCGCTTGGTTTGCCGATGCAAGGGAAGTAGTGCGTTACTTCATTGCCAACAGCGAACGCCTCTTTCGGGAAACCAAAGCTTTTGCCGATGCTTTGTGGGACAACACATTGCCTGAGCCAGTAAAAGACGCTGTTGCATCCAACTTAGCGATTTTGCGCAGCAGCGTGGTGATGTGGTTGGAAGACGGTAACTTCTACGGTTTTGAAGGTGCTGACAGTTGTTGCCCACTCACTTGCACCCATGTTTACAACTACGCACAAAGCATTGCCTTCGTGTTCCCTGAGTTAGAGCGGACGATGCGGTTCGTAGAATGGAAAGCGCAACAACATCCTGAAAAAGGTTACCTCCCGCACCGCGTCATAGTGCCCCTTGGTTTGCCTCGCTTGTGGGAACGAGGTATCGGCGGTCCCCGAAATCCTGCACTGGACGGAATGTTGGGCGCTGTGTTGAAAACTTATCGAGAATTTCTCCTGAGTGGCGACGCACATTGGTTGGCAGACATGTTCCCGCATGTCGCAAAACTGATGCAGCACATCTTTGAGCAATTTGATCCTGACGGCGATGGCGTAATAGATGGAGAACAACCGAATACCTACGACATTCACACCTACGGAAGCAACACCTTCATTGGCACGCTGTATTTAGCAGCACTCAAAGCCACCGAACGCATGGCGGAACAGGTAGGGGTTGAATGGCACTCGCTGGCGGAAGAATGCCGAAAGCGCTTGGAGCGCGGGCAACAAGGTTACTTGCAGCGGTGTTGGAACGGTGAATTCTTCGTCAACGCATACGATGCCCCAAATGTGCCTCCCGAAGTTTACGAGCAAAACAACTGCTGGGGACCGGGCTGCCACAGCGATCAACTGTTGGGACAGTGGTGGGCGTTCGTATTGGGTCTGGATTTCGTGCTGCCCGAAGAGAATGTCCAATCCGCTTTGGAAAGCATCGTCCGCTACAACTGGCGCAAAAGCGTTCGGGGGCTCAAGCATAACCAAAGAGTCTTCGCTGAGGGAGACGAAAGCGGGCTCATCACCTGCACTTGGCCCAACGGGGGACGACCGCAACGACCTATCCTTTACTGCGACGAAGTTTGGACGGGTTTGGAGTATCAAATCGCAGCCTTGCTCTTTTGGCACGGCAAGGTGGACGACGCGCTAAAGATTGTCAAGGGCGCACGGGATCGCTATACGGGCGAAAAGCGCAATCCGTTCGCCGAAGTGGAGTGTGGGCACTACTACATCCGAGCCCTGTCCAGTTGGGGTTTGCTTCTGTCAGCCAGTGGGTTTGGATGCGATGCTCGTCGTGGGTTCCTGCAGTTTGCCCCTGTGGTCAATCCCGACCACTTTGAAGCCCCCTTCCTCGCAGGAACCGTTTGGGGAAGGTATCGCCAAAAGGTTTCCTCTCGCTCCTTCGCAGCAGAAATCCTCGTCGTGGACGGTTCTTTCAATTTGCGCATTTGGCGTTTGCCCTCGCCTGAAGGCAAGCAGGTTCAGAAAGCCACCGTCTTCGTCAACGACAAACAGCGGCGCGCATCGGTAAAGCGAGAGGGCAATTACATCGTCGTTCAGTTTGCAACCGATGTGCCGTTGAAAAAAGGCACGGCTGTGCGCTTTGAAGCAAACTTGCAGTAGCCAATCAAAAAGCCTTGCCGAGGTTTTCGTTTGGACGGTGCGCAGCGACTGGGACTAAAACCTTGACGCTACATTTGCCTGTCATTTTGCCGCAAAAATGGGAGCGAGAGGATAACGGGCTGAAGGGAGCACAAAGCATGAAGTGGTTAGCTTGCTTGCAGGCATGGTGGCAAAAGCGTTGGCAACCGCTTTCGCCGTTCCAACGAGGACGGCAAGCAGAGCGAGAAGCCGCTTTGTTTTTGCGCCGACGAGGCTATCGTGTCCTCGAACAAAACTTGCGCACCCCCTTCGGGGAGATCGATTTGGTGGCGGTTAAAGGGGAGTGGATTGTCTTCGTAGAAGTAAAAGCCCGTTCGTCAGACGAATTTGGCACCCCAGTAGAAGGGCTGCGCCCCCGACAACAAGAACGCATCCGAGGAGCCGCTGAATGGTTTCTGGCAAAGCGCAATTGGTCAGAGCGCAACCGACGCTTTGACTTGATTGCCGTAGATTTGGACGAACAAGGACTGGTGCTGCGCATTGAGCACATCCAAGATGCTTTTTGATTTGTTGGAAACCACGGTGGAGGGTGACGAAACAATGGTGGTGCGGGTTGGTTTCATTGGAGCAGGCAGCATGGCAAATGCAGTGCATTACCCCAGTGTAGCAGAAGCCCCTAACGCTTTGTTGGTTGCCATTTGCGACTTGAACGAACAGCGTTTGAACGCTACAGCGGACAAGTATGGTGTGCCCAAAGAGCATCGCTACACGGACTATCGCCGTATGTTAGAGCGTGAGGAACTGGACGCAGTGTATGTCATCATGCCACCAATGGGCTTAGCACCCATCGTTTTGGATTGCTTGCAAGCAGGAAAGCATGTGTTCATCGAAAAGCCTCCGGGCTGCAACAGCGATGAGGCGTGGGCGATGGCAGAGGAAGCCGAACGGCAAAAAGTCAAAACCTGCGTCGGGTTCAACCGACGCTACGCAGCGGTTTACCGCTACGCCAAAGCGAAAGTTTTAAAGCAAGGGGCACCTTCTTTAGCTTTAGCAGAATTTCATAAAGACATGCTCGGTCAAGGTCCCTACTATGGCATGAGTATCTTGCGCACAGACATCATCCACGCCGTAGACATCTTGCGCGATTTGTTGGGCGAACCCGTAGCGGTGGCAGCGCAGGTGTTCTCTCGCTACGAACGGTGGGAGAATTCTCACAACCAGTTTGGAGCACTCATTCAGTTTGACAGTGGCGCCGTAGGTATTTTGCTATCTGTCCGGACAGCAGGCAGCCGTTATGAGCGATTTGAGGTGCACGGGAAAGGCATTAGCGCTTACATCCGCGCTCCCGAACAAGCAGAAATCCACCAGCAAGGCGAACCGATTGAAACAGTAACAGACCAACAGTTGACAGGGACAACCGATCGGCGCATCACCTACGGCTACCGTGACGAAACCCTCCACTTTCTTACCTGCATCCGCAACAACGAAACGCCCCTGACCAACCTCACCGACGCCGCTCGCACTATGGACTTAGTAGAGCGGATAGAGAAGTTTGGTAGGCAAAGCACGATTGAGAAATTTCATGCGCCGCTCAAAAACCCTCTGGTGGCCTTGGCGGTTGAGAAGGTGCTTGAACCGTGAAAACGACTTCCGCAGACAACCCTTCGTTTCCCCTCCCATCCCGCGCACGCACCCTTAGCCGATATTCTTCCGCTCGTTCATCACTACGAGTGTTCGCTCCAGCCCTGAAAATCCCCCGATAAACCCCTCCAGACAAACTCATCCCAACCTGCTCCGTCGTCCCGTCAGGCTTTCGCACCTCCGCCCACACCCCTTCAATCCCCGATGGGTCACTAACTCGAGCCGATATTGCCACTTCCCCTCCCCCAAACCTCAAACTTGAGGGGTTGACTTCAACATCGCTAATTTCAGGCGGCGTCGTGTCTCCTCCACCTCCCCCACAACCAACTGCCACCAACCCAAGGAACGCTAACACCAAGCCCACCCAAACTTTCATGCTCCTCACCTCTCTTCATCCTTACGGGCGCATCTTTACGCTTGCAACTGCTTGAACTTGCCGCCCTTCTTCATCCATCGCTTGAACCCTGATGAGATAAACACCTACGCCAACAGGTGTCCCCTCGTCTCCCATCCCTCGCCAATAAATTCGCTTCGTTCCGCTTTCTGCTCTTTGACCTGCCTCAATCACTGCCACCTTCCGTCCTGTCAAGGTCAATACCTCCACCCTCACTTGTGCTGGCTTGGTCAAGGAAAACTCCACCACCACTCCCTTCCCCCTCATCGGCGTCGCCTTCAACCCAACGATCCTAAGCGGTCGAGTGTTGTCAAATTCCGCTATGACCTTAAATCGCCTCTCCGTTTCTCCAGCTTCGGGAACAAACCGATAGGCTGTCTGGGTTCGAAGGTAACGCCTTGTCCCTGTCGCCA